>Ga0315336_1001522_pt1 | contig 43811 bp, 40 predicted proteins | sample ASW5metaG_FD_204512 | JGI IMG/M metagenome (GOLD analysis project Ga0315336, IMG submission 204512) | Ammonia-oxidizing marine archaeal communities from Monterey Bay, California, United States - ASW #5 | ecosystem: Environmental > Aquatic > Marine > Intertidal zone | place: USA: California... | reverse complement strand
TCGAGCAGGAACTCGGTGGCAGCGGCCATCAGCCCCGGACTTTCGAACGGTCCCAACGCGTCTACGGCGTCGCGCAAACCGGGGATCGTCGAAATCCCCTCCATGTACTCAGCCGCGCTCATCGTGTCCGACGTGACGATTCCCCAGCCTTCGGCGATGTACTCGAGCACCTTGGCGAGGCTCGCGGGATCGACGTGGGCCTCGAACGTATCCTTGATCGACCGTCCGACCAGGCGCTCCAAGACATGGGTCTCCGAGGTTTCCTCGCTGCCGTATTCCAACTCGAGCTTCCCGCCTGTCGACGCCGACAACGCGGGCAAGTCGGTGATCCGGGGCGCGATCTCAGACTCGCCTAGTCGCAACGCACGTTTCTCGGCGCTGGCAATCAGCGTCTCCAAGTTGTTGATCGTTACCCGAACACTCACGCCGGAGGACTGACTGATCTCCGGCGCCGAACGCGCCTCGATCGTAATGCGCGCAACAATCTCGCACATGAAGTCCGGTAGGCACAGCGGCAATCCACCGCGTTCGCCCGTATCGACTTCCTGTTCCATGATCGCGATCTCATCGGCGAGCGTTCTCGGGTAGTGCGTTCTGATCTGGACGTCGAAGCGGTCTTTGAGCGGAGTGACGATGCGACCGCGGCTCGTATAGTCGTCCGGATTCGCCGTCGCCACTACGACGACGTCCAATGGAAGGCGAATGCGATAGCCTTTGATCTGCAGATCGCGCTCCTCCATGACGTTGAACAAACCGACTTGAACCTTCTCGGCAAGATCGGGCAGCTCGTTGATCGCGAAGATGCCGCGGTTCGTGCGCGGAACGATGCCGAAGTGAATCGCTTCTTCGTCGGCCATATAGCGGCCTTCGGCGATCTTCACCGGGTCGACCTCGCCGATCAGGTCCGCGATGGTCACATCTGGGGTGGCCAACTTCTCGCCGTAGCGATTTTCGCGACCAAGCCACGCCACGGGGAGCGCATCTCCCTGCTCGGCGGCGCGCCGTCGGCACTCGGCGCAGACCGGAGCGAGCGGGTCGTCGTTGATCGCACAGCCGTCAACGACGGGAATCAACTCGTCGAGAAAATCGATGAGGCCTCGAATGATGCGCGTTTTGCCCTGACCGCGCTCACCCAACATGACGATGTGGTGACCGCTCAGAAGTGCATTCTCAATCTCCGGAATGACCGTTTCGTCATAGCCGATGATCCCCGCGAACGCGCCGGCTCGGTCGGTGTTGCCGCGCAGATGCGCGATCATGTTCGCGCGCAGCTCCTCGCGGACGCTGCGCGGGGTGTAACCGGAGGCTACCAGTTCGGCCTTCGTACGGGGTCTTGTGGACTCGGTGGGGCTGCTCATACTCGTCGTGCTCATAACGCGCGGCGAGTATAGGGCCCCGTATCACCGCCAGCAATCAGGATGTGCGGTCGGCCTTGGAGCCCTCGTCGCTGCTGAGATCACCAGACCCGGATTCGGATTCACCGGAAACCTGGCCCTCGGCCGAATCCAAGAAGGCAGAGAGGGGCTCCTTCGCCGTCTCGCTCTCGCCCGCGGCCGCGAGTTCCTCGCGCAGCTCGGCGATCTCTGCCGCCAGGCCCGCCGTCTCGGCCGTTGCATTGTCGAGAAGCGCCTCGGCCTTGCCCCGTTCCTCGAGCGCTCGCGCGGCGTCTTTGCGGGCCCGCCTCAACCCCAAGCGCAGTCGCGCCTGCTCCATGATCGCGGCCAGGCCGCCAAGCAGCACGCCGATGACCAGCGCCGACAAGACGACGAGAAACAGCGGCACGCTGACCGACAAAGGCGCCGGCATACCGAGTACCCCCACCGCCGGGAGGTAGATCAGCTCGACATCGTGGATGTTCGCGGACGCAACGAACACGCCCAAGACAAAGAAGACGACGGCAAAAACAGACCGCAACACCCGCATTTCTATCTCTCCTTCATCAGTCGCAACACCACTCGCCTAGTCCTGGAACAACGGCAGCAGCCGGTCGTAGGCTTCTTCGATGTACTCGGGCATCACTCTCGTGTCGGCAAGCAGCGGCATGAAGTTCGTGTCCCCTTCCCAACGCGGCACGATGTGCCAATGCAGATGATCGGCGACACCTGCTCCGCCGACGCGCCCGAGGTTCATGCCTATGTTGAAACCCGCTGGAGAGTATACCTCATCAAGAGCACGTTGGGCGCTGGCAAGCGCAGCGTGCATCGACGCGGCGGTCGCGGCACTGAGGCCGGCGAAGTCAGCGGTGTGCACGCGCGGCGCGACCATCAGGTGGGCATGCGCGTACGGAAACCGGTTCATCACGACTTGCGATTGGTCGTCGGTATAGAGAACGAGCGCATCTTTGCGAGCCTCCGCGCCTTCGGCGCGAGGCAGTTCACAAAAGATACAACCTGTATTGGAGTCGCGTTGAGAAACGTAGGAAAGGCGCCATGGCGCCCACAAAACCTTCACCGTTTATGCTCGCCCGGAGGCCCTTCCGTTCAAACCGTGGAAGAGCGTCCGCTCACTGCCGAAGTGGCACCCACCGGCGACCTGTTGCCGTCGGAGCCTGATGTGGAGTCGGATCCGCCGCCTTGCAGACTATGACGGTCCCCAGAGTAAGTGTCGTCGACACGCTGTTTGAGCTCTTTGCCGACTTTGAAGAATGGGACACGCTTGGCGGCGACGGCAACGAGTTCCCCGGTCTTGGGGTTACGGCCCTCGCGCGCGCGGCGCTGCTTGACGACGAAGCTACCGAAACCACGAATTTCGATTCGCTCTCCGGTGCACAGAGCCTCGGTCATGCTCTCAAACACCGCATTGACGATCACTTCGGCATCCCGGCGGGAATACGCTGGGAAAATCCGCACGATTTCGTCGATAAGGTCTCTTTTCGTCATTTACGTCGACACTCCAGAACTAGAAGTTAGTCGCTGGTCCCCGGATCGCCGTTCCCCGCTTCCTCATCACCGCCCTGCCCACGAACCAGTTCTTGATTAATCAAATCACCGAGGGTCGTTCGCGACGACGGCTCCTCGGTGGTGGCAGACATGTACTGGCGCATCTCTGCCTTGTCTTTCGTATCGAGTAGCGAGCGTACGCTCAGTGCGATACGCCGCTCTCGTGTATCTACCTGCAGAACCTCAGCCTCGATCTCTTGCCCCGGTTGCAGCACATCGCGCGGATTTTCGATACGTTCGCGAGACAGCTGGGAGACATGCACCATACCCTCAACGCCTTCTTCGAGCTCGATGAATACGCCGAAATCGGTCACGTTCGTGACCTTGCCATGAACGGTTGCACCCACCACATACCGCTCCGCCATCGAACTCCAGGGGTCGGCGGCCAGCTGCTTCAGTCCAAGCGAGAGCCGTTCGGCACCCACATCGATCTGTAGAACCACTGCTTCGACCTCGTCGCCCTTATTGAGGACCTCGGAGGGATGCTTCACCTTGCGCGTCCAGTGCATGTCGGACACGTGGATCAGACCATCAATACCGTCGGCGACGCTGATAAAAGCGCCGAAGTCGGTAAGGCTGGTGACCGTGCCGGTAAGGTTCGTGCCGATCGGATGATCGACTGGAAGCATTTCCCACGGATTTGGCGTGACCTGTTTCAGGCCGAGCGAGATGCGGCGGTTAGCGGGGTCGAGCGCAAGAACGACAACTTCGACTTCGTCACCCACCGATACAATCTTCGACGGATGCGTCACACGCGTGGTCCATGACATCTCGGAGACGTGCACCAAACCTTCGACGCCCTCTTCGACTTCGACGAACGCGCCGTAGTCGGTCAGGCTCACGATCTTCCCGCTTACGCGACTGCCCGGGAACAGGCGCTCGGCGATCGTGATCCACGGATCGTCGTTCAGCTGCTTCATGCCGAGCGAAATGCGATCGCTGTCGGCGTCGAACTTGAGGACGACGACTTTGACGACGTCGCCCGAGTTGACGACCTTTGACGGATGGCTTACGCGGCCCCACGCCATGTCAGTCACATGCAACAGACCGTCAATACCGCCCAAGTCGACGAACGCGCCGTAGTCGGTCACGTTCTTGACGATACCTTCCAGAATGACACCCTCTTCAAGAATCTTGAGCGTTTCTTCTTTGAGCGACTCCCGCTCCTTGTCGAGCAGAGCCTTGCGCGAGACTACGACGTTACCGCGTGCGCGATTGCACTTGATGATGGCGAACTCGAAGGTCTCACCAATATAACGGTCGAGGCTGCGGCTCGGGCGCACGTCCACGTGGCTGCCGGGTAGGAATGCGGATACACCGATGTCGACCTTCAAACCGCCCTTGACGCGGCCGACGACGATCCCTTCGATCGGGCCTTCATCTTTGAAAGCATCTTCGATGGTTCGCCAGATTGATGACTGGCGAGCCCGCGAGTAGGACAGTCGCACCTCGCCGGTGTCGTCCCCCACGGAGTCCACGTAGACTTCGACTTCGTCGCCGTCAGCAACCAACATGTTTCCGGATGGATCGATGAACTCGCGCCGAGGAATGATTCCCTCGGACTTAAAACCGATATCGATAGTAACGGTCTCATCGTCGATTGCGACGATAGATCCCTTTACGATGTCACCCTGTTGAACCGAGCGAAGGCTCGCTTCAAAAATTTCGTCGAAACTCTCTACCTTTTCCTGGTCGTTCGTCTCGCTCTCGACAGTCTCCTCAAGCATTAAAGCCAAAATCCTCCTGGGGTTGGCCGCGGAACCGCGCGCCAATCAAGGCTATTACCGCCGTACAGCGACCGATTCAAGGGAAAAGTCCAGTATTTTCAAGATAGTTGCCGCAGCAGGCGGCCGAGGTCAGGTGGAAATTCGTACCCGAATCTCGTTTACGATGAGAGCGACCACCTCGTCAATCCCCATTGCGGTAGAATCGACAATGATTGCGTCATCGGCGGGACGCAACGGAGCGACATCACGATTGCGATCACGATCGTCTCGCTCATCCATTTCTTTGCGTACTTCTAGAAAATTCGCCGTTTTACCTGCTGCTACAAGCTCTTCTGTCCGCCGTTTGGCCCGTTCTGCGGGGTCGGCGTCCAAAAAGACCTTCAATCCAGCATCGGGAAAGATAACGGTGCCGATATCGCGGCCATCGGCAACAATTCCCGGATCTTGAGCAGCGCGCCGCTGAAGATCCACGAGCGCTCGGCGGACGGCCGGTAGGGCAGAAACCTTCGAAGCGGCCTGACTCACTTCGGGGGTTCGGATGGCGGTGGAGACCTCCTCGCCGTCCAATTGCACGCTCGTGCTATCCGCGTTGAGCGCAATTCGGGCGCCCGAAATACGCGCGGCAACACCCTGCTCGTCTTCGAGTTCGATATCCGCGCGTAGAGCGGCCAGGGCCGCCGTCCGATACAGCGCGCCGGAATCGACATAACCGAACCCCATATCGGCCGCGACACGGCGGGCAACCGTCGACTTGCCCGCACCGGCGGGTCCGTCGATGGCGACTACGAAAGAACGGTCGGTGTCGGCGGTCATGGTTCTCTAACTCCCATCCTTAGTCTCGAGCGACTCGAGCATCTCGTAGAAGTCAGGAAACGACACAGCCGCAACCTGCGCGCCCGCGATCGTAACCGGCCCCTGGGCCGCCAGTGCGGCGACCGCCGCGGACATCGCGATGCGGTGGTCACCAGCGGCCTCGATCGTACAGTGTCCACGAAGAGCGCCGCCTTCAATGCGTAACCCGTCCTCGCGCTCGTCGATCGTCGCACCCATGCGCGAGAGCATCGTAGCAACGGTTGCGATACGATCGCTCTCCTTCACGCGCAGTTCGCCGGCATCGCGTATGATCGTCGTACCTTCGGCGCTGCTCGCGGCAACTGCGAGAACAGGAAGCTCATCGATGCACGCGGGGATTTCTGAACCGCCAATCTCTGTCGCACGCAGGCGCGCACTTCGAACCCGCAGGTCTGCCACCGGCTCGCCGGCCACGTCGCGTTGGTTCGACAGTTCCATGTCGGCGCCCATTCTTCGAAGCACTTGTACAAAGCCGATGCGCCCAGGGTTTGCGCAAATATTGCGCACCACGATGTCGGCGCCGTCGACCAGTGTTGCGGCGACCGCGAAGAACGCCGCCGACGATGCGTCGCCGCACACGTCGATATCAACTGCACGCGGCACGCTGGGGCCCTCGATGGCAATCCCTTCGTGCGAAGTGCGCAGCGCGACTCCCATCGCCGCCAGCATACGCTCGGTGTGATCGCGTGTGGGCTGAGGCTCGACGACCAGCGTGGTTCCCTCCGCTCGAAGCCCGGCGAGTAGCGCTGCGGATTTAACCTGTGCGCTCGCTACGTTCGTTTCGATGCGCTGCGCCGTGAGACGGCAGCCCGTGATAGAGACCGGCGGTGTTCCGTCAATCGTTTCAATTTTCGCGCCCAGCGTACGCAGCACAACCGCGACCCGTTCCATGGGGCGGCGCGTGAGCGATGCGTCGCCCGACAAACTCGCCATGATGTCGCTACCGGCCAGAACCCCCATCAGAAGACGCATGGTCGTTCCGGAGTTGCCACAATCGATGGTCTCCGCAGGGGGAGACAGTTTCATCGCGCTGCCGACGATACGTACTTCGCCCGCTGCCGCACTCTCTTCAACCACGCAGCCGAGTGCCCGCATCGCGCGAATGGTCGAATGTACGTCTTCGCCGTCAGGAAGCCCCGTTACCGTCGCGACACCTTCCGCGAGACAATTGAACAGCACCGCGCGGTGCGCGACCGACTTATCGCCCGGCATGCGCACCTCCCCCCGCAGTGGCCCAGCGGCCGGCGCGACATTTCTCGAGTCGCTCACGCGTTGTCGAGTCCCCGGCGAAATGCCTGCGCACGCGCAATGATCCCTTCAAGAGCCGACTCGTCGTCGTCTGCGATCGCGCTGCGCAAGTCCTGCCAGACGCCGTCGAGCGCCGTCATGGCCGAGAGCAACTCTTGCTTGTTCTCAGCGCTGATCGCCTTCCACATCGAGGCGTCGCTGGCCGCAAGGCGGGTCGTGTCGCGCAGGCCGTTGCCGGCGAGTGCATAGAGCAAATCGTTCGACGAGCTAGACGACGCATCTGCGAGCGAGGCTGCCAGCGCGTAGGACAACATCTGAGGGAGGTGGCTGGTTCTAGCGACTACGGCATCATGTTCTTCTGCAGACATTTCGACCACCTTTGCTCCAACTAGGCCCCATAGATCCGAGACCAAACCCACACGGCGGCGCTCGGCATCACCCGGGGTCACTACCGTCATGCACCCTTCGAATAGATCCGCGCGTGCGTGGGCAGCGCCGGTTTCCGTGCCACCGGCCATCGGGTGTGCGCCGACGAAGCGCGCGGCGATGCCCAATTGCTCAGCGGTTGCCATTAAAGGTGCTTTCACACTACCCGCGTCGGTGATCGTTGCGGCCGCCGGAGCAGCGGCCACAACTTGTGCAAGCAACGCACGGCAGCTGTCGACCGGAGCGGCCAGGATCACCAAATCCGCATCGGCCAGCGCAGCATCCAAATCTTGGGATACCGCATCCACCAGGGCACGTTCGAGTGCGGCATCGAGGTTACTGCGATTTCGGCCGACACCGACGACTCGAGAAACCCCGCCACGCTCACGTAGCGCACCCGCAACCGACGCGCCGATCAGGCCCGTCCCCACGACGACCAGATTGCCTACGAGCGGCTTCATAAGCGCTCGGCCAGGACGCGAGCAAGCACTTCAAGACAACGCGCGTTCTCTTCGTCCGTACCGAAGGTAATGCGCACGTGGTCGGGAAAACCGTAGCCGTCCATCGGACGGACGATGACACCGAGCTCGAGCATCTTCCGGGTAACTTGCGCGCCCTCGCCCACCCGGGCGAGTACGAAATTCGCGTGCGACGGCACCCACGCAACGCCGAGACGGTCGAGTTCGGTGCCAAACAGCATCCGCCCCCTTGCAACGAGAGCCCGAGAACGGGCCACGTGCTCTTCGTCATCGAGGGCAGCGAGCGCCGCCGCTTGTGCGACCAGGTTCGTGTTGAACGGCTGACGAACACGCGCCAACGCCTGCATGATCTCACGCGAACCGATGCCGTAGCCGAGACGCAATCCCGCGAGCCCGTATATCTTGGAGAACGTACGCAGCACGACGAGCCCCGGATACCTGTCGAGTTCGTCGAGCACCTCGGGGTACGTGTCATCGTCGACATACTCGTAATAGGCCTGATCGACCACGACGACGACGTGGCTGGGCATATCCGACATGAACGCGCGCCACTCGTCGTACCCGAAGATCGTGCCCGTCGGGTTGTTCGGGTTCGCCAAGAAGACCATCTTCGTCTCGTCGGTCACGACCGACCGAATCGCTTCCAGATCGTGGTGGTATCCGCGTGCCGGCACCTGCACGACTTTGCCCGCGAAGGACTTGGTAATCAGTGCGTAGACGACGAACGCATCGGCCGACATGACCACCGGTTCACCCGCGCGAACGAAAGTACGGATCAGAAGGTCAATGACCTCGTTAGAGCCGGTACCGAACGCAAGCTGCTCGAGGGACACGCCGAGCCGCTCGGCCAGACGTTCGGCCAACATGACAGCACCACCTTCCGGATAGCGATGCACGTCGCCCAGCACCGCCTGCGCCGCCTCAAGTGCAGCCGGCGATGGGCCGAGAGGGTTTTCATTGGAGGCCAGCTTCACGACATCGGTCAGACCGAGCTCGCGCTCGACCTCTTCGATGGGTTTGCCCGGCTCATAAGGCGTCAGTCGAAGTACGTGATCGGGAATGGACGGCGCGGCACCGGGCGCGCTTTGTGCGTTTTTATCGGAAGGCTTCATGACTCTGCGGGCGCCGCGATCGAGGGCCCAACCCAACGCATAGCACGGACATGTCTCCGAAACCCCCTCAGCCGGCTACTGGATAAGAGCCAAGCACCTTGGTCGACAACGAAATGTCGTCGACTTCACGGAGCGCCGCCGCCAACCGCTTGTCGGTGACGTGGCCGCCAATGTCGATGAAGAACCGATACTCCCAAGGACGACCGGCCAGCGGACGTGACTCGATCATGGAGAGGTTCACCCTGTTGCCCGTGAACGGCTGCAGAACCCGTCCCAGCACGCCGACCTCGTCCCTGACCAAAATGACGAGCGAGGTTCGATCGTCGCCGCTGGGCTTTGGTTGCGGATCCGTGCCGATCACGAGGAAGCGGGTTACATTGCCCGCAACATCCTGAATCGATCGCGCGACCAGTTCGAGCCCGTAGATCTCGGCAGCAAGTTTGCTGCCGATCGCGGCAAGACCGGCGCGCTTGCCGGCCAAAATCGCGGCTGACGCAGTGCTCGGCGCAGCTTGTTGTTCGACGTTCGGATAGCGTTCGGCGAGATACTTGCGACACTGTGCGAGTGGCTGGACGTGTGAAACAATCGTACGAATCTTGCTCGCCTCGCCGCTCTTCGACATCAAATAGTGGTCCACCTTCACGAGAATCTCGGCCACGACGCTGAGCGAGGTCGTTGCCAAAGCATCGAGAGTGGGTGTGACCGCGCCCTCCGTCGTATTCTCGATCGGCACCACACCGTAACGCGCACGGCCAGCCTCGACCGCCGCGAACACATCGTCAATCGTCGCCACCGCCTCGAAGTCGGCGGTGTGCCCGAACTGCCTGACGGCGGCCGCATGCGAAAACGTGCCTGCCGGTCCAAGGAAAGCGACCGACGTCGGCGCCTGGTACGCGCGACACGCCGAGATCACCTCGCGAAAGATCGCTTCGATGGCCTCGTCGCGCAGCGGTCCGGGGTTCGCCTTTCGGATCGCGGCGAATACGGCCTTTTCGCGACTGACGTCGAGCACGCTCTTCGATCCCTTCCGCTTGGCCTGGCCGATCTTGAGCGCAGTCCGAGCGCGGCGGCCGAGAAGCTTCAGAATCTGATGATCGATGCCGTCGATCTGCTTGCGCAGTTCGGGCAGCGTCTTACCTGTGGAGCTTTTTGCCAATTCTTCGTTCCTAGTGAGGGCCGATCTCTCAGTCGCGCGCCTCAGGAGTTACAGCGTGTAGAAACTCTTCCACACGAGCAAGCGCAGTCGCCACATCGGCGACTGCCTCGGCATCCATCTGCCCTCGGATCCAGACCAGCTGACGCTTCGCGTACTGACGGGTCGCCTGCGCAACAGCGCCCGCGAGTTCGGGCTCGGCGAGGTTTCCCTCGAGACACATCCCCGCCTCCCGGTAGCCGATCGCCGCGAAGGCTTTGAGAGACGGCGCATATCCTGCCCCATGAAGCCCAGCAAGTTCCGCGACCAAGCCGCCCTCGACCATTTCGGCCGAGCGCCGGTTGATCCTCTCGTAGAGTTCTTCGCGCGCCAACGCGACTTCGAGCGCCAGCACCTCGTAACGTCGTTCCGCTAGAGCATGCTCGCGCTGCCAGACCGAGATCGGCTTGCCGGTCGACTCGAGCACCTCCAGGGCACGCACGATACGAACCATATCGTTGGGGTGAATTCTTACCGCCGCCTCTGCGTCGACGACTCTGAGACGCGCGTGCAATACACCGGGCGCAGCGCGTTCTTCGTCGGCTAGGCGTGCACGCAGATCCTCATCGGCCGATGGTCCGTCGAACAGCCCCGACACAAGCCCGCGGATATAGAGGCCGGTTCCGCCGCAGACGACGGCGACTTTGCCGGCTTGACGAATCTCGTCGATCGCGCCCTCGGCCAGACGTCGCCACACCGATGCGTCAAACTCGTCATCGGGATCGACGACGTCGATCAGATGGTGCCGCACCCGCCGGCGCTCCTCGGCCGAGGGCTTCGCGGTGCCGACCTCCATGCGTCGGTAGACCTGGCGTGAATCGGCACTCACGATCTCGCCGCCGATCCGCTCGCAAAGGGATACGGCCAGCGCGGTCTTGCCAACACCGGTAGCACCCGCAACGACGACGATGCGCTCCGGTTTTCGGGCCGAGCCAGTAGAGCGAGAAGGAGCTGACACGGTCGAGAGTTTACAGAGAGCGGACGGCCTCAGCGACCGAACAGGCGTTCAACCTGACCACGCGTCATTGTGCGGGCAACCGGCCGTCCGTGTGGGCAGCTGGCGGTGAAGTCGACGGTCCCGGCCTCGGCGAGCAAGGTCTCGGCAGCGCGTGACTCCAAGCGCTTGCCTACACGAACGGCGCTGTGGCAGGCGACGGTCGCGAAAAGCTGCTCCGCCAGGCGCCGACCGGCTGTCGTGAGATCACAGCCCACCAGGTCGGCGACCAATTTCTCAGTCAACGCTGCCGCATCTCCTCCGGCCGCTATTGCGGGCACGCTGCGTACGACCACGTCTTCGTCGCCGAAAACGCCGACATCCCAGCCGAGTTTTCCAAGTTCCGCTTCGACCCGCGCAACGGCGTCGACCCCGTCGCCTCCCACCGTGACGTTCTGCGGAATCAGCAGCGGCTGGCTCTCTATGGTTCCAGCGTCGTAGTCAGCCATGAGGCGCTCGAAAAGAATGCGCTCGTGGGCGGCGTGCTGGTCCACGATGACAAGTTCGTCACCGTCTTCGCAAACGATATAACCGGCAAAGACCTGTCCGACCACCGACAAAATGCCGAGCGATCCCGGCGTATGTGCCACACCGAGCGGCAGCGCCGCGGTGGCGGCTCCCTCTTCGCGCACGATCCCGCTAGTAACGTCGCCGGCGGCCTCAGCAATACCCGCGCTCGAATCTGCCATCGGGCGGTAGCCCGGCAGGTCTTCGTCGGTCGAAATGCCGTCTCGAGCGATCGGCCGCGTCGCACTCGCCTTGGGCGGAAAGATAGGTGCCGACGCGGATGCGCGCGGTCGTTTCGCGAACGCCTCGGTGGCACCGAGATCGCGATCGGTGAGTCCCCAACGACCCAACGGGCCTGCAGAACCGCGTAGGACGTCGCCGACTGCTTCCACGATAAAGCGGCTGACGACTTGGGCATCGGCAAACCGGACTGCGAGCTTTGACGGATGCACGTTGAAGTCGACCGCCGCCTCGGGAACTTCCAGGAACAATGCCGCCGCCGGATAGCGCCCTTTGAGCAGATAGGTCCGATAGGCCTCCATGACGGCGCGAAAGACCGCGCGATCGTTGACCCAACGCCCCCCGACGAACAACGATAGTCGACGAGAGGAGCCGAATGACACGCCGGCCGGCGTGATTGCACCTTCCAGCGACATGCCGTCGAAACGGGCGCTCACGTCGACCATCTGGGCACCGACTTCTCGGCCGAGAACTTGCTTGAGGCGATCTCCGAGTCGCGCAACCGGCGGTAGATTGATGCTCTTGCGTCCGTTGCGCATGACGATGAAGTGCACATCAGGGCGAGCCAGGGCGAAGCGCCGCACCTGCTCCGCGGCCGCGGCGTACTCTGCGGCCGTACTCTTGAGGAATTTGCGGCGAGCAGGAACCGCCGCGAACAGGTCTTCCACCAGCACCCGTGTCCCCGTTCGCGAAGCGGCCGCGCCTGCCTCGACCGTATGGCCGGCGTCGACCAACACCCGCCCGGCGGCATCGACATCGGCCTGCCTGCTGATCAATTCGAGTCGACTCACGGCAGCGATGCTCGCGAGTGCCTCACCGCGAAAGCCGAAACTGGAAAGTCCGCCAAGATCGCCGAGCGACGTAAGCTTGCTCGTCGCGTGGCGCGCTACGGCCAGCTGCAGTTGCTCGGCGGGGATCCCGTGCCCATCGTCGGTGACCGCTAGGCGCAGCACATCGCGGTCATCGTAGGTCACCTCGACCCGTTTGGCGCCGGCGTCCAACGCATTCTCGACGAGTTCTTTGATGACCGACGCCGGTCGCTCGATGACCTCGCCCGCGGCTATGCCGGAAACGACCGCATCGGAAAGTTGAACAATAGCGCGAGCCATAGCCTCAGCCGAGAACTAGGTCCTCTCTCTTCTTGGCCAGCTGTTCCTCTACCTCGCCGACGAGTTCTTCGTAGCCCGCGCGACCAGCCATCGCATAGGTAAGGCGTTTGCCGGCCTCCACACCAGGCTGGTCTAGTGGATCGATCCCGAGCAGGCCGCCGGCAACCAACGTCTGGACCTCGAATAGATGAAATAGTTGGCCCATCGTGCCGGCGTCGACGCGCTGGATCTCGATCAAACTGGTCATGCGGCCGGCGGCAGCCAAAGCCAGTTCGGTTGCCCGCTGCTCCATATTGAGTAACTCACCGAGCGTGTGGCCGCAGAGATACGAGATGCCATCGATGTCTTGGTAGCTCGGTGGAATCGTCAAGTCCGCATGATGGCGCGCTACACGAATGAAGGTGATGACCTTGTCATGTGGGCCCTCGATGTAGAGCTGTACTTGGGAGTGCTGATCGGTGGCCCCGAGTGCGCGCACCGGAGATTGCCCGACCTCAGCCAAACCACCGTCGAGATCGAAACGCTTGCCTAGACTCTCGGCCCAGAGTTGGCCGTACCATTCGCCAAAGCGTAGTAGCCCGTCGCTGTACGGCATCAGCACGTGGATGTTGCGACCACCCTCAGTCGCCGCAAGATGCAAGAGGAGTGCATGCAGCGCCGCCGGATTGGCCCACACGTCGCGTGAGCGCGTGCGCGCATCCATCGAGCGTGCCCCCTCGCAGAGCTCGTCGATGTTGATTCCGGCTGCCGCGATCGGCAGTAGCCCGACCGGTGAAAGGACGGAAAACCGGCCTCCTACCCTGGGCGGAACCGACAAGGTACGAAAGCCTTCGTCATCGGCCAGCGACCGCAGTGTGCCCGACTCGGGATCGGTAGTCGCAATGACATGCGCACCGTAGGCGTCGGCTCCCAGCTCGCCGCGCAAGCGGTCACGCACGATGAGAAACTGCGACATCGTTTCGGCAGTCTGGCCCGACTTCGAGATAACGTTAACGGCCGTGCGCGCGAGATCGACTGAGGACAGCACTGACGCTATCGTCGTCGGGTCTACGTTGTCGAGAACCTCGACCCGCATCCCGCCTGGTCCTCGGCCCACGGCATCGATGACCGTCTTGGTACCCAACGCCGAGCCGCCGATACCGAGAACGAGCAGCGTATCGAATCGCCCCTTCAGGTCGTCGGCCAATTCGTTGACGGCCGCAATAGACTCCAGATCGTGGGGTAGTTCGTAAAACGGAAGTTCACCGGCCACCCTGCGGCCCTCGAGCCGGTCGATGATCGCACCCACGCGGGCAGCTTCGGCGTCGACCTCAGCACGAGAAAGGCCGCGCGGCCCGATCAGGTGGTCGAAGAAACCGTTGACATCGAGACTAATTGGGGGCGTCGTAGGCACTCAACCGGCGATATCAGCCGATTCGCCGTATATCAATCCGGCAGGCACCAGGCGTCCCGGCCGCGTTTGAACGCTTTCCGACGCCGTGTTATCCCATTGCCATTCGAGTCGCCTCGGGGGAGTCCCCAATTGGCGACCGTTGTTTCTCCAAGGAGTATCGAAGTGGCGCGCGTTTGTGACATTTGCGGAAAGCGGCGCGGGGTTGGCAACAACGTCTCGCACGCGAAGAATAGAACGAAACGAACGTGGCAAGTGAACCTACAGAAGGTCCACGCCATCGTCGATAAGACCCCCAAGACCATCAGGGTCTGCACACGGTGCATCCGCAGTGGAAAAGTCGTCAAGGCCTCCCAGCGGCCCCCAGCGCCGACAAAGGCCGCTTAGCGGCCTTTGCGATCTACGCTTAGCGGCCGTTATGCCGCTCCCCTAGCGGCCACCAGATCTATCTCGACTTCCGCGCCCTTCGGCAACGAGGCGACCCCCACCGTCGCTCGCGCTGGAAACGGCTCGCTGAATCTACCCGCATAAATCTCATTGAGCACCGGGAACTTCGCCAGGTCCGTCATATAGATCGTAACCTTCACCGCATCGTCGAGCGTCATGCCCGCCTCGGCCGCCACGGCAGCGAGGTTGTCGAAGACGCGCTCCACCTGAGCCTCAAAGCCGCCGGAGACGAGCTCTCCGGTCGCCGGGTCTAGTGGAATCTGTCCCGAGCAAAACAGCTGGTCACCGACCAGCACCGCCTGCGAGTACGGGCCCAGCGCCTCGGGCGCACCGTCAGTGTGTATTTTCTGTTTCACGTCACGTACGCAGCCTCTTGATTTCTCTCACGCCGGGAACGCGCCGCAGATTGCGACAGATTCGATCGTAGTCCTCGACGGTGAACAACGTCATCTCAAACACGTTCAACGCGCGGCCCTCGCCTGTGGTACGCACGTAAGCCTTGTTGATGTTGATACCCGTCTGGGCGATCGCGTGGCTCATACCGGCGAGCAACCCAGGCCGATCGCGAGACATGACTTCAATGCGTACATCGCGAGCCGTGCGCGCGCCTCTTTCCCAAACCACCTCGACCCTTCGCTGATCGTCAGCGTCGGCCAAGCGACCGCACTCGGTGGAGTGCACGGTAACGCCGCGCCCTCTCGTCATGAAACCAGCGATGGCTTCGCCCGGGAGCGGATCGCAACATTTGCCCAGCCGGACCATGCTGTCGTCCTCACCTGTGACCCGCACGGCAGGCAGCGCCTTCTTCTGCCGTTCGAGCAGCTTCATGATCTTCCCGAGCGCCGCACGCGGGCGGCTTCGCTCGACGGTTTCCGCCTCTGGGAACAGATGCTCGATCACCTGCTTCGTTCTGACGCGACCATAGCCGACGGCTTCGAGCAGCCCCTCTTCGTCGTCGCAACTGAAATGTTTTAGCAGATCTGCCATCCGACCTTCGCGGTGCAGACGAGCAATGTCGTGCTGCTTGAACGCAAGGTCGCGGTCGAGCAGCTCACGCCCGAGCGCAATGGCGCGAGACCGATCGGCGGCCTTGATAGCACCCATGATTCGATGGCGGGCTCTTGGTGTCTTTACGATCTTGAGCCAGTCGCGCGAAGGCTGTTGCTCGTCAGTGGTGATGATCTCCACGGTATCGCCGGCTTGAAGCTGATAGCGAAGCGGCACCAATTGGCCGTTCACGCGGGCCGCGGTGCAATGATCGCCTACTTCCGAGTGAATCCGGTAGGCGAAGTCCAGCGCGGTCGCACCCTTTGTGAGCGTCCGCCCGTGACCGCGCGGCGTGAAGCAGACGATATCGTCCGCAAACAAATCTTCTTTCACCTTGTGAACGAACTGCAACGCATCGTCGAGGTGGCGCTGCCATTCGAGGACCTGCTGCAACCAACCCAACCGCTCCGCTTCGGCCGACTCGTCCGCATCACCGGCCTTGTACTTCCAGTGCGCGGCAATGCCGAATTCCGCAACGCGATTCATTTCGTGGGTGCGAATCTGCACCTCCATACGCTCGCCGTATTCGCCGATGACCGTAGTGTGAAGCGATTGGTACATATTCGCTTTCGGAAGCGCTACGTAATCACGAAACCTGCCCGGTACCGGCCGTGAAGTATTGTGGATGATCCCGAGCGCATCGTAACAATCACGCTCGGCGTCCACAGCTACGCGGAAAGCAACGACGTCGTAGACATCGTCATAGTGGAGGTCTTGCTTGCGCATCTTCGCGTAGATCGAGTACGCGCTCTTCGTACGCCCCGAGACCTCGGCCTCCAGCCCGGCTTCGGCCAACCTCTTCGTCAGCAGATTCGTGATCTCCTCGATGTAGCCTTCGCGCTCCAGTTTATGGAGTGTCAGCTTTTTACGGACGTCACGATGCGCGTCAGGCCAGAGAACCTGGAACGTATTCTCTTCAAATTCCGACTTGAGCCAGTAGATTCCCAACCGTTGCGCCAGCGGCGCGTACAGATCCAGCGTTTCGCTGGCCATGCGGCGCTGGCGCTCCGCGGGGAGATGATCGATCGTGCGCAGGTTGTGCGCCCGGTCGGCCAGCTTGATGAGCAGGACGCGCACATCCTTGGCACTGGCCAAGATGATCTTACGAATCGACTCGGCCTCGGCAATCTCGCGATCGTCAGCCTCCATCTGGCTAATCTTCGTTACACCGTCGACCAGGCCCGCGATCTCACCACCGAAGGCCTCGTCGATCTCATCGAGGGTCGTCAGCGTGTCTTCAACGGTGTCATGAAGCAGCCCGGTAACGATGCACGGAACGTCGAGCCGCATGTCTGCAATGATGTCGGCAACCGCCAAAGGATGGATTAGATAGGGTTCCCCCGACATGCGCCTCTGCCCGCGATGTACGCGCGCCGAGAAGTCGTAAGCACGCGCGATTGCATCGGCATCCGCCGTGCGGTCGTACTCGTGAATCTTGGCTACGAGGCTCTCTAGGCTCACGAGGGCTTACCGAAGGTGTCGAGGATCATGCGTCGCTCATCGTCGCCCAAACGCCCCACCCGCTGCCTCTCACCGCGCAGTATCGAGATGAACTGCTTGACCGCGACATCCAGGTCCTCGTTCACGATCACATAGTCGTAGTCGACGAAGGCCGCGATTTCCTCGCAAGCCGCGTTCAAACGGAGCGCCAGAGCATCCAGCGATTCGGTACCACGCGACTTCAATCGCGCTTCGAGTCGGTCTCGCGACGGGGGAAGCAAGAACACAGCAACGCAGTCCGGGTAGACCGCCTTCACCTGACGCGCGCCCTGGACGTCGATATCGAGAAGCAGGTCGCGCCCAGCGGCCAGGGCATCTTCGATCGAGCGCCGCGACGTCCCGTAGCGGCTACCATGAACTTCGGCCCACTCGACGAACTCGTCGTCGGCAATCATTCGGTCGAACCGGGCGTCGTCGACGAAGCAGTAGTCCTTGCCTTCGACCTCGTCACGACGTGGCTCCCGAGTGGTAATCGAGACCGACGGCCGAACGTCCTCGAACTCCTCCAACGCGGGAGTACAGATACTCGTCTTGCCTGCCCCGGACGGCCCCGACACGATAAACAGACAACCAGCGCGCGCTATTTCTTGCTGCTCGATTTTCATCCGAGTCGACCCGATCCCCTACTCGACGTTCTGTACCTGCTCGCGCAGTTTTTCGATTTCGGCTTTGCCTTCGAGTACGAGGTTTGTGGTATCGAGGTCATTCGCTTTCGATCCGATGGTGTTGAATTCACGATGAACTTCTTGAAGCAGGAAGTCGATTCGTTTCCCGATCGGTCCACTTTCGCCGAGCAGTCCCTTGAGTGACGAAAGATGCGCGGCCAGCCGTACGAGTTCTTCGGTCACATCGGCCCGATCCGCCATGATCGCCGCTTCCTGCACGACCCGCGCCCGCTCGACGCCCTTTCCCGTCAGCAGTTCGACGAGTCGCTTCTCCAGTCGCGCCTGCATTCTGGGGCCGCTGCCTTTCGCGCGGCGTCCGAGACTGCGATGAATGCGCTCGAGTGCGCGTAAACGCCCGGTCATGTCCTGCTTGAGATGCTTGCCTTCCTTGTCACGACTCACGCGATGGGCGGCCAGAGCCTTGCCTACCAAGCGACGCACCTCGGCGATTTCTTTCTTGGGGTCGGACCGGCGCTCGACCGCTTGGAAAATCTCCGCACGCCCCTGCAGCGCGGAGAGGTCGACATCGCCGACCAGCTTCAGATCCTTCTTGAGCTTGCGCAGTGCTTTGACATAAGCCGCAGCGGCATCGTCTTGGACCACGATTTCCTTCACCCGGCGTGCATTGCCGCGGTTGATGTACAACTCGACGCGACCGCGAGCGATCCCATCAGAGACTTGGCGCCGCAGATCGGCCTCGAAGGGGCCGTACTCGCGCGGGGCGGCGATCTTGATATCCAGGTTGCGTTGGTTCACCGAGCGGATCTCCACCGAGAACTGCAGTTCCCCCGAGCGCCCCTCAGTCTGGCCGAAGCCGGTCATACTCCTCATATCCAGACATCTTAACCAATTCGTGCCGCTTACGCTCACCGCGCCGGCGCAGGACCTGTCGAAGCCGGCACTCGGCGGGCCGAGTTTGGCGATTAGTCGCCGAGCGCGCCACGATACCCCCGCTCGAGCCAACGGCGGTCGCGGTCATCGAGCGGGACATGGGCGGCCGCGCTTAGCTTTCGCATCGAGCGCCATAGACGGTCCAGACCTCGATCGACGAAGCGAGGGGTGCCCGGTGGCGCGAAGAATCCGCGGTCAAAATCGAGGATCACCGGAGAACCGTCCTCGCGAACAATGATGTTGTGGCCCGTAAGATCGACGTGATAGACGCCCGCATTGTGCAAGGTGCGAATACTGCGACCGACCGCGGCCAGCAGAACGGCGCGCTCGGCGGGATCGCCGCCCTGCCAGACGTCGAACATCGCACGGGCATTCTCGATGGCTTCGGTAACGATCCAGCCCCGGTAAAACAAGCCCACTTCTTCGACCGATACTGCCAACACGGTTGGCACAGCACAGCCCGAGGCACGCGCGGTCTCGGTCACGACAAGCTCTCGAAAGGGTCGCTCCGGGCGAATCAGATACAAGTCGCTGACGAAATGGCGGGCGAACCCACCGCGGAGATACTTGCGGAGAAAGACCCGCTTGCCACCCGGCAAGACGAGCTTGCGCGCGCCGCCGCGCCCGCTTGATAGCGGTTCGCCGGCCGGTTTGCCGTCGCGCGCGTCTTCGAGCACGGCGCGCATCTCGTCGAGTTCGAGCGCGGTCGCCAGAACACGGAACTTACCGCGATCCAGTGCAACAAAGCCTGCGGGTAAGAGACTAGACACAATGGGGGGTCAGACGGCAGGAAACGATCCCGGCTGGGATCAATCGATCGAGGTGGCTTCGTCGACGAGGAGTACGGGAATATCGTCCTCAACGCGATAGCGTAGTTTACACGCACTGCAGTCAAGGCCGTCGTTCTCGGCCATAAGCGCCAAAGTCCCCTTGCATTTGGGACACACGAGAATCTCGACCAGTTCTTCGCTAACGGGCATCGTCACCTCCGAGCGCGGCCTAGTGGTACGTCGTTTCCGACGGGTGCTAGAGACCGAGACGTTTTTTTTGCCATTCGACCTGGCTGGTCAATCCTTCGCGTATGCCGACTTCCGGAGCAAACCCGATCTCCGAAGACGCGCGCGACGTGTCGGCCGCAGTGTGCTTGACGTCGCCCTTTTGCACCTCGGAGCGATTGACCTTGGGGGTACGCCCGATGATCTCACCGATCATCTCGATGACCTCGTTCATCGTCGTACGGCTGCCGCCACCGATGTTGAAAACCGTACCGCAGACATCCGATTGGGCCGCAGCGATATTGGCTGAGACGATATCAGCGATGAAGGTGAAGTCGCGCGACTGCTTACCATCGCCGTACAGTGGAATCTCTTCGTCGCGCAGCACCGCCTCGATGAAGCGGTTGAACGCCATGTCGGGGCGCTGACGAGGACCGTACACGGTGAAATACCGCAACGACACGGTCGGAACCCTAAAATTGCGCCAGTACAGTGTCGTTAGGTGCTCTCCCGCCAATTTCGTAACGCCGTACGGCGAATGCGGACGCGTAGGACTGTCTTCGCGCATCGGTAAATCATCGGTATCGCCGTAAACGGAGGAGGAAGAAGCGTAGACCATCTTCTTCACGTTTGCTTCGCGGGCCGCCTCGAGCAGCCGCTGCGTCGCGAAGACATTGTTGTCGCTGTAGATGCGGAACTCGTCGCCCCAACTCGCACGAACGCCGGCCTGCGCCGCCTGGTGGAAGATGTAGTCCACACCGTCGAGTAGCGGTGCCAGCGAGCAGTCGACCAACGACTGCTCAACGAACGTGTATTGATCGTGTGAACGCGCGAAGACTAGATTCTTTTCTTTGATCTCGCGCGGGTAATAGTCGATGAAGCGATCGATGCCTATGACATCGTAGCCGCCCTCGAGCAGTCGATCCGAAATGCTGGAACCGACGAATCCCGCCGCTCCTGTAACCAATGCCTTCATAGAGTCCTACCTGACCTCAACCGCCGTTCTCGAAATGATGCGGCCGCATTTCGCGCACGTCAAACCCACCGATGCGTTCGAGGAGCGCGTCGGCGCCTTCGACGCTCACGCCGTATCGCAGCGCGCGCAGCGGCGGCCTCGAATCCCTGCTTGCAAACGCCTCGAGCTTCACCAAGTCCTTCTCGGTCGTCACGATGAGATCCGCCCGTTCGGCCGCGCGATCGAGCGTCTCCCAATCGGCCAACGTGTAGTTGTGATGATCCGCAAACACGTGGGCCTCGATAACCTGCGCACCGTGGCTCTCCAACATACCGATGAACCGCCGAGGGCGGGCAATTCCGGCAATCGCCAGAACCGCCGCACCTTTGAGCCGACTAAGCGACTCGAGCTCCGCTTCACGGCTCACCCGAGCGACGAGAGCCTCCGGTGCACCCTCCATCGTAATACTTCCGGGAGCCGCCCCTCGACCTGTATCGACCACGAAGTCCGCGCGCTCGAGCGCTCGCATGCCTTCGCGCAGCGGCCCTGCGGGGAGCACGAGGGCTGCCCGGTCGGCCTCATCCACAATCACGATATCGAGGTCACGATGGAGGCGTCGGTGCTGAAACCCGTCGTCGAGAACGATAATATCGGCGTCGTACATAGCCAATGCCGTGCGGCATGCTGCAATTCGATCGGCCCCCGTCACCACCGGAATCCCGGTTCGACGCGCGACGAGTACCGCTTCATCGCCGGCCAACGGTCCGGCAGGTTCACGGGAATCGACCGCCGAGACGCCGGCCGGCAACTGCGATGGCAAGGGGGTAGCTACGGCGGTCGTTCGGCGGGCTGCGCTCGCGTAGCCCCGAGATACGACCACCGGACGTCGGCCGCGCTCGAGCAGGCGTTCGACGAGCCAGATCACGAGCGGTGTCTTGCCGCTGCCGCCGACCGTAAGGTTTCCCACGCACACCACGGGTGCATCGGCCCGCTCGACCGCGAGCAGACGCTGGTCGTAGAGACGATTGCGGACCCAGGTCGCTGTGCGAAAGAGCCACGACGCGGGCACGAGCGCCGCGCGACTGAGACGCGCGCCGGCGACGTCGTCGCGCCAAAGCTGCTCGATTCCCAGCCGTTTCACGCCGCCCTCGAGCGACGGTCACCCACGAGGATTGGCTCCAGGCGCTCCATGGCTTCCTGCACCGCGCCCCTGCCGGACGCGACGCAAGAGCGACCTGCTTGCCCGGCTTTCTCACGTGCGTTTGAATCCGTAATCCAATCAATCCACGCGCCGGCGAGATCACGCTCGTTCTCGGCAACGCGAAGCGCACCCGCATCGGCCAGAGCCACAGCCTGTTCGCGTACGTTCTCAAGACTGGGGCCGACGACAACCGGCACACCAAAGGCAGCCGGTTCCATGACGTTGTGCCCACCTCGGGGTACGAGCGTCCCGCCGACGAAGGCAGCAGTGGCCGACGGAAAGAATCCGCGCAATTCACCGACCGAATCCAAAAGCAGCACCTGCCAGTAGATCCTGCGGGCGTTGGGATTGCTGCGACGCACAAACGCGTGCCCCCGTTCTTCGAGCAAGGCGGCAACCGCATCGAAGCGGTCAGGGTGTCGCGGTGCCAGCACCAGGCGTGCCGATCCATCGTGCTTCAGAACCCGTTCGAACGCATCGAGCACGAGCGGATCCTCGCCCGTCCGCGTCGAGGCTGCCACCAGAAGCGGACCATCCGCCCCCGCAGCGAACATGTCCGCGAACAGGTCGCGCGTACCCGAGACAAGCGAAGGCGCGAGCGCATCGAGCTTCATGTCCCCTACAAGTGTCGTTGCATCCGGCGCGGCGCCGAGCGTAAGGAGCCGCTCGTGGGAGATCTCATCACGCGCGCAGACGATATCCACCCCGGCCAACGCGGGCCCGATCAAAGCAGCGATGCGAAGGTAGCGCGGATAGGAACCGTCTGATACGCGCGCATTGACCATCGCAGTGGGAATCTGCGCGCGCTTGAGCCGTCCGAGCAGCGTCGGCCAAATCTCGGTTTCGACAAAGACGAACAGCGAAGGGCGGGCTCGCCGCAAAATGCGTCGCACTACGGGCGCGAAATCGAGAGGAAAATACCGAACGCCGTCGCAGTCGAGCCCCTCAGCGGCAAGACGCCCGGTCGCGGTGTTGCACGTAACGAGTAGGAATCGCCCCGGTAAACGGGCTCGAAGCGCGCGCAACAAGGGCCGAGCGGCAGCAACTTCTCCAACCGACGCCGCGTGCAACCAAACGAAGCCCTCGGTCACCGGCGTGCCTGCGCCCCAGTCGCCGAGCCGCTCACGCCAAACCGCGCGCTGAGCACCGCCCATCACGCCCAGCCTACACAACAGCCCCCACACCGTCGCGACCGCGCCTACCAGCGCGTAGGCGAGTGCTACCGCGCGCCCTGGGATGCCGGTCTTCATGCGTCTTCCTCGCGACGTCCACACAAACGATCGGCCCGCCGAGTGACCTCACGCAGCCGCTGCTCGAGTTCAAGTCGGGCCGCCTCGCGCTGCTCCTTACTGAGGCGACCACGCTCAAATAAGAGCGGAGTCCCCGCGACGCACACAACACGCGCGCCCGGCAGAGGCAGCATCATTCGGTCCCATCCGGTCATGCGTCGATTGCGCGTGGCGCTGAACGCCAAGGGATAGAGCACCGCGCCGGTCGTGGCTGCCAGTTCGACCGCGCCCGCCTTGGCCTGGCCGACGGGGCCACGCGGCCCGTCCGGGATGAGCGCAACTGTGGATCCGCGCGCGAGCGCCCGCATCAGCGAAAGCGTCCCACCGACCGCACCACGCGTCGACGATCCGCGTGCGATGGTCACCCCGAAGCGTTCAAGCGCTTGCGTGATAATCTCTCCATCGCGATGTGTGCTATTCATAATCATCGTCTCAGCAACACTGCCGTCGCCCGGGCGTCGCGGCTGCCCCGCAGCGCCCGGTCTCCCGGGAATCAGGAACGGCAACATGATCGAACGTCCGTGCCAAAATGCGATTACCGTCGGCTCCCCTTCCCGCCAGCGCTCGGCCAAAGGACCCACGCCGTCCAACTCCAGACGCGTCGTTCGGTGGATCACCCACAGCAGCAACCATACCAGCACACCGAGCACGGCCGACTCTCGTCGCGCATAGCCCGGCTGACGGCGTACCCAGCGCACGCGCTGCTTGAAACTAAGCGGCGTGCTCACCCTCGTCCGTGGGGCCTTCTTCAAACTGGATGTCATGCAAACGCCTGTAGAGTCGACCTTGTTCAAGCAGCTGCTCGTGGGTACCGCTTTCAACAACTCGTCCGCTGTCAACAACCGCGATGGTGTCTGCGCGACGAATCGTCGACAGCCGGTGCGCAATCACCAATGTCGTACGGCCCGTCATCAAACGCTCAATCGCGTTCTGAACGAGACGTTCCGATTCCGCATCGAGAGCGCTCGTAGCCTCATCCAAGATCAATATCGGGGCATCCTTGAGCAGTGCCCTGGCAATCGCGATACGCTGGCGTTGACCGCCGGAAAGCTGAACCCCGAGCTCGCCGACCTCAGTATCATAGCCCTCGGGGAGGGCTTCGATGAACTCATGCGCGTTGGCTGCGCGCGCGGCCTCCTCGACCCTGAAGGGATCGGTGCCGGCGGCGCCGTACGCAATGTTGTTTCGCACCGTATCGTTAAACAAGAAAGTGAACTGCGTGACGACCGCAATCTGGCTGCGCAGTGATTCCAGATCTATGTCGCCGAGCGCAATGCCGTCGAGCGTGAGGCGCCCAGCCGAGATCTCGTAGAAACGCGGAATCAGATCCGCAATCGTGCTCTTCCCTCCTCCGCTCGGGCCCACCAGGGCAACGATATTGCCTGCAGGGATCTCGAGATCGGTGCCGCGCAGAACCGCGTCGGCGCCGTAGGCGAACTCCACGCCGTCGAAACAGATACCGTCGTGTAGTCCATCAATCGTTTGATCCCCCGCCCTCGCTACCGGTTCGCTATCGAGATCGAGCACCTCAAAGATGCGGTCGGCGGCCCCCAAGCCGGTTTGGATCACATTGTTCGCACGCACCAGCTTCTTGAACGGGTCGTAGAGCAGCACCATCGCGGAGAGGAAGGCCATGAAACCGCCCGTCGTGCGGGTGCCGCCGAGTACCGTAGAACCGCCGTACCAAAGCACCCCGGCAATGGCGAAGGCCGATAGCACCTCCATCATCGGCGTGGTGAAGGCTTTGATACGAGCGGCGCGTAGATAGAGCTTGAGCAAGCGGCGGCTCTCATCGTCGAAGCGCCCAGCTTCGTATCGCTCCATGACGAATGCCTTCACAACGCGATTCCCCACCACCGATTCCTGCATGAGCGCGCTCAGATTGCCCAGACTGTCGAGCCCGCGGTGGCTCAACCTGCGCATTCGGCGCGACAGACCCTGCAGCGGCAGGATGACCGCCGGGAACACGACGAACGTCACCAACGCGAGCTTCCAGTCGAGGTAGAAGACGACGCAAACCAACGCGATGACGGTCGTCGCATCGCGAACCATCGCGACTCCACCATCTGTGATCGCCTGGCGAAGCTGGAGTACATCGGTCGTTATGCGCGACAGCAAGCTTCCGGTGGCAACCGAATCGAAATAGGAGGCCGGCATTCTTTGGATCTTCTCGCTCAGCTCGCGCCGTACATCGTAGACGATGTGCTGACCGATCCACTCACCGAGATAGGTCTGGCCGAAGTTCACCAAGCCACGGAGCGTAAAAACGACCACGATCAACAGCGGCAGCCGGCCGAGCATCGCCCGGTCAGCCGTAGTCAACACATCGTCGACGAGCGAACGGACGATGTACGGCACCGCACCGGAGGTCGCGCTGTACGCGATCATGCACAACATCGCTGCGGCGAAGTGAGGCCACATGTAGGGCTGCAGATAGCCGTAAAGGCGCGACAGCAACGCATCGCGTTTCATGCGGTAAGCTCCAGGACCAATTCGGCTGCACGCCGAGCGGCATCGGGACGAACCAAAAGGTCATGGATGCGGCCAAGGCGCCGGGCGGTCTTCTCTCGAAGAGAGCCATCGCTCAGGAATGCGTCCAGCTCGGCGGCCAAGCGGTCACCGGTGGCATCGTTTTGGAGTAACTCGGGCACAACGCGATCGCCCAGAACTATATTCGGCATCGCAATGTGCGGTAGGTGCACGAGCGAGCGCGCGAGCGCGAAAGAGACTGCAGACATGCGATAGACCACGACCATCGGAACTCCGAGCAGTGCGCATTCAACGGTAGCCGTGCCGGCCGCCACCGCCACCGCATCGCCCGCCGCTACCAGATTGTACGTATCGTCGCTCACGATCGCGACGTCGGCGGTCGACGCGTCGACCAGGGCGCGCACGAGGCTCTCTTCGATCGAAGCGGCACAAGCGACTGCAAACGACGCCTTCTCCGCCAGTGCTGCGGCAGCCTCCAGCATCACCGGCAGCATTGCGCGAACCTCTTTCTCGCGGCTTCCCGGCAACAGCACCACCAGAGGCCGCTCGCGATCGATGTCGTAGCGCCTGCGCACGTCGTCTCGGCCGACCGATGCATGGACATCTCCGGCAAGCGGATGACCCACGAAGTGCGCGTCGAGACCGTGTTCACGGTAGACGTCCTCTTCGAAAGGAAACAGGACGAGCATACGATCGACCCGCGCCGCGATCTTCGCGATTCGCCCACGACGCCACGCCCAGACTTGAGGGCTGACGTAGTAAACTACCCGCCTGCCCGCCTTTTTCGCTGCGCCTGCCAGCGGAATATTGAAGTCAGGGAAATCCACCAACACGACGGTGTCCGGACCGTCGGTGGATCGAATCTCGCGCAGCACGCGACGATACACGCCGAGAGCGCGGCCGAGTCCACCGAGCACTTCAGAAAACCCCATGATCGACAGCTCCGCGATGTCGATAAACATGCGCGCTCCCGCAGCACGCATCTGCGGGCCACAGACCCCATAAATGTCGGCATTGGGATCGGCGCGCAGAAGCCCATCTACCAACCTCGCCGCTTGCGCATCACCGGAAGGTTCACCGGCGACGATTAGAATGCGACGTTGCTTCGAATCCACCACCAGTTCACGCTTCGCCAACACCGGCGTGTACTTCCATCGCGCCGACGATTAGTTCAGCGAGCGCCAAAGCTCGCAGGCCTTCGACCAACCCGACGCGCACGGGCTCGCCGTCGCGAACAGAGCGAACAAAGGCCGCGATCTGAGCCCCGAGCGGGTCGGCATCGCCGAACTCGCTCGTGCGTACAGCGATTCCCTCCATGGGATTGTCACTCTTGATCGCGTCGCCGGTCTTCGCCGCAATCGTCGCGGAACGCGCATCGAAGTCAACCGATACGTAGGCGTCTTCCTGAAAGATACGCAGCTTGCGCTCGCGTTTTAGCGACACCCGACTCGCCGTCACGTTCGCAATACAACCACCCTCGAATCGAAGGCGCGCATTCGCGATGTCGACCTTGTCGCTCAGCACCGGCACCCCCACCGCTTCGACCCCGACCACTTCGCGGCCGACCAAGTAGGCCAGCAGGTCCAAATCATGCACCATGACGTCGAATACGACGTCGGTGTCACCACCGCGTCCCGCGTACGGGCTGAGGCGATGGCATTCGATGAAACGTGCCTTACCGACCACGCGGCGCAGGTCTTCGAAGACAGGATTAAAACGCTCGAGGTGGCCTACCTGAACGATCACGTTAGCCGCTTGGGCGGCCGCCGCGACGCGCTCACCGGCTGCGTGATTATGAGCCAGCGGCTTCTCTACCAACATGTGTACGCCGGCTGCCGCCGCGGCCTCGGCGACTTCGGCATGGTGCACTGTCGGTACTGCGATGCTGACCGAGTCGACTTCGGCCAGCAGTTGCTCGACCGACTGCAGCGCGCGACACCCGTTGGCAGCCGCAACCGCTTGCGCACGATCTTGATCGACGTCGTAAACCCCAACCAGCACGCAGTCGGACTCAAGTGCAGCGTATTTCGACGCATGCAAACCACCGAGGTAGCCGGTGCCAATGACGCCGCAGCGCAGCCGTTTACGATCAGACATCGGGGACTACTCCCGCCGTGTCGCAACCGACCAGCGAAATCCCGTGACGCTCAGCGAGCTGGCGCACCGTCTCGTCATCGAGGACTATCGTCGCGCCCGCCTCAACCGCCAAGACACGCGCTCCACACTGAGCCATGGTTTCAATCGTACGAGGGCCGATGGCGGGAACATCGAAACGCATGTCCTGCCCTGACTTCGCCGCCTTGACGACCACCGCACCGCCACGCCCCAACTCGGCCGCGCGCCTGATCGCAGCGTCGGTGCCTTCTATCGCCTCTATGGCCAACACAACCCCATCTTCAACCACAACACCCTGGCCGACATCCATGTCGCCGATGGCGGCCAAGACGCGCCACCCCAGTGCGATGTCGGACCGGGCGCGATCGTCAACCGCGGGGCCCGCGATGAGCCCCAATGAAATAACAATGCGCTCGAGGAAGGTGGTCGATGGTACGACCTCGATACCGGCGGCGCTCAGCTCATCGGCCAAACCGCGCAAAATGGCATCGTCACCACTAGCGCCCGAGCGCCGGACACGCCCTAGCAAGCGCACGCCCCGCCAGTCGGGCCGCAGGTCTGAGAGCCTGGTTGCCTTATCGATACCGCCGCACATGACGGCCCGTGTAACACCCGCCTTTTTCAGCGCGCGCACCATGCGACCGACCTGGCCCACGCGAATCCACGTGACCGAATCGAGTGCATCGTCTATTTCAGCGAGCGTTTCGCCGCGATGGGCGACCGCGACGACCTCGACACCGCGCGCACGAGCTTCGCGCGCGAAGAGCAAGGGGAAGGTGCCGTTGCCGGCTATGAGACCGATTCTCTCCAATAGATTCGCCGCGGCGCAATCACCGACATACTCCGCGCTTGGACTCCTCGATGAAACGAATAAAGAGTCCAACCTCTTTCGATTCTGCGTACTCTTCGTGCAGCTTTTCCAGCGCGTCCTGCATCCGCAGGCCCGACTGGAAGAAAATACGGTACGACGTGCGCACATCGCGCACCGCCTGTTCGTCCATCCCGCTGCGACGTAGACCAACGACATTTACACCCTGCAACTTGGCCCGATCGCCCACGGCCACACAATAAGGCGGAACATCCATGACAACCATCGCGCCGCCGCCGACAAATGCCATCGCGCCGACCCGGGTATGCTGGTGCACGGCGGCCAGCCCGCCGATGATCGCGTAGTCACCGAGTTCCACATGTCCTGCGGGCGCCGCGCAGTTCGCAAGAACAACCCCGTCGCCGACACGGCAATCATGCGCCACGTGTGAATACGCCATGAACAGACAGTCGTCGCCGATCGATGTCAGACCGCCGCCCTCAGCGGTACCACGGTTCATCGTCACCGACTCGCGAATGCGATTACGCGAGCCAATCACCAACTGTGTTTCCTCGCCGGCGTACTTCAAATCCTGAGCATCGCCGCCGATACTCACAAACGGGCTGACCTGGTTCTCGTCACCCATCGTGGTGCGGCCGCTGATGACCACGTGTGGGCCGAGCTCGCAACGTTCGCCAAGACGAACACCCGCACCGATGACCGAGTACGGGCCGATCTTCGTGCCCGCACCGATCTCCGCACCGTCTTCTATGACGGCGGTCGGGTGAATATGTGTGTCAGCTGCCATTATGAATGCACGTTGCGTAGAGCGCCGGCCGACGCGCTGCTACTTCTTCCACTCCTTGTTCGCCTGCTCGACGATGGCCGCAGTGATGTCCACCGCCTCGGAGAAGTATACCGCTCCTGTGGCGTCCAGAACCAGATCGTAGTCGTTCTTCTGCCCGTACTCGACCACGATCCTACTGAGAAACTGGTTCACATGGGACATCGCTTCGGCTTCTTCACGCTTGAGGTCTCGCTCCAAATCTTCCTTGAGGCGTGCGCCTTCACGCTGGCGCTTCTCGAATTCCTCGGCCGCGGTAGTACGTTCCTCGGCACTGAGCACCATCGCGCGCTTCTGGAGGTCCGCCTCCATTTCCTTGAGCTCCTCGGTGCGACTGTCGAGCTTTTCCTGGGCCTGCTCCTTCTTAGCCTTGAGCTTCTCGAAGGCCTCTTGGCCGGCCGTCGAGCCGGCGAGCAGGTTCTGTGTGACGACCATGCCGATCTTCAGATCGGCGCCCTGGACCGGCGCCACCGCGACCACGAGCGTCGCCGCCGCCATACAACTAAAGAGATACATTAGCTTCTGCATGAATTCTCCTGCCTGAATATCTTTCGCCGAAACAACGCGCCCCGCTATAGGGGTGCGCCGAACGAGAATTGAATAACCGGCGAGTCTTCGCCTTCTTCTGGATCCAACGGGTAGCCGATCTCGATACGAAGCGGCCCGAAAGGCGACAGCCAGCGAACCCCCCAACCCACCGCGTAGCGCACTTCAGAGAGCTTGAACGCGTCCTCCTCGACGAACGCGTTGCCCGCGTCAAAGAAGAACACGGCCTTAACCCCTGCTTCCGGCAAAACGCTTATGATAAGTTCGTTGTTGACTATAATTTGGCTGCTACCGCCAATCTGCTCATCGAGGCAGTCATCGTCGTGCGTCGGCGGATAATCTGCCACGCCATGAGGGTCACAGACCTGCTGCGTCGGGCCGAGTTCGCGCGTATCGAATCCTCGAACAGAATTGATGCCGCCCGGAAAGTATCGCTCGAAGATCGGCAGATCCCGACCCTGCGGGCCTTCCGTTCCCAGACCGTACCCGATGGTCGCGCCGAAGGAGTATAGGAGTAATCGGTCTTCGAGAATTTCGCCGAGCGGGAAGAACCAGCGACCGCTCAGATCAACCTTGAAGAACTCAGCCTCCCCACCCAAGCCGGCGATCTTGGCAGAAAGCGACTGCCTCGATCCCGTGTTCGGGTCGAAGGGATGATCGAGTGTGTTGCGGAAGATGCTCGGCGTGACACTGCTGGTAAGCTGAGTACGCTCTTCCGCCCACACGTCCTCCGGTGCGAAAACATCGAGGCCGTCGATCACGGTGCTCTCGAGCTTGTACTCCAGGCCGGCACGCACGCGGTACAGCGGGAATCCAAGAAACGACGCGAATCCCAGGCGCCGCAGCGGATACGACGAGCGCAACGCAATGCCCGTGCCGCCGCGCGTAAAGCGATCGAATTCGAGTTGCCAGGAAAACAGATCGAAACCGACGCTCAGAGGAAGATCGCGAAACCAAGGTTCGGTAAATGCGAGACGGAAATTCTGCCGAACACTGCCCAGGTCGGCGTTCAAGACCAGCCGCTGGCCGCGTCCGAACAGGTTCTGTTCTGAGACACGTGCGTTGAAAAGAAAGCTGTCGGCCGAGCTGAAACCCGCGCCCGCTGAGAACGCGCCGGTACGGCCTTCTTCGACGTCCACAACGAGGTCGACCTCGTCCGCATTCTCGGTGCGCTCGGTTGAGAGCTCCACCTCGTCGAAGAATCCGAGCCGCCGCACGGCCCGCTTGCTCGACTGAAGACCGGTACCGGAGAATTTCGCTCCTTCATCGAGGCCCAGTTCGCGCCGGACGACTTCGTCGCGCGTTTTGGTGTTGCCACGCACCTCGATACGCCGGATCGTGACGATCTCACCGGCATCGAAGTTGAACCGCACGTCCATCTCGTCGTTCTCCGCGTCGATGCGTGTGTCGGGTACCACGTCGGCGAACGCATATCCCAGATTACCGTAGGCTTCGGTGAGCGAGAAGATCGATTCACGAAGTTGGCTGGCACGGAACACGTCCCCCTGCTTGAGCAGTAACCGCTGCTTGAGCTCGTCTTCCTCCATGAGAACGTCGCCGGTGAACTCAAGCGCGCCCACGCGGAACAACGGACCTTCTTCGACCTTGATGCGTACTCTGAGCGCATCGCCGTCACGCTCGACTTTAGGCTCATCCACACGAGCCTGTAGATAACCGTGGTCGTAGTAGTGAGCCGTGACGCGTTCGACGTCGGTCGCGAGCTCGTCTTCGTTAAGCAGCCCCGCGCCGGTGAGAAACGAGAACATCCACTCGGTGCGCGTCGTCATCAACTTGCGTAGTTCGCGGTCGGTGAACGCATCGACGCCTTCGAACTCAATCTCTCCAACACGGATCAGATCGCCTTCTTCAACGGAGTACACGATGGTCGCGCTGTTATCGGCGTCGACCTCTACCTCGAAGTCTATCTTTGCGTCCGGATAACCTTCACTAGTATAGAGCTTGCGTGCGGCCTCCAGGCCGGTCACCACGCGACGCGGATCGAATATGGTTCGTGCGGTGATGTTGATCACCGCTTCGAGGTCCTCCGCCTTTACGCTCTCGTTGCCCTCAAAAACGACATCCGTTACGTACGGGCGTTCTTCAACGAGGTAGGTGACGATCATCGCGCCGTCGCGCTCGAGAAGCGTGACATAGATATTGTCGAAGAAGCCCATCGCGTAGATCGACTTGATATCTTCGTCAATCGCCCCACGGTCGACAAGATCGCCCTGGTCGATGTCGATGTGGACACGGATAGACGCGCTATCCACGCGGCGATTGCCCTCGACACGGACTTCCGAAACGAGGTCGGTCGCCTGGGCAACGACTACGCCGGACACACACACTAGCAGCACCGCGAGCGCGGCGGTCAAAACACGCCGCATCAAGCTGCCTCTCCCTGGTGCAGACAACCCTCAGCCATTGTCAACGTGCGATCCATCGCGTCAGCGAGCGCCGAACTATGTGTGGCGACCACCAGGGCACACTCCGCCTCGCGCTGTATCTCGATAAGCAAGTTCTGCACCTCATGCGCCGTGTTCGGATCGAGGTTCCCAGTCGGCTCGTCTGCGAATACAACCTGTGGCTCGGTCGCCACCGAACGCGCAACGGCAACACGCTGCTGTTCGCCGCCGGAGAGTTCTCCGGGGCGATGTGAAAGTCGCTCGCCAAGACCGACCCGCTCGAGTATCTGCGACGCCCGCGCTCTGGCTCGCGAGCGCGACTTACCTGCCACCAGCAGCGGCATCATGACGTTCTCGAGTGCATCAAAATCGCCAAGCAGATGATGAAATTGAAAAACGAATCCCACCTTGGAATTTCGTACTGCGGCCAACTGGCGCGCATTGAGTGTGAACACGTCCTCACCGCCGATCTTCACCGACCCCGCGTCGGGCTCGTCGAGTGCCCCCAACAGGTGCAGCAGCGTGCTCTTACCTACTCCGGACTCACCAACAATCGCCACGCTCTCGCCCTTGCCGACCACCAGATCCAAACCGGAGAGCACCTCTATCGTTCGCTGCCCGTCGTCGAAACGCCGCACCAGGCCGCTCGCCTCTACTGCGGGTAGCGCGGAGTCACTCATAACGCAGTACATCCACCGGAACGACGCGCGCTGCCTTCCAAGCGGGGAACAGGCACGCGCCCAGACAAATGGCCACCGATGCGGCCGATACAAGTACAAAGTTCGAGGCGACAATACGAACCGGTAGCGTAGAGACGTAGAAGACCCCCTCCGGGAGGTCGATGAACTCGTAACGGTCCAGGCCGACGCAGGCGAGGTAGCCCAACAGCGCCCCAAGGCCCGTCCCGAGCACGCCGATCAACAGCCCTTTCGCGACGAAGATGAGCGCCACGCTGCGATTGTCGGCACCCATGGTCTTTAGCACGGCGATATCGCGGCGCTTTTCCATCACGACCATGTACAAGCTCGAGACAATCGTAAATGCCGACACCAAGATGATGAGTAGCAAGACGAGGAAGTACACCGTCTTCTCGAGCTGCAGCGCTTCGAACACATTACGATGCACTTCGGTCCAACTTTGCGCCCAATACGGGATGCCGAGTTGGTCGTTCAGGTCCGCAGCCACTTGGGGTGCGTCGTAAGGGTCGCTGAGCACGGCCTCGATACCGGTAGCCACCGCGCCCAGTTTGAGCAGAGCCCGGGCATCGTCGATGCCGAGATACACAAGACCCGAGTCGTATTCGACCATGCCGGACTCATACATTGCAACGAGCACGAAGCGGCGCGACCTCGGTAACGCACCAATGGGGCTTGCCGAGATACTGGGCACCATCAAGGTCACGATGTCACCGAGCGACAGGCCGAGTCGCCGAGATAGCTCGCGACCGAACATCACTCCCGGAAGCGGCGCAGAGTCTCGGCCCGCACTTCGGGCCGGGTCGTGGCGTCGACCGAGCGAGAGCGCATCTCCCTCGACAACGAAATCGAGGATACCGTGCACGCTCGGCGAAGATGTCGGGTCGACCCCGCGCGCGAACACGCCGAGGGTCTGCCCTCCCGACGAGACCAACATCTGGGCGGCAACCACCGGTGCCGCATCCACGATACGGGCATCTTCACGCATGGTGGCTGCAAGTTTGTCGGGGTCCTCGAGAAGTCCGTTTCCGAGCCGTTCGCTGAGACGAAGGTGCGGATGCAAACCGAGCACCCGCGAACGCAGGTCTTCTTCGAAGCCCGTCATCACCGACAGAACGATAGTGAGAACGGCAACACCGAGCAGCACACTCAGCGTCGAGATGAGGGTAATTACAGAGACAAAGCTCTCACGCCGCTTCGAGCGAAGATAGCGCAGTGCGACGAACAGTTCCCAAGTCATCGGAGGCAGCCGCGTCAGCCGTTGCGCTCGGGCTTGAGGTGCGGGAACAGAATGACTTCGCGAATCGACGCTTGGTCGGTGAGCAGCATGATCAGTCGGTCGATACCTATTCCTTCACCGGCCGTCGGCGGCATGCCGTATTCGAGTGCGCGTACATAATCCTCGTCCATCATATGCGCCTCGTCATCGCCGGCTTGGCGCTGCTCGATCTGCTCGAGAAAGCGCGCGTGCTGATCCTCGGGGTCGTTCAGTTCCGAGAAGCCGTTGGCGATCTCGCGCCCCGCTATGAATAGCTCGAAGCGATCGACGAATCCGGGCTTATCGTCGCTGGCGCGCGCGAGCGGTGAAACCTCAACCGGAAAGCTGGTAACGAACGTGGGCTGAATGAGCTTCCTTTCGGCGACCTCGTCGAAAACGTCGGCCATCAGGCCGAGCCCCGGCTTACGCTTGCTCGCATCCATACCGAGATCATCGGCGAGCCCGGCCAGCGCTGTCTCGTCCTCGGCCTCTTCGGGCGTCAGGCGCGAGTTCGCCGCGATTGCCTCACCCATGGTCATGCGCGCGAACGGTGCGGCGAAGCTCAGCTCCACGTCGCCGTACTTGACGGTTGTCTGACCGCAGACCTTTGCGGCCAGCTCGGCAAACATCTGCTCGGTCAAATCCATCAGGTCATGGTAGGTCGCGTAGGCCTGATAGAATTCACACATTGTGAACTCCGGGTTGTGCTGCAACGAAATGCCTTCGTTGCGGAAATTGCGATTGAGTTCGAACACGCGTTCAAAACCACCGACCACCAGCCGCTTCAGATAGAGTTCAGGCGCGATACGCAGGTACATATCGAGCGAGAGTGCATTGTGGTGGGTTACGAACGGGCGCGCCGCGGCACCGCCCGCGATCCGCTGCATCATCGGAGTCTCGACTTCGATGAACGAGCGCTCCTGCAGGAAGGTTCGGATACCCAAGACGATCTGCGCGCGTCGCCTAAACGTCTCGCGCACGTCTTCGTTGACGATCAGATCAACGTAGCGCTGACGGTACCGAATCTCGACGTCGGTCAGGCCGTGCCACTTCTCCGGAAGAGGGCGGAGCGACTTCACGAGCAAGCGGAAGCTGGTGGCTTTGAGCGAGAGCTCACCGGTACGTGTTCGGAAAAGTGTTCCCTCAGCGCCGACGATGTCGCCGACGTCGAGCTTCTTTACCCGCGCAAACTCATCTTCGGCGAGCGCATCTTTCTTGGCGTAGATCTGCAGCTGTCCGCTTCGATCGCGAACGTGCATGAAGATGCTCTTGCCAAAACTGCGGATCGACAGCACGCGCCCGGCAAGTTTGTACGCAGCCGACTCGGCCTCGACCTGCTCCCCGTCGAGGTCGCCAAAGCGCTCGGCGATTTCGCCGCAGAGTGAATCCGGGGTGTAGTCGTTGGGAAAAGCTTGGCCCTGTTCGCGGAGAGTGCCGAGCTTGGCACGCCGAACAGTGACCTGTTCGTCTTCTTTCGTCTTGTCTACGCCGCCATCTTGGCTGCCGGAAGATCCGGGATTGGCGTCGTTGGGTGAGCTATCGGAATCCATCGTAAAGTGGTTAGGGTGCGCGCCCCTGGCGTCGGTTGCTTCGGCCCGGCGGTCGCGGGCCCGACCTGAGCGCGAACAGTAACGCGGCCCCTATAGGCGGTCAACTTCGCCGTGCAGTCCCGAACACGCCAAAACTTGAATTGCTTCAGGGATTTACCTACTTACGCTAAGTGCTTGATGCTGTCGTCTTACGGCGCGCCACCCGACTCCTGCAAGCTCTCTTGATTGTGGCCGCGGCATATGGCGGCGCTCAGGCCTTCAACTCCGCCCTGGCCCTCTGGCTCGATGAGCCGTTGGCCGATAGCCGCCGCACAAGCGCCACACCTGCGAAAACCACGCCTGCAGCCGCCATAAACCTCCGTCGCGTAAGTTACGCTCCGATATTCGAGCGTAATCTGTTCGGTTCCGAGCCCTTGGAAGCGCCCACGGGCACTTCGCCTACCCCCGGGACGAGCCACGGCCACCTTCTGCTCAGGGGCACGGCAAAGGTGCGCGGTCGCGGTTTTGCGGTGTTCTCGAACAAGAGTTCCGGCAAGCAGGACGTCTTCGCCGTCGGTGAGCGCGTCTTCGACGGTCCGAAGCTCGTGGGCGTACAGCAATCGAAGGTCGTGCTGCTCAGCAACGGGCGCCGCATCACTTTGGAAATCGCCGAGGAGGAAGCTGAAGCGCCCACGAAAACAACGGGTGGCGCTACTACAGATTCCGGCAGCATCAAGAAAACCGGCGAAGGCACGTACCTGGTCGACCGTCGGGAGATCGACTATTCGATCGAGAACCTGAGTACCGTCATCACAAAGATGCGCGCAGTACCCTATCTCAAGGACGGCGAGACTCTGGGCTTCCGGATCTTCAACATTCGGCCGAACTCGATCTTCGAGCGCATGGGCCTTAAGAACGGGGACGTGATACAAAACGTCAATGGTAGCGAATTGCGCGACCCGCAGGCGGCACTCTCGCTGCTCGACACTGTGGCGTCGGCCGACTCGATCCGCATCGATTTGTTGCGGAATCGCGCACCAACGACAATGAGCTATACCATTCGATGATCAACTGGCGCAAAACTCTTTCGTTCGCGGTGCCCTGCGTTGTCGCAACCGCCCTCTTGGCGAGTTCGGTCGTCGGCGTCACTGCGGAAGAAAAAACCCGCCGTTCGACGAATGACGACGGAAACTTCACGATCCATTTCGAAAGCGTCGAACTGCCGGTATTCGTCAAATTCATAGGCCGCGCGACGGGCCGAAACTTCGTATTCTCCGAAAGGGTCGGCGGCACCGTAACCATCATCTCACCCAATCCGGTCACGGCCGATGAGGCCTTCGCCGTGTTCCAATCGGTGCTAGCCGTGCGCGGGCTCACGATGATCGACGACGGCATCGTGACGCGCATCGTTCCTTTGAAAGAAGCCCGAACTGCGGGTTCCGGGGTCATCAACGACGACCCCCAGCACACCGGCTTTGCCACGCGATTGTTACCGCTGGAGCACGTGGCAGCCACCGACGTCTCGCGCGTGCTGGAACCGCTGGTATCGAAAGAAGGCGCGCTCGTCGCGTACAGCGCAACGAATACGATTATTGCGACCGACACGGTCTCGAATCTCAACCGAATGAGCGGCATCGTCGATGCACTCGACGTGCCCGGCAACCAGGAGAGCATCGCGGTCATCGAGCTCCAGCATGCGGAAGCCCAGACGATCGCCGGCCACATCTCGACGGTTCATACGCAGACGCCGACGCGAGCCATCTCGAATACAAAGGACAGGTCGGCACCCACCGCTTCACCCAAAGGCGGACCGTTTCGAGTGATCGCCGACACACGCACCAATTCGCTAATCGTCACGGCAGGCGCGATAGAGATGCGCAAGATCAGGGCGCTGGCCCAGAAACTCGACCAACCGCTCAAGCCGGGCGACGAGCGTATCCACGTCTATTACGTGCGCTATGCCGACGCGGAGGACCTCGTCACGGTGATCGAGCAGACGCTCAACATTCGTCGACGCCCTCAGGGCAAGTCGGCCGAGTCCGGTTCTAGAAGCGCGACGAACCAAGCAGCGGCCATGTCGTCGCTTGGAAGCAATATCAGCGTTTCGGCGGACGCGGCTACCAACGCCATCATCATCGCAGCATCCAATCAGGACTATCAGACGCTTCTGACCCTTCTCGAGAGCCTCGATATCCCGCGTCCGCAGGTGTTCGTCGAAGCGATCGTCGCCGAGGTGTCGCTCTCGAGGGCGCGCGAGCTGGGAATCGAAATGCAGGGCTCATTCGATACCGGCGATGGCACAGTGGTGTTGCGTTCGAGCCTCTCGGGGGTGGGCGCAGCGTTTGCGAGCGGCGGCCTCGCGGGGCTCGCCGGTCTTGGCGGCGCGGTGGGTGCCGCGATCAGCGACAAAGGACTCGACGTCGATGGTGTCGAGATACCTGCACAAGCAGCCGTTCTGCGCGCGTTGGCCGAGGACGCCGACGTGGAAATCCTTTCCGCCCCAACCCTGCTCACGCTCGACAATCAAGAAGCCGAGATCCTGGTTGGCCAAAATGTACCCTTTATCACCGGCCAAGGCGTGGATCGCGGGTCGGTAGACAATGTCTTCACAAGCGTCGACCGGCGCGACGTTGGCATCAAACTGAAAATCAAGCCGCAGGTTTCAGAAGGAAACCACGTCATCCTCCAAATAGAGGAAGAGGTTTCGGCCCTCATCCCCAATGCGCTGCTCGACGAGAATCAAGTGGGCCCGACACTTACCATTCGATCAGCCAAGACAACGGTTTCCGTCGCCGACGGCCAGACTGTCGTCATCGGCGGTTTGATCAGCGATGCGCTTTCAAAACGCGAGTCGAAGGTGCCCATCCTTGGAGACATTCCGTATATCGGTCGTCTGTTCCGCGTAGACTCCAAGTCGCGAGAGAAGGTGAATCTACTGGTCATCCTCACGCCGCACATCATACGCAGCACCGAAGATCTGCAGATCGTTTCCGAGCGAAAGCGAGAGCGCTTCGACGCTGGTAATCCCCCGGCCGATCTCGACCTACCCCAGGTCAGCAGCCACACCAATCCACCGCCGCGCGTCGCTCGAGAGGACGCACGCGGTACTTCGCCGGGGGCGGATCCGGATCGCGAAGCTGATCCAGATACCGGCGCGCGCTACATTTTGCCCGCCGACGACACAGACAACGGATCTTAGTCCGGTCAGGCCTATGTCTTCGCCCAACTTAACCGATTCGATCGATAATCTTCTGCTGCGAGCCGGCGTGTCGCGCGCCGTGATCAACGAGGCGCGAAGTCGATCCGTCGACAACGCCGAACTCGGTGCCGAACTCGAGGAACTCGCCGGGCTGGGCCAAGACCGATTTGCCGCGCTGATCGCCGAGCGCCTCGGCCTGCCCTTCTCTCCCGATATCAGCGACGATACCGACCCCGAACTACTCGGACCGGTCAACATGCAGTACTGCCGCCGCAACCGACTGCTGCCTCTGAACATCCGCGCAGACCGGCTGCGCGTAGCTACAGCTGACCCAGTTGTCACGGGACCGCTCGACGACCTGCGTGTCTTGTTCCAGCGTGAGGTCGACCCGGTGGTCGTATCGGCACCGGTACTCCTGGACGGGATCACACGCGCTTTCGATAGGGCCGCGGCGATGTCGGATCGGATGATGGAAGGATTCGACGACGAACATGCCATCGCTATCGGAGAGAGCGAGTTCGAGATCCCCGATCTGCTCGAAGCCGATGATGAAGCGCCGATCATTAGATTGGTCAACACGATGATATTTCAGGCCGCGAAAGAGGGCGCGAGCGATATTCATATCGAGCCGTTCGAGCGAAATTCGTCCGTGCGTTTTCGCGTCGACGGCATGTTGATCGACAAGCTGTCGCCGCCGCGCCGCCTACACGCAGCCATTGCGTCGCGCATCAAAGTCATGGCGTCGATGAACATCGCCGAGAAACGTCTACCGCAAGACGGTGGCATCCGTACTCGTGTGGCAGGCCGCGATCTCGACGTACGTGTTTCTACGCTGCCCACGTCGTTCGGCGAGCGTGTCGTCATGCGTCTTCTCGATCGCGGGACCACACTCATGGGACTCGAGGAGATCGGCTTTCACGGCCGCAGCCTCGACGGGCTCCGCAAGCTCATTCGCCAGAGCCACGGCATCATATTGGTCACCGGCCCCACAGGCAGCGGCAAGACGACGACGCTTTATGCCGCCCTGTCCGAGATCAACTCGGTCGAAAAAAATATCATCACGATCGAGGATCCGGTCGAATACCAGATCCCCGGCATCGGGCAGATCCAGGTCAATCCGAAGATCGACCTCACGTTCGCAGCCGGATTGCGATCGATTCTGCGTCAAGATCCGGATGTGATCATGGTCGGCGAGATTCGCGATGCCGAAACCGCACGCATCGCGATTCAGGCCGCGCTCACCGGCCATCTGGTTCTGAGCACGCTGCACACGAACGATTCCTTCGCCGCCATCACACGCTTGCTCGACATGGGCATCGAGCCGTTTCTCGTAAGTTCCTCGTTGATCGGCGTCGTGGCCCAGCGTTTGGTTCGCAAGCTCTGCCCTGTCTGCAGCCAATCGGTGTCGTCGGCCGAGAGCGGCCTGGCGGAGCTCGGCCTCGGATACCTATTGGGGGACACATCCGGACTCAGAATCACCGGTGCAGGTTGCGACGCATGCCGCAACACGGGTTTTGCAGGCCGTACGGCCATCCACGAGATGTTGCCCATCGATGACACGACACGCTCCTACATCATGCAAAACAGCGATGCCGCCACGATGCGGGAGATCGCTATAGCGCGCGGGATGAGCACTATTCGCGATGACGGGGCCGAAAGCGTGCGCCGAGGCACCACTGCGGTCTCTGAAGTGTTGCGAGTGACGGCGGCCGACATAGACTAGTCGCTTCGTGCCGGTCTACGCATACAGGGGCGTCTCGCTCGCAGGGCGCAATGTTACGGGCAACATCGAAGCCGATTCCCCGAAGTCGGCGCGTGCGAAACTCCGCGAGCAGGGAATTTTGGCATCCGACATGCGCGCGGCGGTCGAGACGCACACGGGTCGACGCAGCCGGGTTTCTCTTCTCAGCCGTCGCGTTTCCGTGCGCGAGCTATCTCGAACCATACGCCAGCTGGCAACGCTGCTCTCGGCAGGGATCCCACTCGTCGATGCCGTCACTTCCTTGTCGCACCGTAAACTTGCGCCTGCGATGGCAACGTCGCTCGCCAACATCAGAACCGATCTCACCGAAGGCATGAGCTTCGAAGCGGCGGTCGCAAAACACCCCGGCGTCTTCCCACCGCTTTACAGCGGAATGATCCGCGCCGGCGAGGCGACCGGTGCGCTCGAGACGGTGCTCCATCGCATCGCCGACCACGCGGAGGCCAGCGCCCGTCTGCAAGGACAAATGCGATCGGCGATGACCTATCCTGTGATCATGATGGTAGTCGGCGGCGGAATCGTCACGTTCCTGCTCGCCTACGTCGTCCCGCAGGTCACGCGCGTCTTCCTCGAAGCAAACCAGACTTTGCCGCTCCCCACCCGCATGATGATGGCCTTCGGCGAGTTCGCCGCCGCGTGGGGGCTGCAGCTGGCGCTCGTGGGCGCCAGCGGCCTGCTGGGTCTACGCTACGCATGGACAACCGAGACGGGCGGCCGCCGCATCGAGCGCATCGCGCTGGCTCTACCTTGGTTCGGAGAGGTACAGCGCAACGTCGCAATGGCGCGCCTTTGTCACACGCTATCGACTCTGGTCGCCGGCGGTATGCCGCTGGTCGAATCGCTACGCGTCTCGCGCGACGTCACCAGCAGCCGCTTGGTAGCCGACGTCCTCGATCTCAGCGCAAACGCCGTCTCGGAGGGCGAACCGCTCGCACCCAAGTTGGGTAAAAGCGGTCTGTTCAACCCGATGGTCGTCGACATGATCGCCGTCGGCGAACGCAGCGGCGACCTCGAGAACATGCTGTCGAGAGCCGCCGAGGCACTCGACGAAGAAGTGAGCGCCAACATCGAGACCATGACCGGATTGGTCGAACCGATCATGATACTGTTCATGGCGGGTGTGGTACTGCTGGTCATCCTCGCAATACTCTTGCCCGTTTTTGAGATGAACCAGCTGGTACGCTAGGGATTGTTAGAGATGAACCAACGCGGATTCACACTCATTGAAATTCTCGTCGTCGTGATGATTCTCGGCCTCCTGATCTCGCTGGCGGCGCCGCGCATCATGGGCCGAACCGACGACGCCCGTGTCGTCAAGGCAATGGCCGACATCAAAGCGGTCGAAGAGGCGTTGCAACTCTACAAGCTCGACTCGAGCCGCTATCCGACGACCGAGCAAGGCCTACTCGCGCTGATAGAACAGCCGACCACTGGACAGATTCCGCGACGCTGGCGTGAGGACGGTTATCTGGAGCGCGTCCCGACGGATCCCTGGGACAACGACTTCATCTACGCCAGCGACGCCAGGACCTACATCATACGTAGCCTCGGTGCCGACGGCTCCGAAGGTGGCGAGGGCGTGGATGCCGACATCGACTCGCGCGATTTCTAGCACGAGCCGACACCGGCCCAGCCGCGGCTTCACCCTGATCGAACTCAGCCTCGTACTGGTCATCATCGGCATCCTGCTGACACTGGCGGTCCCACGGTTGGGCCTGATCGCTGAATCCCGCCTCGACGGCGCGGCCGCGAAACTCGCCACGACGCTGTCCTATCTGCACGACGAAGCCGCGCTACGCGGCCGCGTCTTCCGCGTCCGCTTCGACCTCGACCGCGAATCTTGGACCGTCCACGCGCAAGCACCCTACGCCGAAGGAGAGATTCGAGACGGCTTCGTCTCGACTTGGGACCCGTTCGCCGAGCCAACGCAGTACGAGGACGGCCTCGACTTGCGCTTCGTCGCCACTGCGAACGCTCGTTCCTCCTCTGGAACCGCCGATGTCTACTTTCTTCCCGAGGCGGGCCCCGGTGGAATCACCGTCAGGCTCGAAAACGACGGCCGAGCAGTGGAGCTGGAACTCAATGCCGTCACCGGGCGCGTCCGGACGAAGCGAGTCGGCGCCACGTGAGACTTCCATGCGACACCCGCCCCGCCCTGCACCCTCCCGGACGGCGGCCGAAGAACTCCGGTTTTACGCTGCTCGAGATTCTGGTGGCGGTGAGCGTGCTCGGTATCGCGCTCGTTAGCCTGCTCGGCCTTCACGCGCGCAACATACGCTTGGCAGCCGAGACCCAGGATATGACGATGGCGGCCATGCTGGCGTCGCGGGTCGTCGCGATCACGAAGGCGGGCTCGCTGCCGCGTGAAGGCGTCGAGAAAGGCCGATTCACATCCAACGAACGCGAATCGGCGCGCGGTGATGAGATATATGGTGGCGAGGGCAGCGAGGATTTTCTGTGGCACCGAGAGGTAGGTCCGCCGGACATCCCCTTGCCCCCAGAAGCCGAGCCGCGAGTCATCACGGTTTCGGTCACTAGGTCGGGAGAGAAAGTACCAGCAGCGCAACTGACGTTCCTGATGGCCAACAAGGCAAAAATCATTCGAGCTCTGGCCGCCGGTGCCGCCCTGCGCGAGCGCAACGAACAGTGAGCGGCTGTACCAGAACACGCAGACCGACGCTCCGGCTCGTCGACGAAGTACCGGCAGCACGCGGCGTAACGCTACTCGAACTCATCATCTCGGTGGCCATCCTCGGCACCGTCGCCTCGCTGCTCTACGGCACTTTCTCACGCACCTGGGCCGGCCGCGTATACGCCGAATCGCGCGCAGCCAGCTATGCGACCGCCAGGTTGGCCGTCGGCTGGATCGAACGCGACATCGCAGCCGGGGGCGTTGTCTCGGGATTCCCCGACGGTCCCGCCCTATTCGTAAGCAAAGGTCTCGAAGAACGCCCGAGC
>Ga0315336_1001521_pt1 | contig 43877 bp, 31 predicted proteins | sample ASW5metaG_FD_204512 | JGI IMG/M metagenome (GOLD analysis project Ga0315336, IMG submission 204512) | Ammonia-oxidizing marine archaeal communities from Monterey Bay, California, United States - ASW #5 | ecosystem: Environmental > Aquatic > Marine > Intertidal zone | place: USA: California... | reverse complement strand
CTGGCCGGTCAAATGTTGGGTGCGCTTCGCATCTACGATGAGCCGCTTCGAGCCGCGTTTGAATCGGCCGACCCGTTGACGCGTTCGCTGGGCCGGTCCAACCGCGAGCAAGTGGTCACGCACCGCGAATCGTTGGCGACGATGTTGCAAACGCTCGAACTGGCCAACGGCACAACGCTCGATACGATTCTCAACGACGGAGCCAAGCGCTGGATGGCCGACGACGACAACGATCCCGCGTCGATCGCCGAATCCGTCTACCAGCGGGCACTGGGGCGGTCGCCGAACGAATCTGAACGCGGCACCGCTATCGAGTTGCTCGGATCGCCGGCGACACCTTCTGGCATCGCCGACATGTTGTGGGTGATCGTCATGCTGCCGGAGTTTCAGTTGATCTATTGATGACTCGCGAAATGGTGATGTTCGACAGCGGCGTTTTGATGACTCACGATCGTGCCAACATCTGCGGTGAACGTTGTGCGCTCGCGCGCCATCTTCTCGTCGTCGTTGCGAGTCCAGCCGACCCATCGATCTGGATCGCTTCAGATGTGCCGAGATGGTGAAGCGTTTCAGTTCTTGGGCCTTTCACGCGACTGAATCCTTTCTAGGTGTGGCTTGGTGTGTGACACTTGGGGGAATAGAATGCTGGATTGCGTTCGCCTGGTGTCGTGAACAAACCAAAGCGTCTCCAAGTCAATTGAGACAACGTTATGCCACCCACCATCAAGGCTCATTTTCGTTGGACCGAAGACGAGTTTCTGAAAGCCTACAAACATCATTATCAATGTCAATTGCGTCGCCCTTTTCGCTGGGCTATTAACGCAATCGCAATACTCCTCGTTCTGCTTGCAGTATTCGTTCTCGTGGTTATCAAATCGTCTATCGGCGCCGCTGCGATGCTATTCGTGGCACTCTACTGGCTTTGTTTGCGTGGCAGTTTGACCCGCTGGTTTTTGAGGCGGAAGTTCAGACGTAGGCCCGACCAGGGCCATGAAGTCATATGGATCTTTACGGAAGACGATCTTAGGTCGGAGTCAGACGATGTGGTGTGTACACTGAAATGGAAGGCCTTCATCAAGTGGAGTGAAACGCCGGAGGGGTTTCTGATGTACCAACTGGAGGATCTCTTTAATTGGTTGCCATTCGACGCGTTCGACAGCAAGGATGACATCGATGCGCTGCGCGATTTCGTGCGAGACAAGGTGCCTACTTTTAAGCAGTTCGCGTAACAATCGCGTCACGTTGCACGTACGGCGAGTGAATCAACGAGCCAGCACAATCGTCGTGATGCAATTTCGTTCTTGCCCGGATCTCGAAATAACGAATGCGGGTGCTGTTGGCGCGATCTGCGCCACACATCCGCTCCGATTCGAGGCCTGTTCGGCAGTCACGTCATCTCGACGAAGGCGCACGACCACCATTCATCCTACCGATCTCGTCTGATGGCATGTAGAATTGTACTCGCAAGCCCATTATCGAATTGCGACGGGCATCACCATCTGATAACGAGCCTCGAATACTCGCGACACAATCCCTCCGAAGGACGATTCATATGAACCATTGCAAGCATCATTCGAGAAATCTCGCCGCGGCTTTGCTCGTAACCATTTCGAAACGTGGTCGGCGGTTGAACACTCGCTCCGAACCCAGCGTCGGTATCACCGTCCAGAGGGTTTTGAAACTACTTGCCATAGCGTTTTGCACAATCACCCCGGCCGTTTCCGCCGAGCCTGTTGATATTGGCGATCGGCTCGAGTTGTTCGTCGACGACCATTTGATTGGCGACATCAAAGGCGACGTCAAGCACGAGTTGCTGTTGCCCGAGGCGAAAGACGTTGTGTTCGTAGCCGATGCACCTTGGGAAGGCAACACCAGCGGCTATTACACCTACTTTCAGGACGGCGATACGTACTGCATGATCTATCGCGGCTGGCAGCACAACCGGCAGATGAAGGCCGCTCACAAAGAAGTGACCTGCTACGCTGAGAGCAAAGACGGCATCCACTGGACGAAGCCGAACCTGGGCCTGTTCGAGTGGGACGGCTCGAAACAGAACAACATCGTCTGGATGGGCCCCGGCTCACATAACTTCACGGCGTTTCGCGACGACAACCCGGCCACGCCCGACAAAGCCCGCTACAAAGCATTCGGCGGCGGCCGGGGCGGCTTGTTGCCGTTTCAATCGCCCGACTGCAAGCATTGGTCGCTAATCCAGGACAAGCCCGCGATTACACACGGCGCGTTCGACTCGCAAAACCTCGCCTTCTGGGACGCCGACCGCGGCGAGTATCGTGCCTATTGGCGTTACTTCGGCGATGGCGTCCGCGCGATTCGTACCGCGACCTCGAAGGACTTTATCAACTGGGAAAACGAAGCCGACTTGTCCTACACCCAGGGCACGCCAAATGAACATCTCTATACGAACGCCATCCAAAAATACTTCCGGGCGCCGCACCTGTTCATCGGTTTTCCCACGCGCTTCGAACCGAAGAGCCAACAGGTCGAGCCGATCTTGATGACCAGTCGCGATGGCCGCACATTCAATCGCTTCCCCGAAGCCGTCGTCGCCCGCTCGGCTCCCAAGGACCGCAACCACAACCGCAGCAACTACATGGCCTGGGGCATGTTCCCAACCCCGGGCAATCCGAAGGAAATCTCCGTCTACGCCACGGAGAACTACTACGAGCCCACACCGGGCCGCGTCCGGCGCTTCACTTATCGCCTCGACGGCTTCGTCGCCCTGCGAGCCGGTGCCGACGGCGGCCAAGTCACCACCAAACCGCTCCGCTACAAGGGCGAACGGCTCCTACTCAATTACGCCGCCCAAACAGGCGGTTCATTGACCGTCGAAGCCTTGGGCGAATCCGGCAAAGTCATCGGAACCTCACCCCCCCTCACCGGCGACGCCACCCGAGCCGAAGTCACCTGGAAGCAGGACCCCGCCTTGAGTGAAGGCGTCGTTCAACTCCGTCTCACACTCAAGAACGCGGACGTGTTTTCGCTTCGGTTCGATTGAGTTGCCGCTCTCGGAGCGGCGATACGTTTTTTGGCCAACGTCAACCGACTATTCTTCGCTCGTTCTTGGTTGATCAGAGTGACGGGCTCGCTCGGTGCTAGCGCCACCAATCGTGGCGGCACGAACCCGTGTCTACACACCTCGTGTTGGCTTTGCGGTCGGATTGCGCGATGACGTCGGCCGACGAACTCGTGATTTCGCCCAGTCGACCAGAGATTTTCAGACGACGTGCAAAAAACCGTATCAAAAAATGATTTTCATGAAAGAATATGCGTGTGACCGCACATTACAGTAGGTAGAACGTCGATTGTGAATCAATTGAGCCGAGGTGAAACATTTGAATTCGCGACATGATGGCCAACTGTTAACCGAGGTGGCGTCAAACGGATCGGAGGCGGCTTTTGCGGAGTTGGTGCGTCGGCATAGTTCGATGGTTCTCAATCAGTCACGTCGACTGCTATTCGACACGCATGAGGCAGAGGATGCGACACAGGCCGTATTTCTGGTGTTGTGGAAAAAGGCAAGAAGCCTCCGCAACAGCGTGACCGTGGCCGCTTGGCTTCATGGTGTCACGCGGAATGTCTGTTCTAACGCACAGCGCGCTAGAAATGCACGCAAACTCAAAGAACGCAAGGTGATGGAAATGAATCGGTCACTCCCGGAAAAGCACGAACAGTGGGACGAGATCAAGGACGTGCTGGACGACGAACTGTATCGACTTCCAGAAAAGTACCGGTTGCCGCTGATCCTGTTTCATCTCGAAAGTCGGCAGCTTGATGAGATCGCGGGACTCTTGGATACCAATAGTTCGACCGTTGGAACAAGACTCCGCCGCGGCCGAGAGATGCTCCGAAGCCGAATTGTGGGCCGCGGCGTCAAGATTGGAGCCGCACCCTTGCTGGCGGCGATTGGGGCTCATGTCAGCGCCGCCGAAATGCCCGCGTCCTTTGCCGCAACGACCGCGAAATCCACGAGCCTGTTCGGTGCGGGACATGTCGTCCCCACCGGAGCGCTTTCCACTCAGTCGATCGCCCTTGCGAAAGGAACTCTCCAGATGCTGACTGCTGCAAAAATCAAGATGGTCGCAGTTTCGGTTGCTGCCGTCGTGGCACTCGGTGGCGGATCGGCCGCTGTTGTCAATGCTGTTCTTCTCCCCGCTGCTACACAGCCTGCCGTCTTATCGGCGGCGGAGAAAAAGCTCGATTCTGAATGGAAGTCCCTGAGCGAACTCGATCGGGACCAGCTTGCGAAGCGGCATCTCCACGCGATTGCCCACGCCTTCCACGCATACATCGAAGATCACAACGGGGCACTGCCGCCGGCTGCTGTTCCCAACCCGGACTTGGCGCCGGGCAAAAGGCTAAGCGGACTCGTCCTGCTGCTTCCCTATCTCGGCGTACGGCCGTCGTATATTCCTGAAGATAGTAAAGCCTGGAATGAATGGCACGCCGACAACGAGGCGGCCCGGCGCGTCTTCAAGTTGATTGATCTTGAGAAGGCGTGGGACGACCCGGCCAATGCTGAAGCCAGCAGGACGATCGTTCCAGAATTCCTCGCACCAAGCGGAGCAGCCTTCCGCGATGAACAAGGCTCGGCGGTTTCTCACTTTGCTTTTGTGCGTGGCAGCAGAGGTCGCGACAACGGCATGTTCCCTCTCAAAGGCGAAACCAAACTTAGCATCCCGGACATCGGCGATGGCACGATCAATACTCTTGCAATGGGACAGGTTCACACGGAACTCGGCCCCTGGATCGCCGAAGGACCATCGACCGCCCGGTTTATTAATCATCCGTCCGTCAAGCAAAAAGTGCCCGGTTTCGGCAGCCAACACCCGGGAGCCGCCTATTTCGCAAACGGTGATGCCGCGACCTACTTCTGGGACATCGCAGCCAGCAAGCCGGAGGCGCTGCACAACTTTGCAGGGCGTTCCGACAAACGATTGGTAAATCGTAACGATCTTTCCCGGTTTCCTTCTGCGATGGAATGGGAAAAGTCCCGACACGAAGCGGGAGGCAAATAATGACTCGCCGAACATACTGTTTCGTCGCGATTACTTTTTCCAGATATCGATTGCATCTGATTGCCGCGCTGTTGGTCGGAACGATGATTCCGGTGGCGGTGGCTCGTGGTAACGACGGCGCAAGTGCCCCGTTCAACGTCAGCACTCCGGGCAACGTCGATGGCCTGAAGAATCTTCAAGCCCAAGTCAAGCGCGTTCTCAGTGACATTCTTCCCGCCGTCGTCGCTGTCAGCTCGTCGGCCGCTTCCTCAAATCCGGCCGAAAAACTCCCCATGGAGGGCGACCGATTCGCCACGGGCGTCATTATTCGAAGCGATGGCCTGATTCTCTCGCAGCATCACGTTTCGCACCGCGGTGCGTACGATGACGAAACCGGACTCATCGTCTGGGGAAAATCGGGTGACCACGTCGACGTCATTCTCCACGACGGCCGACACGTCGAGGCGGAACTGCTGGGCGCGTTTCAGCATGCCGACCTGTCACTGCTGCGAATTCGCGAGCCGGGGACTTACCCTTTCGTCCCGCTTGCCGAAGAAAACTCCGTTTCACTTGGAGAGTGGGTCGTGAAGCCGGGCCACCCCGGGGGATACCAGAAGTCTCGGGGCGTCGTCTCGCGGCTCGGCCGAGTGGTCTACCACAATCACGTGAACGTCATCCCCGACTGCATGATCACAGGCGGTGACTCCGGCGGGCCGATTATCAACCTCAACGGACAGATCCTGGGAATCAATTTGAATTCCGCCGTTCCCAGGTCTGTTTCGCTTACGGCTTCTACCGTCCGTGCCGATTCGATGTTGGCGTTTTCAACGGTGAGTAAGATCCAAGAACAAATGCCGACGATGCTGGCCGGCGGCGTGCCGCGCGACATCGATTTCCGGGAGTGGGACGAGCGGAACAAATTCTATCGCGAAGTCCCCGACGTACTCCCGTCACAGTCGTGGAGGAATGGTGAACAGGTCACCGGAGCGTGGCGAAATACGACTCTAGGCACGCAAGGCTGCGTCGTCGAAGTCCTGGGTGACCGATACCCGGTCGCGTACGGTACAATCGTCGGCTCCGAAGGTTGGGTTCTCACAAAGGCCAGCAAGATCGGAAACAATCCGCGTTGCCGGCTCCCGGGCGGTGAAATCGTTTCATCCCGTGTTACGGGCGTGGATGCCGCCTTTGATCTGGCCATGTTGAAAATCGACACGCGCAAGCTACAGCCCATTGAGTGGAGCAGCAAGCAGACGCACATCGCCGGCACGTTGTTGGCAGCACCGGGCATCGCCGGCAAACCCGTCGCTGCGGGCATTATCAGCGTGCCCGCATATCGACTCAAAGGCCCGTTTCCCAAACTGGTTGAGCCCGCCCCGCTACCGGCGGTTCCAGCACCGCTCATGCCGGAGATACTCGGCAAGCCGTTCGAAGAGCAGGGCTTTGCGGTGAGCTTTTCGACTGGCAGAGCCGCCAAACTGGGAATCCGCCCCGGCGACGTGATTTCAGAAATCGACGGTCGGCCGACTCGATCGTTGCACGACATTTTCACGATTCTAAAAGGAAAATCTCCCGGCGACAGCGTCAACGTTGTCCTGACTCGCGACGGCCGGCGCGTCGAACATTCGCTGACGCTCGAACCCGAGCTGTACCGAGGCGACACCGGTGCTCCGTCACAAAACTTCCCCGCCCTGTTCGAACATGATATTCCCTTGTCACCCGAAGAATGCGGCGGCCCCGTGATCGGTCTGGACGGTAAAGCACTAGGCATCACAATCGCCCGCGGCGCATACGGCTGCAAAGCCATCCCCGCCGCCGCAATCCAACCACTGATCGATGCGCTGAAAACCAAACGCTCCGCCGCCAACGAGCCGTAGAAGGTCGTGGCGCACCGGGGTACATGCGCGGCGGCAACGTCGTCGTTATTTGAGTCGACGATCACTGGCGCAATACATTCTCACGCCAAGATTTCTACCTCACGCCAAAATATCCGCAATCACCCGGCCGTGGTCGATGTCGAGTCTTTTTCGGCCGGGGATTTCGAGGCGGCGGCCGTCTAGGCCCATCAGGTGGAGGACGGTGGCGTGGATGTCGGTGATGTAGTGGGCCGGCTCCAGGGCGTGGAAGCCGAGTTCGTCGGTGGCGCCGTGGACGTGGCCGCGTTTGACGCCCGCGCCGGCGAACCAGACCGTGAAGCCGTGCGGGTGATGGTCGCGGCCGTCGGTGCCGCCGGCCCGTTCTTCGATGGCCGGCGTGCGGCCGAACTCGGTGCAGAAGACAACCAGCACGTCGTCGAGCAGTCCGCGACGTTTTAGGTCTTTGAGCAATCCGGCGACAGGCTTGTCGACCTTTTCCGATTGCGTGGCGTGATTCTTCTTAAGGGCCTTGTGCGAATCCCAGACGCCGTAGGGGCTGGGGTAGACCTGCACGAACCGCACGCCGCGTTCGACAAGCCGCCGCGCCGTCAACAGCCGCCGGCCGGCGAGCTTCGTGTTTTTGTTGTCTAAGCCGTAGAGTTCTTGAACCTCTTGGGTTTCGTCGGTGATCTCGACGGCTTCGGGAACGGCCATCTGCATTTTGAAGGCCAACTCGTACGAGCGGATGCGGGCTCGAATCGCCTCGTCGTTGGGGTATTCGACGGCCGAGAGCCGATTGAGCCGACCGACGAGTTCGAATTCGTTTCGTTGCTCCTCGGCGAGAACGTCGACACTGCGGCGGCCGTAGGGCAGGGGGTTACTGGGATCGAGGGCCAGCGGAATCCCCGAATTCTTCGGCCCGAGGTAATACGATTCGATCGACTCCTTCGTGTCGGCTCGCGTCGGACCGCCCAGCACGAGGAACTGCGGCAGGTTTTCGTTGCCCGTTCCTAAGCCGTAAGTCACCCACGCACCGATGCTCGGCTGTGTTTCGTCGAGCTTGTGCCGGCCGGTATGAATTTGGTTTTCGGCGGCGTGGTCGTTGTCGGTCGTCCACATGTTTCTGACGAACGACATGTCGTCGACGCAGTTAGCAAGGTGCGGCCACCAGTCGGTGACCTCGATTCCGCTTTGGCCGTGTTTGCGATGACCGATTTGCATCGGGAAGATCTTCGCGTATTTTTCGCGGACCTTTTCGATCACCGATCGCGACCGCTTGTCGTGCAGCGGAGATTGAAACGGGTCGTCGAACGGCGTTTCTTGAATCGTCTTGCCGGCGTACTTGTTCAGAGCGGGCTTAGGATCGAACGTTTCCATCTGGCTATAGCCGCCGGAAAGAAAGATCCAGATGACGCTCTTCGCCTTGGACTTGAAATGCGGACTGCCGGAAGGTGGCGACCAAGCCGCTGATTCGGAGGCCTTCGTGATCCCGTCACGCGACAATAGCGAGCCGAGCGCCAAGCCGGTGAAGCCCATGCCGACATCCGAGAGAAACGTCCGGCGAGCGGTTCGCCCGCAAGAGCAGCCGTCGATGTGCGGTCGCGTCGGCATGATTGTTCCTTGCTTGGGGGCGCGGGCGGTTTCAATGTACGGTGACGAAATCGTTGTGACTCAAGAGAACCCGCAGCAGGCTCTCGCGTGCCCGCTGCCGAGGCTCGGTCGACGCGGGCCGAATCGATTTGTCCGCTGCTGCTTTCAACGCTCCGGCATCGATCGATTCAAACATCGTTCGCTGATTGGCGAGGAACTCATTGCACGCTTGCTGTTCTTCGGGCGTCGGCTTTCGACACAGAACTTGCTCGAACGCGGCGTCGATGAACGCGACTTCTCCTGTTTCGACATCGTCCGCTGCGATCGACGTGGTCAGTCGAGCGGCAAGGTGCCGGCCCACATTTAATGCCAAATTGCTATTCGACATCGCCAGTGCTTGCTGCGGCACGATGCTCTCGGAGCGCCGGTAACAGTCGCAGGGGTCGGGTGCATCGAACATCGTCATGAACGGCATGGCGCCGCCGGCTTCGGGATAGACGGCGAAATACAGGCTTCGTCGATACGATTCCGATTCGAGTTTCGGATCAATTTCTTGCCCGCCGATCGTTCGATCCAACAAGCCGGAGACATGTAACATGTTGTCGCGGACGATCTCCGCTTCGAGCCGCCGCCGCTCGAATTTCCACCAAGACCGGTTGTCGCGATCGATGTCCAAGTTCGCTTTTTCTGCACTTGGGTGATGCGAAGCTGTTCGATAGCTGGCGCTGGTGACGATCAAGCGGTGAATGTGTTTCATGCCCCAACCGCTTCGGGTCGATTCCGACAAAGCGGTGCGGGGATTCATTAACTCGAAGGCCAGCCAGTCCAGCAGTTCGGGATGTGTGGGCCGGTCTCCGCCGCGACCGAAGTCGAACACCGAGTCAACTAGCGGCCGGCCGAAGTGACGCATCCAGATATGGTTGACCGCGACGCGCGCGGTGAGCGGATTCTCGCGGCTCACAATCCAGCCAGCCAGCGCCCGCCGCCGTCCCGTACTCGTTTTAGGGTACTGAGGCCCGAGGGGAGTGTAGTCGGCCTTCGATTCGCTTTCTGTTGCGGCGATCATCTTGCGGGCTGACTCGGCATCCGTCTGGGCTTGCATAAACTTCTTATCGTCGGCCTTGCCGGAATTGTCCAAGTCAACCAACGTACGTTCCGCTAGAACAAGTTGCGCGCGGCCCGCGGCCAACTTCGCACTTTGCTCGGCTTGGACGGCTAACGCGACGAGATCATCGGCCGATCGGGCGGCGCCGCCGTAGCGCGTGTTGTCGGCGGCGATGCGCGCGCGAATCGCCGCGAGCTCGGCTCGGGCATGCGTGTTCTGCAACTCGCGAACGTTGAGTTCGGCCTCGGCGGACTTTAACTGCTGCATGACATTTGCCAGTTGTGCAGTGGCTTTACGGAAGGCCGAATCGACCGGATTGCCGGCCGCCGCCGCGGCGATTTCATCCCGCGCGAGCACACCGCGCGTGTAGCGGACCTCGTCGATCAGTCCGTCGACGCGCCCAGTTCCGTCCGAATTGCCGATCTTAAACCGTGTCGCAGGATCCGGTTTTGCTAACGTCGAAATGTCGGCTCCGTCGGCGTGGCGTGCAAATCGGACGGACCGTAGTGCGCCCGCTTCGGTGAGATTCGCCGCCAGCAACGTGGCGTGCGTTGCATCCATGACGAGGCAAACGTAATAGTCGATTCCTGTCTTGAGGATGAGCGTCTTTTCGCCGGAACCGGTGGCCACGTCGCGACTCTGTCCATCCGCGTTCGAAAACAGAAGCCTCAGTTCGAACGTGCCGGCGTCGATGCCGCGGTGCAACAACGTCCAGCAGCCTTCGTAGTCGGCGATCGTCCGGTTGAAGTCGGGCGAGGAAACATCAAAGTGCAGGTAGGCTTCTAGCGTAAATTCATTCGCGTAAAAGTCGGGGTGACCGGCCGACGCCAAATAGGCGAAGCTCTGCATCTGTTGAAAATCGGCCGCCTGAAGGTTTGCGTTGCCCGCCGATGGAACGGCGTCGAGAAAAGCCCCGCCGCGCCCCCTCGAGCCCAAGGCCGTTGACGTCGCTGGTGCATCCGTCCCTGTGACCCGCGCCAGAGTGTGTGCGTTGCCGCTGGAATCGGCCAGGAAACCTGTCTCGTCATCGGCTCCTTCGAATCGCCAGTACGCGATGAGATTGTCGTTCGTCCGAGGGCTCGCGGGTTCGCTGCCATCTTCGCCACGCTTGTCTTGTAGTTCATCGAGTTCTCGTTGCGCATCGTCGAGCTGCTGCTTAAGCGATGCCGTTCTAGTCGCGGCCTCGGCTGCTGTTTTCTGAGCCAGTTCGAAGGCAGCCAGTCGTTTGGCGATCTCCGTTTGTTGCGTAAAAGGCTTCAGCCCCGGATACCAGGCGACGGGCGGCAGTTCAATTGGTTTGACGTCGAGCGCGCCAACCGAAACGATCTCTGGAACACCCGGATCCACGGGCGGCCGCTCCATCTTGTCTCGGGCATCGCCCAAACGATACATGTGTGTCTCGGCTTGGAGATCGTGGTCGTACACGCGAGCCAATCCCGCCTCAATCGGCTTGAGTGCGGAACCCGACCCTGGCTTATAACGGATGAACTTGTCGAGCGGCGGCCCGCCGGCGACCCGGTCGTGACGCAGTTCTACGGGCTCGAAGAACGCTCGAAACTGGAAGTATTCCTCCTGTGTGATCGGATCGTATTTGTGGTCGTGACAATGGGCACAGTTCAAACGAATTCCCAGAAACGCCTTTCCCGTGTGCTCGACGAGATCGGTTTTCCAGGTGTCGTAGTTCAAACTGAACCAGTTGCGGACAATGAACCCCAGCGCCGGAGTTCGTGTATCGTCGTCGGGGGCGATCTCATCTGCTGCCAGCATCTCGCGGATCATCTGGTCGTAACCTTTGTCGTCGTTGAGCGACCGAATGATCCAGTCGCGCCAACGCCAGATGTGCGGGTAACTGTTGCGGACGTCGTTCACCTGGCGGCGGCCGTACCAGTCACTGTATCGCCAAACGTCCATCCAGTGCCGTCCCCACCGCTCGCCGTAATGCTGGCTGGCCAGCAATCCATCGACGACGTCTTCATAGGCCGTGGGCGAATCGTCAGCCAGAAACGCCTTAAGTTGCTCGCGCGTCGGCGGCAAGCCGATCAGATCCAGATAAACTCGCCGTAAGAGGACGTGCATTTCAGCAGGCGGCAACGGCACGAGGCCGAGTCTTTCGTGTTCAGCGGCGATGAATGCATCAACCGGATTGCGGACCCAAGCTTCATTCTCGATTGATGGAAGTTGGGGCCGGTGGGGCTTCTTGAATGCCCAATGCTCGCGGGGATCTTCCTCGGGCTGTTCGTACTCTGGGGATACGGCTCCCGCGGCGATCCAAGCCGTGATTAGCTCGATCTGCGCTGCTGTGAGCGGCTTGCCCTCGGGAGGCATTCTTAGCGATTCGTCGGTCTCTGCGATCCGTTCGACGAGCGGACTTTCGCCCACATTGCCGGCGACCGCCGCGGGCCCGCCTTCGCCCCCTTCGCGAATGAGCCCGCCCGAGTCGAGCCTTAAGCCCGATTCCTGTTTCAATGCGCCGTGGCAACCGTAACAGCGCGCCTTGAGAATTGGCTTAACGTCGCGCTCGTAATCGATCTTTGCGTCGGCCGCCAATGCGGGCGAATACGCGAAGGCGACAACGGTGATAAGGGCGACGATTGCGCAGAGCACTCGCGCGCTCTTCCACCCGCGTAGACGATCGACGGACATCGATCGGCGTGGTCGGGCAGGAATGAAAACGATCGCGTTCATGATCAAAGACAGAGAGCCTCGAACCATACGGGCGTCTTCCTCAAATCCGCGGCGGGTCAATATCAAACCATTGTCGCGCAGTCACGGCCCGCCTGTCAATGAGGCGTCGTGGATCGTGGTCACGACGTCATCATCGGAGCTCTGTTCTGCGGTAGGTGGCACTTGTGATTAGCCCGCTCACACCGATGGGCACCGGACGGATCTCACATGGCGTGCTAACGAAGCCGATGGACTGATAGGACTAGCGGAAACCACTGTGAGACAAATCCGTGTCGTCGGCTCACCTCGCTCGAATCTGGCTGGTGATCGTCGGGTCGGCGATGCTCTTGTCGTCGGCGAGGAGGAGCGCCTTGCTCAAGATTATCGAAAGCAAGATGTCTCCCTCAAAGGGGAGGAAGACGTTGTCGAATTGCACTTTCCGCGAACCGGGAACAATACACAGATACTGATTGCCCGGCTCCATCAAAACATTGCAGCTTCCGAGATGGATCTTGTATGTCTTTAAGTCGCCGCGAACCACGAGAAAACGATCCGTCAGCGAACATCGGTCGGCGATTGCCAGACGCGGAACCAGCCGGTCGAGCAGGGCCTTGCGGGTTCTCGCGCTCGCCGAAAGCTCACCGCGGGAATACGCATCCCAATAGTCTCGATAGCGACCATCCGGTCCGCCGTCGGCCCAATTCGGATCGTTGCCGACGCTCGCCACGCCAACGAACAAGTCCACATCGCGCATGACTTCAGAGAAGACGGGTGGCGGGACATCGGCCAGCAGCATCGGCTCCTGCTGATCGGCATCAAGTGAGTTGTAGAATCGCAGCTGATCTGTTGCCACGTACAAGTAACCGGCTCCGTCTGAATGGTCCTCGCCGGCGGGTGTGACCCAGAACTCCGCTCGAATGCCCCATGCATCGAGTGTCCGTGTTGATATTCCACGATCGCCGCCGTCCCAGGGTCCAATCAATTCCGCTTTCCAGCCTCGCGTGCGTGCCAATGCGCGAAGCTGGCCCTGGCGAAGCACGTGAGCCGCAAAGCGGTTCGAATACGTGGCGGTCTCGCGTTCGGCGTCGGTGAGTAGATAGATCTCTCGGTGCGCCTGCTTAAACGGCTGTTGGACCTGGTGTCTTTCCAGCCAGTCTCGCCATGCGAGCACGTCGTCCATCGATCGGTCGAGGGGATGCCAGAGTTCGACAGACGTATCGTCAGCCAACGTAATTTGCCGATCGTCATGGGCAACAAGGTGCCCGTCCAGGTAAATTCCGGCCGTTTCACTACCGTCAGAACGGAATTGCCAAATGATGCGCCGGGCGATGGTACCGACGAGTGGATGATCGAGATATCGCTCACGCCAGCCCGTTAGTGGCCAGCGTCGGCGCTTAAGAAACATCTGATTGATCCGCTCCCTCTGGACGGGGAGCATCTTCTTGATGTCTTCGGCGACCGCTCCAAATTGCTTCAACTCATCCTTCTGATCGCGCTTCACTACCGCCGGTACCGACTTCTGCGTTTGGCCGTTGGGCTTGATCCAACGTTGTTCGACCAACCCGCCAGTGACGACCTTCAACTCGGATACGATTTCACCAAAACTCTCCCTGCGCAAACCAACCTGTTCCATCCCGTACGTCGGCACGTTTGTCTCTTCGACGTCGTTGAGTGGCAAGCTGAGCTGGTCGGCCGCCTCGCGAAGAGACTTGTCGATCAACCGTAGTGCAGTGCCGTTCTTGACTTTGACCTTGAGCATTCCCAGCTGGGACAACCCTTCGCAGTCGACGAGCTGGCTCAAAGCATATACGCACGCATTCCCAACGCGGGCGGCGCGAGGGCCGTGAATCGGCAACGTCTTGTAGGCTGCCAGAGCGGCAGCGCCGATCGCTTTTGAGGTCTCGACATCAGCGCCCAGGCTGCAACACCAGATCAAGCCACGTAGAATATTCTGGTTTTCTTCTCGAATTGGGACGTCGCCTAGAAACGGGAAGGTGTCTTCGAAAGTGAAGTCATTTCCGGGAAGAACTTCAGGCAACTCGCCGGCTTCGGGTGGGGAGTGGTCGAGCAGGTCCAGCCAGCGACGAATTGTTTCGAGAAATACATCTTTGTTCAACTCTGAAAGCAATGGCTCGGCGGTCTCCAACCACTTCGTCGAAGGCTTACCCGTTACCGCCGTTAGACAGCATTGTAGCAGTCGGACCCATGCCGAACGTTTCTGCGTGGGCATCTTATCGACATCGGCGATGGCGGCGTCTGACCACGCTTCGCGGGGTCGTATTGGAATTTTGACATCGTCGATTCCGATTAACGAGTTGATCCGCGCTTTGGCCTTTGGCATGCCACGGCAGCGTCGGCTTTCTCGAAATTTTCTAAGCTGCTCGCGTGTTTGGTCAGAAAGAACCTCCGTTTTGGCGTATCGTTCGATCGCACCCAGAATTCCCGCAACAATCGCACCCTCTTCGCTTCCTCGATTTCGTAATTCCTTAGCCAAGAACTCGATATCCGTATTCGTGTAAGGCAGTTTTCGTCGTAACAGGCGTTCTCTCAATTCGAATGTGGAATCGTAGCTTGTCTTCGCTACGATCACATCGTGTAATCGAAAGCATTCCTCGAGAACCTCAATCTGATCACACGGACTGAGTTGCAAGATGTCCTTGCCGCTCGGAACGTTGTCCGGTTTTGTTGTGCGAGAAGGACATGCAGCGCGAATCTCGCGGGTGAAAGCCCACACACGGCCCTCCGTCACCTGCTCCTCGGGCGACCTCGTCCTCTTAGCTTCGAACTGCATCGCCTTCCAGTGCACGTCCACGGAATAGCACACTTCGTAATCGATGTCGAACCGATTGGCGCTGTACTGCCTGCGTTCTTTCCTGGAGCGTTCTTTCCTCATCATAGCGAGGAGCGTTTCGACGTTTGCGTCCGGCTTCTTGTGCCACGTGCACCAGGGTGGGGCCGGGCCGGTGCTGGTGGGCAGATTGTTCCACACCTCGCGCGTTCCATCAGCGTAGAAGACCACGATTTCCACACACACCACGTCACCGAAACGGCAGATCACCGCGGCGGTACCTGGTCCGCCAACGAAACCCCGTAGTTCTGCTCCGACACGGTCAACGAGATAGTCACCCGCGAGGTTGAAATCGGCGGCGAGCATCTCCTCTGTCCATCTGGCGACGGTCGAATCTCCGTCGAAAACATTTTCGGGAGCGGGCAGCAAATCAATCGTTGCCGGCAGCATGCCATCCTCGGTTTCAACGAGCTCGACCGGGGAATTGGCTTCGTCGCGATCCCTCCTCAATCCATCCGCGAGATGGCGAACCACTATATGCACCCGCGGATCGGAAGTATCCAAAGTGGTTGATTCCGGTATCTGCCATGCTTCCCGTATTCGCCGCTTCGCCTCCTCGACGATTTCATCTTGATCACTCATATCTTCTTTCTCGACGAACATGGACCCAAAGGCGGCAGTGCGCGCGAGCCGATCAAAAGACGAGATGCGTGGCGAGCATTGTATCATCCCGAGCGTGGTTTAGGTCGTCTCGTCCCGTTCGCCATTCGCATGCGACCCGTAGAAGGCGCACCGACACAACACCGGCGACAGTCTGATCAGGGCAGCGCAATGCGCGACCGAGAAGCGCGATTGAACATCCCTAATATCCATCGCGCATGGCACGCACCCAATAGCGGGGCAAATTCGGGAGCGAGGCGGAGCGAAAGGTTTGCGCATTGGATGGATAGAAGCTGCGCACGGAGCAATCCATCCCGCGAGGCGGCTTTGGTGGGTGACGGCGCACGCCCTATTATCACCTCGACGGTCGACCGCCGGCTACACCGCCTTAACCGAACAGTTCGTCGATCACGGTTCCGTTGCGGACGATTGTGATCGGGCGGCCGGTGTCGGAATGGTATTCTTTGGTGTGGTCGATTCCCAGAGAGTGGTAGTACGACGCGGCCACGTCGTCGGGTGTGAAACCGTCGCCGTCGGGGCCTTCGCCTTTTTCGTCGCTGGCGCCGAGCACGCGGCCGCCGGCGATCCCACCGCCGGCGAGAATCATGAACATGCATCGCGGATAATGATCGCGTCCGCCGCGCTTGTTGTTGATCTTGGGAGTTCGCCCGAACTCGCCGGTGACGAACACGGCCGTCGACTCGAGCAATCCTTTTTGATCGAGGCCGTTTAACAGCGCCGCGAGGCCTTCATCGAACGGGGGCAGTTGCTTGTTCTTCAACCGATTCCAGTTGTCGCGGTGAGTATCCCAGCCGCCGTGGGTGACGGTGACGAACGGAACGCCGGCTTCGACGAGCCTGGTCGAGAGTAGGCAACTCAAGCCGAAGGGCGTCTCGCCGAACGGAGCGGCGAACGACGCTTCTTCCCGGCTCACGTCGAACGCCTGTCGCGCGCGTTTCGACGTGATCATGTCGTGGGCTTGTTGGCCGAAGCGGTCCAGGCCGTCAAGAAGCTGGTTGTTCTGTTCGAAGCCCTGGAACGTCGAATCGAGGTCGCGCAACAAGTTGTCGCGGCGATCGACTTCCTTGATCGTCAACGACTTCCCAAGATCGAGGCCGCGAACACTAAAAGGCTTACCCGCGACGGGCGTGCCACCGGTTTGAAGCGGTGCGTATTTGACGCCCAGGAAGCCGGCTTTCTGCGCGGTCTTTGGAATGGCGACGTACGAAGGTAGTTGCTCGGGTTTTGGCAGCTCTTTGGAGGCCACCGAGCCGTAGCTGGGGTATTCGAGTGATGGCAGCGGACGGTTGCCCGTGTTGACGTATTCCTGGCCGAGCCGATGGGCGGCCAACGTGTGACTGACGCCACGCAACAGCACAAACTTGTCGGCGGTCTTCGCCAAATGGGGAAGATGTTCCGAGATCGACAAGCCGGGCACGTTCGTTTCGACCGGCGAGAATTCACCCCGGTATTCTTCGGGTGAGTCCGGCTTCATGTCGAACGTGTCGAGGTGCGACGGGCCGCCGGGCAGGTTGATAAAGATGGCCGCTTTGGCGAGCGGCTTATCAACGGCGCCGCCGTGAAGCAAACGCAGGTAACCGGGTAGCGAGAGAGCCGCCCCGCCCAGGGCACCCACCTTCAGCAAATCACGTCGTCGCATTCCGTCGCACGTCTTGTGAATTGGCATTGTCGCTTCCTTATCTATCGTATCGTGAATCTATTGAATTTGGTTGAAGTCGATGTTTCGCCGGCTCGCAACGTCACCTTCGGGTTAAAACAGCCTCATAGCAGCACGAATCCCGTAGGGTTCCGTGCGTCAAATGTGTAAACGGTCACTCGATACAAAGCACTGGTCAGGGCATTAGTGGTTGACGATAAACTCCTTGGTGTTGATTAAGGCCCACATCAGTCCCCGCAGTCCCGCGATCGAGTCGGTCGATTCGCCAATAAACGTTAGAGAGCGTTTTAGCTCGTCGTCTTCAGGGTAGCGGCTCAGCGTACGCAAATAGGCCTGCCGCACGAGCTCGGGAAGTTCCGCTTCGGCGATCTGCACTGGTTTTAGTCGTCGAACAGGCGCCCCGGCTTTGTTCTTTTGTTTTCTCTTGTTGGCCTTCTGCTTAGTATCAGCGGCAACGCGGCGGCGTTTGAGTTGCTTCTTGGCGTTTTCCATTCGCCTCTTGACTGCTTTCGCTTTCTTCTTGTTGCCGGCCTGCGTCAGTTTGGCGAGCCTCTTGTTAAGCTTTTCGATCTGCTGTTTAAGTTTTGCGTCAGACAGGCGAGGCTTGGCCGGTTTTTTCGCCGGCGCGGGCTTGCCCGATTCGGCTTTCGCGCCGGATTTTTTCGGAGAGGTTTTGGTGCCGGTCGACTTCGCGTCCTCTGTTCCGGCGCCACCGGTCGGCTCGTCGGTCTGATCGACACGTTCAGCATCGCCCGCTTTCGCCAGTTCCTTCGTTTTCGACTGCTGCTCTTGTTTGGGCCGAGGCCGGTTTGCCGAAGGCTGGTACTTTTTCACGACTTGAGACAACCAACCGTCCTTGGGCCGGTCGAGCATCGCCAGCGATTCTCGGTCGTTGCGCAGGTAAATTGTTTGCAGCAAGCTTGGTTCCGTCGATCGATCGCAGTCGCAATTGCTCTCTCGCAGTGATTTGCCGAAGATGGTCAGTGCGTAATTTTTGCCACCCTTGCGACGGCCTTGCCCGGTTCCGGGAATCGAAATGGCGCGCCCCTTGGTGCTCACGGCCGACGCTTCGATCGCGGCGTCGGAAGCGGTGGCTTGCACGATTGCGTCGAGGGCGACTTCGGCCGGCAACCGACGTGGCACCGAACGGCTGAAGTTGTGCTTGTCGAGCCGATTCGTCTTGTTGGGCCGCCAGCCACGCTGATACGTTTGGCTGTTGGCGATTTCGCGATGCAGCCACTTCAGGTCGTAGTTGTGACTGATGAACGCTTGGGCCAAGTAATCGAGCAATGCCTCATTGCTTGGGGGATTGGCCAGGCTGAGGTCGTCCGGCGGCTCGACGATACCGACGTTGAAGTAGACGGCCCAAACGCGGTTGACGAATGCCCGGGCAAAGTAGGGGTTGTCCGCATCCCGCAACCAATCCATCAAGGCGACACGGGGATCGTCGAGCTTGTCGATGCGAATCACCTCACCACCTAAAATTCGTGCCGACGGTGGCCGACGCTGGTTGCGTCGTTTTTTCTTTTTCTTTTTGGGCTTCGCCTTAGGTTTGGGCTTCGCCGTCGGCTTTTCGGCCGTCACCGTTTGCGTGTCTTGCTTTGCGTCGGCTGCATTCTTTCTATTCGACTTCGGCGTATTCTTCTTGTTCGTCGCGTTTTTAGTCGGCTTCGCTTTCTTGGATTTCGCCGTGGGCTTCTTCTTACGCTTTTTCTTGGGATTTGCCTTCCTCTTTGACTTCGCTTTGGGTTTGGGCTTTGCCTCAGGTTCCGGCTTGATGACATACACTTCTTGGAAGGGAACGGTCTTACCTTCGTCGAGGGCGTTCGCCAGACCTCGCCGCAGTATGCCGCCCTTTTTGTCTCCCAACTCGAGTTCCTCGATCATCGCCTGCTGCTCTTTTTTGTCAGCCCTGGTGATACCGAATTGGATTCGACTGAAGAAGTTCGTGAACTGTTTGTAGTCGTCCTGAGTCCATTGGTCGAAGGGATGCTTGTGGCACTGGGCGCATTGGATGCGGATGCCCAAGAACGAATGGGCGAAGCTGAGCGCCTTTTCGGCCGGCTGCCGCACGTTGCGGCGCGCCCAATAGTGCGGCATCGTTTCGCGATCGGCAAACTGTGATTCGCCGTGCGAGATGGAGCTCATTAACGCGGAGTATTCGGTGTAATTTTCGTTACCCTGGCGGCCGGTGGCCAACACGATTCCGGCGGCCAGTTCATCATACGGCATGTTTTCGGCGACGCGTTTGTGAATCCAACTGTACCAGTTGTCGACCGCCGTGTTACGGTTGCGGGACGGCGTGACGTTTCTCAGGGATTCCTCGCTGTTGCCGGTGATGTCACACAGCCGCGTTGCCCACCAAGCGGCGTAGGCGGGACGTTCCAGCAGCTCGTCAATTTTCGCCCTGCGCTTGTCGGGTGAAGAATCGACCAAAAAGGCTTCGACTTCACTGGGAGCAGGAAGCGTACCCGTCAGATCAAGGCTCACGCGTCTGAGAAACTCGGCGTCACCAGCCACATCGGACGGGATGATTCCCAGCTTGCGCAATTTGGCGAGCACGTGTCGATCGATTTCGGTCGTCGCTGCCAACTGCGGATAGTTGGAACCCGCTGAATCAGAAACTGGCAGAATTACTGGAACGGGAACTACGCCGTTGTCGAAAAAAGCCACGACGTGCGTGTCACCCTGGTCGTGCCCGGTGACGAGTCCGTCTTCGTCGATTAGAGCCACTTGTTCGTTGTTCGTGCGGAATCGCGTCAGTTCGGTCACGTCTTCCGTGGTTCCATCCGCCCAGACGGCTGACACCTTCAGCGGAACAGTTTCGCCAGCTTTGTCGAACACGATTTCTCGGGGAGTCACCAGCAACTCGACGAGATCGGGTTGATCGGCGGCGAGACCTTTGGCGCCGCTAGCAATCCATCGGCTTAAGAGTTCGTACTCCCAACTGTCCGCCTTCATCCGCTGGCCGCCTTCGTGAGGGATGGCGGTCGTCGGCTTTTGCAGCATCAGGCTCTCGGCGACCTCGTCGAGATCGACGCGTGGCTCTTCGCCGCCTGTCAGCGATTTGTGGTCCAACGGAAAATCGTAGCCGAACAGCGACAGTCGAAGGCCGCCTTGCCCTTTGAACGAGCCGTGGCAGGCCCGCCCGTTGCACCCCAACCGACCCAATAGCGGCACGACGTGTTGCCGGAAGTCGGGAACTTCGGCGTTGCCCGGTTGCTGAATTCGCTCGTGAATCGAGGGCAACGGCTCATCAGCGCCGGCAACTTGGCCGGGCAAGAACCACAGGCCAAACGTCGCCAAGACCACTCCACTCCATGCGATGGTTTTCCGCGTTGTCTGCATGTCGGTCGATTCCCTGAAATCAGTTGTCAGTTGAATTCTGTTTGTTTGCGAGCACTGCTACACATTGCCATCTAGCGTCCATCGGGTGGTATCGCCCTCAGAAGGCGGCGGTCGTTCGCAAAACCGCCGCGTGCGGCGAGAAGCCGAAGGCAGGTTTCCCGTACGTATCATCCTGTGGGGAACGAGTATACCACCGCTCATCCGCAGAGGCGATACCACTAGACGCCCGTATCGGTAACATCCCCATCCTCGTTCGCCGCTGGGTCAACCTGGTCGCCGTGCAATCTTCGATTCAGTGATGCACGAAGGCTGGATTCGCGTGCCGACTGTTAGCCTCGCCGATCGACAGCGCGCAACCCGCTTAGGGGCGGTTGCAGCACCGTCTCGGACATTAAACACCAATGGTGGCGAGAGGGTTTCGGGAAATCTTGAAATGTTGGCCAAAAAGAATCGCGACGCCAAAACTGAAACGTTGTCCGCCGCTGAAGCTTGCCCACCCAATGCGGAGAAAGTTGGCAATAGCCGTTACCGCTCGAACGTCCCGCCGTTCAGAGTGAGTCGTTTTCTCTCAACAGCTTGACGCCCAGCACGAAGCTGCTTAAGCCGATGCCGACGATGAAGCGGTGTCGGGTCCAGTTGTAGTTGTAGCGATGCACGCCGTGTTCGTTGAGCACCTTCACCAGCGCTTCGTTCGGCCGGTGAATCCTATCGGCCGCGTTGCTCTCGCCGACGTAGCCCAGCAGATATCCGCCCACGAAAACGGCTCCGACGAGAGCGAGATTCCAAAAGGCGCGCTGCCAAAAACAGAAAGCGGTCAGCGCAACGAGCGCAACGACGGCGAAGGTAATACCGAAAATCGGCATCAATTGCGGGAACAGGGGCCCGACTCCATGTTTGCCTTGCAACGTGCCGAACACGATCAGGGCCGACGTGACGACCAGAGCCCAGCCAATTGGTTGATCAGCATGATGACGGTTCATGTTCTCGAACCTCGTTCCTGGTCCACTACGTTCGTTGGCACGGTGTCGACTACGCGTCGATGTTCCAATCGGCTAACAGCTTCGCGGCGCGGCGACGGCGGGAGGCCCGGCGCAGAGCACTCATCGGCCACACCTGTTTCCAGACCATCAGGTACGCACCTTTCCACGTGGGGCGGTAGCATTCCTGCGAGGGACCCAAATACAGGTAACCGGTGGCAATCTGTTCCTGAACTTCCTCTGCCACATCGCGCTCTAACGTTGCAACAAGCTCTTCCGTCGGAGGAAGCGATCGCTTCGTTTTCCCGTCTGCGAACTCCTGAATGGCGTGTTGATGGATGCGGTAGAGTTGCAACCGAACGCGGACATCCGAAAAATGCAGGACCGTCCTGCGTGCAACGGGAGCGAACGGTGTTTCGAACGTGCCGTCGTGTGTCGTGATCGAGCTGCCGTCTTCAAACTCCGCGCGGAATTCCACAGATTTAGATTGCAGGGAAAAGCCCCTGCTGTATTCCGTTTTCACCCACGTGATCGTTGCCATCGCCAAGTCTCCTTGTGCGCGATTCTCGAACAGCATGATGAAGTCGATTAATTTCGGGACGACAACGAGATCTGTCGTTGAAATATGGTGTACGAAAGAAAAACCGGCCTTTTCCAGATCACGAGACGCCGAATCAAAAAAGTCATCGCAGTCATCAACGTATTCCGGCGGACGCGACTGTTCGGGATCGAAAACGTCGTAGTGTGGTGACGTGCGGAATTCTAGCGTAAGGAGCGCTATGATCGGCACGGACAGATATGAGATTGCCATTAACGAGGGCACGAAGATGGCGAGGTCCATAAGCGAGATTTCAGAGGTGAAAGTTTGAAGGTTTTCGAGCATTTCCGGAGACTCATTGCGCAAACGATGAGTGAACATAGAAAATCGATTGAATTCAGTTGCCAACCCTTGCTCCTGCCAGTCTATCCAGTTGTTTCAACGGCGTCAGTAGCCAATTCGTTCCGACGACGCGGTTGCGTTGTTTCTACGCCGATTTCGGTCTACGCTACAACGATCTGCTGGATGTCGTGGTTGATATCGTTTGGGTTCTCGACGCGCCGCGCGGCTCGCCTGGCGATGCCATAACGATAGCCGCGATAACAGTGGCATCCGATCTCGCTTGCCGCCATGCACATTGAGTCTCACGTCTTCCTGTTGTGCATCCAGGAAAAACGGCACTAGAACTCGAACTGGAACGACACCGGCGCGTCGCGCCGAGGTTTTCATCTGAGCCAAAACGCCATCCGTTCGCGGATCACGAAAAGGCCATACCGACATGTCCACGAATACTGCAACGCTCACAGACGCCGACCGGGGAATCTGGCTCGATGCGTATCGGGTTTCTGAAGCCGACGGAGTTCAACTTGCCGGTGCGAAGGGTTGGTCTGTTTCGAAGAAAACGCTGCGTGGCGGAACATCGGAGGGAGTCGACGTCGTCGAAATCGACAACGGGGCCTTGTCGGTGTCGATACTGCCGACGCGCGGCATGGGCTTGTGGAAGGGATCTTACCAAAACGTGCCCATCGGCTGGCGGTCACCCGTCGAACGTCCTGTGAATCCCGCATTCGTAAATCTGACCGAACGTAGCGGGCTCGGCTGGCTCGCGGGATTCAACGAACTTCTTTGCCGATGTGGTTTATCGTGGCATGGGGCGCCCGGGCTGGATGTGATCAACGACAGCAACGGCAACTCGATGGAGACACCGCTCACGCTGCACGGCAAGATCGCGAACACGCCCGCTCATCACGTGGAAATCTCACTTTCTGATGACGGCCCGGGGAAACTGGCGGTCACCGGAACCGTTGATGAAACGATGTTATTTGGCCCTTGCCTGCGACTCGTATCGCGCGTCGAGACCGAAGCCGGTTCGAATCGGCTGACAATTCTCGACCGGGTCACCAACATCGCGGGGCAGCCGGCTGAGTTCGAATTGCTGTATCACACCAACCTCGGCCCGCCATTTCTCGAACGGGGTTCGACGTTTCATGCCCCATTCTCTCAGGTGGCACCGTCCGACCCCGGCTCGGCCAAGGACATCGAAACCTGGACGGAGTACCTGGGCCCGACGGCCGGCTACATCGAGCAATGTTACTTCAATGAACTCCGCTCCAACGAGCAGGGTGAAACACTCGTCCTGCTGGAGAACGCCGCCGCTGACAAAGGGCTGAGCTTGCACTTTAACCGTCGTCAACTACCGGCGTTTACGCTCTGGAAGAACACGCAAACCGAGGCCGACGGGTATGTGACCGGCATGGAGCCGGGCACCAGCTTGCCCAACCTCAAATCGTTCGAGAGGGAACAAGGGCGGATCATCACGCTCTCGCCCGGCGAGAGTTACGACACGCGTCTCGAGTTGGCCGTTCATATTGGCAAAGCCGCCGTGGCCCAGACTCGCGAACATATTGAACGGCTTGCGGCGGATATCGATGCCGTCGTGCATCCGCAGCCCCATCCGAATTTCTCTCCCGGCGCGTAACGAGCCTCACAGGCACGCGCGAGGCACGCTGCGAACTGCCGATCGTCTTTAGGGGACGATTCATCGCAGGCAATTCCCCACAGGCGATGCTGAGTTGCCGATTGTTCGACTGCACAGCTATAGTTCGGGACGAACGTCGTCACGCGCCGGCTGCTGATTCGACGAATCGCGGGAATACATGGTCGGCAAGCTGTGGCGCGATCACCGAATCGTCGTTGACCGCGAAACCAACCTTGTTGCCGCATTAACGGCGCCCAACACCCCTGCAAGAGCGACCGTGTCGCTGCACATCACAACGAAAGTCCTGCTGAATGTCATTGCTGAGTCTGCGCAACCTTTCCTACACCTGGGGCGGTCCACTTCTGCTGGATCAGGTCGACCTCGAGATCAACAAGGGCGAGCGCATCGGCCTGTTGGGTCGCAACGGTACGGGCAAGTCCACGTTGATGAAGATTTTGTCGGGTGAGATCGAGCCCGATGACGGGGAATTTCGCCGGGCGAGCGGTTTGCGGATCGCACGTCTCGTGCAAGATGTCCCCAGCGAATACCAGGGCAGCGTCGCCGACGTCATCGCCGAAGGTTTTTCTGCGACTGAGAGGGAATCGGACGATCACGACAAGCACGACCACGACTGGAAGTCGGGGCATGCTGTCGAACGGGTCCTCTCGCGGATGAAGCTCGATGGCGATGATGCGTTTGCAACGCTCTCATCCGGCATGAAGCGGCGGGCTCTGTTGGCCAAGGCCCTGGTCGACGAACCTGATATTTTGCTGCTCGACGAGCCAACGAACCACCTGGACATCTCGGCGATCGCGTGGTTGGAGCGTTTTCTCAAGGGGTACGACGGCACGCTGCTGTTCGTGACGCACGACCGGGTGTTCTTGCAAGCGCTGGCAACTCGAATTGTCGAAATCGATCGGGGACGGCTGTACGACTGGACCTGCGACTACGCGACGTTTCTCAAACGCAAACAGGCGGCTCTCAACGCTGAGGAAAAAGAGAACCAACATTTCGACCGCAAATTGGCCGAGGAAGAAGTCTGGATCCGGCAAGGAATCAAAGCTCGTCGGACTCGTAACGAAGGCCGCGTGCGGGCGCTCGAGAAGATGCGGGATGATAGGCGGGCACGGCGAACGAGAATCGGCAACGTGCGGATGCAAGCCGCCGAAGCCGAACGATCGGGTAGACTCGTCATCGAGGCCGAGCAAGTTTCGTTTGCCTACGGTGACGAGACGATCATCGACGATTTTTCGATCCTCATCACCCGTGAAGACAAGATCGGTATCATCGGCCCCAACGGTTCGGGAAAAACCACGCTACTCAAGCTGTTGCTGGGAGAATTGAAACCGGGAGTGGGATCGATCCGGCACGGCACGAGGCTCGAGCCGATCTACTTCACCCAACTGCGCGACCAGATCGACGATGACAAAACGGTCGTCGAGAACGTGGGCGAAGGTCAGGACATGCTGCTCATCGGCGGCAAGCAAAAGCACATTTACGGATACCTGCAAGACTTCCTATTCACGCCCGAACGAGCGCGACGACCGGCACGTTATCTCTCCGGCGGGGAAAAGAACCGCCTGCTGTTGGCTCAGTTGTTCAAACGCCCGTCAAACCTGCTCGTGCTCGACGAGCCGACCAACGACTTGGACGCCGAGACGCTCGAGTTGCTCGAAGAACTCGTCACGAATTACGCCGGCACGATTTTGCTCGTGAGCCATGACCGCGCATTTCTGAATAATGTGGTCACGAACACGCTGGCACTGGAAGGCAACGGGCAGGTCAAAGAATACGCCGGCGGCTACGATGATTACGTCCGGCAAAGCGCAGCCGCAACCGCGGACGAGGACGAGCCCACAAAGCGTGCGAAGACGCCAAAGCCACGCGAATCCTCGGGCGGAGAGCCCGCCAAGCTCACGTACAAAGAACAACGCGAACTCGAATCACTGCCGCAGGAACTTCATAAACTCGAACACCAGCAGAACGAACTCCACACCGCCATGACCGACCCCGCCTTCTTCAGACAAGACGGAGCCGTCATCGCCGAGGCGACAGCAAACCTGGAAGCAATCGATACCAAGCTGGAAGAACTCTACGCGCGCTGGGAAGAACTCGAAGCCCGTGCGTAGGTTTTCGATTCGTCGAGACGTGCGAGACTGGTTCCCAAGCTCTGCTTGGGAACCCCAACACACTCACCTGCGTTCCGAAGCAGAGCTTCGGAACGAGATCACGTTGACGAGTTCAGATTGTTGTTTCTAGAGCCGGAGACAGCTAATGCGATTGTTCGAGGGAACGCCGCTGGATCGGCCGCCGCGTTGCGAGACGTGCGGCGAACTCGAAGCCGACTGCACTTGCGCACCCGAACCACCGCCCCGCACTCCCCCCGAAGACCAAACTGCCAAGCTGTCGATCGAAAAACGCAAACGGGGCAAAGTCGTCACACTCGTCAGCGGCTTGCCCGAAGACGGCAACGACCTCCCCGGCTTACTCACCCAACTCAAATCCGCCTGCGGCTCCGGCGGCACGCTCAAAGCCGACGTGCTCGAACTCCAAGGCAACCAACTCACCCGCACCCGCGAAGTGTTGAAAGAACTCGGCTACCGCGTTAAGGGTTAGCGGGGTGAATGGGCGGGAAAACGCATTGGTTCCCTTCCGTATCATTGCCCTGGTTCAACTCCTGGTTCCCAAGCTCTGCTTGGGAACCCCAATATCGCTTGCGTCCCCAAACGAAGCTTTGGTACGAAAATCTGCCTAGTCGTCATCGGTGAGCGAGATAGAATATGGAATGTTCTCACTACGAAATAGTTGCGCCGGATGTCATTACGTAGCCGCAAGATTCGGATTCTTCTCCTTTTGCTAGCGGGGGCCACAACCCTCGGCTTTGCGTTCCGTTCGACGCGCTCATCTTGGGCTGAAGTGGCCACTTTTGAAGACGTAGGCGGGTGCATTGAATTCGCTCCCGATAGCAGGAGCTTCGTTGCATGTACAGGGAAGTATCATCGGGAACTGGGTGAGTGGGAAGTAAGCACTCGGCGAAGAACGTTGACGCATCGAAGTGACGCTTGGATCAAGAGGTATGATCGAGACGGCTTGCTCGCGATCACGCGCTCTAAGGGAACCATTGAAATATGGAATGAAACATCGGGAAAGTGCTTGGCAACTTTTGATTCTCAATTTGACAAAAAGGCCGGAGGAATCGCCGCAATCGAAGTAAACCCCGACCGCTCAACGCTGATTATCGCTTACGAATACGGAATGCTCCGAATCATTCCATTTCAAGCACAGGACACAGCGCGAACGATCGAAACGGACCACTTATACGTCGATTGCATGGCCTTGTCTCACGACGGCGAATTGCTCGCGATCGGTGGCCGGATGAAATCGGGAAAAAGGGGTATCCGGCTTTTCGAGTTGCCGGATGGTAGACTCAGAACGACGGTGCAGATGAGGCGAGATCCGAACTGTCTTTCGTTCTCGGCGGATAATCGCGTACTTGCCGCTGGTTATGGTGGGCTACGGTACACGTTTCTTGGAGGAATCTTACATCCCGTTGGTAGCCCGGATTCGTGCTTTGGTCGCGTACTTCTCTGCGACGCAAAAACTGGTCAGAAGCTTGTCACCCTTGGAGACCAGCAACACTGGGTCAACTGTATTGCGTTCTCACCAGACGGGAGGATGTTGGCTTCCGGCGGGAGCGGCGGCCCAGCGCCCGAACCACATTTGGTGATGGTCTGGAACACAAGCACGAGTAAGAAGATTGCCACAATGTCGGGGCATATCGGGGACATTCAAGCAGTACGCTTCTCGCCCGATGGCGAACTGTTGGCGACTCAAGATGGAGACCGCACGAAATTTTGGAAGGTACCTTCGACTGAATAGATCCTTCGACCGGCTTCCGGGCGCTCCCTGGGAATCCCCCACGCCAACTTGCGTCCCCAAGCAGAGCTTGGGAACGAGACGTTAGGAGTTGGGGTCATACGCACTTGTCACATTCACCGTTCAAAACCGAATTCGCTCAGCCGTTTCACCGAGTGGAAGGATCGACTGGAGATCATGTTTCTCGGCTGGACTCAACTCGCCCGCCTGTTCACCGTGATCGAGAAGCTCTGACCGAGGCACCCGCCTCCGTGAACATCCTCACGAAGAGGCTACACTCTTCTCGGACCGCCCACTTTTCATGTGGAAGTCCAGAATGCACGGGTACCGTTTGCGAGAAGCTTGAGTGCGTACCTGGAGATCTGTTAGCCGAGGTCGATCGACTGCTGGCAATGGGACAAACTCAATAGACCGTGTGCGCAGGAGAATGCCGGGTCAGCGCTGCGAGAGCGGATCGAAAGAGACGAGCGTCGGTCACCGGTCAGCGAATCTTTTTTGCGAGGGCAAATTGAATAGGCCCCCCGACTTCGAGTCATTCTTTGGTTTTCGCCATCCAACCAGTCGGCCATCCTTCGTGTAACACATCCCGGCTATCCGGAGTTCATCGACAACGACTTTTTGCTGCCACAATTGTTGTCCGCCTACGGAAGCGCACCCTCGCTTCATCGCATCCAAAGTGCAATCTGCGCTTATCGTAATACCCATAGTGCAATTCTGACGCTCTAGGAAGTCACATTGTAACTGGACGCTTGCCCGAAAATCATCCCCGTAGAATTCTGAGCTCGCCAGGGAGACGACAGGAAAGGGCATGATTAGGGCCTCTCGGAACCATTCGTCGGCAAACCAGCTGTGCTCGGTGAGTCGATCAAGTGTCATTCCGGGAGAGAATTGTTTAGACACTAGCTCAACCAGGCATCGCGCGCGTTGTTCGTCACTGTATTCTTCGCTGACCACAACACGTTCGCACAATTCCAACAACGCGTCTATCTGGTGATCTTGGCTGCGCTCGATCATTTGCACCAACTCATCGTAAGTGACGGCCGGATCAGCGATGAGTTCCAATTGTTTTTCATCCGCCGTCGTGGCTGAATCTCCACGAACCGCTGCATCATCTGTCCGCACGCACGAGATTGTCAGTGACATTGAAGCGATGATGAATAATTGAAATGCCAACAGCGCGGTACACTTCATGTATGTGCTCCCTGCCAATGGTAGAAACGTGGATGCGCGCCCCATGAATTCTTGTGGAGTGAGTTGCTCTATCGTTGGATGCGAGTGCAGTCGTTAAGCAGCGGTACTATCGTCTGAATCTCCACGTGTCTGCAATATCAATCGATAGCTACTGGCAGGCATTCGGAAGGGCGAGCAAGAGCGATCACAGCGATCCCAATTCGCATCAAGATGGTGGTTTCGATCGGGCCCCTTCCGCACAAAAACAGGTTTGACTGTGCTGGCGTGGAGAATGGGGGCAACCGGAACCAGATCAATCTCCGCCATTCACCTTTACCGTTCAAACCCCAACTCGCTCAACCGTTTCTGAATCCCCGGTTCGTTCAACAGCTCGCGAAACGCGGCGACGGCCGGGCGGTTGGCGCGCGATTTGGGAACGGCGAAGTCGTAGTGTTCTTCTTGGATTGGCAGGCAGGCTAAGCCGTATTTGTCGGCGACCGAGTCGATGGCCACGCCCCAGTCGGCTCGGTTTTGGGCGATGGCCGCCGCGACCGCGTTGTGCGACTTCGCCTGAACGGCGTAACCGGCGGGCTTGGTTCCGCCAAGCAAGCGATCGATCAGAATTCGTGTGCCGCTGCCGGCGTTGCGATTGACCATCACGCACTCATCGTCAGCAACAGCGGCGCTGACGGCTTGTTCGGCGGTGCCGCCTTCAAAGCGGCTGTCGCCGGGCCGATAGACGAACGACTGCATCCGGCGATAACCGGAGATCAATTCGACGTCGGGTGTGAGCAGCGGCCGGTTGTACTCGCCCGTTTTTTCATCTAACAAGTGCATGCCGGCGACGTCGCACTCGCCACGCTCTGCCGCGGCGAGCCCGCCCATGCTGCCGACGTTGAGCACCTTGGCCGACACGCCGCGACGGCTCAGTTCGCTTACCAGCAGATCGAGCCCGACGCAGTGGCTGCCGATGACGACCAGATCGGCCGGCTCCAGCGTGCTGCTCAGCAGATGCACGTCGACAACACTTCCCGCTTCGACGATCTCCGTTTGCGGGCCGATCGTGATGAAACCGTCCGCGTGGCTAAACGTGGTGACCGACCCGGAACCCTTGCCCAGCGGATAGGCGGCCAAGCCGGCATCAGTTTGCACCAACCCCACGAGCATGTACTCCGTCCGCCCCCGGTCGGAATTCACCTTGAGCGGCAACGTCGTTTGAACGACGTCCCGTCGCAACTCGTGTTGCCCCGCCAGAGCGCGAATGACCGGCGCCACAAACTCATGGAACGTGAAGATCGCCGACGTGGGGAACCCGGGAAGAATGACAACCGGCTTGCCACCGGTCACCGCCAGGCATATCGGCTTACCCGGTTTGAGCGCCACACCGTGCGCGACAATCCCGGGATCGGATAGCTCACTGACGACCTGGTAAGAAAGGTCGCCGGCTCCTTTTGACGTCCCGCCCGAGAGGACGACCGCGTCGTACTTGAGTCCGTCCTGAACGATCCGCCGCAGTTGCTCGACGTCATCGCGGACAATCCCCAACGGTATGGGTTCTGCGCCCAACTCACTCAAGGTCGCCGAGAGGATCGCTAAGTTCGAGTCGTAAACCATTCCCGCCGGTCGAGGCCCGCCGGGCGCAACAATTTCGTCACCGGTCGAGATCACGGCGACCTTCGGTCGGCGAAAGACGCCGACTGTGTCTCGGCCGATCGCGGCCAGAACACCGATCTCGCGCGACGAGAGCAGTTGGCCGGCCCGCAGCACGGTCTCGCCGTTGGCGATGTCGGTCCCCGCGAACGTAACGTTCTCGCCCGCCGAAACCGATCGAGAAATCTCCAATCGATTCTCGCCGGCTTCCTCAACAACATCGGTCTGCTCGACCATCACCACGGCATTGGCCCCGCGAGGAACCATGCCTCCGGTGGCGATCAAAGTCGCCGAGCCGGGCGAGACCGCAACGGTCGGCTCGACGCCCGGTGAGAGAATTTCTTGGTTCAGTTTGACAGTGCGGACGACTTCCTCTGTCGCGCCGTGCGTGTCAGCCGATTGAACGGCGAAGCCGTCGACGTTCGAGCGATCGAACCCGGAGACGTCGATGCCGGACACGACGTCGTCAGCGAGAACCCGCCCGAGTGAACCGTCGAGCGGAACCGTTTCGATACCCAGCGGCACGAGTTCGAGATGTTTGCGAAAGCGATCCGTCGCTTCATCGCGGCTAATCACCTCGAGAAACTGCTTTTGCCTGGCAGCGCTGGCCAAATTGGACTGATCGGATGAGGTCATAGTCGGCAATTCAAATGATTTTCGGATGAAATGGGCTGATGCGAAACGATTGGCCGTTACCGATTCGAATCACATAGCCGTCAATGCACATTTGCACGACCGTTTTCTTGATGACTCTCGGCGACCAGCGAGGACGGACCACCCTTCAATTAACAGAATCATACAAATAAACTTCCAACTCGGTCCCTGGAGCGTAACCTTCGAGTTCATGCGGCACGATGACAAAACCATCGGCCCGCGTTGTCGATGACAGGATCGACGCACCGCTCAGCGCGAGGGGGCGGACCGAATCGTTCTCGATGGCCACGCGGCAATAGTCGACCCGACCGATAGCGGAGACGAGTTTCTTAGCCAACACGGCCGTTGTTCGAGCATACGGCCAGTCGCCGCTCCGGCCTCCCATGAGCCGAATCGCACGCCCCGCGAAGAAGTCGTACGCGCATAGGCATGAAACCGGGTTCCCTGGCAACAAACAGACGAGCGTCTCGCCGATGCAGCCGATGCCGGTCGGGCTCGATGGGCGCATGGCGATACCGTGAATGGCCAACTCGCCGACCTCTTTCAAAATCGAGGGGGCGTGGTCTTCCTGTCCGACGCTCGAACCGCCTGAGACCAACACAACATCGGCTCCGGGCGAGACAATCGCCTTTTGAATCTCGTCTCTGTCATCGACGACGTCACACTGGCTTTCCAGCTCGGCTCCGTCTCGGGTGATGAGCCCTCGCAGCATGCTCGAATTCGATTCGTAGATCTGATAGGTGCCCAGAGGTTCGCCCGGCTTGATGAGTTCGTTGCCCGTCACAACGAGCCGAACTTTGGGACGGCGTACGGCGCTCACGCGCGTTAAGCCGACGGAGCCTAACAACCCGATGTCTTGAGGCCTTAGCTTTCGACCAGACTTTAATAGAACTTCGCCGGCGGTGACGTCTTCACCTTTTCGACCGACGTTCTTCTCCGGCGCGACTGTCGCAGTGACTTCGACGCTGTTGTCCGTCTGTGTTGCATATTCGGCCGGTAATACGGCGTCGGCTCCGTCGGGCAACGGCGCACCGGTCATGATGCGAACGGCTCGACCTTTTGAAACCTGCCCATCGAAGGGTTGCCCCGGCAGCGCTTCACCGATGACTTTGAGGGTGAGCGGGTTGTAATCGCCGGCCCCTTCGGTCTCAGCGCCGCGCAGGGCAAAACCGTCCATCGCCGACCGGTCGAACGCGGGGACGTCGAGCGGGCTCGTTACGTCGGCAGCCAGAACGCGATGATGGGCGGCGCTGTAGTCGACGTTCTCACCGGTGAGTGGCTCAGTTCGGTCATCGATCCACTCGAGCGCCGTTTCAACCAGCGCCCGGTCGCGGAACCCGCGCATGCGAATGTCGTTTCCGGAGGCGGGTTTTTCGGACATGGGGTGAATTCTCTTTTGAAGTCGTCCTTCAACACTCTGTCGGCTCAAGAGCGCTCTTGAAGTAGCGTCAAAACCCTCTGTGCCAAATCAGACCCCTTGTTTTCCAGGCCGAGATTTGTCCACAACCGGGTTTTGACGTGGCTTCTTGTTATCCGGTGTCGATTTCGCCCACAACCGGGTTTCGGGACGGGTTCGAGTGCTTCAAGAATCGATCGGCGTGTCGAAACCGGCGTCACGCAAGGCGCGGGTATATTCTTCTGGCGTATTGGTGTTTCGTAGTGAATCAAGTTCTGGATCAATGTCGCGAAGATCGTCGACGTCGATCACGTTGGCATCGGACTGCTTGACTAAGAAAAAGGGCCGCATTCGATTCTGCGCGATCAGATTTCGCACGTTGTCTTCCAGACTGGTACGGTAAACCGCTGCCAGTGGTTGATAGTGTTCGCCGTCGCGTGGAATCGCCAGTTCGTGAGCGCCGAGACTGCCGATCATTCTCCGCACGAATTCCGGTCTGAGAAGCGGTGCGTCGCAGGCGGTCACGTAGGCGGCTTGAACGCGCGGCCTCAGAAGTGAAAGACCAACACACAGTCCGCCGAGCGGTCCCGGGTCGTCCGTCTCATCATTCGCGGTCAGCACGTCCGAGGGAAGAGTAGGCAGCTGTTGACCGGCGGCTGCAACGACCGCAACTGGTGAGACGACCGTTCGCAGCAACTCGACAACTCGTTCCAGCATTGTCACCGAGCCGAAGGGAAGTGAGAACTTGGGACGCCCCATCCGTGAACTCTTGCCGCCGCACAGAACGACTCCTCCGCATTCGAGGTCGTTTGGTTGCGTCATGTTATCGGGCGCCGTGCGGTTTTTGTGGTTTTTTGAAATGGATTGTGGTGGTGAGCCGTCGACAGCATTCGATTTCGATCGTTGCCCGCCGACATACGTGGCGGTGTTTCAGCAACTTGATCGCCCTGATTTTAGCCGACGGACCTAGACCGCGAACAGTCGCGCGCTGTTCCACCGTAGTCGAAAAAGTGTCAGCGATCTGGGCCTTTGGCATTGAGGGCGTTCACACCGATTCGTAAGCTCGTTTTATGACGACAGATGAACCATGGTACCGGGACGGCCTCCGATTCTCATGCACTCAGTGCGGCAATTGCTGCACAGGTGCACCGGGGACGGTCTGGGTCAACGATGACGAAATCGAGCAAATTGCCGAGTACCTGGATAAGCCGATCGGCGAGATTCGACTGTTCCACACCCGTCACATTGGATCAGGCGTCTCGCTGAACGAATACGCCAACGGTGATTGTGTCTACTTCGATCCCCAGGAGCGGCGATGCACCATTTATCCGGTCCGCCCTAGGCAATGCCGTACCTGGCCTTTCTGGAGGTCGAATCTGGCGACGGAAGAAGACTGGAAACGAACGCAGATCGATTGCCCCGGCGCTGGGCAGGGAGCATTTGTCTCGCTGGAAGACGTCGAACGCGCCGCGTCCGTGGTCGACATTTGACTCGGATTTCACCTAGAAGAGGCGGTCAGGACCTGATCTTCGTCCCTGGGAAATAACGACTTAAGGGATTTCAATTTACGGGCCGTTTGCCGACGCCCGCATTGTTTTCAGCGACGCCTTGTTCGTTTGCCGTCCCGCGAACCGGAATCTGGGGCAGTTTTGGAAAACTTTTCCGTTTCTTCCGATTTTGCTGTTTTTTCCAGCTGGCGATTGACGATAGCAAGAGAAGTGGTAGCAATTCGCTTCCGCTCGGAGAAGACTGACTGTCCCGAAACAGCACAAGATCTCGACGTGCCGTGGGGCGAAGGCAAGTGATGAAACATATAACGTCGCAACATGAACTGTGACAACAGTTTATAGAAAAACTTTTGCCATGGGCCACCGTTGGGCTTTATTTGAGACACTCGCTTATTGCAACCAAGCACCGATCGGTGGCATGTAAGGAAACTCAGATTGCCGCCGACGGGGTGCTTGAATTAGAGGACTTTGAAAGGCGTATTCCGCTCAGCTTTTCTCGATTTTTCCAGACGAAACGGTCACGACAAAAACGACTTGACACTAAGTCCAGTTTAGCATTACAGTTGAGTCGTAATTGTGTGGCTCAATGGATGAGCAGATTTGCCCGATGGCACCTCTCGCTGGAGACTCGAGTCGTGACCAAGAAAGAGATTGTTAAAGCGATTTCAGAGGAAATCGGCCTAACTCAGCTGAAGACCAAGGAAATCGTTCAAAAGACGTTCGACGCGATCGTGGAGACACTGGTCGCCGACCAACGCATTGAACTTCGGAATTTTGGCGTGTTTGAGGTCAAGAAGCGGGCGGCTCGCAAAGCGCGCAACCCGCGGACCGGCGAACGGGTCGATGTTGCCGAGAAATTTGTCGTAACGTTTAAGCCTGGTAAGGAGATGGAAGAACGCGTCCGGCAATTGGAAGAAGCGGCCGCCAAAGCGGCGGCGGGCTCTGGTGGTCCCATGAGCAGTGCACCAGTTTCAGCGCCAGATAATGTCCACACTCCACAAGCTTCGGCAGCCTTTGCACCCGGTCAGCCTGACTGAGTGACCGGGGATAGCCCAAACGAAATCACAGCAGCTCAAGTCAAACCTCTCTCAACTCATTCAATCTCAGATTCGCACCAAATCGCGGTGCGAATCTCGCTGGCTCTCTCGACACGTCATTTCGATACAACTTCAACTCTACACTACGCGTGTTTGCGGCAGTCGTTCGCGTCGATCGGCTTCGGCACGGTGGTTTTCCAGATGCTGGAGCGGCCCAGAATGGGGCTGTTCTTGGAGAAATGAAATGCGCAAAGCATTGCTGGCGGGTCTGTTAATTGTTGGAGCGGTCGCTTCCACCGGATGTATCGTGCCGATGTATTCGGCGCTGCCGGACGTCCGTGCCCGACAACTCATATTCGTCTCTGAAGGCTTCCGGCACATTCCCAACATCTGGGAAAGAATCTGGGGGCTCGACATGCCCGACCTGGCCACACCCTACCGAACGCACGGCGGCGTGATCTAGCACGTTGTTGCCGAATCAGTATTCGTCCTGTCGATTCGACAGGGCTAACAATGCGCGTCGGCTAGGCGCCATGGCGCGACGGTTGCATTGTCGTGCAAGCGCGACACCGATAGGATGATTCCGGTCGGTCGGCACGCGCAGCCATTCAGTAGGACGGATACCGCTCGGAAGTCCTCGCAATGGCGGTTTCCGCTCTGCGAACCAAGAGGTTTCCCGGCGGCGCCGATCGCGACATCCGACCTGAAATGGCTTCTTTGTTCAACGCACCGTGTAAGTTGTGAGCCGACTGAACGTTCAACTCAATCGACTCCATCTCGCCAACCCGATTCTTGTCGCTTCAGGAACGTTTGGTTACGCGCGAGAGATGCAGGCGTACGTTGACTTCCAACGCCTGGGGGCCGTCATTCCCAAGACGGTCACACTCGAGCCGCGAATCGGCAACCCACCGCCCAGAACCATCGAGACCAGCTCCGGTCTGCTCAATTCGATCGGATTGGACAACGACGGGCTGGAAGTCTTCATCGAGAAACACCTCGACTATTTGCTCGGCCTGGGAACCGGCGTCATCGCCAACATCGCCGGTAAGAGCGTTGATGAGTTCGTCGCGATGGCTTCGAGGCTCAACGACTTTCCGCAATTGGCGGCGCTCGAACTGAACATCTCGTGCCCAAATGTCAGCGGCGGAGTCGATTTTGGAACGAACGCGGAAAAGGCGGCTGACGTCGTGAGGGAAGTCTGTTCCGTGTGCGATCTACCGATCATCGCCAAACTCACACCCAACGTCACAAGCGTCGTCGAGATCGCCCGCGCGGCGGCCGAAGCCGGTGCCGACGCGGTTTCGCTGGTCAACACGTTTCAGGGGATGGCCGTCGATTGGCGGAAGCGCAAGCCGATTCTCGGGGCAGGTTTGGGGGGACTCAGCGGCCCGGCAATCAAACCGTTGGCGCTTCGATGTGTCTGGCAGGTTGCGAGCGCGGTGGACGTGCCCGTGATCGGCATTGGCGGCATTCAATCGCTCGACGATGTGATGGAATTCATCGTCTGTGGAGCCACGGCCGTTCAAATCGGTACGGCAAACTTTTACAATCCCAGTTTGGCGAGCCGACTTGTTGATGAATTGGACGAACTGTTGGCGCGCGAAAACTTCGATCACGTCAGCCAGATGGTGGGCTCGCTGCGATTTCCGTAGGTCGGCTGCCGAACGCGAACTAGGTGATTAGGCTCGTGTCCATCATTTGATGGTCACGATCGGCACAAATCGAATCGGATGCGTTGCGCCGCTTACGCGGCGATAGGTAACACATATGCGAGTTCTTTCCGGCATTCAACCAACGGGCCGCTTCCATTGGGGGAATTATTTCGGAGCCATCCGGCAATACATTGAATTACAGAACAACGAGCAGGCGTTTTATTTCATCGCCGATCTGCACGCTCTGACGACAATTCGTGAGCCGGAGTTGCTCAGAGAATACTCTCACGAAGCGGCGGTCGACTTGTTGGCGTTGGGGCTCGACCCCGAGCAGGCGACGCTTTTTCGCCAGTCAGATGTGCCGGAAATCCCCGAGCTCACCTGGGTGCTGATGACGATCACGCAAATGCACCTGCTCGAAAAGTGCCATGCGTACAAAGACAAGAAGGCCCGCGGATTGGCTGCCGACGCCGGCCTGTTCACGTATCCCGTGCTCATGGCGGCTGACATCCTGCTCTACGACAGCGATCTCGTGCCGGTCGGGAGCGACCAAGTGCAGCACATCGAGGTCACCCGCGATCTTGCGCAGCGGTTTAACTCGTTGTACGGCGAAACGCTCGTGCTTCCCAAATCGCACGTGCTGGACGAATCGGCGAAAGTCCCCGGGACCGACGGGGAGAAGATGTCGAAGAGTTACGGGAACGTGATCGAGGTCTTCCTGCCGCCCAAAAAGCTGCGTAAGAAAATCATGTCGATCAAGACCGACTCGACTCCGGTTGAGGATCCCAAGGATCCTCAGACGTGCTCAGTATTCGCCCTCTATGTGCTGCTCGCTTCCGACGAGGAACAGCAGACGCTCGCAGACCGGTATCGCGCCGGCGGCATGGGCTACGGAGAAGCGAAGCAGGCCGTGTACGAGGCGGCAATGGACTTTTTCGCCGATGCACGCACTCGCCGCGAACACTATGAATCCGACCCCGATTCGGTCGAGGATGTTCTCCAAGCCGGTGCCACCCGGGCTCGTGAAAAAGGTCGAGAGGTTCTCGACCGTGTTCGCGCCGCCTGTGGGTTAGCGAGCCGACCTGTCTGAATGGGATCATTAAGCCGGGGCATCATCTGTCCCACCGCGGGTTTTGTTGAATGTTAAATGAAGAATCTCAGCACACAGCGCGCACCGGTTCGCTTGTCCCTTGGCTAGCGATGAGTGCAGTGGCAGTCATCGGACTAGCGCTTCTCGGCGTGCATCTCCCGGCAAGGGTGAAGTGGCTGGGGGCGTTCGCCATCATTCATGGTGCGGTGACCGGATGGGTACTCGGGCAGCTTGCGATCCAGACCAATTGCAGACCCTCGAAATGGCTGTTCGGAGCGAGCTTTTTGCTCGTGATGGTAGGCCAGGTGGGGCTGACCGTCCAATCCTACCGGATATGGATGGACGTCCAGAGAAAAGATTTCGAAGAGTCTCCCACCGCACGTATCGCCCGCGAGATGGAATCGGCTGACGACGTTCCCGACGATATGCGGCGGAGCTTTGAAGGCGCATTGATTGAACATCAGCAGCGCACGTCATTCTCCGGCTATCTACGACGGCGAGTCTCACCGCTCGGAATTGTGGCTGAAACATGGCCGACTTTGTTCTGGGCCGCCGAGGTTCTTCTTGGCAGCCTGGCCGGTGCCGGTGCCGTCTTCTTCCGCGTTCGCCCGGTCCAGCCGAACGGGCTAACTGCGTGACGTCACAGTCCTTTGCTTTTGGCCGGCAGTCGCTATAATGACTCGTTTTCCCTTCCCCCAATGCGGCTGGGCTCGGACTGCTCCTTGCCGACGGAGAAAACGGACGCTTTGACATCCGGCAACATCAATACAGGCAGCAACGATCCGATCGGCGTGCAGGGTGAGGACTTGATCCTCGTGCTCGATTTTGGATCGCAGACCGCCCAACTCATTACGCGGAGGGTCCGCGAGCAGAAGGTCTTTTGCCAACTCGTACGGCATGATCTTTCCGCCGAGCGAATTCGCGAACTCGCCCCGCGAGGCCTGATCCTCTCGGGAGGCCCGGCGAGCGTCTACGGCGAGAATGTGCCGCTTCCCGATGACGAGATTTTTGAACTTGGCATTCCGATTCTCGGCATTTGTTATGGCATGCAGTTGGCGTGCCGCTCACAAGGTTCTCGCGTCTCGCAGACCGAGGCACGTGAATTTGGCCGGACGGCCTGTCATGTCGAAGACCGTGACGGCCTGTTCACCGGCATTCCCGATCAGCTCACCGTTTGGATGAGTCATGGCGACCAGGTCGAGGATCTCAGCGATCACTTCCATTCGCTGGCGCAGACCGATACGTGTCAATATGCGGCGGTTAAGCATCACACGAAGTCGATATTCGGCCTGCAGTTTCACCCCGAGGTGACGCACACCGAATACGGCGGCCAGTTGCTGTCGAATTTTGTGCACAATGTGTGTGGCTGTCGCGGAACGTGGGAGATTAGTTCGCTCATCGATCGCGAGGTGAAGACGATCCGCGAGCGCGTCGGTGACAGCCGGGTTATTTGTGGGCTCTCCGGTGGCGTTGATTCATCGGTCGTGGCGGCCCTGCTTTCGAAGTCGATCGGCTCGCAGCTTTCTTGTATTTTTGTCAACAATGGATTATTGAGAAAAGGGGAAGAGGATGAGGTGCGTGAACGGTTCACGCACCATTTCCAGACGGACTTGCACGTTGTGGACGCCCAGGAACTGTTTCTCAGTCGACTCACCGGCGTGGCCGATCCTCAAAAGAAACGAGAAATCATCGGTCATGCGTTTATCGACGTTTTCCGTCAGGAAGCCGAAAAAATCGATGATGCGAGGTTTCTTGCGCAGGGCACACTTTATCCCGACGTCATTGAATCTGGTGCCAATGCCGACGGACCTGCGGCGACCATCAAGGCGCATCACAACGTGGGTGGGCTGCCGGATGAACTTGGCTTCGAGTTGATTGAACCACTACGCGACCTGTTCAAAGACGAAGTTCGCCGAATGGGCCTCGAACTGGGGTTGCCCGAAGAACTAGTATGGAGACATCCGTTTCCCGGCCCGGGTCTGGCCGTCCGTTGTCTGGGAGGAATGACCACGGATCGGCTCGCGGCGCTCCGCGAGGCGGATGCGATTGTGATCGAAGAACTCGTTGCGGCGGGCCTGTACCGAAAAATCCAGCAAGCGTTTGCCGTCTTTCTGCCGATCCAGTCGGTCGGCGTGATGGGGGATGATCGTACCTACGATCACACGATCGCCATTCGTGCCGTACAGACGGACGACTTCATGACGGCGGACTGGTATCCCATTCCCTATGACGTGCTGGGACGTATGTCGACGCGGATTATCAATGCGGTCAAAGGAATCAACCGAGTCGTATTCGACGTGAGTTCCAAGCCTCCCAGTACCATCGAATGGGAATGACGAACATTGTATCGATGGCCGTATTGTGGCGCTGTCTCGCCGAACTTGTGCGGAACGTTCATGCGGAACGAACGACAGTATTGTTGCATAAGACATAAGACGTCCTCATGACGGCCATTCTTGGAATCTCCGCCTTTTATCACGACTCCGCTGCTGCCCTCGTGGTTGACGGTGAGATCGTTGCCGCCGCACAAGAAGAACGTTTCACGCGCAAGAAGCACGACCCCGGTTTCCCTAAGAACGCCGTTGACTATTGCCTGCGCGAAGCGGGGCTCACACCCGAGCAGCTCGACTACGTCGGTTTTTACGACAAGCCGTTTTTGAAGTTCGAGCGGCTTCTCGAAACATACTTGACCTACGCGCCGCGCGGCTTCTCATCGTTCATTCGAGCGTTGCCGATATGGTTGAAACAGAAGCTCTACTTGCCTCGCGAGATTCGCCGCGGGCTTGATGGCGCTTATCCTAGGCGGATCGTCTTCGCCGAACATCACGAATCGCACGCGGCGAGTGCTTTCTTTCCCTCACCGTTTGAGCAAGCCGCCATTCTCACTGTCGACGGCGTCGGTGAGTGGGCCACCGCAAGTTTCGGCTCGGGGCAAGGCAACGCCATTTCCTTAACGCACGAAATGCATTTTCCCCATTCACCGGGCCTGTTGTACTCAGCGTTCACCTACTTCTGTGGGTTTCGGGTGAATTCCGGCGAGTACAAGCTGATGGGCCTCGCTCCGTACGGTGAACCAAAGTACGTCGACCGGATTTTGGAACACTTGATCGATCTCAAGGAAGACGGCTCGTTCCGCATGGACATGTCGTACTTCAACTATTGCCAAGGATTGACGATGACATCGCGGGCGTTTGATCGCCTGTTCGACGGACCGCCCCGCAAGCCGGAATCATCACTGACACAGCGCGAAATGGATCTCGCCGCCTCCATTCAAGATGTTACCGAAACAATGCTGCTCAGGATGGCGCGGCACGTTCATTCGGAAACGGGTCAAAAGAACCTGTGTCTTGCCGGTGGTGTCGCACTCAACTGCGTAGCGAATGGACGGATCGTTCGCGAGGGGCCATTTGAGAACGTCTGGATCCAGCCGGCCGCCGGTGACGCCGGCGGAGCGCTGGGCGTCGCCCAACTCATCTGGCACCAGTTGCTGGAACAACCCCGGCAGGTTGATTCGCTGAGCACCCAGCGAGCATCGTATCTCGGGCCGAGTTTTTCGAGTGACGACGTGCGACGTTTCTTAGTCGACGTCGGAGCCGACTATCAAGAATTCAACGACGATAATGACTTGTGCCGGCATGTGGCCGGAATGATCGCCGATGAGAAGGTGGTTGGTTGGATGCAGGGACGCATGGAGTTCGGGCCGCGCGCGCTGGGGGCACGGAGTATTCTCGGTGACGCGCGGAGCACCGAGATGCAGTCGGTCATGAATCTGAAGATCAAATTCCGCGAGTCGTTCCGCCCGTTCGCGCCGTCCGTTCTCGAAGAGCGAGTGGACGAGTATTTTGAGACGCGCCAGCGGGAACAAAGCCCCTACATGCTTCTCGTCGCGGATGTTGTGGCGGACAAACGGATCGAGCTCAACGGAGAGGAACGGAACAAGACGGGGCTCGACAAGTTGAAGGTCAAGCGATCGAGCGTGCCCGCCATCACGCATGTCGATTTCTCCGCCCGCGTGCAAACGGTCGACGAACATCGCCACGGGCGCTATTACAAGTTGCTCAAAGAATTCGAGAACAAGACGGGCTCACCGGTCGTCATCAACACCAGCTTCAACGTTCGCGGTGAGCCAATCGTCTGTTCGCCCGAGCATGCGTATCGCTGTTTCATGGCCACGAACATGGACGTGTTGGTGATCGAGGGCTTCGTACTTCTCAAGGACAAGCAGCCGAACGCAAAACAGCACGAGATCGACACATACCTCGCACAGTTTCAGCTCGACTGAGCGGAATCACCGTGCATAACACGAATCGGATTGTCGGCGAGACTGCGACTCACAAATCATCATGATTGATCTGAAACTCAACCCGAGCCGGCGGGAACTGAAATGGTTCGCCGTGCTGCATACGCTATTCCTCGCGTTCGTCGCCAGCGTCGTCTATCGCAGCAGCGGTTCAACGTTGGTGCCGTATGTTATTCTCGGCATCGCGCTGCCGATCGGTGTTTTGGGATTCTTCGCACCGCAGTGCGTGCGCTGGATTTACGTCGCGTGGGCTGTGGCAGCTTTTCCGATCGGTTTGGTTGTCTCGCATGTGTTTATGGCCGTGTTCTTTTTTCTGGTCTTTACGCCGGCCGGCCTGCTGATGCGTCTGTGCGGTCGCGATCCGATGAATCGGCGTTTCGACAAAAAAGCGAAGTCGTATTGGATTATCCGCCCGCCACAACAAGGAACCAAACGCTACTTTCGCCAGTTTTAGGGCGCTCATTGCAGAGCGGTGGATTTTGCCGGCTGAATCGGACCAATCACGCCGGCGAGCGATTTGATACGTCCGATACTGCGTTGACGGCAACCGTCTGATACAATACTCAACCATTCGTATCCACCGATTCATTATTTTCTGTTGGTGCGACCATGAACGATCAGAAGCGAAGCGAAACCAGCGCGGTTGCGAAAACCTCGGCTCATTCGACGGAATTTGCGCAGCAAGCCGATGAAGCCCCTCCGGGGTTGGTTGCCGAGTTCTGGGATTTCCTCATCCACAACAAGAAGTGGTGGCTGACTCCCATCATTCTCATTTTGTTGTTGTTTGGAGCGTTGGTGATCTCCGGCGGTAGCGTCGCGCCGTTCATTTACACATTGTTCTAAGAGTCAGCGGATTCTGGTCGCAGGCGGGACCTTCATTTGTCCTCCGACGATTCGATTCAATCGAAACCGAATGAGCCATCGATCCGAATCGAAATCGCTGCAATCGACGGCTCGTCATTTTTCTGCGTTGAACGATTGCAAGAAAGCACTGCCAAAATGACTTTCAAGAGATATCTTGCCGTCGGACTGGGAATTCTCCTACTGGCGTCTTGCTCGTCGTCGGAAAAACCTCAGAAGCAGGCCGCCTCACGAAAAGCTGCCGCCCAGCGGCCGACAGCCGGTGAGAAAGCGGAAGTGCCCGGCAAAGCACCGGACAAAGACGGTTCCGAGACGAAAACTTCCACAGTCGCCGCCGACCCGGCGTCCGAAGACCCACCGGCTGAACCCTCGAAAGTCACAGTCGGGCAAAAAGCGCCGTCGTTTACGTTAAAGGATCAAGAGGGCAAAGACCGTTCGCTCGACGAATTGCTCAAAGAAGGTCAGGTCGCCCTGGTTTTCTATCGTTCG
>Ga0315336_1001520_pt1 | contig 43920 bp, 44 predicted proteins | sample ASW5metaG_FD_204512 | JGI IMG/M metagenome (GOLD analysis project Ga0315336, IMG submission 204512) | Ammonia-oxidizing marine archaeal communities from Monterey Bay, California, United States - ASW #5 | ecosystem: Environmental > Aquatic > Marine > Intertidal zone | place: USA: California... | reverse complement strand
TACCTGGGAGTTTCGGGTGGGGTTTTGCCGTCTTGGAGGCGATGACAACGTTGGCTCCGTCTGCCGCCGCCCTATTAGCGATAGCTAGGCCAATTCCACGACTACCCCCAGTAATCAGTAAGGTCTTGTCTTTTAAGGAAGTCATGCTGTTTATTCCCTTCTAAAAGGTTATCGGTCCCGGCAACTCACGCCATCGACGCTCAGCTTCGAGATCTTCGGAAAAAGGTACCTGATCTGGTGCGTAGCGACTTGGGTGATATTTTTCTTCGATTCCTACAAGATTACCTTCAGGATCCGCAAAGTAGCTCAGGGCTCCTCTATCCCACTGTATTAAATCGTGAACAATCGGGACATTATTCTTTTTTAGTTTGTCTAACATCGGGCGCACTTGGTGTAGACGTAATATGATTGTATTGGGTTCGTCGGTTCGATTCTTGGGTAACTCATGCACGTGGCCGCCGGGCGCTAATTCCAGCACCACATTATCCCCCAGTTCGAATAAGCAATGTCCATACTCCTCACCAAGCAACGGTAAGCCAACTATATCTCGGTAGAATCTTGCCTGTTTTTTTAGATCTTGTACTCGGCGTACTACCCAGCCAAGCTCCTGCACTCCCTCGGGCATATGAGCACATCCGGGATTAAAGGCCTCCCCGCGCTCCCTGCGCCGCCGAGCTTCTTGGTCATGCGCCAATGCTGAGTGCTTGTCCCGCTCTCGCAAGCCGATTAATTGGCCGTTGGGATCAACAAGAAAGGCCTGTTTGCCGTGATAGTGATCTTGCGCCGCTATTACATTCACGCCCTTTTGTTCGTAACGGCTGATTACAGCTTGCAGATCTTGCACACGATAATAGGGCACCAAGGTTGCCGTTCCAGGATCAGGCTCTGCTTGAGGGGCCTTTCCGTCCACATAGATTAATTCAAGGATAAGTGCTTCTCCTGCCCAAAAAAAATCCACCGCTTGGACATCACCAGCCCGCACAAACGGAAATTCTAGCGTTTCCTGATAAAACCTTGATAACTCATTTGATGGTGGGACAAAGCGGACAAACCAGCCAAGGCTCTTTATGTTGCTTTTCATTTTAGTCTCCGTCATCGGGCTATAATGCGATAGGCGTGACCGGGGTAGCTTTGCGACGATACAAATGAGGTTTTGGCATATATTGGGATCGGATACACCTTTAGCGGTTGAGTTTTACCAGATCTAACGCCAATTGCTCGTGGCGGAAGGTGATATTTTGCAGGATTGGCGCAATAGCGTAGATATGTGTCTGACCGAACAAATACAATGTCGGCGCTATATTGTGCATATGGGCGAGTAATTTCTGAAGGTGTTTTTCTCTTGTTGTCTGATCAAATGTTGCGTTGCTTTCCTCTATAAGATCCATTAGGTCCGGCGCGCAGAACACAACCCCAGGTTTCTTACAGGAAAAATTCTCGATAGCGCGAATCACGTCGTTAAAGCTGGAACTATTCCAGGTTCCAGAAATGATATCCGTGTCACCCCATTTACCTGTATACCACTTGTCTAGCCACACTGGTGCAACAACCGAGTTTATTCGAAGTGTCACACCTATTTGGTCTAAATCCTGGGCAACTTTGATGTAGATTGCTTCCTGTTCCGGGAGGCCAGCACCCCAGACTTGGGCGGCTAGCGTCAGCCCGTCTTCATATCCGGCTTCCCTTAGTAATGCCCTCGCTTTCACCGGATCATAAGGATAGGGTAGAATGTCGGGATTATAACCAAATACGCTGGGTATTGCGCCTTGACCATTTGGCGTGGTTGTGCCTCTTAGAAGCACGTCTGTAATCTCAGATTTGTTAACAGCGTAATTCAGTGCCTGGCGTACACGGCGATCTTTAAGTGGCCCTGGTCGTATGTTGGAGAATACTAGCGCATTCACAAAGGCCACCGGCTTGACAATGACGTGATAACCAAGCGCTTCCAGGCGCTCAATATCTTCAAATCCTACATTGTAAGCTATTTCCACCTGACCGGAAATAAGCGCTTGGGTTCGTGAGACTTGTTGACTCACGTTGATAAGCTCAAGGCGCGAAACATATCTCGAGCTCCGCCAGGAGGATAAATTTTCTGACATTAGAATCCGACCAGTCTTTTGACCCCAACTATCGAGCACAAAAGAGCCAGTTCCGGATGGATCTTGGGCAAAATTATCCTGCCCCATCTCTGACCACGCCTTGGGGGGCACCATATAAATTAGTGAAAGCCGTTTTGGCAGGATGGCATCTGGGGCTGTAGTTGTGAAAACTACTGTTAGATTATCTTCTGCTTCAACGTGCTTGATGCCGGTAACTTCACCAGAAATAAAATTACCCGCGGAGGCCGAACTTCTTAGATAGTCAAAAACAGAAACAACGGCTTGAGCTGTAAAGGGTTCACCATTGCTGAAGGTGATATCAGGTCTTAGCACAAATTTCCATGTAGTGGCAGAAGTGGGCTCCCAAGAAACAGCTAGTCCCGGGTCCAAGTGACCGTTAGGACCCAATACTGTCAGCGCGTCGAATAGAATGGAGAGGGTACTGATTCCCGATGTGACGATGGTGCCGTATGGATTGCCAAGCCCAGGATTGCGGTCTTCAAAAGCAACCCGTAAAGTTGATTCTCTGGCAAATGCGTTAGAAAGCAATCCAATAGATAGAGTTATAGCGGCTAAAAGAAGGTTTCTCACTCTTGCCGCAGTCACGGCTTTACCTAAGCTTTTGATACTTCTTTTATGACTCGCTGATAACGTTTTTCGTCGTCATGGTCTTTAAGTTGATCCAATTCCACCGTGAGGATTCTAAGGACACGGCCTATGTAGGCATCTCGCCATTCGGCCCGTTCCTGGGAAACTTCATCGTTAGCTTTATACTTCTCAACGGCTTCAATTGAGGCTTGTCGGTCTTTTTCTGCCAGCCTTTCATGAGTATCAAGACGTTCTCGGATAACCGAAACCTCGCCGATTAATGCCATAAGCATAGCGACAATTTTGTCGGTATTAGGATCCTCGTGAAAATATGGGCGCCGCCCTTTGGCTGTTCTTATGCGCTTGATTGGTTGACTCCCGTCAGCGCTAATTACTTTCTTTCTTTCGGTCTTTCTCTTGACCTTTGGCTTTGAAGTTGCCGCCTTTTTAATGGCTTTAGCCATACTGCTATGCTCCCTATTTAAGATAAATTCTAAATCGCTTATTTGGTGGTCGACTCGCAGCTTAATTCAGCATTATCACGCTGGGGATAGCAAGGATGTTTCCACCGCTTGTTCACATTATTAATATCTGTCAAAACATAGTTTTTCACTAATGCTATGATCATCGTCCTTCTGGTGCCCCTAGCTCACCATTCACAGCGAGACGCAAATAACTTCACGGTATTAATGTGCTCGATGGGATACCGGAAATACGTTCCTTCTTAGATCAACGGTATGATGCCGCGCAAGGGATGTGTTGTAACAAGTTGTATGCTGTTGTTTTGTCGACTTGATTTCTGGGCTGGACTAAAATTTGAAATAACAATACAGACGCCAAAATGTTACTCACCTCTATTAAGTTTTTTTAACAAATGGGAGGGACAACGGATAATGACTACATTGGCAGAAATAGAAAATCAGGCCGGTGTAGCACGGATCACTTGCGGCTGGAAGAAGACGCACCTACCGCTAGATTGGGTTCGACGCTACTGGCGTGACGTTCATAGCCCGGCAATAACCCGACGCGCTGGAATATATGACTACCGCCACTATCAGTTCGATTCCGTGCGTTCTGATCTATTTAATCACCTGGTGGGAGTAGAAACTGCCTGCCCTAGAGGGGAACAACTGATGTGGTTGTCCGACGTGCGATACCAGGATGAGGTTGGTCTAGCTGAATTTGACAAGTCACCGACTAGCGACGTGAAGCCACATCTTCTGGGAGATATTGAGCTGATTGTCGATAAAAGTACTACATATCGGGCGTTAGGCGCTAACGCACATACTTACGTTGACAATACCGGAATTGCTGCGCCCCAAGGGCCCTGCAATTTTCCAACCTTTGCATTGTTTATCCGCCAACGAGCGGATGAACCTTCCTTTCGGAAATTTCTTCACGATATGGCCAAGCGGTGGGCTGGGCTAGACGGTGTTTTGCGTCTCCGACTCAACCTTTTCGAGGTGCCGGACATTGAGGCCGAGCGTAAGGCGGGCTATCCCGTGAAGACTCATCCGGTTGCACAACAGTATCAAGCCTGGATTGACATCACCCTTGCCCATGAACAGATCGCTAAGTCGTTACTCCTTGCGGAGGACGACATCGACTACTCATCCTACATAAGTACCATCCATGCTTATCAGGTGTTGGTGGTCTATACCAGCGTCTACGGTGGAAGACCTACCTTGGTGGGTTTACGCGGTTATGCGGCTTATGAGGCAATTAACGCATTGGATGCACAAAACCAGCGGGAGACTGCCTTATTAGACTGGATGTACGGATCTATTGTTAAAGGCGGACCTTTGGAGGTTGCACGAAAATGAGCATATCTGTTACCGAAAGATTGGTTATTTTTGCCCAGGAGTGGGCCGCGAAGGGCGCACCGCAAGACTCAGCACACGAAGCTAAGCGTCTACTCCTTAATCAATTAAAAGCTTCCGTCTGTGCGACAGACCACGAAGCCATAACCCATTTGCAAGACTGGGCAATTTCTGCTGGGACCCCAAAAGACTGTGCCCACGTACTGTGGCTCGGGTCAGAAGTGGAGCCCGCTAAGGCCGCGCTAGTAAATGGAGCTCTCTTTGAAGTTCTGGACTTCCACGACACTTATATTCCCTGCTTCATGCACGCGACTTCAGCAGTCCTGCCGGCATTGATGGCTGCGGCGGAGATTGAAGGGCAAAGCGGAAAGGATGTGATTACTGCATTAGCTCTTGGTATGGAAGTGGAGCTAGCGGTGGCAAGTATGTTAATGCCTACCGCTTACTACCGTGGATACGTGCCCGCGGGTTTGACGGGCGGTGTGGGAGCCGCTGCTGCTTGTTCTATTCTAGCGGGACTAGACGAAGAACAGATGCGAAATGCATTGGGAATTGCGATGTGTACCGCTTTTGGCACATACGTTTCTGTAGGCAGTATGACGCTTTCTTATATTACCGGGGCCACCTCCCAGTCAGGCTATAGCGCCTACCAATTGGCTAAGCGGGGTTTTGATGCACCTGTGACAGCCTTCGAAGGTGATAAAGGGATGTTTGTGACTCACTCTGACGAAGACAAGGAAAAAATTGAATTGGTAATGGATTCATTGGGTAAGACCTGGCGTATCCATGGGCAAAGTTATAAGACCGTACCCACCGAAACTATCACCCATGGTCCGATTGAATGCGTCCTTAGAATTCTGGAAACTGCCAACGGCCGTGATGTAGAGCGTATGTGTTTTAGCGTGCAGCCCATCGTCAAAGAAATTGTTGACGAACGCTTGGAGCGTTTTGGTGATCCAAATACTGAGCTGACGGCCCGCTTTGATTTGTGCTTTTGTGCAGCGGCAGCTTGGCGGCGGGGATGTTTTACGTTCGCAGAGATGCAGGAGCCGGCTTATACCGACCCAGATATACTAGCACTCAGATCGCGCATTGAGTTGATACCTGACAAATCACGAGAAACATTTGATGGTTGTTCTCTGGAAGTATTGTTCACCGACGGTTCCAAAGAATCATGCGAGGTTGAGGCGTTTCTGGGGAGTCCAGGTAGACGCATGACCGATGAACAGTTATCCGAACTATTCAGTAGCGTAGCGCGAAGTGTGCTGCCGGAAGGCAGGTGTAATGAGATTCTCGATGCTGTATGGGGCTTGGATGTGGCGCCGGATATCAAACATCTGGTATCTCTTCTAACCCTGAAATAGGGAGAATTCTGGTATTGTAGCGGACTTTGAGGGAGGCTATATGGCCATTAAAAGGTGATCAGCTATGATTGAGGTTGTTGGTACGGCCGCTTCTTTAATATTGTAGAAACCTAAATCCAAACCTCAGATTGCTTGAGAGTGTGCGATGCGGTTCTATTAACCTCAGACTTATCTCCCTGCGGATCGAAATCGGTTCCGGTCTTAAGGAGAACGATGAAATACAACTAGGTAAGTGTCATGCGATTGGCAATTCAGTAACGAAGTTATTCAAGTTAGGAAAGGAGACAAAAGGATGATTTTACTGGTTGGCGCCACCGGCAGAACGGGCAGCCTGGCTGCGATAGCTCTAGCAAAAACAGGGGTACAGTTGAGAGCGCTTGTTCGCAATGAAACCAAGGCTGCATCCTTAAGAGATCTCGGTGTAGAGGTTGTAATAGGAGATCTCAGCGATCAAAATGACGTACAAATGGCTCTTGAAGGAGTTACGAAGACACTCCTAATCACACCAAATAATGAGCATCAACTGGGCCTTGAAAGAAGTTTTTTAGATAACGCGCAAGAAGCTGGCGTTAACCATATTGCCTATCTGTCGTCGACAGAATCAGTACCTGAAAACCAACGAGCAATTCCCCAGATCCATGTTGAAGTAGAAAAACAGCTTAGAGACTCGAATATGCGATGGACCATGATACGCCCAAATTTTTTCATGCAGAACCTATTCATGTTTGCTCCCAGCATAAAGAAAGAAGGATCTTTCTTATTTCCTGCCGAAGATGGCAAGACCGCAATGGCTGATCTGCGGGATGTGGCGGCTATAATTGCTCAGGTCTTGACTACCGAAGGTCACGAAAATCAGAGTTATGATATTACCGGTCCAGAACTTCTGACGTTCCATGACGTTGCCAACCAACTCACTGAAGTGCTTGGAGAAAAAATCCAGTACAGGAGCCAAACGCTGGAAAAGTACCGTGCTTATCTATCAGGATTTCTCAGAAGCGAATGGCACTTAAATGCTGTTTGTGAATTGATGGAAGAGGTGGGTCAGGGTGGATTGGACTACACTACCGATACTATCAGGAAAATTCTCGGGCGTGACCCAATATCTCTCGGGCAATTTCTTAGGGATCATATTGCAGTTTTTGAAGGTTAAGAACTAATCGAGAAATACTGTGGATTGGCGATCCTAGCGAATGAAAAGATGCGAAGTAATGAAAGCGGCTTTGGGTGAAGCTAGCCGGGGTAAGGGTCACCACGCCATAGGCGTGCCATCGAGATCCAGCATCGTGGCATTCGATTCTTCGCTTAGGCTTTCTATGTTTTTAATTAATGCAGAGGCCGCGTCTTCTGGTTCAATCAATGGGCCAGAGTACGAAACGTCGTTTTGTAAATCGGTATTAACGATACCTGGGTTTAGAAGGCCTACCAGAACATGGCTATCTTTGAGGTCGGCAGCAAGAACGACGCCAATTAGGTTAACCGCGGCTTTGCTTGCCCGATAGAAATACTGTTCGCCGCGGTCCTTGGTTAGAGTCTTGGAGCCGAGTCCACTAGTAATGATAATAATCTTCTTTTGGTTGCTTAGAGCGACGCTCTTTCTTAGTGAATTTGATACGGCTAGAGGACCGTAGACATTAACGTCAGTGACGCGTCTAAACAGCGTATAGTCTAGATTTCCCAGTCGTTGCTGTGATTCTGGACCAAACATACCGGCGTTATTTATTAATACGTCAATTGGAATGGTCTCATATTTAGCTTCAATCGCCTGCAGGTCTGACTCATTTGTAACATCAAGTTTTTCGATATTCACATTTCCGTATTTTTCTCCAAGAGAATTTAGTCGACTAGCTGTGTTTGGATTTCTGCAGGAAGCAATTACTAGCCAACCTTTTTCGGCGTACAGCTTGGTTAGGGCAAAACCAATTCCACGGCTAGCCCCCGTTACGAAAACTGTTGGCGCGTTTTCGTAACTTATCAGGGCTTCTTCAGCTTTGATGGCGGGTACCAGAAAAATCCCCATTAATGCAATGTAGACCAAGAAAAGGGGCCTATTAGAGCCTGGAAATAACTTCATCGCGAATCTTATCCTCAATAGCTTGCCGATTTTACTCTGATCTGCGACAAGCCGACCAGGTTGTACCAATTATTGATTCAGAAAACCCAATCCGTAATACCGCGTGGACTAAGGGACGTTTTTCTGTGGGAATCTATTCATCCTTCTTGGCAGCGACCGCTTCAAGCTCAATAAGCACTGCCGGATCAAATAGTCCTTTGACATAGACCAGTGTACCTGCTTGCGGGCCGCCGGGGTTGTGCTTTCCACCGGCTTTGTAGATAGCACCAACGTCCGACGGATTGACCAAATAGACATTAGTTTTTACCACGTCGCTCCAATCCATCCCTGCATCGCGCAAGGAGTCACCTACCTTCCCATAGACAATGTCGGCTTGAGTTTCCGCATCGGCTGGAGTGTTGCCGTTTTCATCCGTCGCGGTTTGGCCACTAATGAACAGTATACGCGAGCCGGCCGGAATCTCCATAGTGCGTCGAGTGTAGGTTGTTCCAGTCGGGTTGCGTGAGATATTTGTCGTGGAAGATGTTGTTTCCTGAGCCATGGTTTTCTTTCCTCGTAAGCTTGAAAAAAAGAACGAAGTGATTGCGGCAGAAAATCCTAATAGTGTTCTGCGGTTATACATGGGCAAACTCCTTTACTAATTTGACTCAAATTTATGGTGTTCTAAATACGCTCATGGACGCACCATCCAACAGTGCATTTGTGAGTAGGGTCATGTGACCAGTAGGTCTCAATCCGCACGACTATAATAAAAAATGTGTCAGTAAAGCTTAGCATCTTCCTGATGAATTAGTAAGTTAGAACTCATAAGTAAGGCTGGCCAAGTGTTTGGTTAAATTATTCGACCAGAGATCCTGCGGAAGAAGGTAGAGAGTTATTTATGCGCCTTAGATAATTTAGCTGTGTGGCCAGTCTCCTACGAACTTTTCTCATGCTAAAGCCCATGATCATCAGGAAAAACACAGGGAAATATCACAAAATTAGGCAGAATTACCGCACAGTAACATGCACAAGCGTTTGAACTGTTTAGATAATGCAGGCGGGGGGAGAGAGGTCTCTCTGATCCCGAGACTGGTTGGCTGGGGCGCCAGGGATCGAACCTGGGATCACGGGATCAAAACCCGTTGCCTTACCGCTTGGCTACGCCCCAATGTGCAGGCGGCGGGCACATTAAGGAAAATAACTCGTCCCCGCAATGGGGTTGCCGCCCGCTTATCTAGGAAACTTAAAGTTGGTTGATTGCATCTAGAATGACTTCTTCCGTGAGAAGGGCGGGCAAGATCTTTGGTGCTCCGCTCCCAGCAGGATACAAAACGTACAAAGGGACTCCCGCACGACCGAAAGACCGCAGGTGCGCAGCTATTGCCGGATTGCGGTTAGTCCAATCTGCTTCCAACGTTGCGATGTTTCCGGCCTCAAGAGCATCTGCGACAGTTTCTGAGTTTAGGGCAACCCCTTCATTGACCATGCAGGTTATACACCAGGCGGCGGTAAAATTGACGAATACAGCTCTGCCTTGGGATCTCAATGAGTCAACACGTGCCTGGGAAAACTCAGTCCACTGGATGGTGCTTTCGGAGTATGTACTTGCAGCTGGGGCCGGCTGGGAAAAGACAAGGACTCGCATGAGCGCCAATGCTGCAGTCATAGACAAAACCGCCACAACACGGTTGATTTTTCCGGCTTGTCCCTCGCGGAACTGTGCTTTACCCCAGAGCCAGGCACCAAATGCTACGAAGATTGCGCCCGCAAAGGCAGCGGCAGTTCCGTCAGGCCCGACCTGTTGGGACATTACCCATAAGAGCCAGGCTGCAGAACCATAAAGCGGAAATGCCAGAAACTGTCTAAACGTCTCAGTCCAGGCACCGGCCTTTGGTAGGCGATTTGCTAATGTGGGTACAAAACACAAAAGCAGATAAGGTGCAGCTAATCCGAGGGCTAAGGCTTCAAAAACCGCAGCGGTTACAAACGCGGGCTGGGTTAAGGCAAAGCCGATGGAAACACCCATAAAGGGGGCGGTGCATGGTGTTGCGACGATTGCCGCTAACACACCCGTGAAGAAAGATTCTGTGCCACTATCGCGATTTACTATTCCTGTACCCACTCCAATAAGGTTGCCTCCAATTGTGAACACTCCCGATAGACTTAGGCCTAGGCTAAGAAAGACATATGCAAGAATTGTAACAAATACAGGAGATTGGAGCTGGAATCCCCAACCAATCTGTTCTCCCCCCGCCTGGATTAGCAAGAGTAAGGCAACCAGAATAGAAAACGACGTCATTACACCAGCGGTATAACTGAGGCCATGCAACCGAAGACGTCTAGTTTCCTTTGAGTCTTGGCTTATAAATCCCATAACTTTCATTGAAAGGATTGGCAAGACGCAGGGCATTAAATTTAGAAGTAACCCCCCCAAGAATGCGAACAAAATCGCTGTAAGAAAAGTCAAGTTCCCCATTCTAATTGGTTCGATCTCATAAGCGACGGGTGCACTATCAATTAGGTAGCCGGTAGATTGGTCGCTACTATCCTGAACAACTAGAAGACCCGATATTTCTGTTCTCTCATTTTTAACCTCATCACCAGAAGTGACTGCCAGAACCAGCTTGTTGTTAGAAATTGAGAATGTTTGGTCAGCGGCATGCTTGATAATACCGTAATCTATAGGGAAATAACTTGCCGCAACAATACCTTGGCGCGTAGCGTTATTTATCTCTGCCGTTAGAAGTAATAAGTCGTCGGATAAGCTAAAGTGGACTGGCCAAGGTGCCTTCGTTGGCAAGTTAGACCGGGTTTGGTCGAAGAGGTATGACCAACGGGGGCTAGACTCACGCCCATCACTGGTTTCTCTCAATGTTATAGATAGAATAGCTTCCTCAGGAATACATATAGCTTCGCAGACCAACCAGCTTGCTTTCGCAGTAAGAATGGCGGGTGAGGTAGTGGGTGCCCTTTCAGAAACCTTGATTTCTGTGAGTAGTAGGACTTCGTCTTCATAGCCAAAGTTCATCAAAGATTCATAAGGAATACGTTTTGGTATTGGCCACTGAATCGTGCCAGCCTCGAAACCTGGCGGTAATGTCCAACGAATGGAGGTTGCTAGACCAGAATCTCCAGGATACTTCCAATAGGTGTGCCAGCCCTCTTCTAATTCCAAGCGCAGACCAACCCAAATTGAAGATCCTGGATTTATCACGTCGTGCTCGCTGAGAAGACTAGCACGTACGTGATCAGTTATCGTCGAATTGGCCGCTGAATTTGTCTGAGCAGATAATGGCGTGAGCAAACAACTGGTTGCGCAGGCCAAAACCAAGAAAAGAATTCGAAGAGAAAGTAGCATGAATAAGAATCTACCGGTCTTATGGGAGTTTACAACCCACAGAGTCATAATTGGTATAAACTATTGTTATCTATACCTATATTATTAATAAAATTCATGCAGATAGGTAATGCCGGCATGCTTTTAGCCCCGCTTGGATTGAGTGATAGGAGTCACTAGGGTCCATTCTTTTATAAAGTTAGCGGCGACAAGACTAATTTGTACACGAATTGAGTAATCTAGACTGGTAATGATAATGCCACTCTTAGCAAGAGGCAGTACCCTGCGCATCCAAGGCATCACGTCCCGGTTGATAATCTATAGAAGAGACGTTCTTCTCACCCACCAAGTTGGATATTTTGATTTAAGCATTTGTTCTGAAGCCCTTGCGGCATTCTCTGATTGAAACAGTCCGAAGCAAGTAGCACCACTGCCGCACATTCGTGCTAGCAGGCAGTCCTCCATTTCATCCAGTGACTGGAGAACTACACGTATGGCGGGGGCTATAAAGCAGGCTGCCGCAGTCAGATCATTACTGGTTTGCCGCAAAGCATTTGCGAGATCAATTATGTTAGAGCGCTCATCTATTTTGTATGCGTGCTGATTCCTATTATAGGGTGGGGTGAGCCGTTCGAAGACATCCTTGGTTGCTATAGTTACTCCTGGATTAGCCAGAAGTAGCCATGAGCTGGGTAACGATGAGTTGCTTTCTATTATTTCACCAATGCCTCCCACTGTTGCGGACTTTCCATAAAAACAGATTGGTAGGTCAGCGCCTAGCGATACCAAGTCTTCAACGGATAGAACAGTTTCTGGGGAAATATCCCATAGCTGTCCAACTCCGCGCAGCGCTGTTGCCGCATCAGACGACCCACCGCCAAGGCCGGCAGCAACGGGTAGGTTCTTTTTCAGGAAAATCTCGCCTCTGGGTTTCACACCCGCTTTGTTAGCGAATAATCTTACTGCACGTGTGACAAGGTTACAGTCGGTCGTTCCAAGTTGAGAAGCAAATGGTCCTCCAACTCGGAGTCGAAAGTCTTTTAAAGGTTTGAAAGTAAGGGTATCCGCTATTCCGGCAAATGCAATAAGACCATCAATTGTATGAAAACCGTCAGAACGTTGATCGATAACATGCATGTATAGTGTGATTTTAGCTGGGGCTTGCAAAAGAAATGCCGCAGACCGGTTCATGAATCAATTTTGTACCAAGCCTTGGTCGAGTTTTTCTCGAATAGAAGCTCGTTGGGCCTGGTCAGGTTCCATTGATAGGGCTCGGCGCCACTGAAAGTGAGCTTCAGTTTTCCTCCCTACCTTCCAATAAGCATCGCCGAGGTGTTCATTGATGGTCGGATCAGAAGGTTGAAGGTCTGTTGCTCTTTCGAGAAAAGTCACGGCCTCTGGGTATTCCTTCATCACGTACATAGCCCAACCTAGACTATCTATGATAAATCCATCTTCGGGACGCTTGGTAACGGCTAATTCAATCATTTCCCGTGCCTTGGTAAGGTTTTCGCCTCTAGCTAGCCAGGAATAACCAAGATAATTCAATACGATGGCTTCATCAGGCTTAAGCTCCAAGGCTTTTTTAAAATCCTTTTCAGCACGGCGCCAATACTTTGCGCGTTCCAAGGCAATTCCCCGGGTATAATAGACGGCCCATTCAGACGGCTCGCGGTTCGGATATCGATCGAAGGCCTCATCGTAGGCCGCGACAGCCTCCCTAAATCGATCGTTACGCCGGAGAATATCGCCGATTGAAATAAGAGGTTCGGGTATGGTCAGCTCTTGTTGAGCAATGTCTCTCAGAACTTTCAAGGCTTCCTCAGTTCTATCAACGCGCTCAAGATTTTCAGCGATTAGCAATTGGGCGAAGATGTGACCCGGCGTGCCGTGGGCTATCTCGTTCAACACAATATTTGACTCTTTGTAGAAACTGCGAGCTGCGAGAGTTGCCCCTATTACCCGTCGAGCTAGTTGGAAATTCTTGTTGAGGTAAAGGGCAAGGTGTGCGTAGACAATCGAAACCTGCGCAGAAAACCCCCGATTATTGTTCAGTAGTAGAAGTTGGCTGGCACTGAATAAAGCTTCTGCCATGCCTAGCTGAGCGGTAACAGCTTGCGATCCATATGTCGGATCCGCGAAACTATTGAGGTAATTCACTGACAATGCGTCCGGCGAGACAGATTTGCGATATCTCTCTATAAGCTCTCTGGCATTCTCAGTACGGCCAAGGCGATGCAATGCCGCACTTACGGCTCTCAGTTCTGCAATTGAATGATTACGTTGCTCCGCTAATCTTCCATAATGCTCCGCAGCCTGCACTTTATCGCCGAAAAATTCCATGAGAAGCCCGGCGACAATATTATATGTTGTGTGGGTTAGTTCCTGGTCCTGATAGGGTGCTATAGCCGCCAACGCGGAAGTACGGTCATTGACTGCTGCGAAGATCCAAGCCTTCAACATAGGCAAAGCAAATCCGTTGAGGCTGCGGACGGACATGCGTTCTATGTATGTTTTTGCTTTTTCGTAGTCGCCGTCTCGGTAATGACCAATGGCAATAATCAACGGTGCTATGGCAAGCCGGGAACTGTTCTCGTAAGACTTTCTTGCGTATGGGATTGCTACATCAATCCTACCTATTTGAGCATTGAGAAAATAGGCCTGTCGCAAAAGGCCTGAATTTTCGGGGTCATGTTGAAGAGCCTTTACAAAATAATTGGCTGCTCGCGTCAGTGAACTGCCAGCTTCAGCATGACGGGCAGACAGGTAAGTTCCGGCAAGTCCCGAAAATCCAGTTTTCGGGTTGGAAATATCAGCAGGCGCAGGAGAAGAGATCAAGAAGACAAACGCCGTAATTAAAACATGAGCTACAAAGATGTGTATTTTTTCTAAACTCATCGCGAGCTCTAATCCTCACCTACAGGAATTGTCATTGTACAATATTCATACATAGAGTCACATATTGGGATAGTTTGGTCCACCACCACCCTGCGGGACTGCCCAGGTGATATTCTGACTAGGATCCTTGATATCGCAGGTTTTGCAATGCACGCAATTCTGCGCGTTGATGTGGAACTTCTTGTTGCCATTACCATCGTCAATGACTTCGTAGACTCCGGCGGGACAGTACCTCTGCGCTGGCTCGTCCCATTGCGGCAAGTTGATGCCAATAGGCACGGAAGCAGAGCTGAGTCTCAAGTGAACCGGCTGATTCTCTTCGTGGTTAGTATTTGATAGAAAGACTGAGCTCAACTTATCAAAGGAAATTATTCCATCGGGCTTAGGATAAGCTATCTGCTTTGCAGCGGAAGCATTCTGTAATGTCGCGTGATCTGGCTTCCCGTGGGAGAGCGTGAGTGGCAGGCCGATCCGTAGGTTGTTCATCCACATATCTATTCCCCCAAGAAGCAAACCGCCGAAAGTTCCAAACTTACTCCAGAGGGGTTTGACGTTTCTCACTTTTCTGAGTTCTCGGTTAACAGGAGAGGAATTGTAGGCTTCTTGGTAGCTCTGGAGCTCATCCTGCTGGCGCCCATCTTTAAGTGCTGAGAATGCAGATTCCGCGGCTAGCATACCTGTTTTCATAGCATTGTGGCTGCCTTTGATGCGCGGCAAGTTGACGAATCCTGCTGCGCACCCCACTAATACACCACCAGGAAAACATAGCCTTGGTACTGACTGGTATCCACCCTCAGTTATAGCACGGGCGCCATATGAGATGCGGCGTCCCCCCTCAAGATAGGGCGAAATCGCCGCATGATGCTTAAAACGTTGGAACTCGTCGTATGGTGAAAGATATGGATTCTTGTAGTTCAGGTGAATTACAAAGCCGATAGCTACCTGGTTGTTTTCCATGTGGTACATAAATGAACCACCGCCAGTGTGTCTATCCAAAGGCCAACCCATCGCATGATGTACGAGGCCTGGTTTATGTAATTTTGGGTCAATGTCCCAGAGCTCTTTCAGGCCGATACCGAATTTTGGCACATCAGAGTTCTTTTGGAGGTCGAACTTGGCCAAAAGTTCTTTGGCAAGAGATCCGTGGGCACCTTCGGCGATGAAAGTATATTTACCTACAAGTTCAATGCCTGGCTCATATTGCTCCTTGTGTTCGTTGTTGCGGCCGACCCCCATGTCCCCGGTGGCTACGCCTTGAACTGACCCGCCTTCTGTGTACAGAATTTCGGCGGCGGCAAAACCTGGAAAGATTTCAACACCCAGCTCTTCGGCCTGCAGCGCAAGCCAACGACACAGGCTTCCTAGACTGACTATATACATACCATGGTTGCTCATCAGTGGCGGTATTAGTAAGTTAGGAATCCGAAATGCGCGGGATTTTGTTAGGTAGACAAATTGATCTTCACGGACTGGAGTATTTATAGGTGCCCCCTTGTCTTTCCAGTCAGGTATGAGTTCATTTATTGAGGTGGGATCGAGTACTGCACCGGAAACAATGTGGGCCCCTACCTCAGAACCCTTTTCCAAGATGCATACGCTGATGTCATATTCCTGTTCCATTGCAAGTTGTTTTAGACGTATAGCAGCGGCCAGACCAGCGGGTCCTGCACCTATGATAACAACGTCAAAATCCATAGATTCGCGGTCCATCACTGCCTCCGTGATCGGCTAAGTGGTATAAAACCTAGACCACAATTACTTGGTCTGTCTCGAATTGATTGTTAGAGAATGCTATGAAAGACATATGACCGATAATATACATAAACCAAATATAACGCATGCTCAAATATTGGCCTGGCATTTGGACATGGGGGTTGATGAAACAATTGGTGAGTATCCAATAAAACAGGGCTCAAGTGATGTTTCCTTGGGTATGGATCGGGGGGCCCTTGTTTCACCGCCCGGGGACGTGCTCCAGCCTGCAGTTACAGGAAGTCATGGTGGAGGCAGCCCATTGTCGAAAGTTGTAGTGGTGCAGAAGGCAAGTCAAGCTGCACTTGCAGCCAACACCTTAGAGGAGCTTAATAGCGCTATTAAGGGTTATGAGGGGTGCCCTCTCAAGGACACGGCATCTAGTACGGTATTTGGAGATGGCAACCCACAAGGCCGTCTTATGGTGATCGGCGAAGCTCCCGGCGCTGATGAAGACCGACAGGGTAGGCCTTTCGTTGGAATATCCGGAAAACTACTGGACCGTATGATTGAGTCCATAGGCTTGAATAGGAATACTATCTATATAACGAATGTGGTGCCATGGCGCCCACCGGGCAATCGCAAACCAACGACTGAGGAGGTGAGTGTATGTATACCTTTTCTGGAACGTCATATAGAATTGATTGGTCCAGAAGTTTTGTTGCTGGTTGGTGGATTAGCGGCCAACACTGTACTTGCGAGGCCCGGGGGGATAACGAAGTTAAGAGGAAATTGGCACTCGTTTTCCAGTTCCAAGCTCTCCTGTGCCATACCCGTACTAGCAACGTTTCATCCTGCATATTTACTGCGGTCACCGGATCAGAAACGCCTAGCCTGGCGGGATATGCTCGCAGTAAAATATCGACTAGACGGAAATAATCCTAAATCGACTGCTAGAAAATAAGACAATAAGCGGAATAACTATGCCAGGAATTGATGAAAATAAACGTTTTGTGCCGATTAACATAGCCGTTATGACGGTGACGGATACCCGTAACTTGGATACGGACACCTCAGGTAAGATATTGTTGGAGAGGATCTCTGAGGCCGGACATAAGGTAGCTGATCGCGCACTTGTAAAGGATGACGTTCCGGTAATTGTCGCGAGACTAACGGAATGGATTAACTCACCCGCGGTGGATGTTATCATTACCAACGGGGGCACTGGCCTGACGGGCCGTGATGTAACCCCCGAGGCATTCGCCCAGGTTTGCCATAAAGAAATACCTGGCTTTGGTGAGCTTTTCCGATGGATTAGCTATAGCTCTATCGGTTCATCCACTATCCAATCCCGCGCTACCGCCGGCGTAGCCAATGGCACATATTTATTTGCTTTGCCCGGATCAACAGGTGCTGTGAAAGATGGATGGGACAATATCCTTGTTAAACAACTCGATGCTCGCCACAGTCCTTGCAATTTTGTCGAATTAATTCCGCGCCTTAAAGAAGGTTAGGTTGATCCCTAAACGAATATCCGTCGTCGACATCAGAAAGAGTGTCGACTAACGCGAGCTGACGGTGACTGAAGTTTGCGAGAGTGTCGGCTAATGCTTTGTCAGTTGACCACTGGACTCTGTAGAACGGTCTCCAAAGCTTTCTGCGCCCGGAGAACCCAGCCAACCAGTAGCCGCCGTCCTGCGCTGGCCCGAAAACTGCATCGCGGTTTTTCAGCGCAGAAAATGCTTTGCGGATTATAGATCTCGTGACGCCTGGGATATCACTGCCTATTAGAACTACCGGTACACCGCGAGGGAATCCGTTTAGACCTCTTAACATTCTCTTCCCTAAGTCACCCTTGCCCTGAGCATGCGGACATCCCCTGATTGGCCAATTTCGTGACGGCCGTGCGGCCCTCTGCGGTGATACAAGCATATGCAACTTCCATTGAGGATTACGTGCTAGCTTTGTTGAAACCTGCTTGAGGGTGTTGCGGTGAAAACGCCAGGCTGCCGTATACCCGATATCGTTTGCAAGACGTCGTTTTGCTGCCCCTATTTGAGGTGCGCGGGTCATAATGAGAAGGATGGGCTTCAACCGTACACCTTGGCTATCTTTTCCGGTGCCATACCACTGATCCACAGAACAAGGCATAATAGGTTGCGTAATGGGCGCATAGCCCAACCATCGCGATGGTAACGGGTCGATGACGTGATTGCTCGGGCGGAGAATGTGTGCAGTCCATAAGATCGCAGGCGCCACACTATATCCACATCCTCCATGATAGGAATAGGCTTGTAACCACCGACCTGCTCATAGATGTTCCTATGAATTAGCAATCCCTGGTCTCCGTATGGAAGATTCAGGTAACGGCAACGCCATGCAACAACCCACTCGATGCAGCGTGCGGAGACACAGGCATCGTCTAGAGAAAAAGAAAATGCAGCAGCCCTTCTAATATTCTTGGGTGTTTCGAGAAATGTTTGCAGTTCTGTCGCCCAGCCCATCTCCAGCACCGTATCGGCATGCAAGAAGAGAAGCCAATTGCTTCTCGCTGCCTCTGCGCCCGCGTTTAATTGTATACCGCGCCCTGGTGGAGATGGATTAACATAAGCGTCGTGTAGGTGAGCAATGGCTAAAGTGTTGTCTCTGGAGCCCCCGTCTACAACTATAATTTCATATGAGACCGTTAATTCCGCCAAAGACATAATGCAGGCTTCAAGTTGCTCTGCAGCATGGAGTGTGGGTATGACCACGGATAATACCGGACGATCCATTTCTACCATGGTGCTATGCTACTGCAGAGGCCATACTAAGCCACATGATTTTCATCTCTAGGGTCACAATCCTTGCCTGATCTTAATCTTGAAGAAGAGGTGTCCGGCGTAGTAGCAGGGGTTGACGAAGTTGGTAGAGGGCCTCTTGCTGGCCCCGTTTTTGCTGCAGCGGTATCCATTGATCGAGACATATTACCACGTTCGCTGATACCTCTGATTGATGATTCAAAGAAACTATCTTCGAAAAAAAGAAAAATTCTTAGCGATAATCTCTGGAGCGCTGAGGGCGTAAGCATCGGTATTGGTCGCGCTGAGGTACAAGAAATTGATAACTACAATATTCTTAACGCTACACATCTTGCCATGGCCCGCGCTGTCGATGCCTTACCTTTTGAGATTAATCTAGCATTAGTGGATGGTAATCGCGCCCCGCCGCTGTCATGCGATGTAATAACGGTGGTCCGGGGCGATTCTATAAGTTTCTCGATCGCTGCAGCATCTATTGTTGCGAAAGTAAAGCGAGATAGGCTTATGGCCAGACTAGCGATGGAATTTCCTGGTTATGGTTGGGAGACAAACATGGGGTACGGAACGAAGGGACATTTGGCCGCGCTAAGGCAGTTAGGTCCGACGGTCCACCATCGACGATCATTTGCGCCGGTGAGATTTGCCCTAGCGTTAACCGAGTCATGACTAAGTGTATATTTCTGAATTAGGCCCATGAACAACCTATAGTACCTCCTGAAGTCTTGGACTCAATATATTGTGCTATCAAAACTTTCATCAGTGAGTTTAGCCACAGCCTGTTAATCCTTCTCTAAGATATTGATCATAAAAGACTTCCGACGAAGACCGTCGGACTGACCAAATATCAAAATAATCGATGTCGGCGGTTACGATACGCACCAAGTTTTGGGGACGCACACCGTGGGACCGAAGAAGCTCAAGAGCAACGTCATCATTGAAGGTGACTGCGTTAGAGAAATGAACCGTCTTCCTGAAGACAGTGTAGATCTCGTATTTGCTGACCCGCCATACAATCTTCAACTTGGAGGTGAATTACACCGGCCTGATAACTCTCTTGTGGACGGTGTAGCAGAGGACTGGGACCGTTTCGATGGTTTTACAGCCTATGACGATTTTTCCATCGCTTGGCTTAGCGCTGCGCGCCGAGTGCTTAAGGACAGCGGATCTTTATGGGTAATAGGTTCTTATCACAATATTTTTCGTGTAGGCGCAGTGATTCAGAATTTGGGTTATTGGATCCTTAATGACGTGGTTTGGCGCAAGACTAATCCCATGCCTAATTTTCGCGGTACTAGGTTTACTAACGCCCATGAAACTTTGATTTGGTGTGCGAAAGGTAAGGATACCAGGTATACCTTCAACTACGGTGCCATGAAAAACTTGAACGATGGCTTGCAGATGCGATCTGACTGGTTATTGCCACTCTGTACTGGCCAGGAGCGATTGAAAAACGAAAATGGGGTCAAGATCCATCCCACCCAGAAACCTGAAGCATTGTTATATCGGGTGCTTATGGCTGCTACTAATCCGGGGGAGGTGGTGCTGGATCCATTTTTTGGGACCGGGACCACAGGCGCAGCCGCTAAAGCGTTAGGCCGCAAATATATAGGTATCGAACGCAACAAAGGCTACATTACGGCAGCTCGGAAGCGCCTAGCCAAGGTCAAAACCGTTAAAGAGAAAAAACTCCTGGTAACACCTTCTAAACGCGGCGAGCCTCGCATACCTTTCGGCTCTGTTGTAGAACGCGGTCTGCTGAATCCGGGGGCTGTGCTAACCGATGCTAACGGGCTCTACAGCGCCAAAGTGCGCGCTGACGGGACAGTTATTTCGGATGAACACAGAGGGTCTATACATCAAGTTGGTGCGGCTGTGCAGGGCGCTCCTGCTTGTAACGGCTGGACATTCTGGCACATTAGAATGGGTAGATCACTGATGGCAATCGACGTGTTGCGGCAGAAAGTTCGTGCAGAACTTGCTGAAGCGGTTCAATAAATCCCAATTATCCAATCAATAGATTTACCACCCAGTCCCGTCCCAGGGCCCCGTAGACCTTGATCTTACTGGTAGACCTGCCATGACAGGGCCTTGGGTTTTCGGATCGTAGTTAAGAGCATCGGCCTTGACGGTAACGCTGGCATTTATTGAAGCCCAGTTGATTAACTGACCGTCGACCCGTATGAGCAGGATGGTGCCCTTTTCTTCGCCAGCGATAAAGTGTCCGTGCTTTACCATTGCCGGCCGGAAAAAATAAGTTCCAGGCAATAGTTGGCCAAAGTTGTAATCCATCTTACCGTCGACGGTGTAAGCTTCTTCAAACACAGGATGATGCATTAGCTGGTGTTCATTCCAACCCGGTGGTGCCCAGCATAGAAATGTACCGAAGCCCTTTTTGGGATCTTTTTCTGGTGCGGGGTCGCGGAAAAGCCATTTATGGCGAAGGTCGGCTTGTTTCATCCCTTTCTGATCTCCATGCCAGTCTTCTTTGACTTTCTCAGTCCATTGCATTTCTGCGGTCTCGACAATGGTCAGTTCGCCGGCTTGGTCAGAGGCTGTATTTCCTCCACAGGGCACAAAGCTGTTCCTATTTTTTTCAGAGATGGAAAAACCCCAATCACCGTATTCCCGAAATAACAATATTTCGGTGCCTTCTCTGACAGAAAGCTCAGGCATTTTAAGGCCGGCAGGAGCGCGGAAATAAGTTCCATCAGTCAAGGTGCGATTGCCTAGCTTAGCTTCGCCATTAAGGATGAACCACTCCGTGTCCGCATGATGATAGCCAGCAGGTCGGTTCCATCCTGAGTCAAACCTCAATTTTGTAGAGGCTGCGCCGTTTTCCTCATCATAACATAAATTTCTCTGCATCACTTTGCCGTTGCCACGCGGCAGCTCGGCGAGGTGCCAGCAAAGATCATTCTGTTGGATCAATTCCACATGGGGTCGCAAGGTACATCTCCTCTTGGTTAGCTAGGTAGAGATTAGCACTCTCACCATCTCTTCGACAACATGGATGCTTCGTCCGTAGCCACGTGGTCACCGTGCGGCCATTTACTTGTTGACTACTCTTAGGGCACTATTTTTCTTAATTTCCCTCGCGCCACCATGTCAGCATCAGACTGCCTACAAGCAAGATCAAAGCAATAGCGGTAGGAATTAGTGGAAATTGTTTTATACCTGCCACCATGTGTCCTCTGTTTGACCTGAATCCGATCCAATTTCGGCCGAAGGCTGAGCGCTCAGGCCTAATTTTTCGGACTGCGGGCAGCCCGTTTTCTGATAGCCAAATTATACTGCCACCCGTCAGTTCTGCTATCGGAGTCAAACGGTCCGCGGTGGATATAACATCGTACGTTTCAAGCGGGTTGGGGTTGCCAAGAGCCACAACGGTAGTGTGTTGCCCATCACCTATTCGATACAGGCCTAACTCTGTGACCGGAAGAGTTCCATGCGCAACACCATTACCTTGTTCCTGGGGAGTGACATTGACAATCCTACCAGATGGAAATGTAATTTCTACCGGGCGTTCATTAGGTTCCAGACTTCTGCGGGTAATTACCAGAGAAGAACCCCGTGCATTAGCCAAAAGAGCCTCTTCTTCCAGATCAGGTTCCCTCATAAGCCAGTGCACCAATCTGCGCAGCATCTCTGCTTGTGGACCACCACCTTCGAAACCCTTTCCCCAGAGCCACATGGTGTCACTCAAAAGTAGAGCCACCCTGCCGTTACCAACCCTATCCAATAGAAGCAAAGGCTGCCCCCCGTAGCCCGTCATCAGTTCATTACCTTTATTCGCCGCGACGTCTACCTGTCTAAGCCATCGGCCCCAAGACGGTTTTGCCTGGTTGGTGTTGCCTTTCATCAAGTGCATTGTTACAGGGTGGCGCAGACCGATTGGGCTTATTGCGGGCAGGAATGCCTCCTCGAAGACCTTTCCGGTCGGCGCTGCGGGCAGAATATTCTGTAATGGACTATCAAAAAGAGTGAAAGCGTCAGCGTACTCAGGACCCACCGAAAGCAGAACAGCACCGCCATCTTGCACGTACGAGGTAATGTTTAGCATAAATTGGTAAGGAACCAGTCCACGACGGCTATAGCGGTCAAATATAACCACATCAAAGTCGCCAAGCTGTTCTTCAAATAATTCTCGAATGGGAAAGGATATTAGTGCCAATTCATTTAGGGGTGTTCCATCATCCTTGGACAAAGGGCGCAGAATTGTAAAGTGGACTAAATCCACATTGGGGTCGGATTTGAGGAGGTTTCTCCAGGCCCGTTCACCAAGGTGTGGTTGCCCAGAAATTAGCAGTACTCGCAACCGGTCGCGTATGCCGTTCACAGTGATGACGGTGTTATTGTTACGGTCCGACAGTTCGTCTCGACGTACCGCTGCTGCAATTTCATATATGTTTGGCCCGCTGCGATCAATTGTGACCTCAATTTCACTAGATATACCTGCACGAAGGTGCAAATTCCGGCTGTCACCACCATTGCGTCGCAAAGTTACCGGTACCGGTGCGCCGTGAGGAACACCATTATCCTCTGCTCGTACAAGTACCGGTATTCTGCTACCAACCAAACCATAGTCAGGGGCACGTTCCACCAGTAACCGGCGGTCCTGTTCATTTTTTTCACCTGTAAGTAGGATATGTAATGGCACGGATATGTTTTTTGCTCGATCAAGTGATGGAATGTCGTGCACTAACCCGTCGGTGATCATGACGATTCCTGCTAGGCGTTGGGGCGCAATATCAGCCGTTGATTGACTGAGCGCTTCAAATAGACGGGTTTCCTCTTCTATTGTGCCAGATTTTTCATTGCTACCCACTGCTACAATACGCACTTCTAGATTACGCAGTTGTTTCAGTGAAACACCCAATTTTTTGATTGTTTCTTGAGTTTGGTGCTGTCGGTGGCCAACCGCCTGACTGTTGCTGCTGTCGACGATGACAATGGCAATGTCGTCAATTGGTTTGAGATCTTCTCTTACAACCTGCGGGTTAGAAATTATTATTAAGAGAAAAGCTAAGGTGACTAATCGAAACAATGCGCCGCGAGCCTTTTGAGCCAGACTGTAGAGCGCAGCTAAGGTAGCTACGGAACCAACGACGCTCAGCACTGGTATCGAAACAGCTGGGGAAAAAACTACACTTATCATTGTGTAAGTCTTTGCATTATGGCGGGAAGGTGCACCTGATCTGCCTTATAATTTCCAGTTAGCGCATACATGACTAGGTTAACGCCAAATCGATACGCCGCTTCCCGTTGGCGCTCCCCATCTGGTACTGCAGCAAAAATAGGCAAACCGTATGTATCCATTGCCCAGGCTCCGGCCCAGTCATGACTGCCGATTACGACGGAGGAAACGCCGTCATTATTGGAAACATCCTGTTCAATCCAAACGTTCTGTCCCACAAAGCGCCCGGGAAGTGTTGTCAGAAGATAGAAGCTTCTTCGGAGAACGTGATCCTCTGGCACTTTTATTAGTGGGGGGATGTCCAAGCCCGTTAGGATCGCTCTAAGAGCACTGGAGGCGGAGTTTTGACTGACGTAGTTTGCGCCTCCCGTGGGTTCGGGTGCATCGATAAGCAGTGTGCCACCGCGACTAAGGTACTTATTGATTTTGGTTATGGCTTGTTGAGACGGCATAACCTGGGCTGGTGTAACACGCCAATATATCAAGGGGTATGGAAAGAGTGCGTCTAGTTCGAGGTCTACGGGGGACGGCGTCGCCAATTCAGCTGAGGTGCGTGCCCCCAGCACTCGGGTCAAGGTCGTCAGACCGGCCTCTGTCACTCGATCTATCGATTCGCGGCCAGTTTGTATATAGGCGAGGCGTGTATGAAGAATCGCCTGTACAGTTTTATCGTCAATAATATTAACCCTGCTTTGGGCATGTGCGGATGGTCCGATTGCTATCAGACAGCTAGACACGAAAAATACAGCCGTGTAGTTCCTTAAGGCTTGCATTGGGAGACGAATCAGTCCTCGCATTGCCATACTGGCTGCAGTCTCTATAACCAGGAGGCCAAATGCGAAAAGCAAAAGCCATGGCCCTAGATTGCGCTCATGCTGAAGCTCAGAAAAACTGATGTACCTAGCTCCACTAGGTAAGTTTTTGACGGGACGGAGTGGAAACAAGGACGGTGATAGATTGAGTGCTCGTCTATTGTCTTGGCTTCCGTAGTATCCTGGAGGGTGGCTGGGTCCTATTTCGATCGTGTTAAAATCTACTGTGGGTATAGATAATACGGTGGGACTGGGACGACCGAGGACACCAAAACCATTCATAAGGGCTATAGGTAGTAAGTTTTTGTCCATTCTTGCATCTATCTGATCTACCCCGTCACTTAGATCAACAATCCGCTGAAGCATATCTACAAAGAGACCTGCCAGAGGAAGGTTTGACCAATCTGGCGTCGGAGTGACATGAAACAGTACGATCCAACCATCTCCGCGTCGTCCACCCGTCACAAGCGGGGTGCCATCGTCCAAACGAGCCCAGGTCCGCGAAGTCAAGCTTGGACCCGGTTCTGCAAGAACCTGAGTTGAGACAAGTTCGTCACCAGAAATCGATAAATTGCGGAACGGGCTATCCTCTGAGAAAGGTGCTATTGTTGCCGGCTCGGACCATGACATGGTGCCACCGAAAGTGCGACCATTACCACGAAGACGAACAGGAAGGAGTGAATCCTGGGTGTCCTCTAGCTTGACACCGGCGAATCTTACTAAGATGCCTCCAGATTCTACCCAGGGTGCAAGTAAATCTAGCTCTTGCTCCTGTACGCGGCTGTCGTTGACCATAAAAAGTACAGCTAGTTCACGCTGAAGTAATGAGGAAGTGGTGCCTAAACGGACTTCGGCATATGGCTCTAACGCTCTCCGTACATAATATGTCTTATCAAGAAAGGGTGTGCTTATCTGATTAAGGTTGCCACCTGCTATTCCGATGGGTCGCCTTTTCCATCTGTTATCCAAGAGGTAGGTCGATGATGCACTGGCGTATGCCTCTATATCAACCTGCGCTACGCGATTAGCTAACTCATTAGGAGCATCAATCACTATGGTTGATTGGTTTTGTCCCCTTCCAATTTCAAAATTCTTGCGGGCAAGTACATGACCTTCCTTGTCTAGAGCACGAACGGCGTGGTTGACCGAAACAGCGCCGAGAATTTCTGGTCTCACCACTGTTATTTTGAGTGCGTTCGCGTTGTTGGTTGTTCTTTCTGGTGGCTTAAGCGCGAGAGGGCCAATGCCGATGGGTGCGCCGATGATTGTAAGCGTACCCAATCTCTGCAGGGCCGTCATGAATTGGGGAGTTAGGTTGTCAGAAATTCCATTGGAGATCCATACGCTATCAGCAGGTCGCTTAAGCGTCAGTGCAGATAGCATCGTCAAAGTAACACTGCGATCTGCTGCCCATGGTTTTGGAACTAAGTTAGAAACGACAGCCTGAGCTTTCACTGCTGTCATACGTTGTGGCTCAGTAAACGCAGCTGTTTCCGGATTCTTTGCTGTTAGGGCAAGAACCACAGGCCTTTGATGAAGCTCGGCTTCGCCTAGAATTAGAAGAGCTGCCTTTTGTCGCAAGTTCCAATCGTTTGCCGCTGCCCAGTCGTCATCAATAACTACAACTAAGGGGCCTTTATTTGTGACAGGGCTAGCCTGCCAAACTGGTTGTGCTAGTGCAGCAATGATCATTGCTACAATGATTAGTCGCAGTATGAGCAGCCAAGGCGGTGTTCGAGCGGCAATTTGATCTTTGGTTTTTAGGTCGAATAGAAATCTTACCGGCGGAAAGCTTATATTCTGTGTTACCGGGGGGGTGATGCGCAGCAAAAGCCAAATGAGAGGCATGGTTGCGATTGCCAATAACACCCAGGGAGCTGCAAAGCTCAGAGGTCCCAAACTCAGCATATTTTGACTAGGTCAGTTGCGGTGATCATATGTTTCTCCGGAAAGTACATTATGCAGTGCCATTAGAGCCATTTGAGGTGGTTGGTCAGTGCGGTGTGTAATGTAAGTCCAGCCAATATCGCGTATTACAGCCTCGAGTGTTATCCGGTGGTTATTCAAACGTCGTTGATATTGGTTTTTAATATCTTCTGTGCGCTGGATTACAGTAGATCCCTCATTTTCTAGGCCACTAAAACGGATGCGGCCACGAAATGGGAACGTTTCTTCTGCTGGATCAAGAATTTGAATTAAGTGGCCGGTCGCGCGGTTGGCAGCCATAGTTCTAACAATACTTTCAATCTTTGCGGGGGAGACCAAGAAGTCGCTGAACAAGATGGCTGAGACATGTTGCGGTAATGGGACATTTAATTCCGGTAAAGATTCTTCACCAGGCCCTCTAAGTGCACGCGTTAAGCAGTAGGTCATGTGTTCTAGAGCCAGCCGGCCTGTTGATGCGATGGAAGGGATGCGCTGCTTGCTGCTAGCCGAGCCATGAAAGTGGATTTTTTCTCCGCCGCTGATCAACAATGACGACAGCGCTAAGGCTAGGAGTGCCGCTCGTTCAGCCTTGCTCTCTGAGTCTTTCCTAGATCGGTATTGCATAGACGGCGACATGTCACACCATATGGAGCTGGTCTGAGCGGCATCCCATTCTCGTTCTCTTACATATATCTGATCTGTTTTAGCAGACTGGCGCCAATCGATAGTTTGCACGGCATTGCCGGACATATACTGGCGGAACTGCCAAAATGTGTCACCCGGTCCAGCCTTTCGTCGCCCATGTGTGCCCAGGGTAACAGTAGCAGCTGTCCTAATTGCCTTCATCATTAGAGGAGATAGTCCAGATGCGACACCTTGAGCGTGCTGCAACAGAGACGTCTCGCTGGACGCGTGTTTCGATTTAGCAGCATCTGCGCTGTTGTGATCCAAAACCGATTTCATAGACTAAGCTGCGTCCGCAAGTTCACATAATTTGACAATAACTTCTTTCAAAGACCTGCCATCTACCCGAGCCGAGAAACTAAGGGCCATACGATGCTGCAGAATTGGTCGCGCAAGAGCTAATACATCGTCAACTGAAGGGGCGTATCGCCCTTGCATTAATGCTCGGGCGCGGACAGCAAGCATGAGGGCTTGACTGGCGCGTGGACCTGGTCCCCAGGCAATCCAGTCTTTAACCTGCTTGATGGTGGTACTTTCGGGCCGACCAGCACGGACAAGCGCAAGAATCGCGTTTACCACACTATCCCCGACGGGCATGTGTCGGACTAGCTTTTGCGCTGCAATGAGATCATTCGCAGACAAATGCTTTGTCGGCTCATTTTCCTCAGCACCGGTCGTAGTTATGATCATTTGTCGCTCGGCATTTTCGTCAGGATATTGAATGTCGACTTGCATTAAGAAGCGGTCCAGTTGTGCTTCAGGCAGTGGATAAGTTCCTTCTTGCTCAATCGGATTTTGAGTTGCCAATACATGAAAGGGTGCGGGCAGTTCATGATAATGCCCGGCGATTGAAATTCTGTGCTCCTGCATGGCTTGTAGTAGAGCTGATTGAGTTCGAGGGCTAGCTCGGTTGATTTCATCAGCCATTAGAAGTTGACAAAATACAGGGCCTTGGACAAAGCGGAATGATCTCCTGCCACTTGTATCTTCTTCGAGAACTTCGGAGCCAAGAATATCAGCCGGCATGAGGTCGGGGGTGAATTGGACTCTTTTGTCGTCAAGGCCGAGGACTTGGCCTAAGGTCTGAACTAGACGGGTTTTAGCTAGTCCTGGAACACCGATAAGGAGAACATGTCCCCCGGCCAGGAGCGTTATCAGGCTCTTCTCTACAACCAAAGTCTGTCCTAAAATGATGGTTTCCACTGCTGCTTTTGCTTTTTGTATCAAAGTGCTGACACGTTCGATCTCTGTAGCTACCTGGTCGGGATGAAGGCCACTATGTTTTAATATGTCTTTCACAAAATAACTCCGTAAGGACTGCTAGCGTATAACCGAGTATGAAGGGTTTGGGGCATTGTTGAGAAGTAGTTTCTGCTCCTAAATTGAAGTGATGACATTAGAAGATGACCTAAATTCCAGGATATTTAAGGCATCCTGTGGCGATTTTGATATCCGGATTGATCGCCAAGGAAAGTGGTACTATCGAGGTTCGCTCATCGGGCGGACCCGTATGGTTGGATTATTTGCAACGGCACTCAACCGCCGTAAGGATGGCTCCTATTGGCTGACCACGCCGATTGAGGATGGCCGAATTGAGGTTGAAGATGTCCCGTTCGTTGTTATTCAAATGTGGTCAAAGGGCCAGGATTATAACAGATCCATACATTTTTACACCAATGTAGGAGATGAAGTGACGTTGGACAAATCGCACCCTCTCCGCATAATACATAACCCCGTTACGGAGGAACCATCACCTTATGTGCTAGTGAGGGGTGGAATGGAGGCTCGTCTCAGCCGCTCGGTCTATTATAATTTAGTGGATCTGGGTCAAGAAGAGGATACCCCACAGGGACATCTGTATGGTGTTTGGAGTTGTGGAAGCTTCTTTCCTCTTGGCTCAGTCGCAGAAACATCGTGACTCCAGAGTTCATATGCGCCCGGCTGGCTCGTCCGAGGCAAAGCAAGGAGCGTGGGGATGTGGCGACAGCCATGCATTTACTTAAGACAGGGAGCCTCCAACCATTCACAGAAGGCTTGTTTGGCTCCATACCCTCGAGTGGTATACCATACGAAAAAGGGGCTGGTGCGCCAGGTGGTCAAGTCCAGAGGACCTCTGCAGCCGTGCTTGTGCCTCTTGTTAATAAGGAGTCAGGATTCACCGTAGTTCTTACAAAGCGCACAACAAAGCTCAGGAAACACGCAGGTCAAGTGGCTTTTCCCGGAGGAAAGCATGAGGAATGTGACATCGACGCAACTGCTTGCGCGCTTAGGGAGGCGGAGGAAGAAATAGGTTTGACTAGCAACAAAGTTCATGTGGCTGGTCAACTTGATTCTTACCTGACCATTACCGGGTTTCAAGTTGCACCAATTGTTGGAATAGTTGAGCCGCCATTTACACCCGTGCCAGACCCATTAGAAGTGGCTGACGTGTTTGAGGTGCCATTATCTTTTTTTCTAGAACCCGCCAACCACCAGCGTGTTCGTCGGACGGTAAAAGGACTCGATCGTGCCTACTTCGCGATGCCTTACGATGGGCATTATATTTGGGGAGCCACGGCGGGCATGTTACTGAATCTTTATGAGGTTTTGACAGACTAATGGTTCGGACTCTTATTACATACGTAATTCCATTTCTATTGCCTATTTTGGCTTACTTGGTCTGGGTATGGTACCGCGTGAGATATGCAAAGAGGCACGGTGGCAAGGCACCAGCGCTCGAACAAGGGCCTTGGCCATTGTTATTGTTTCTCGGCACAATTTTGGTACTCGGTGTAATGGGCACGACTGCACTTATGCGCGGCAGCCCAGCGGGATCGTCTTATACCCCACCAAAGCTCGAAAATGGCCGCGTCATCCCAGGACGACTTGAGGACTGAATGATGGATAGGCTGGCGGCCCAGCCCTGGATTCAAGACAGTAATATCAAGAAATTATTGAGTGTATTGGGATACCCAGATGTGGATGTACGGTTTGTTGGCGGTTGTGTTCGCGACACCGTTCTTGGCAGGTCTGTGGAGGAGATTGATCTGTCAACGCCCGATAAGCCAGAAATAGTGATGGGTCGTCTTACCAACAATGGAATAAGTGCAGTTCCGATAGGGATCCATCACGGCACTGTCACGGCGATAGTAGGCGAGTGCTCGTTTGAGGTGACTAGCCTCCGCTCTGACCTATCAAGTGATGGAAGACATGCTGTTGTGGAATACACCGACAAATGGTCTGATGACGCTGCGCGGCGCGACTTTACATTCAATGCCATGTCCCTCAAGCCGGATGGCACGCTTTTTGATCCATATTGTGGTGTGTCTGATGCCAAGTCAGGTCACGTAAGGTTTGTGGGAGATCCTGCACTTCGCATACGTGAGGATTATCTCCGAATTCTCCGTTTCTTTAGATTTCAGGCTCACTATGGCAGGACTAAGCCCGACCCCATAGTTTTGTCCGTTTGTCAGAATCAGAAAGAAGGCTTGAATCGACTATCGGCTGAGCGTGTTGGCAAGGAATTGTCTAAACTACTTTCAGCACCAAATCCTGCAACAACTGTGCAGGTTATGGCAGACATTGGTCTGTGGCAGCACTTTCTTCCTAACGCTAGCGATATCGGCGCGCTTGCTATGCTTTGCTGTCTAGAAAAAGAGCATTTGCGAGACTCATTGGCTATTAGTTGGTTGCGACGTCTCGCCGTTATGTTGCCCCTCGAGAAGAACCGTGTTGGTGATGTGGCAAGACAATTGCGCTTATCAAATCGCGACCGAAAATTTCTAGAAGAGGTAATAAGAACGGCGAAAGCGATAGAATCAATTGAGACTGACGCTGATCGAGCTCGCCTCCTATACGAGGCTGGCATTGATTGTGTCAGGAATGCTTCGCTTTTGGTGCGGTCAAAAAATAGGACCCCTAAGTCTAGAAGGCAGGAGAAAATAGTTGATTCTTCTACGGCGTTACTCAGAGAAACGCAGGACGGGCGGACAAGGACCTTTCCGCTTACAGGCGAGGATGTTCTGGCGTTGGGTGTTGCGGCCGGGCCTGCAGTAGGATTCTTGTTATCGAAGTTGAAAGAAAGCTGGTTCTTGAGCAGTTGTGGTTTGTCGCGTGGGGAGTTGCTAAAGGAGCTAGAGCAAGTGATTAACAATCATAATTCAAAGTCCTGAGCCATGCAAAAATGTTCGCTTGTCTGGCGGTTGCAAGTTGCACGGTGCTAAAAGAAGTTCGGCCCTGAAAGATCAGGGCCGAAGGGGAGTAAGTTTCTGGAGGGGATCCAGACTGGAGACAGTGAAGCTACCAAGTGTAACCTTACCGCATTGTGTCACTAACATGACATTGCTGTCATGTTCTGACGGCATGAAAAGGGATTGAAGACAGTCATATATTTGACCTTATTCTGGAAAGCCATCGGTTTGTCTGAGTGCCTCTGTAAGAACAATGGCTGCTGCCGTTACAACATTGAGAGATCTCATGCCGGGACCCATTGGTATCTTAATCCGTGACTCTACAGCGGCGTGAACCTCTTGCGGTACTCCTGAGCTTTCCCGACCTAAAAGCAAGATGTCATCTTTCGTGAAGCGTTCATCGATGTAAGAACGATCTGCATGCGTTGTAAGCAATACAAGCCTCAATCTTTCGGAGTGCGAGCTGACATACGACAAGAATGCACTCCAGGAGATATGCTGGACGGGAGAGGTCGCTGCGGTATAATCCAGGCGCGCACGCCTTAGACGTGCGTCGTCCATCACAAAACCGCACGGTTCAATAATATGGACTGGAGCTCTAAAACAAGCACTCAATCTAAGTATACCACCAGTATTTTGTGGAATGTCAGGTTGGTATAGTGCCACACGCATAGGTTAACATCTCTAGATTTGGTTAAACGAATTGGTCCTTCTAAGGCATAGGGCCTTTTCACCGTTCACATTTTATTCTATACCCCACGGCATTGTTTTTCCCCATGGATTTAGAGCGTTCGGATAACGTCTACTTCATAGTTTTTTTTTGTGGATTTTGAGTGTCTGGATACTTTCCCGACCTGCAGAGGTTAGAGTGCTTGAAAAATGGGCAGAAATTCATTGGTTTGGTGGGTCGACGAGTTGCCATATCTAGGGTTAGGTGAATTTGAGCGGCAGAGAGGATGATGGGGTTTTAGCTATGGTGGATGCGGTGAATCTTCAGACTGAGGGAAATGACAGCGAGCCGCGCCGTGATTTTCTATTGCATTCCACCGTCGCTTTAGGCGCCGTAGGAACGGCCTTCGCGGTATGGCCGCTGATCAATAGCATGAATCCGGCTGCCGACACGTTGGCGTTGTCCAGCACGGAGTTCAGCCTTGAAGGGCTGGAGGAAGGTCAAGCAATCACAGTGACTTGGCGCGGTAAGCCGGTGTTTGTGCGTTATCGAACCCCCGAAGAGATTAAAGGTGCGCGAGATGTGGTCCTCGATGATCTACCAGACCCGCAGTCTGACGAGGAGCGTGTTCAGGATTCTAGATACCTAATAGTGGTCGGAGTATGTACTCACTTGGGCTGCATTCCGTTGGGACAGAAGCCTATGGATCAGCGAGGTGAGTTTGGTGGGTATTTCTGTCCTTGCCATGGTTCCCACTACGATACTTCTGCCAGGATACGTAAGGGGCCCGCACCAGAAAATCTTGCAGTCCCAGATTATGTTTTTCTGGACGATAGCAGGGTGCGCATAGGCTAGGGGTTTTATGCATGGATAATAAGAAGAGTGTTGGTCGTCGTGCTTTTGAGTGGTTTGACGCGCAGCTCCCCATTGTGACGTGGTTAGATCATGTCGTTGGAACCAAATACGCAGCACCACGTAATCTGAATTATTTTTGGAATTTTGGCGCGCTGGCTGGGATTATGCTGGTGATCATGATTGCCACTGGGATTTTCTTGGCTATGGCGTATACGCCCCACGTGGATCATGCGTTTGATAGTGTCGAACGAATTATGCGGGATGTGAATAGTGGTTGGTTGCTGCGCTATATGCATGCGAACGGCGCAAGCTTTATGTTTATTGCCGTCTACATACATATTTTCCGAGGTCTCTATTACGGATCATACAAGGCTCCCCGCCAAGTGTTGTGGTGGTTAGGCATAATCCTTCTCATTTGTATGATGGCAGCGGCTTTCACGGGGTATGTACTACCGTGGGGACAGATGAGTTTCTGGGCGGCAACAGTTATTACAAACCTTTTTTCTGCGATTCCAGTAATTGGTGAGTCTATTACCTCGTGGTTATGGGGCGGTTTTTCTGTGGATAATCCCACTTTGAACCGGTTCTTTGCTTTGCATTTCTTGTTGCCCTTCGTAATTGTTGGCGTTGTAGTTCTCCATGTCTGGGCTTTACATATTCCCGGATCCAATAATCCGCTTGGTATTGATGCATCTGGTCCCAATGACAAAGTCCCATTTCACCCTTACTACACCGTCAAGGATGTGTTCGGTCTAGGCGTATTTCTGCTAATATTTTTTGCGATTGTATTTTGGGCACCTAATTTCCTGGGACATCCTGACAACTACATACAGGCTGACCCATTTGTAACCCCTTCCCACATTGTGCCCGAATGGTACTTCCTGATGTTCTACGCCATATTGCGGGCGATCCCAGACAAGCTGCTGGGCGTCATTGCCATGTTTGGAGCTATTTTTGTTCTGTTTGTTTTACCGTGGCTTGACACATCTCGCATCAGAAGTGGGACTTTTCGTCCCGTATTCAAGATATTTTTCTGGATTTTGGTAGCAGACTGTATCCTCCTAACGTATTGCGGCGCTGCCTTGGCGGAAGGGATACCTCTATTATTAAGCCGGATCGGAACCTTCTGGTACTTTTTCCATTTTCTCTTCATCCTTCCTGTAATTGGATGGATCGAAGTTCCTAACCCTATACCTGAGAGCATTTCTGCTTCGGTAACGTCAAAGCGCGCGGATTAGAGCAATGCAAAAGTTTTTCTTGGCCACTACCGTGGTAGCTAGTCTAACAGTTGCTTCCTTTGAGGGACTTGCTGCAGTTGATGAGGTTATTCTTGCTCCTCAAGACTGGACATTTAATGGTTTTACCGGTGGTTTCGACCGCCAGCAACTCCAACGCGGTTTTCAGATTCATCGTGAGATATGTGCAGCGTGTCACTCGCTCAACTACATTGCTTTTAGAAACTTGGGGGACCTGGGTTATTCGGAAGCTCAGATCAAAGCTCTTGCGGCTGAATATGAACTTGAAGACGGTCCCGACGAAGAAGGAGATATGTTCTACCGAGCGGCCGTACCGTCCGACTATTTTCCAGGACCATATCCTAATGATAACTTCGCGCGGGCGTCTAATAACGGCTCTTTGCCCCCCGATTTATCTTTAATTACTAAGGCGCGTGTTGGTGGTCCAGACTATTTATATAACTTGTTGCTTGCTTACGAGGAGCCACCTCCGGATGTCGAGGTTGTGTTCGGCATGGAATACAATAGCGTTTTTAGTGGAGGGCAAATTGCTATGCCTCAGCAATTATTCGACGACCTTATTGAATATGCTGATGGTACGCCGGCTACCGCTGATCAGATGGCGCGGGACGTGACGGCTTTTTTGCATTGGGCGGCAGAGCCTAAATTAGAAGTTCGCAAGACCACAGGTATCCGAGTAATTTTGTTTACACTAGTTTTCACTATTCTCGCCTACTTCCTCAAGAGACGTGTCTGGTCACGTTTGGATAACCCATCGGACTGAGCCCAGAAACTTGTTAACGAGCGTGATACAGACCACTGTTCACTGCGCCACCCGAAGCGTTAGGACGTCAACTCTATATGTTAAATAGGAAGTGCAGCACATCGCCGTCATTAATCACATAGTCACGGCCTTCTTGACGCATTTTACCAGAATCCTTTGCACCCTGTTCACCATTGCAGCTAACATAATCCGTATACGAAATTGTTTCGGCGCGTATGAAACCACGTTCGAAGTCTGTGTGGATTTGCCCCGCAGCTTGAGGGGCGCTGGTCCCTTTATGTACAGTCCAAGCACGAGCTTCTTTGGGGCCCGCCGTAAAAAAAGTAATAAGATCCAGAAGCCCATAGCCCGTGCGTATCACTTTGGCAAGACCACTTTCAGTTAGACCTAAGCTACCAAGAAAATCCTCGCGTTCTGTCACATTGCTTAACTGTGAGACCTCTGCTTCTATTGCTGCAGAAATATTGATTGATTTGGTCCCCCATTTCTCAGCGTGCTTGCGAATGGAAGCAGTCGCCTCCGTGTCCATATCCGAATAGGCCTCATTCACGTTGCAGACGTACAGAACTGGTTTAGCGGTTAATAGTTGCAGATTCTGAATGTATTTTGTGCTTAATAAATCCGCGGGCTTAATTGCTCTTGCTGGTTTTCCATCCTTTAGGCCATCCAATATAGGATTTATCAGGGACAATTGTGCCAAGGCTTCTTCATCACCAATCCGTGCTTTCTTAGAGATGGATTCTGCGCGCCGCTCCAAGCTTTCTAAGTCGGCAAGCATTAGCTCTGTTTCAACCGTTTCGGCATCCCGGAGCGGGTCAACTGTGTTGTTGACATGCGTCACATCTTCGTCGTCGAAGCAACGTAGAACGTGAATAATCGCGTCTACAGCCCGAATATTTTCAAGAAATTGATTTCCGAGACCCTCTCCTTTGCTAGCGCCTCTAACAAGTCCAGCTATATCTACAAACTCCAGATTAGTAGGAGTGGTTACTGCTGAGTTTGCTATTTGTGCAATCCGAGTAAGCCTTTTGTCGGGGACTGCTACCCGGCTTAGGTTGGGCTCTATGGTACAGAACGGAAAATTTTCGGCTGCTGCAACTGTTGATGCTGTCAACGCGTTGAATAAGGTGGATTTGCCTACATTCGGTAGTCCGACGATTCCACAGTTAAAACCCATGGTTAGGAGTTCGCCGCCGTATCCGCATTGTTAGTTGATCCGGCGCTCTTAACCACTGTTTTGGCAGGTCTAATTTTTCTCGCTATTTCTGTCATGAAGCGGCTTTCGTCTCCGTGCACTAGAAAAGGCATGGCTTCAGCTGCGGTCTTAACTAAGGGTTCTAGCCACTCTTGGTCGACTTTCGAGAAATTCTGAAGCACGTATCCTGAGACGCGATCTTTGTGCCCAGGATGACCAATTCCAAACCGGATCCGCCAATAGCTGTCGCTGATGTGTTGTTCAACACTCCTTAGTCCGTTATGTCCTGCATTTCCACCGCCTTGTTTGACCTTGACCTTACCTGGGGCTAAGTCGAGCTCATCGTATAGGATCCAAACATTTTGAGGAGGTATCTGGTAATATCGCGCAGTTTCCCCAACGGCTTGACCTGACCTATTTACAAATGTCATGGGCTTTAACGCTATGATTCTATCGCCAGCAATCGTCCCGTCGCTAATGTGACCCTGAAATTTCACGCGCCATGGCGAGAAAAGGTACTGTCTGGCGATTTCGTCAATCACCGTAAAACCGATGTTGTGGCGATTGTGGGCATATCCTTTGCCAGGATTACCAAGCCCCACGAGCATATGCATGAAGCACCATAAAGTTCTGTTATATGACTGCCAAAGACCGTAAAATCACTTCTCGGGTTCTTGTTCGTCGCTGACGGTTTCAGACCCCTCAGCCGTTTCGTCCTCGGCACCTTCCTCCCCTTCAATAACTTCGCCCTCTTCGCCTTCTTCAGTCTCATCTACTTCTTCTTCAACAGCCATAATAGTCGGGGGTGCAACCGTGCATACTGTGAAATCGCGGTCGCTAATTATCGGTGTTATCCCATCCGGTAGGGAGATGGCGCTCATGTGGACGGAATCACCGATTTCCATTCCAGTTAAGTCAACAACAAGAACATCTGGCAGATCATCAGGGCGTCCACGCACTTCGATTTCGTGCCGGACAACATTCAAGACTCCACCAACTGTAATTCCTGGAGCCTCCTCTTCATTGATAAAACGTACCGGGACAGATACCGTTACCACCGTATCCTTGCCGATCCGTCTGAAGTCGACGTGTATTGGTACGTCTTTGACTGGATGTATCTGGACTTCCTGGGCCATGGCTCGATGTTTATTACCGCCGACGTCGATTTCGAAAATCCGGGTATTGAATCCTTGCTGAGTCATCTGTGTTAGAAGGTCACGGGGATCTACAGAGATTAAAGTGGGTTCCTTCCTATCACCATAGATTATGCCGGGGACGAGGCCGGCACGACGAATGGCGCGGGCTGCCCCTCTGCCTGCCCGTTCGCGGCTCTGCACATTGAGCGTGCTCGTATCCGCCATTTTGGTCTCCTTCGCATAGGTTTACCCGGTGGTTACCGCCCGGGTGGCGGCCCAGCCTATCGGGGGGGGCGCCGCGATCCGTTCGTAGCATTTGACAAGGGCGGTGGTTTACACGGTTTGCCGGGTAGGCGCAATAGTACCCATAGCTCTAGTCGAAAAGGCTGGAAACAGAACTTTCTGAGCTGATTCGTGTCATCGCCTCGGCCATCAATGGAGCAATCGAAATTTGGCGCACATTATCTGCGACGCGCATTGCCTCCGTTGCCTGAATACTATCGGTAATAACTAATTCTTTAAGCGGAGAAGCCGTTACTCGTCCAACGGCACCACCTGACAGCACGCCGTGTGTGACATAGGCTGACACCGCTACAGCGCCTGCTTCCATTAAGGCCGTTGCGGCGTTACATAAAGTTCCCGCTGAATCGACAATGTCGTCGATGAGGATGCACTCGCGGCCATTTACGTCACCAATTATATTCATTACTTCCGAGACGCCTGCCTGCTGTCGGCGTTTATCAATTATTGCGAGGTCTGCTTGCAGCCGCTTGGCTATTGCACGGGCTCGCACGACACCTCCCACGTCGGGGGATACTATTGTCAAGTCTCCAGTGCCGCGTCTCTCTTCAATGTCCGCTGAGAAAACCGGTGCGGAGAATAGATTATCCAAAGGTATATCAAAAAATCCCTGAATTTGGCCCGAATGTAGGTCCAAGGTCAGCACTCGGCTCGCTCCGGCCTGGGTGATAAGATTGGCGACGAGTTTTGCTGTGATAGGAGTCCTGCTGCCGGTCTTGCGATCCTGGCGTGCATAGCCATAGTAGGGGAGAACCGCCGTAATTCTGCTGGCTGAGGCACGACGTAGGGCATCGAGTGTCACCAAAAGTTCCATAAGGTTGTCGTTTGCGGGATAAGATGTTGGCTGAATAACGAAAACGTCCTCGCCACGCACGTTTTCGAATATCTCCACGAACACTTCCATATCGGAGAACCTTCTAATCCCGGCACTTGTGAGTTCGAGATGGAGGCAAGCCGCAATAGCCTCGGCCAGTGGCTTATTGGCGTTTCCAGCCAAGACTTTCATAGATGAAGTGTCCCTAACGCTTGGCCCAGGTGTTGCGCAGAAATCCAACCCATCGAACTTGCGGCTGGGTGGGACAGTAGCAATCCCCTATGACCCTGTAAACGCTCAGCGTCGGCTATAAAGTTGTTGGTGAATGACTGTTGCCAATGGAACACAAGTTTAGTCCTACAGTAATTGCAGTTTTTGCTCCAGGACTTGGAGAATTCCGTTGCTCGAAGCCTCAGCGATTGCAAATGCAATAGCGCCCCATCGTCCATCAAGGGAACCGTTGGGCACTACATTCTCGAGTCGCACAATACCGAGCTCGTTTCCATCCGACCCAACAATTCGCCAAGTGATTTCAACGTACTGTTGATAGGCGTCGTATGGTCTAATAATTACGGTACCTTCTACGACGGCTTGTGGATCTTCACTGTCTCTTTTCAAGCCTAAGTCAATAAGGGTTCTTAGCATAGCGAGCTGGAGAGCGACTTTTCCGTCTCCAGAAGCACCCTGTACCGGGGGTACTGAAAACCGAACAGAAATTGGACTTGCTGGTGAGTGCTGCAGATTCTGCCTTGCTTGTTCTAGTTGAGGTTGGATTGATGCAGTGATTACGGCCACCACCTCTTTTGCCATCGACTGAACCGTAGCATCTTCCTCCGCTGCGAAACCAAATGCGGACACATGGATAGGTGTCACATATGAGCCGATAGCGTGGTGTTCCCGATCTCTGAGTATCCATTGCATGTCAAGCTGTAGCTGGTCTAGTTCCGTAGTCTGATTAAGGATGCGACCATACAATTCATAACCCAGTCGAGTTGGAACTGGAGTAGCCACAGCAACAATATCTTTTTCCAACAGCGCCTGAGCTACGGCGACCGTCAGTCTGCGGCTCATGGTTGTAGTAGCAAGGCCTTCCACAGGCAAAACTGTGACGCCAGCACCACTAACAACTTGCAGTAGCGGATTCTTAGATACTTGCCCGGGTGGAGGTCGAAACGGTTGAGGAAATGGACCGCAGGCTACAATACTTGTCGCAATACACATTGTTAGGAAGCAATTGAGTATAGTCGATGAAATCTTAGCTAACATGTTTCACAGGTATTCTTTGGGGACATTTAGCAAGCCTTCCGGGAGTCTCACGCCAAGGCAATAACGGATAATTGCCGGCCATGGTCCGGCGCATGCTTTAGAACGGACCTGCGATAGCTAAAAAAAAGCTCATCTGCTGCGCAGGTATTCCATATAGGTGCCACAACTGTTCCTACTCCGTTGGCGGTCAACCGGTCTATGATAAAGCCGGGAAGATCAAACATATTGTGGTTTTTTCTACTACTTTCTACAAAGTAGTCTGCATATCTATCGTCCGCGTTGATGAATCGGTCAACAAACTCTGCGCCAACCTCGTAAGAGGCTTGCGCAATACATGGCCCGATCGCAGCAACTGTGTTTTGCGGTGTTGCGCCTAAAGCAGTCATGGCATCCACAACGTTATCTATAACCCCTCCTAGGGCTCCGCGCCATCCAGCATGCGCTGCAGCAATTACGTTTGAGCTGCTATCGGCAAGTAGGATAGGGGCACAATCTGCGGTGAGGATACTTAATGCTACCCCCGAGGTGCGACTTACCATGGCATCGGCGTTCGGTGCCTCAGCGTATATCCATGGCTTTGTAACTGTCACGACAGTTGCGGTGTGGCATTGCCTTAGTGAAGCAAGGATATCAGAATTCAGGTTTAGACGAGCCATACAGGCATCCCTATTTTTTCGAATTCTGTTGCCGTCTTCCTTAGGGCTAAAACCGCAGTTATTATCTGAGTCATTGTCCCCGGAGTGGCTACTGTTTCGAGTGAAAAAGGCGTGAACAACGCCTGGCACTGCAGATAGGGCCTTAACCTTCAGCATGACATGACTCCGTATTAAAACCCTCAAGGTCCGTTAAGTCAGGATGACTCAACGACATTATCTTGAATAGGGCTCCCATTGCGTCCGGGTCTGTGATGCGGCGTCCGGCTGCCAAAATAGTACGAGCCTCCTCCGTAGTCTTTCCTGTTACTAATTGCAGTTGGCGTATAGAAAAACCAAGTCTGTTAAGCCAAGTACCCTGCTCAACTGGACCATGGACCCGCGCGCCAGCTAATCGCGCGGTTTCTGCTACTACTTGGAAGTCTACATGTGCGGTGAGATCGGCTGTTCCAGGCGCATTTAGCACGGGGTGATACTGATGGCTTTTTACAGCTTGAAGTGTCTCGCCGACTGCTGAACGGCGATGGCCGTAATCCGCAATCAAAGCAGTGCCGCCCCGTTCCAGAATACGAGTTGAGACCTTATTAACAAAGACTACTGTTCCAGGGGAGTGCTCAAGAATACTTTCAGATGGTGCCGTTTGGACGTTATGGACATATGGCATGTCCTCGGGTTGGTTAGGGCAAAGCGCAAAAGCTAAAGGCAGTTCATCAAAGTTATTTCCCGAAAGTCCCACTACCCTTTCATGCCATCCATTGGCAGTCTTTACGAATTGTCTAACGGGCAGAGCATCCAGGAACTCATTAGCAATAAGAATCATTGGACCATCAGGTACACTGTCAAGAGAATCATGCCATTGAGGATTCATATGCTGGAGAACCAACTTTTGGCTTTCTCTAAGAGCTGGACTCTGCTCGACTAAGTGCAGATTCACCGCCTCCAAGAAACGGGACTCAATCTTGCTGGCTCTCAAAAGATCTGCCATTAAGGTGCCGCGGCCGGGGCCACATTCGACCAGATGAAATGAAGTTGGTGAACCCATCTTACGCCAAGTAGTCACTGCCCATAGCCCAATTATTTCCCCAAAAACTTGGCTTATTTCTGGTGCCGTAATGAAATCGCCAGAAGCTCCAATCACTTCAGGTCTTGCGTAATAAGAATCAGCAACAGTTTCCATGTACTCTCTGACGCTGATAGGCCCGTTAGATCGAATTCGATTGGCGATAAGATTGGCTAGACTTGCGTCTTTTGGAGGTAGGGTGTTCACGGCTCTGCTGGATCCTTGCTGTCAATCGGTCCTGCGCGCCATATGGCATATATGCCAAGACCGACCATAGGCAAAGAAAGCCACTGTCCCATAGTTGTGCCCGCTATGAGATATCCAAGGTGGCTATCAGGTTGCCGGAACAGTTCCCCCACAATTCGCATCAAACCGTATCCAACACAGAACACTCCACAGAGGAAGCCCGGACTATTCCGAACGGGATAGCGCCGCCAAAGAACATTAAGCACAAGAAACAGTAAAAAGCCCTCAAGAGCCGCCTGATACAGTTGACTTGGATGGCGTGGTACCGGCCCACCACCAGGGAAAACCATTGCCCAGGGAGTATCGGGGCTGATCCGTCCATATAGTTCGCCGTTAACAAAATTTGCCAGTCTACCAAGCCCAAGTCCGATAGGCACCGAGCATCCAACAATGTCTGCCAGGCGCCACATGTTGATCTTGCGATAATGGGCAAAAAGTATGATAGCCATTACTACACCAATAAGTCCTCCGTGAAAGGACATCCCACCCTGCCATGTCATAAGGATCTGAGATGGGTTTTGTACGTAAAATAAGGGGTTGTAGAAAAGAACATACCCAAGACGACCGCCCACTATTATCCCAACAAATGCCCAAATGAAAAAATCATCCACATCCGCCTTTGTTATCAGCTGTGGGTCTGACAGAGAGAGCCTCTTCATATGCCAAACACCCAAGAATAGTCCCGCGATATACGCAATTGCATACCAACGAATGGCTATAGGGCCGATCTCAACTAGAACTGGGTCAATACTAGGAAAGGTTATGGAAAAGATTGACATAGCCTATCAACTATATGGGTCAGTCTGACTCAGATACCTACAAACGTATTCGTGTATACCGGTCTCTAGGGATCTAAACGGTCGATTATAGCCGGCCTTCCGGAGACGTTGAATGTTGGCCTTTGTAAAATACTGGTATTGGGAACGTATGTCGTCTGGTGTATCCTTAAACGTGATCATTGGGCTAAGGTTTAATGCGCAGTAAACAGCCGATGCCAGATCGATAAAAGTGCGAGCTTTTCCGGTGCCGACATTGAAAAACCCAGTTTTTTTGCCATCTTTTAGCAGCCATAGCATCACGTCAATGCAGTCACTCACATATACAAAATCTCTCATTTGTCCGCCATCTGGGTATGCCGCGTGGTGAGAGCGAAACAAAGCAAAGGGCTCACCACGAGCAGCTACAGAATAAATGTGGTTTGCTACACTCGCCTGATATCCTTTGTGAAATTCATTAGGGCCGTACACATTGAAAAACCTTAGTCCGGCCCATTGAGGCGGAGTTTTTGCTCCGGATTCAGACGCTTCTGCAACGAAAAAATCAAATTTCTGTTTGCTGCACCCATATGCGTTAAGTGGTCTAAACTTTGATAAAGTTTCGGAAGCACAGTCATCATCGAAACCCCAAGATCCATCTCCGTAAATAGCTGCGGATGAAGCATATATAAAGGGAACTTTGTTGTGTGTGCACCAATGCCATAGTGAACAGCCAAGATCGACGTTTACAGCCCTAAGCCGCTCTAGATCGCGGCTCACAGTGGAGGAAATTGCACCTAAATGGAAAAGCATTTTTATAGTGGTTCGATGTTTATCTAAGAAAGAAAATGTGTCTTCGGGTTCAATTAAATGGCTGATGGGATGTTTGGCTATGTTTTTCTTTTTGTGGGGATTGTCTAGTCGGTCAATCACTGCTACAGGCTCCACACCCTCTTGATGTAGCGCGGCCACAAGGTTTGATCCGATGAAACCGGCTCCGCCGGTTACTACATACACAATGGTGCCTTTCTTAGTATATCAGTCATCATGAACTTTATGCCCAATATGATAGAATATGACAATGTTATGCGGCATTGTAGCTATCTCTGTTAGATAGGAAATTAGGAACTTGTTTTTTTTGGGAGGCTGATTTGCAAAGTCAAAGTCGTATTCTTGATGATATTGCCCGCGTGGCCGGCGGTGCCCTTGGGGCTTTGAGCGGATTGAAGCAGGAAATCGAACAATTGGTCCGTCAGCGAGTAGAGAAGTTTCTTGCCGATAGAGATTTGATAACGCGGGAAGAATTTGAAGTAGTCAAGGCTGTCGCTGCTCAGGCTCGTACGGAGCAAGAAAAACTGGACGCTCGAGTCGCCAAACTTGAGTCTAAGTTAGCCAAAAAGGGCAAATCCAAAAACAGGGTTTTGAGATCAAAGGGCAAACGATCCGCTTCGCCCGTTTCTGGCAGTGGGGAGAAAACTCCAAGACACAAGAAATAAGAGATGTGCGATCCGTTC
>Ga0315336_1001519_pt1 | contig 43985 bp, 55 predicted proteins | sample ASW5metaG_FD_204512 | JGI IMG/M metagenome (GOLD analysis project Ga0315336, IMG submission 204512) | Ammonia-oxidizing marine archaeal communities from Monterey Bay, California, United States - ASW #5 | ecosystem: Environmental > Aquatic > Marine > Intertidal zone | place: USA: California... | reverse complement strand
GCGAGACTGACAAGTCGAGCAGAGACGAAAGTCGGTCATAGTGATCCGGTGGTCCCGCGTGGAAGGGCCATCGCTCAACGGATAAAAGGTACGCCGGGGATAACAGGCTGATGATGCCCAAGAGTCCTTATCGACGGCATCGTTTGGCACCTCGATGTCGGCTCATCACATCCTGGGGCTGGAGCAGGTCCCAAGGGTACGGCTGTTCGCCGTTTAAAGTGGTACGTGAGCTGGGTTTAGAACGTCGTGAGACAGTTCGGTCCCTATCTGCCGTGGGTGTTGGAATATTGAGAGGAGCTGTCCCTAGTACGAGAGGACCGGGATGGACGAACCTCTGGTGGACCTGTTGTGGCGCCAGCCGCAGTGCAGGGTAGCTAAGTTCGGACGGGATAACTGCTGAAAGCATCTAAGCAGGAAGCCTCCCTCAAAACCAGTATTCCCTATCAGAGCCGTGGAAGACCACCACGTTGATAGGCTGGGTGTGGAAGCGCAGCAATGTGTGAAGCTTACCAGTACTAATAGCTCGATCGGCTTGATCGTTCTCATTTACCTATAATCGCAGCATCCCAAAAATGTTGCCAGTCAGATCAGTCTCCTGGAGGAGCAATGCGACGACCCCGACGGTCGTCCGTCGCCCCACCGGAGGGCCAGCCAAAGTCATAGGGCCGTTTTAGCCCGTCATGACTTTTGCGGTGCGGCCCGTGAGGCATAACAAAAAGACCAGTTCACGAGAAATAACAGGTGTGTTTGTTCGACCTGGTGGCTATGGCGAAGTGCCCAGAACCCGATCCCATTCCGAACTCGACCGTTAAACACTTCAGCGCCAATGGTACTGTGTCTTAAGGCACGGGAGAGTAGGTCGCCGCCAGGTCTAGCAAACACACCAAACCCCTTCTCTCAACAAACACAACAAAAAGCCCCGACGCAGAAATGCGCGGGGGCTTTTTGTATTGGAAAAGGCAGTCAGGCACACGACAGAACAGACCAGCCATTCGAGCCCGGGATCAAGTCCGCGACAGGCTCAACGATTGGCCCTCCGGAACGGCGCGAAGTAAGCCAGGGGAGTGCAGGGCGCCAGGCCTGGCCCCGGGGGCAGGCTGACGCCAGATCTGGAACCTGCCGATAATCGGCTTTCAGTACTCACAAAACCCCCTGTGCAGAAATGCCCCGGTGGTGTGCTTGCAGGCCCCAGACGCAGATGGCGCACACATCCTGATCTTGTAGTGTGGCGGGCTTGTGAAATGGACCGGATCAAGCCGTCCGGTCAGAAAAACGGTTGGCAAGCAAAAAAAGCAACGCAACCACGATCGCAAGCGCTGTCATGAAGAGCCAGAGCACAAAGCCTCCAAGCCAGTAAAGCAAGCTACCGCCAACAAGCGGAGCGAGAGCGAAGCCGAAGACGCTGAAGGAAAAGGCACCAAAATAGCTGCCCTTCATTTCGGGGACGGCCAGGCGATCGATGATGATGTTCATTGTGGGAAACAGAATGGCTTCCCCGAGGCTGAGAATGAACATTGCAAACAGGAGTGCAAAGGGCGGCTCGACGGGCGTCAGGGCGAAGCCGAGAAAGCCGGCAGCGAACAGGGCCACACCAATCATGGCCCGCAGGAAGGGCGATATCCTAGCCGTCAGCTTGAGCAATGGAAACTGGAAGACCACGATAGTGGCGGCGTTGGTGCCGATCAGGAAGGCATAGAGGGTCGCGATATCGGTGACGGATTGCTGTTGAAGGTATTGCACGAGGCCGGCATCGATCTGGCCGTAGGCAATCGAAGCAAGCAGGCCAGCGAAAACAAAGAGCAGGAAGGCATTGTCGCGCCGCAGGACGTTCAGCACGTCTCCAACTGAAAAGTTGGCGGCCATGGCGGAGCCTTTCAGCGGGCGCTCGGTGTTGAAGACGACAGCGGCGGCTGCGAGATAGAGGCCGTAGACCGCTCCGAGCAGGAGGAAGGTGGTTTGCTCGCCAGTGAGCCCAGCGGCCGCGCCAAGCATGGGCCCGAGTGCGGCGCCGACATTGAGCGCGAAATAGCGCACATGCAGCGCCATGTCCTTGACGTCGCGGTCTTCGAGCATGTCGGTCATAAGGGCACGGCCGGGATCTTCAACCATAGGGCGCGCGAGGGACTGAAGCAGCGTCCCGGCAAACAGCATGACAAGGCTGTCAGCGGTTCCCAGAATGATCATGGCAATGACCGAGAGAACGAGGCCGGCCAGCATGATCTTGCGGCGGCCGAGTTTGTCGGACAAATAGCCTACATAAAAGCCGAATACGACGCCCGCAGCCGTGGCCAGAGCCAGGAAAAGTCCGACCTCGAACTCGTTGAGGCCGAACTTCCGGTACAGAAGGATAGCCAGAAATGGCCAGATCATGAACAGTACGAACCGGCCGGCGAATGTCGAGAGGATCACAAGCCAGACAGTGAGATTGAACTGGCGAACAGCGGCGAGCATCTTGGAGGGCCCTTTAGTCTTGCGAATCGCGTCGGCGACGCGAGAGCGGCACGGTAGTGCTGTTGGCAATGGCGGCAAACCCGATTAATGCGGGTGGTCGATGCGCGCCCACCCAAGGAAAGACACCATGGCCAGCTTTCATTCGTACGATCCGGCGCAGGGACATGGGCTTCCCCATGACCCGATCAAGGCCATCATTGCGCCACGTCCCATCGGCTGGGTGTCCTCGCTCGACGAGGACGGCCGCGCCAATCTCGCGCCCTACAGCTTCTTCAACATCTTCTGTTCGGCGCCGCCGATCCTGATTTTCGGCAGCGAAGGGCGCAAGGATTCGGTCAGCAACATCGAAGCGACCGGGGAGTTCGTCTACAATCTGGCGACCCGGCGGCAGGCCGGGGCCATGAACATCAGTTCGGGCGCCTTCAGCGCGGGCGTCGATGAATTTGCGGAGGCAGGACTGGAAAAGCTTGCGTCCGAGATGGTCGGGCCGCCGCGGGTGGGCGGCGCGCCGGCGAGCCTTGAATGCAAGCTGATCGAAATCAAGGAGCTTGTCGATCTGGAGGGAAATCGCCTGGCGCGCGAACTTGTGATCGGGCAGGTGGTGCGGGTTCACATCGATACCGACTACCTCGCCGACGGGCTGTTCGACATTGAAAAAGCAGGGACAATTGCCCGGTGCGGCTATCGTGGCGACTATGCGGAAGTGAGTTCGGTCTTTGAGATGCTACGCCCGGTGATCGAGCGGTAAGACTTCCTTAAGCGCTGTGGCCGAGCTTGCCCTTATCCCGTCCAAAATTGGTCGTTATCGTGCGGCAGGACAGGCAACAGATACAATTTTCTTCAAATCATCACGGCCGCAATGAAAGTTTCACGTCGCCATTTTATGGGCACCGCTGGTGCGTTTGCGCTTGCAAGCGGCTTGCTGCCGGGTTCGGCACAGGCCGTGTCCCTCATGGATCCATTCAACCTGCCAACGGCGGTCGATGGCGGGGTCATGAAGATGGGGGATGGCATCGCCTATGCTGGCGGACCGCGCGGCAAGCTGGATGTCTATGTGCAGCAAAACCCACGCGGCAACGCGCCGGTCGTCATGTTCATCTATGGCGGCGGTTGGAGCCGGGGAGAGCGCTGGGAGTATGATTTCGTGGGCCGCGCGCTTGCATCGCGAGGCTTTGTAACGGTCATTGCCGACTACCGGCTGGTGCCGGAAGTGACCTATCCTGCGTTTCTCTATGACATCGCGGTTGCGGCCAAATGGGTCGAGGACAATATTGCGACCTTTGGTGGCAATCCCGACAAGCTGTTTCTGGCCGGGCACTCGGCCGGGGCGTACAACGCTGTGATGCTGGGGCTCGATCCCACCTTTCTGCGCGAAGCGGGATCGACCCTCAAGGTTCGTGGCGTCGCTGGACTTGCGGGCCCCTACGATTTCTATCCCTTCGAATTCAACGAAGTGCGGGAAGCGTTCGGCTATGCGCCGAACCCCGAAGGCACGCAGCCTGTGCGATTGGTGACCCCTGCGTCACCGCCAATGTTTCTTGCCGCCGGCAACCTCGATCTGATCGTCAAGACCGACAACACAACGGCCCTTGCGGGAAAGTTGCGCGAAAACAACGTGCCGGTCGACGAGCGTTATTACGATGGGATCGGGCACATGGAAATCGTCACGGCCCTTGGCGCGATGCTGCGCTGGCGCGCGCCGGTGCTCGACGATGTCGTGAATTTCTTCTCCAGCCTTGGCGCCCTCGACGCGTAAATCCATCAAACCGGTTTACGCATGAAACCATGTGGGCCCCAAAGACGTATCAAGGGGCATGGATCGTAGAACGCGTGCCCTGATCTGGGCGGGAGCACTGACAGTGGGGGCAATTTCAGGGCTTTTCGGATTTGCCAATGGCTTCTCGCCTGCCGGCATTTTCAATGCGCTGGTTCCCAAGGATGGTGATGTTGCAATCGAGCGCAATGTGGCGTTCGGCACCGATCCGCGTCAAAAGCTCGATATCTATCGGCCAGCCAATGACGAAACCGGGCTCCCCGTCATCTATTTCGGCTATGGTGGCGGCTGGGAAGCCGGCGACAAGGATGAATACAGCTTTGTGGGCCGGGCGTTCGCCGCGCGAGGATATGTGACGGTGATTGCCGACTACCGGTTGGTGCCCGACGTGGTATATCCCGATTTTGTCACCGACAACGCCCTGGCCGTCCAATGGTCCGCCGAAACGATCGGGAGCTATGGCGGCGATCCGAACCGGATGGTTCTCATGGGACATTCGGCGGGCGCCTACAACATCATGATGCTGGCTCTCGATCCTCAATTCGGGGTCGATCTCACCAAAATCAGGGCAGTTGTGGGGCTGTCGGGGCCTTACGATTTCTACCCTTTCGATGTGCCGCAGTCGCAGAACGCGTTTGGCGATTTCCCGCACCCTGAGCAAACCCAGCCGGTCAATCTCGTTTCGGAAGGATTGCCGCCGGTGTTTCTGGGGCATGGGGAAGATGATGAGACGGTTTATCTGCGCAACTCGGTGGCGCTAGCCGAACGGATGACCGCGAGCGGAACGGACGTCTCGCTCAAGATCTATGACGGGGGCAATCACGCCGATACCCTTGTGTCGCTGGCGAGGCCGCTGCGTTGGCGCTATTCAGTGCTCGATGACGTGTTGGCGTTTCTCGAACGGCATATCAACGGTTGAGAAAGCGCTCGAGGCGTTCAAGGCCGATGGCGATCTTTTCCGGCTTTGCGGCAAAGCACCAGCGCAGCCAGCCCTCACCTTCAGGCCCGAAGGCACTGCCGGGCGCCAGGCCCAGCCCGTAATCGGTGACAAGGGTTGTGGCCGTCGCCATATCGTCGGGTGCGCCGTCGATGCGGAAGAAGGCGTACATGGCGCCATCTGCGTCCGGGATTTCGATGCGGCCCATGCGGGCAAGACCATCCAGCAAAGTGCTGCGCGACGCTGTAAGGCCCGACTTGAGCGCGGCGATTGTCTCCTCACCCCTGGGGTCGGTCAGGGCAGCCAGGCCACCCTTCTGGATAAAGGACGGCGCACAGGAGGTGTTGTATTCGATGACTTTTGGAACGTCGGCCATCATGGCCCGGGGCAGGGTCAGCCAGCCCAACCGCCAGCCGGTCATGCGCCAGGATTTGGAAAAGGAATTGACGCGGATGATGCGGTCGTCGGGTTCGGCGTGCCTGAGCATCGATGGCGCGGCGCTGCTGCCGTCAAAGATCAGGCGTTCGTAAACTTCGTCGGACAAGACCCAGATGCCGTGCTTGCGGCAGTGATCGAGGATGATTTTCTGCGTGTCCTGGTCGATGGTGAACCCGGTGGGATTGTTGGGTGCGTTGACGATTACCATGCGCGTGTCAGGCGTGAGCGCATCGAGCAGCCTGTCGAGGTCCAGCGACCACTTGCCGTCCGCAACGCTCAAAGGGAAGCGGACGATTTCGGCTCCCAGAAGCCGGGGCGCTTCGGCGATGTTGGGCCAGATCGGGGTGATGACCACCACCTTGTCTCCGGGTGAGACAATGAGCTGGTTGGCAATCATCAATGCGGAGACGCCCGAGCCGGTGATGGCGATCTGCTCGGGGCTGGTGGATATGGCTTGCAGCCTGCTTTCATAGGCAGCGACAGCCTCGCGCAGCTGAGGGAGGCCAAGATTGTGGACATAGAAGGTTTCGCCGTCGGCCAGTGCGTTTTGCGCGGCCTCGCGGATGAATTGCGGGGTCACCTCGTCACCCTCACCGAACCAGAAGGCGGCGATGTCGGTCCGGCCCATGCCGGCATTAGCGATGTCGCGAATGCGCGATGACGAAAGGGCCGAAACCTGGGGGCGGGCGGTAGCGGACATGGGCGGTCTTTCGCTCAGGCGTTGGGCTGACGGCGGGCACCGATGACGGTGGCCGCGACAACGCCGATGGCAACAATGCCGATGATTATGGTGGCCAGCGCGTTGACGTCGGGAGACACGCCGAGGCGGATTTTCGAGAAAATCACCATAGGTAGCGTGGACGACCCCGGTCCGGAAACAAAGCTGGCGATCACCAGATCGTCCAGCGAGAGCGTGAAGGCAAGGAGCCAGCCCGAGATCAGCGCGGGGGCGATGATCGGCAAGGTGATGTCGAAAAATACCCGCAAAGGCGTGGCACCCAGGTCCATCGCCGCTTCATCGAGCGAGCGGTCCATATCCACGAGGCGCGAACGCACGACCACCGTGACATAGGCCATGCAGAAGGTGGAGTGGGCGATGGTGATTGTCGTAAAGCCGCGACCGCCGGGCCAGCCGAGCAGGGCGTCCATGGACACGAACAAGAGCAGGGCCGAAAGGCCGGTGATGACTTCGGGCATGACCAGAGGCGCCGAGACCATGCCGGTCAGCGCCGTCTTGCCGCGGAACTTTCCGAGCCGGGTGAGCGCGATACCGGCCAGCGTGCCGAGCACAGTGGCGCTACTGGCGCTCACAGCGGCGATCTGGAGGCTCAACAGCCCAGCGGCCACAACCTGGGAGTCATTGAAAAGTGCCGCGTACCAACGCAGCGAAAAGCCGGTCCAGACCGTAACCAGCCGGCTTTCGTTGAACGAAAAAACCACGAGCGAGACGATGGGCGCATAGAGAAATGCAAAGCCGATGATCGCCATGATTGTAGTGAAATATCCGCGTCTCATGCGTCTTTCTCCACAACGGCGTTCTGGGCACGGCTCAGCAGCATGATCGGAACGACGAGGATCACAAGCATGACGATGGCCACGGCGGAGGCCACGGGCCAATCGCGGTTGGCGAAGAACTCGTCCCAGAGTACGCGGCCGATCATCAACGTATCGGCGCCGCCCAAAAGTGAGGGAATGACGAATTCGCCGATAGCCGGAATGAACACCAGCATGGAGCCGGCAATGACGCCGGGCATGGACAGCGGGAGCGTTACGGTCAGAAACGTCATCAGGGGCTGAGCGCCCAGATCGGCCGATGCCTCGATCAGGCTCTGATCGAGTTTAACCAGGGCCGTATAGATCGGAAGGATCATGAAGGGCAGGTAGGTATAAACGATGCCCACAAACACCGCGCCTTCGGTCTGGAGCATGGTGATTGGTTCATCGATGATGCCGAGGCCGATCAGCGCGTTGTTGATGATGCCGTTGCGGCCCAGAAAGCCCATCCATGCATAGACGCGCAAAAGGAACGACGTCCAGAAGGGCAGGATGACCAGCATGAGCAATAGATTGCGGTACTTGTCATCGGACCGCGCGATGAACCATGCCATGGGGTAGGCCAGGACCAGCGAGATAGCCGTCGAGATCGCTGCGATGCGCACCGAATTGATATAGGCGTTGGCATAAAGTGCGTCCTGCAGGATGAACAGGAAGTTCGAGAAATGAAGCGTGATGGACAGGGATCCATCGGCACCCCAGTCGAACATGGGCAGATAGGGCGGCTGGCCCAGTGCGAAGGCGCTGAGGGCGATCTTGAAGACCACGAGCAGCGGGATCAGGAAGAATACCGCCAGCCAAAGAGTGGGCGCGAGGATGAGGGCGGTTCGCCCCGAAATGCCAAGCCGGTACAGTGCATTGGTGATGAAGGCCCATGCCCTGCGCCGTGGAGAGATTGCTCCCGCGCTCATGAGGTCAGCACCGCCCCGGCGTCTGCCTCCCACGAGATGAACACCTTTTCATCCCAGCTGATGGACTCGGGATCGTAGCGCGAGACGTTTGTCTGGGAGACGTGGATGCGCTTGCCGCTGTCGAGCACGATGCGGAAGACGCTCATATCGCCGAGATAGGCCACGTCTTCGACCAAACCGTGGGTGATGTTGGCATCGCCTGCGGGGCGCTCACGCGACAGCACCATTTTTTCAGGGCGGATGGCGTACCAGAGCGTTTGCTCGGGGGCGCAATCGACGCCGTGGGACACATAGATGTCACAGCCCGCCTCGGCTGAGGAATCGACACGGATGTGGTCGTCCTCGTCTTCGGTGACGACGCCTTCGAACATGTTGACCGACCCGACGAACCCGGCCACGAAGCGGGAGTTGGGGAACTCGTAGATTTCCTGGGGTTCACCGATCTGGGCGATCTTGCCGTCGTTCATCACCCCGATGCGGGTCGAGAGCGTCATGGCTTCTTCCTGATCGTGGGTGACCACGATGAAGGTCACGCCGAGGCTTTCCTGGATCTTGACCAGTTCGTACTGTGTTTCCTCGCGCAGCTTCTTGTCGAGCGCGCCCAGAGGTTCATCGAGCAGGAGCAGTTTGGGGCGCTTGGCCAGCGAACGGGCCAAAGCGACGCGCTGACGCTGGCCGCCGGAAAGCTGATGCGGCTTGCGCCTGGCAAAGGGCTCAAGGCGAGTGAGCTTTAAAAGCTCTGCAACCCGATCCGAAATGTCGGACCGCGCCATGCCTTCGCGCTTGAGGCCGTAGGCGATGTTGCTTTCGACGGTCATATGCGGAAAGAGCGCATAGGACTGAAACATCATGTTGATCGGGCGCTGGTAGGGGGCAACGTTGGCCATGTCCTGACCGTCGATCTCGATGGTGCCCGTGGTGATCGATTCGAACCCGGCGAGCATGCGCAAAAGCGTCGACTTGCCCGAGCCCGATCCGCCGAGCAGGCAGAAGAGCTCGCCCTTGTAGATGTCGAGGGACACGTCGTCGACGGCATAAACGTCGCCGAAAGTCTTGGTGACGTTGCGAATGCGCACAAACGGCTTGGCGCCCGCATCACGCCAGGGGCGCGCATCGGCGGCGATTTGAGGCTTTTTCAACAGTGGATTCCCCACCCCCGGAGTCTTTGGTCGCGCTTCCGAACCGGACAAGTGGTGCCCACTTATCCTGGAAGCACTCAAGAAGAATTGGCAGGGCACCATAATGCGCCCTGCCATGCAACACTGGTCGCTTAGACGCCGGTCTTGATCCGGGTCCAGGCGCGGGTCAAGAGCCGATCATATGAGGGCGAGCGAGCCTTGAGTGGGAAGAGGTTGGCCATGACCTCCTCGGTCGGATAGATCGCCGGATCCCCGAGAACTTCGGGGTCAACGAACTCATCGGCCGCCGCATTGGGATTGGCGTACCAGACATAGTTGGTGATGTCGGCGGCGACCTGCGGTTCGAGGATGAAGTTGATGAAGGCGTGCGCGGCATCGGGGTTCGGTGCGTCGGCGGGAACGGCCATCATATCGAACCAGATCGAAGCGCCCTCTTCGGGGATGACGTAAGCGATTTCAACGCCTTGGCCGGCCTCGGCGGCGCGATCGGCGGCGATGAAGATGTCACCCGAATAGCCCACGGCCAGACAGATTTCGCCGTTGGCGAGATCGGAAATGTACTGGGAGGAATGGAACGAGCGGATATGGGGGCGGATCGAGCCGATCAACTGCTCGGCCTGTTCGAGGTCCTCGGGGGCTTCGGAGTTGGGATCGAGGCCGAGATAGTTGAGCGCTGCGGCGACCATTTCGACCGGGGCGTCGAGGACCGAGATGCCGCAATCGGCAAGCTGGGCGGCGGTTTCGGGGTCAAAGAGCAGGTCCCAGCTTTCGAGCGGGCCGTCTTCGCCGAGCCGTTCGGTGATCATGCCGACGTTGTAGCCGATGCCGGTGGTGCCCCACATGTAGGGGACGGCATACTCGGCGCCGGGATCGTGGGCCTCGACGATGGCCATGATGGCGGGGTCGAGGTTTTCGATGTTGGGGAGCTTGGACTTGTCGAGCGTCTGGAACAGGCCGATGGGGATCTGGCGCTCGAGGAAAAAGCCTGACGGAACAACGACATCGTAGCCCGAAGAGCCAGCCAGGAGGCGGGCTTCGACGATTTCGTTGGAGTCGAAAACGTCGTAATTGGTGGCGATGGAGGTTTCGGCGGTGAACTTTTCGAGCGTGTCTTCGGCGATGTAGTCAGACCAGTTGTAGATATTGACGGTCTGGGCTTGCGCAACGGCTGCGGTGGCCATCAGAGTGGCGGTAACACTGAGGAAAATCAATGGCTTGTGCATAGTGACGGAGGTCCCTTTCGATTAAGAAAAAGAGATGGTGACGATGTCGTGCGACTGCTCCGGAGTTACCTCTTGGCGGCGTCAACCACACGGCACTCCCTTCGCCGCTTCACCAATCGGAGACGAGGAGCAAGCTCCGCGCCCTGGCCCGACCGCTAGGCATAAAAAGGTCGATTTCCGCATTACAGGCAAGCGCGATCCCTGCAAAGCGAAATTATGAGCAATGGGCGTTTCGGGCACCATAATTTTGGCTGGTCCGCATCATGGGGTCAACAATGGCGGCAAAAGCTATGGACTTGAGCGTTCGGGACCCAAACAATTGCACAATATTGACACCTTGATGACAGGCATGAAAAAGCCCCCGCGACGCATGTGGTCGCGGGGGCTGAAAATCGTACGCCGGCGCCTAGTTTAGTCGGCTTCGTTGGCCGGCTTGGCATTGAGCTGTCCGTATTTTTCCTCACCGATCGAAGCGAACAGGTCGAGCTCGGTTTCGAGGAAGTCGGTGTGGCCCTCTTCATCTGCCAGCAGCTCTTCGAAGAGGCGCTGGGTGACGTAGTCGCCGAGGTCGTTGCAGAGCTTGCGGCTCTCGCGATAGGACGCGATGGCATCGAGTTCGCCGGCCAGGTCGGCTTCGAGCACTTCCTTGATGTTCTGGCCGATGCGCAGCGGCGCTACGCGCTGCAGGTTGGGATGGCCCTCAAGGAAAATGATGCGGTCGATGAGCTTGTCGGCGTGGTGCATCTCCTCGATGGATTCGGCCCGTTCCTTTTCGGCGAGGCGCTTGAAGCCCCAATCGTCGAGCAGGCGGTAGTGAACCCAATACTGGTTGATGGCTCCCAGTTCGAGAAAGAGCGCTTCGTTAAGCCGCTCGATGATCTTTGCGTCGCCTTTCACTGTCACCTCCTTGGCGCGTTGACTTGCGCAGGGTTTTCATTCTGGACCTAACGTCTACCAGATTGGAGGCGTTCCCGGCCAGTTTGAGGTGATAAGTTTCGGTGACCTTCCCGATAATGTCCACAATGTTCGGCACGCAGCCACAACATTGTCCGCGCTTGCCCAGCTCGCGATAGATGTGAGCGGGCACGACGAGCTGCCAAGGATCTTCGTCGAGAATGTCGACGACGATGTCCTCAATGTCGGTTGTCGATATCAGATTGCACTGGCAGACAAGCATGGCGAACGCGAACGAATGGATGCACCTAGGGTTTCGTGTCCCATACATACGGTCTTAAAGGTGATTGTCAACGTCAGCTTTGGTCGCAGGTGTGCAAAATCGCGTTCACTCCTGCGTGTCGTCGGGTGCCTTCGGCGTTTCGGGCCTGTCCTTGTTCCAGGCGATAAAGAAGATATAGACGGCATAGGCACCAAGGCCGCCAAAGATCAGCGCCCAGCCGAAATTGCCGTGATAGATGTCGACCGCGGCGATGGCCGCCGGGATGACGACCATGAGCACGCGGCGCCACAGGGGGCGGAACCAGGGGTGGTCGGCGTCATTGTTCATAGCTGTTTCCTGTTCAAACACCCAAATTGGGTCTCTTATCCCTCAGGGTGGAGATAACGCCAAAGCGTTTCGGCGCGGCTGGCGGTTTCATGGAGCATGCAACTTGCATGGGCAATGGAGCGCATGGAGCCATTGCCCCACATGTCATACTCGAAGCCGCAGTTTTGTTCGCGGTATGTAAGCCAGGACCGCTGGGCCTGTTGCAGCGTCGTGAACAGATCGGCGTCGAGGTTTTCCCGGAGGGACGTATAGTTGGCGTTGAGCTGGCTGTCCCACCAGTCGGTTTCCCGCGCCGTGCACTCGACCATGCCGACTGTAGTATAGCCGCCCTCCTCGGTGTCCATGCACGTGTTGGAGGCGGCGCCCGCACAGTCGGTCTGGCTGCGCACCTGCTGGGGGTTTTCGGCGGCGAGCTTGGGGTCCGACAGGTCTGCAATGCAGGCCGTCATCAACTCGGCATCGGCGGTGGTAAACGTCATCGTATCCTGCGCGGCGGCGGGCAGGGCGATCAGCAGGGATGCGGCAATGGCCAGCGCTCTCATTGATGGTCCTTTCAATTCTCGCTTTTCGGTTCTGAACCCGAAAAATGTTCTAATGCGGCGTGATGCGGGCGACGAGCCAGCGGGCGTTGGAAAAATATTCGCGGTGGAGCAGGAGGCCGACGGTGCCGACAGTGACGATGATGGCGAGCCAACTGGAAACGAACCACGCCACCATGGGAATGGCGAAATAATAAGACCGGATGCCGGAATTGAAGCGCTGGGCCGCCATGGCGTTGATGCGGGCGATCGTCCTGATTTCTTCGGCCGGAGCGGGCTTGGTGTGATCGAACGCGCCGATCAGGATGCAGAAATGGTTGAACTGGCGCAGTGAGAGGGTGAAGGCGAGAAACGCGTAAACGAACAGGAACAGCAAGACCACATTGTGCATCTGCAGGTCGAATTCTGTGTAGGCCGGCCCGAAACTGATGGTCGAGAGCGCGGGCAAAAATTCGTGCAACTGTCCGATGACGGTAAACAGCGCCAGGATCAAAAGCGCAGTGGTCGAGGCAAAAAACGAAACCGAACTCATGATATTGCCCGACAGGATGGCATCGAGCGGGGTGTCGCGGCGCGAGGCCTGGGTGACCCAATTGAAGCGCTGCTCGTTCATCAGTGCCGACAGGGAGGGCCGGCTGCGATCCAACATGGATGAGGCAAAGCCGTAAAAATAGAGCGCCAGGAGCGGAAGCATGGACGCAAAAAGCGCAAAGCCGTTTATCTGCTCCAAATCATCACTCCCATGCCTTTTGGCTGAACGATAGCGTTTGTGCCGCGTCGTGGCGACAGCAAATCATCGCAACCTGAATCAAGCCTTGATCCACTGAGGTTAACTTGGGGGTGGCCCTGGGGGGTGTTGCTGGAAAAGTCTGGGGACATGTTTGTGGCGCTGAGTGTACTGGACCCGGCTCGGGGGCCGGGGTGACGCCGGTGGGTGGGGGCGGTTGGACATGGATCCCGGGCGCTTCAGGGCCACTCGACCTGCGTTTTTGGTGTGCTCTGCGTGGAATCGCAGGGGGCGTGTTCTCCCTCTTGCTTTCTCGGCTTGCGCTGCTGGACCCCGGCTTTTGCCGGGGCAGCGAAGGGGAGCGCAGGCGCATCAATCGCTGCGGAGGTGCAAGCGCTGGACAAGCAGTGTGACAAAAAGGGCGGTGGTGGCGAGGGCAATGGCGGCAGCGAGGAGAGGTGAGAGTGGGGCGGGGGCAACCTGGGTCATTTCTCCGATCCAGAAGGCCGGCACCAAGCCGGCGATGTAGCGCCACGGTGGGGCGATCAGGACGGCGAGGGGGGCGAGCAGGGCGATATTGATGAGCTTGGTGAGGGCCAGCCCTTCGACCTTGTTGCCGGCAAGGGCGAGAAGGAAAAGGGCTGTCAAAACGGCATGGCCGGCGGCGATGGCGGCCATGAGGGCCGTTGTGACCCAAGGGAGCGTGGGCAGCACAACCAGACCGATGCCGGTTGAAATGATAAAGGTGAGCAGGGCGGTTACGGTCAGCCGGTAGGACAGAAAACCGGTGCGTCCGACCGGTGTGGTTTCGAGTGCCATCAGAACCGCATCGTCGCGGTCTTCGAGCAACAGGAAGCCGGTGACCCAGCCCAACATGGAGCCGGCCATGAGTACCGCCATGGCGCCAAGCATGCGGGCCATGCCCGAGAACCCGAACGCATCGAGGGCCGCGGCGTCGGCGAGCGGGCCGAAGGCTATGAGGAGCGGGACGGGCAGCAGGCTCATGACGACACCGAGCATCAGCATGGGGTCACGCGACACATTGAGCGCATCGGCATGCAGCAGCGTTGCCATGGTTTTTGGGGAGAGAACGCTCATTTTCTGCCCAGTTCGGATTGAAGAGCGTGATGGGCGAACAAGAGCGCGGCGGCTGCAGCAATCGCAGCGCAGGCCAGCATGAGAACGAGTTCAAGGGTACCGGCTGTGCCATAGCCCAGCGCCACCAGCGTGAGCCGGAACTGTGTCACCGGCGGGTAGGCCAGCAGCGCCATGGGGAGAGGATCGAGGAGCGCCAATCCAGCGGGGATAATCACCGGGGCGAGGAACAGGGCCGAGCCAAGCAGATAGCCGTTGACGGTTTTGAAGCGCAGCGCGATGGGCACCCCGATGCCGATATAAAACACTGAGGTGAGCGCGACGCCGGCCAGGAGCAGCGGCCAGTTTACCGGGCCGGATTTGGCCAGCCCCAACACAACGACCGCGGCCAGGGCCAGGGCCGTGAGGGTGAGCGTTTTGGCCGCCAGATAGGCGCGGGCCGAAACCGGGGAGATGGCCAGCGCGGCGCGAACCCCCTCGCCTTTTTCCAGCAGCACGAGCCCGCCGAGAAAGAAAAAGCCCAACGCCGAAGGGTCGGAAAAGATCAGCAGCCCGACCGCCCAATCGGGAAAGTATGGGCCGGCGAAAACGAGGAAGGCCCCATAGAGCACGATGACCGTGCCGTACGCCGCGTGAATGCCGTAGCGGTATTGCAGCCGCAGATCGTGAAGGAGAAGCGTGGGGAGCGCGCTCATTGACCGCCGCCCGCCACCGAGACGAAAATATCGTCGAGGCTGGCCTCGCGCGTGTGGAGCGAAACGATATCGCCGGTTTGCAGCAGGTCCTGGAAGGCATGGTTGGTTGCCAGCCCCTCCATGGCGAAAATCCCGGTTGTGAGCGCGCCATTCGAGCGGGCGGTGGCCACCAGTTCGGGCTTGCCGAAGCGCACCATGAGTTCGGCGGGGCTGCCCTCGAGCGCTATCTTGCCATCGACCAGAAAGCCGACCGTGTCGCAGATTTCGGCGGCTTCGCTCATGTTGTGAGTGGTGAGGAACACCGTCTTGCCGCGGGCGCGAAGGTCCGAGATCAGACGGCGGGTTGTGCGGGCGCGGGCCGGGTCCTGCCCGGTGGTCGCTTCGTCCAGAAACAGCAATGGGGGATCATTGAGCAGGGAGCGGGCGAGATTGAGCCGCATCTTCATGCCCTTGGAGAAGGTTTCGACCCGTTGATCGGCGGCGTCGCGCAGATCGACCATATCGAGCACTGCATCGGGCGAGAGCGGGGCATTGGCATAGAGCGCGGCGAAAAGGGCAAGATTTTCGCGCGCGGTGAGCCGGCCATAAAGCGCGGGCAATTCAAAACTCACCCCGATGCGTTCGTAAAAGCCGCGTCCTGACCGGGCTGGCGCTTCGCCGAACACCTGCGCCGTGCCGCCATAACCACCCAGCAGGCCCATGAGGATTTTCTGGGTTGTCGACTTGCCGGCGCCCGAGGGGCCCAGCAGGCCATAGACCGACGCCTCGGGGACGGTGAACGAGACGCCGTCAAGGGCTGGGGCCGGGGCGCCTTTATAGGTGAAGGTGAGCCCCGAGACCGAAATCATGGCGCGGCGGCCATGAGTTTTTGCACGAAGACTTCGCGCAGCAGCGCGCAGCTTGCCGAAAACTGGCCGGGGCTGAACAGGGATTTCTGCAGCACCAGACTGACCAGAAGGGTGAGGATGGCGGCGATGTCGTGCGGGTCGACCGGTCCGATCAGGCCTTCGGCCTTGAGGCCGGCGCAGAAATCCTCGATGAAGCGGAGGTCCTTTTCCTCCTCGTGGGCCAGGCGCTCAGGGGGAGTCTTGCGCAGGAGGGCTGCGAAATCGTCGGGCACGGCCACGACGGCGACCAGGGGATCGGACATGAGCTTTTCGACAAGCCGATCGAAGAACCGCCCGGCCCGGTCGGCGAGCGGGCCGTCGCATTGGGCAAAGAAGGCGAGGATATCGGCCTTGTGCATCTGGTCGCGCTGGTCGGCGATGGCCAGAAACAGCGCTTCCTTGTGCTCGAAGAATTTGTAGAAGGTGCCCTTGGCAACCCCGACATCGCGGCAGACGTCGTCGACACGCATGCCGCGCAAACCAAATTGGGAGAAATGGGCAAGGCCGGCAGCGAGAAGCTGGGTTCGGATCAGCTCTTTATCGGCGGGGGTGAAATGACGGGGCATTTTGGGGCCGCTGTGACGTATTTCGTCGTTTGGTCATAGCATGGGAAGGGCGAAGCGGCAAGATTGCTACTCGTCGCCCGCGAGCATCTGCATTGGCGCGTTTCCGAACCGCAAAAGTGGTGTCCACTTTTGCGGGAAAACGCTCCGTCAGCCGACGGTGCGCGGGTAAAGGCGGTGGAGGTCTTCGATGCCGGCCATGACGTCGGGCGACAGGGTGAGATCGGCGGCGGCGATGTCGGATTTGAGCTGGTCGAGCGCGGTGGCGCCGATGATCACCGCGCCCATGAACGGACGGGTGAGGCACCAGGCAATCGCCATCTGGCAGACGTCGACGCCGTGCTGTCCGGCCAGCGTCAAATAGGCCTTGGTCGCGGTTTCGGACCGGGGGTTGAGCCGCCACATGGCACCCAGCGCGCCGCGCGTTCCAGCCGGCATCCTGCCGTCATTGTATTTGCCGCTGAGCAGGCCGGCCGCAAGCGGGGAATAGGCGAGCAGGTCGATGTCCTCGAAGGCGCAGATCTCGGCGAGGTCGTGATCGAAATGGCGGCGCAGGAGATTGTATTCGTTCTGGATGGTCGCCATGCGCGGCAGGCCGCGGGCTTCGGCGATCTTGAGATACTCGGACGTGCCCCAGCTCGTTTCGTTGGAGAGGCCCACGGCGCGGATCTTGCCGGCCTTGACCTGGGCATCGAGGGCTTCGAGCACTTCGGCCATGTTGTCCGTTATGGCCCGGCGGTCCTGGCCATAGGGGTCGAAGGTCCAGGATTTGGAGAAATTGTAGTGGTTCCGGTTGGGCCAATGCAGCTGGTAGAGGTCGATGTAATCGGTCTTGAGGCGCTTGAGGCTGGCTTCGAGGGCGAGGACGATCTCTTTGGCGTCCATGGGGCGCCCGTCGCGGATCCAGTCGTTGCCCGGGCCGGTGATTTTCGAGGCGAGCACCCAGTCTTCGCGACGGCCATTGGCGGCGAACCAGTTGCCGATGATGGTTTCGGTCGACCCTTGGGTTTCGGCGCGGCCGGGGGTGGAATAGAGCTCGGCGGTGTCCATGAAATTTACGCCGTTATCGAGCGCGTAATCGATCTGGGCGTGGCCTTCGGCTTCGGTGTTCTGTTCGCCCCAGGTCATGGTGCCGAGACAGATTCGGCTCACGGAAATGCCGGTGCGGCCAAGCGTGCGCTGTTGCATAACGGGTTCCTTGTAAGATCGGTCGGCGGGCGCCCCGGACGTGAGACCGCGAAGCAGACTCTTACCCCCGCTAACGCCCGGGTGCAAATGCGCCGGAGGGAGGCGGCGGACCGGGTTCAAAAAAATGTCGCATAAGCGATCACGAGGGGTATGCAAACGCAATTTGCACCCCTATATAGGCGGCGTCCAAGCGGTTCGCCCGACGCACCGCACACATCCGGACATCATTGGCGCGGGGTGGAGCAGCCCGGTAGCTCGTCAGGCTCATAACCTGAAGGTCGCAGGTTCAAATCCTGCCCCCGCAACCAACGCTCCCATACATTGGGAGCCCGGTGTCGCCAATGAGAAGCTGAGACAGCAACCCGTGAACCGTAATGGTCGCGGGTTTTTTGCTGTCTGGGCCCGGCTCGATGTCGATGCGCTCGACCAGGCCGCGCACCTGGTCAAATACGGCAGCCAGTTCCTGGCCCTGTGGGGCGTCTTCCAGAGAACTCTGGATGGATTCGACCAGGCGGCGGTATTTCTCTGCGGCGGCCGGGTGCAGGGCAATGGGTTCGGCTTCGTCCTCGAGGCCGGCGAGCGTGGTCGCGATTTGCTTGCGCTCGGTCTCCATGGCATTCATCCGCGCGACCAGGGCATCCGGCGCGGTGCCGTCAACGATCCTGTCGACGATACGCTCGATGGCGGCCGCGAGCTCGGCCTGGCGCTTTTCGAGATCCTTGCGATTGTCGCGCGTGCTGCTGGCGAGGCGCCGGCGTTCTTCATGATAGACTCTGACATATTCGGCCAGCAGGTCGGGCGCGGCGAGCTGCGACTGCAGAGCGGCCAGAACGCGCTCCTCAACGTGCTTGCGGGTCAGCGTTCTGGTGTTGGCGCAATCGCCGCGCTCGCGATGGCCGGCGCAGCCGATCCGGTCGCGGCCGATCACGGTGTAGCTGGCGCCGCAGCACCCGCACTTGAGAAGGCCGGAGAACAGGTGTTTGGGTTTGTTGGAAATCTCGGGCCGCACGCCGCCTTTGGCCGCCTTGATCCTCCCGGCCCTTTCGAACAGGTCTGGCTCGACGATGGCCAGGTCGGGCACGGCCGTGCGCAGCCACTCGCTTTCCGGGTTGAGGCGCGACACGCGCTTGCCGGTGGCGGGATCCTTGATAAAGCGCTGCCGATTCCAGACGATCTCGCCGATATAGAGCCGGTTCTGCAAGATGCCGTTCTGGCGCTCGCGGCTACCGTTTACAGTCGAGGAATTCCACTTGCCGCCCCTTGGGCCAGGAATGTTTCGGGCATTGAGCTGGGCAACGATCGCCCTAGGCGTTTCGCCGGCGACATAACGCTCGAAGATCTCGACAACGATCTTGGCCTCGCGGGCGTTGATGGTCATTGCGCCGGGCTGACCAGGTACGGGGTCATAGCCATAGGATCGGCCGCCGCCGCTGGCGCCATCCCTGACACGCGCCTGCAAGCCACGCCGTGTCTTTTGGGCAAGGTCGGCAAGGTAGAGTTCGCCCATCAACCCCTTAAGGCCGATGTGCATGGCGCCCACTTCGCCGTCCTGAACGGTCATGATGGAGATTTCGCGGAAGGCGAGCTGCTTTTTGATCGTCGCGAGGTCGGCCTGGTCGCGACTGAGGCGGTCTAGCGCCTCGCAAATCACTATATCGAACCGGCCCTCACCTGCGGCGCGCATCAACGCTGCGAGGCCAAAGCGGTTGATCGTCGAGGATCCTGATACCGCCTGGTCCTCGAAGGTCTCGACGATCGACAGACCCTGACGTTCCGCCCAGGCGCCGCAAAGAGCGATCTGGTCGCGGCACGAGTGTTCGTTCTGGCGATCGGAGGAAAATCTAGCGTATATCGCGGCGCGCTTCACGGGCTGCCAGCTCCCTTTCATGGTCCCGGCGCGCATCGAGCCGCGCCAGCGCCCGCACCAGCTCGACAAGAGCGGGGTGTGAACCTGCGCCATCGTTGTGGGGCGATGGCGAAGGTGTCAAGCCGGCAATGTCGGGGCGGGCGACGGGCGGCATGGCTCAGTCGGACGGCGCGTCCGCCTCCCGGGTTGCAATCAGGGCCGCGATCGAATCGAGGCGCCGGCGCAGGATATCGTTGGCGCGCAGCGTCTCGCGGTGCAGCAACCCGCCATTACCGCCGACATAGCGTCCGGCGACCATTGAGCCGCTTTCGTCAAAGCTCACCTTATTGATCAGGTCCCGGGTTTCGGCGACGAACGCCCGCAACTCTGAGAGGGGCAGGATATTGGTACCGTCGAGCCACGCCTGGGGATCATCGAGCGGTACGAGCTCGGCCTCGGAAAAGATGTGCTGCATCTGCTCGTAGCCTGGCCCGATAGCCTCGACGTTGTAACGCGGTGCGCCGGCCGTGGTCAGAAAGCGACCCGTGACGATGCCGGGAAAGAGATAGCTCTTGCCGCTGCGGCACACATAATCGCGGATCTCGAATTTCCAGTTGTGGTCAGTCACCGGCCTTCTCCGCTGCCACAATCATCGCGTGCCAACGCTCGAATCCGTCGTATTTGTCGGATATGCGCTGGGGCAGAGGGGCTAGGCTCAGTCGCTCAACGGCCTGCCATGAGCACGCACGGACGTCGGCCAGCTCGCGCTCCAGCTCCATGCGGTTGGTTCGGCCAGTTCCGGGATCGATTTCATCAAGACCCTGGAGGATGCACCGGGCGGCGCGGGCTGATAGCTCGTTGCATTTCTCGATCAGCTTGCCGAGAACCGCCAACCGGTGTCGGTCCTGTTCGGGGAGCCATGGCGAGATTTTACCTTCAGTCATTTTGGGCCCCTCCACTTTGCTTCCGGCCCCGCGCCCGTCATTGGGCCGCCTCGGCCAGTTCTTCTGGCTCATCCGCGCCGGCGGGGCCGTCATAGTGTGCGGTGCGCAGCTCGGGTGGAAGCCAGCCGGTGCGCACGACATTGGCCAGGGCGAAAGCGACAAGCTCGGGCTTCTTGAGCTTGCCCGCCTTGCGCGCCTCGTCCTCGTTTAGGGCTTCTGCGATCGCCTTGATGGCAAGCGGGCGTGCGACGGATTTGAAATAGTCCTCGGCATCGAAGCGCTTGCGCAGCGCGGCATTCATCGCCTCGGCCGGCAGCGTGTTGACCAGGGCGGCGTTTGGCGTCTTTTCGAGCGGGGGCGCGAAGGCGTTGAAGCTCCTCATGCACACGGCCGGCAACAGTGCGGCACCAAGCATTTCGACCAGGCTGTCGGCCGGGCGCTCGAGCAGGAACGCCAGCGCATCTGCAAACACTGTCGCTTCCGCGCTTTTTGGCGACATACCGTCGAGCCGAATTTTGAGGGGCGCGTCGCTGGTGTAGTTGACCGCCATTGCGGCCAGTGTCGCGGCCAGCGCAGTGCGCCCGTCCGTTGCGAGGGCGTCCTGGGTGGCCAGCGTGAGTTGGATGGAGAGCCGTTCCATGACGGCGTTGGAAAGTCCGGAAGGGGGCTTCTCCTTAACCGGCTTCTCGATCTTGGTTTCGCCCGGATCGATTTTGCCGGCGGTAACGTCTGGGTGGCCCTCGCGTCCGATGGAGATCACGGCGCCCGACTGTTGCTTCTGCTCGCTGGTGTAGAGACGGCGCTCGGCCAGGTTCTCGATCGCTTCGATCCGTGCAGCGGCGTCTGCCTGTTGAGGCGATCGGTTCCAGTAGTCGGACTTTCCCACGATCTTTTTGAGCTTGCGGATCTCGGACTTTTCTTCCTTGGTGAGAACGCCTTCGCCCTCGGGGTGGATTTGGCGCCAGTTCCACGACCAGCCCTCGGGCAGGTCGTCGGCGAACGCCACCCAGCTCCATCCCTCGGCCTCAAGCTCGGCCTTCATGGTGTCGATGGTCGATGCCACCAGCTGATGGACCAGCTCGGGATTTTCGATCCGGTGATTGTCGCCGAACAGATCCTCGACCATTACGCCGCCGGCGGCGAGATAGGCGTCGATGCCGACAAAGGTCATGAGCCTGGCAAGAGCGCGGTCACCAATGCCCAGCGCCTCGCGAATAGCGTGCGGATACAGCTGGTGCTTCGCCTTAAGCCGATGGAAAACTTCTGCCTGCTGCTCCAGGGACGTCGCAAGCGTGAAGGTCCGGACAGTCTCAACCGTCTGATTGCCCAACTCGTTGTTGCGCCATGCCTCGAGGATATCGGGGTGCAGTCTCCCGATGGCGAGCATACGGCGCACGCGCTTTTCCTCGATACCGAAGCGGCCGGCGATCTGCGGTTCGCTCAGTCCCTTGGCGTGCAGGTCTCTGAATGCCTCGTAGGTATCAGCCTCGTGCATGGGAAGGCGCTCGATGTTGAGCGCGAGTGACAATTCCTCGCTGCCGGCCGTTGCATCGAAATTGCAGGCGATAGGGGCATCAGGGGCGATGGTGCCGGCGTCACGGTTGTGATGCAACGCGGCAAGGCGCCGATTGCCGTCGGCCACATAATACACGCCATCGATGTCGCGCACGTTGAGCGCCTGGCCGAGACCGTGGGCGGCAATCGAGGCGGCCAGCGTGATGATATCGTCACTGCGGCCGACCTTCCGAACATTAATGGGCGGGGTGGCGTCGTGGCCAAAATTCAGCTGGTCGAGTGGGATCGAGCGAATGTCCATTAACGTGACCTCCTCAGCGAGAGCGGCAGGCCGGCAAGGTTGGTGGGGATGAGTTGCCGGCGCAGCTCGGGCGACAGCGCCTTAAGGGCGCGTTGCATTTGGGGCAGGGTGCCGCGCCACGCCCATGTCGAGCGATCGATGAGAGTGGGTGCGGACAGGTCCTGGTGAAGGTAGCGGCCATCAACCGTCCGCAGACGAATACGGGCCTCGGCCGTGGATGGTGGCGGGCGGTCGAAGGCGACCGGTCGGTGGGCGTTGGTGTCGAGCAGAGTCATTGCTTTACTCTCTTGATCTTGATGATCCGGGCGCCGGTGAATGCCTTTTGCGTCAGCAGTTGCTGGCTTGCGGCGGCGGGTGAGATGGCGGCAAACGTTGCGGCCTCGCGGCGGACTTGATCTCCGTCATCGAGCTCGTAGTGGATGCGGAACCGTGTCTGGGTCATGGTCGGTACCGCGTGATGTGCGGCTGATCAGTCGGCGCGGTCCGTGGGCCTGAATAGGGCGGCTGGCACAGGCCTTGTGCTGCCCAGATGGCGCCCAGGACCAGCGCCGCAGCCCAGCCAATGAGGATGGAGCCGAGGGCGGGGGTCATTTCCGGCGATCCACTTCATAGGGAAAGCCTGTAGGAATCGGATCGTCGGGGCCTAACGGCTCGCCGGTGTCGATGTCCTTGACGTAGCCGTCCCTGTCTTCGCCAAAGCAGGCGCGATGCCCGAGGCCTTCATTGACGTCAAACAACGCCATTTGCCCAGGCTCGAGCGGCTTGTCGCAGATGAAGCAAGTCTCGGCTTCGTCATCTAACTCGGCCGCACGATCGAGACGCTCGATTCCGGCGATGATCAGGGCTCCCGCCTTAACGAGGTCTCGCCGGCGGTCGGTGGGTTTCCACCAGGCTTTCTGCTGTCCATGCACAGGGCAGTCGCCACGGCCTCCAGACACATCGGCATACTCGTACCAGGGCCACGGGTCGGATATGTCGTTTCCGCCCTGAATGGGTTTGACCTGCCTAAGATCTGGTCGAATGTAGCAGGCTGCAGCTGTGGCAAGTTCGCCCTCGACATGAAGATCGTCGTGATCGTGCGACCAGCTCTCAATTTCCATTTGGCGCTTGCGCTCGGAGATGACATCGAGTGCCGCCGCTGAAATATCCTTGAGGTAATCCTCCATCAGGCCCGCGCCTCCGAGAACGCATGCTTGAGGCGCAGTGTTGCCTCGACGGGAGCACTCTCGCCGCGCAGGGCCTGCCAGACCTGGCAGATATCCATGACGGGGATCGACACGAGGATGTTGCGTTCGCCGCCCTCGACGTCCTCGCGGGCCAACTCGTCGGTGGCGTCGGCATGTGCCTGACGCACGAATTCCCCCCGGGCCAGCTTTTCGGCGTCGGCGAGGTGGGCGTTGATTTCGTCGATGGAAAGGTTGGTCTCGTCGACAATGTCGTCGAGCGTGCAGCCGCGCGAGGCGCGGTCGATCATGACATCGGCGATCTGCCGGGCGATGGGTTTTTGGGTGAACATGTCTGAACTCCAATGACAGGGTGCAATTGGAGGGCTGGTTGGCCAGCCCTTCCGGGCTGGCTAAACAGTCGTCAGGTGGTCACTGGCGAGGCGCAGGCCGAAAACGACGAACGAGTTCCCCGGCCAGACGCCGAGGTTCGCGTACCGCGACCCCGCATTCCGCCCGTAGAGCCACGAGCCCCCGAAGATGGACGCGCGGGGATCGTCGGGGTGGCCGTCCGTGCCCCAGACCCAGCGCTGGCCCGTCGCCTGTATCAAGCCGAATTGAGATGTGCGGTCGGGGGACAGAGCAGTGACGGGCGCTTTGGCATCATCACTGCTGCGCTCGGCAACGCCATAAGCGGCGATAGCAAACTCGGAGAAGGTCAGCAGCCGCTTTTCGTGGCTGCCGGCGATGGCGCAGGCACGGTGGTAATCGATCCTGTCAAGAATCGGGGCGTGCAGGCGAGAGGTGCCTTTCGCGTCATGATCGGCGGCCGTGAGGTAGATATCGACCCAGACCGGATCGATCCCCTCGCCGGTGACCAGCGCCATGCCGCATGGATTGGCACATGACGGCCGGAAACTGATATCCCAGATCGAATGGGGGTTGATAGCCGGGCCTTCGGATGCCGGCGCCACATGAAACCCGCCAAGCGCATTGGCCAGATCGGCGTCAATAAAGGGCCGCGCTTCGAGTTCGCCGTCGAAGGCGAGGATCAGGTAGTCGGTGCCCGCCTCAAGATCGGCGCAGCGGATATCGAGATCGATCTCGATTGCTGCGCCGTCGGCGTAGATCGTCGCCGAGGACGACAGGCGGGGTGCACCGTTGTCATCGAGATGGAAGATCGGCGCCGCGCTGTCGGCGCGACTGGCGGTGTAGGTGTGATGGGCTGTTTGGGTTGCGTGCAGCATGTATGCCTCCAGGCGTTGAACTGGAGGCAGAAGTTACCCAAAATGGGGTAATATGGCAACCCCAAAATGGGGAAGTTGTGTAAGCTGGCTAAAACACCGGCAGTTTCAATTGTCTCGCGTGCCTCGGGTGGATGACGATTGACACCACTGCAGCCCAATCGACGCGCTGGTCGCGAAGTGTTTCACCTACCAATGATTCGAGATCAAAAAGCCTTGGTTCGGAGCCTCGCAGAAGGCGCTTAACCAGGATGCGTCCATCGGGCAGCCCAACAACGCACACCTCGCCAAGCAGGTCAGTCGTCGGCGGATTCCTACGGTCGTGGTAAAGGACCAAGCTTCCATCTGGGGCGTACATGCCCATGGAGTGACCCTCAACCTCAACCGCTGCCTCGTCCCCGCTTGCGCCCGTTGGAGCTTCGATTTCCCCGAACGGGCCATGATCGGTGTCGTGGATTATTAGGCCGTCGGCGCTGGCGCCGACCCGGCCGATGATCGGTATCGTTGCAGGACGATCATCGCCAATGATCTTGGACTTTGACACCGTAAAGGCACGCGCAGCCCTATCGATGTAGTCCTGAGTCATGCGGCGCTCGCCTCGCTCCAGCTTGATGAACTGGCTCCGGGACACCCCCATAGCCTCGGCAGCTCGCTCGTGGGTCCAGCCGCGCTCTTCGCGCAATAGTTTCAGCATATTTCCCATAACGGGGATGCTTGCCGGAAACGGCGCCCCCTGTCGTTCCCCAAATTGGGGTTGCAAATGTTCCCCATAATGGGTAATTGATTCCATATGAAGCTCTCCGCTTACCTCACGACAAAAGAGATCACTGTCGCCGATTTTGCGGCGGCGGTAGGTGATGTGTCTGCATCGGGCGTCCGCAAGTGGGTCTATGAGGAACGCGTTCCTCGGCCGGACCAATTGCGCAGAATAGCCGAGATCACCGGCGGAGAAGTCACGCCCAACGATTTTATTCTTATTGATGGGGAGCTGGTTCAATGATGCCTCTCTCGTCACAGAACACCCGTCCGGGTTTCTCCTCCTCCCTCCCGGGCTGGTCGACTGGCCGGCGGGGTGCGCAGATCCCTCCACGCATCCTCGCCGGCCTTTCTTGGATTGAGGGTCGAGCCCTCCAGCACGCCAACAGAGATAGCGGCTTTTGCGCGGCGGTCATGTGTGGCGCGCCGGACATTTCGACTCACAGCGGGAGGGCGCCATGCTGATCCCGCTCTGGCTCAAGGTTAAGGCTGCGACGGGCGAGGCGGTCAACGACGCCGGCGGCAACAAGGTTTGCGCTGCAGCGGCCTCGCGCATCGATCGGCACGCGACGTTTTCGGACTATGCCAACCCCAATGAAATCAAGCGGGTGATCCCGCTCGATACGGCGATCGAACTCGATGCCTTCAATCTTCGCGCTGGCAAGCCGGCGCGCCATATCGAACTGGCGGCGGCCGAGCTGGGCCAGATGCTTGTTGCTCTGCCCGTACAGGGCAAGGGATCGGTACCGCTTGCGCGCGTATCTGCCCAGGCCATGCACAAGACGGCAAAGGTGTTTTCCGACCTTGGAGCGGCGCTAGAAAACGATGGCACCATAGATTTGACCGAAGACGAACTGCTGCATGCAGATATCGTCGAGGCGATCCGTGTGCTGCATGCGCTCGACGAACAGATCACCGCCGATCGTATCGCTGCCGATCGGGCGCGGGAGGTCGGGCCATGAAGCCGGTGCCGTCCTGGTCGCAGCTGCAACAGCGCAAGCGGTTGAACCGGCGGCGCGAGCAGGCTTCGCATGCCGTCGACCAGCCGGTCACCGGCATCCTGCATTTGCGCCCCAATGGCGATCACTGGCTGCGGCTGGAAATCAACGGCGTGAGCGTCCTGATTCACCGGGCCCAGATGGCGCGGCTCGAGCAGGTGTTCGCCGATGCGCGCAGTGAAATGGATGCCGACAGTCATCGAGGGCAGGACCGGCTGCACATGCAGATCGTCCGGCTGGGGGCGCATTGATGCTCGAATACCATCCGATCGCCAATCTGTTCCCGCTGATCGAAGGCTCCGACTTCGCCGAGCTTGTCGGCGATATCTACGAGAATGGATTGCAGGAAAAGATTGTCCTGCATGGCGGGAAAATTCTCGATGGGCGCAATCGATATCGGGCGCTCGTCTCCCTGGATCGGTTCGACCGCTTCCGCGACACGATCGATTTTGACCACCTAGCTTTCACCCACGCAGCGCCGCGCGACCCACTGACCTGGGTTCTCTCAAAAAACCTGCGCCGGCGTCATTTGAGCGAAAGCCAGCGGGCGATGGTCGCGGCCAAGCTCGAAACCTATCGCCATGGGGGCGATCGCAAGACCCAAGAGGATCAAGATGCAAATTTGCATCTTGATCGGAAGGCCGCAGCTGACACGCTGCAGGTCAGCCCACGCTCAGTTGCCAGTGCGGCCAAGGTGCTTGGCGGTGCGCCCGAATTGGCCGATGCCGTTGAGAAAGGGTCGCTCTCGGTTTCGGCTGCGGCCGATCTGACGGGCCTGAGCGTGGATCGTCAGAAAGAGATTATCCGCAATGCCGATCCGGTGGCGCTCTATGCTGTCATCAAGGAAGAGCGGACGAAAAAGCAGGTTGAGAAGAAAGCACGCCGCGAGGCGCGCGAGGCCGATCTTGCCGCGCGCCAGCGGCAATTGCCCGACAAGCGCTATGGGGTGATCCTGGCCGATCCCGAATGGCGGTTCGAACCCTATAGTCGCCAAACCGGCATGGATCGGTCGCCGGACAATCACTATCCCACCTCCGAGCTTGCCGACATCAAGGCGCGCGACGTTGCGGCGATAGCTGCGCCCGACTGCGTTCTGTTGCTCTGGGCCACGGCTCCCATGTTGCTGCAGGCGCTCGAAGTCATGGCCATCTGGGGATTTTCCTACAAATCGCACGCCGTCTGGGGCAAGGACCGGATCGGCACGGGATACTGGTTTCGGAGCAAGCATGAGCTGTTGCTTCTAGGGACCCGTGGCGATGTGCCGTGTCCTGCGATGGGCGATCAATGGGAGTCCTTGGTGCTGGCGCCTGTTGGTCGGCACAGCGAAAAGCCCGATTTCGGGCATGGGATCGCCGAAGCCTATTTTCCTAACCTGCCCAAGATCGAACTGAATGCGCGCGTGGTGCGGCCAGGCTGGGACGCCTGGGGGCTGGAAGCTCCCGGCGATGCGGAAGCCTATGCGCTTGCCCTTTCGATCAATGCCGATCGGTTCGGGCGACATGACAAGGCCAGCGCCGAACCGCTCTTAAAGCTCGGCCGGGCAGCCGGGGTTTCCCCCTACCAGATCGCCCAGGACATCGGTCACCCATCGGGAACGATCAAGACGTGGCTCAATCGGCTGGGCCTGACCGACATCAACCGCATGCACGAGGTCAACGCCCAGCGCGCCCAGGAGTGGAGCGGCCATGAGTAACACTGTTCCTTGCCCGTGCTGCGGCACGCCGATCTCCCCGAACGACGAGCGGCTGCTCGTTGCGGACGATGTCGGGATCGTCGTGGCCAATGGCCAGATCGCGCACCTCACGCCAGCGGAAATGTCGCTTCTGGTTGCGCTGCGCGAGGCCGCTCCGGCCGTGCTGTCGAAAGAGCGTCTGTTGGCGCAGACCAATCGCGACCTGACCGGGCGCGACGACCGGGAAATCAAGATCGTCGACGTGTGGGTGTGCAAGCTGCGCAAGAAGCTCGTGCCGCTAGGCGTCGAAATCGCAACGAGCTGGGGCCAGGGCTACCGGCTCGTCATCAAGCAGGGCGAAACCACATGAGCCAGATACCGAGCGATATCGGCCCGGCGCCGAAACTCGAATGGGTGCCCGTTGGCCTCATCGATGTCGATCACAACTATCAGCGCGAAGCCGATGGCAAGCGGGTCAAGCAGATCCTCGCCGCGTTCCGCTGGGACCATTTCGGCGCCGTGGTGCTGGCGCCTGCCGAGGACGGTCGTTTTCGCGTGACCGATGGGCAGCACCGGGTTGCGGCGGCGCAGCTGCACCCGGCGGTCGATCGCGTGCCGGCGCTGATCATCTCCACCTCGAGCATGGAAGCCGAGGCCGAAAACTTCCTCGTCATCAATAGGGCGCGCAAGGCCGTCTCGACGGTCGAAACCTATTGGGCCGGCATCACGGCTGGTGACCCGCATTTCATACGCATCCGCGATGTGCTCGAAAAAGCCGGCTGCGAGGTTGTCGCCGGCGCGGGCGCGTACAAGCCCGGTCACACCAACGCGATCAGCGCGCTGGATCGCTCCATCAAGAATTTCGGGGAGGCTGCCACCGTTGCGGCGCTCAAGGCGCTGCGCCGGGCCTATCCCGACGACGCCAAGGCTCTGCGCGGCACTCTCATTACCGCCCTGGCGCGGCTGGTGCGCAACAATGATCGCCTCGACCAGGATCGCCTGGCGCGCGTTCTGGCCGGATTGAGCTTTGCCGCCATGACGGCGCATGCGGAAGGCTTTCGCAAGCTCTCTGGCGGCTCGGCTGAGACGGCTTTGGCCAAGACAATCAGCGAGGTCTACAACAAGGGCCTGTCGACCAACACGATCTATTTCGGGGCGGCGGCATGAAGGTGATTTGGTCTAATCCCGTCATCTGGGGCTACAAGCACGGCTATTCGGTACCCGAGATCGCCGCCGGCCTGATGATCTTGCCCGCCCGTGTGCGGAAAGAGATTGCCGCCTATGAGGCCGCGATCATCGAGGGCGAGATCGCCCTCAGACAGAACAGCGACGTCCTGGGCAAGAACGAGCACGTCCACAGGCTCGGGAACTGGCAGCGCGAGCGCATGGGCGCCCGTGCAGCCCTTGCGGAAATCGAGGCGGCCAAGCTGCCGCTAAAGGCGGTGCGTCATGGCCAGTAGCCAGATTAGCCGCGACCAGCTGCGAGCCTTCATCGAACGCGTTGAGCGCCTCGAGGAGGAAAAGAAGGCGATCGCCGACGACATCAAGGAAGTCTATGCCGAGGCAAAGGCTTCCGGGTTCGACACGAAGGTGATGCGGCAGATCGTGCGGATCCGCAAGCAGGACGCCAATGAGCGCGCCGAGCAGGAAGCCATACTCGATCTCTATCTGCACGCGCTGGGCATGGCCGATAACGGCGGATCCGACGATTACGAAGAGGATATTCGCGAGCCCGTCCGGGCGGCTCGGTCTGATTCCAACCCTTATCGCAACCCGGTCGGGTTCGAGGCGGAGGATTGACCATGACCGGCCCGGAAAAAGACCAGCCCGTCGATGTCGAAGTGTTTGTCCATCGCATCACCATGGGCGATCGCGGCGGCATGCTCGTCTCCGTCGATGGTGATGAAGCGCGCGCCCTGTGGATTCCGAAATCGCAGGTCATTGATGAGGATCGCGATAGCACCGGCATCGCCGAACGGGGCGGCCGTCTGACCGATTACCGCGCACTTCTGACCGTGCCGGCATGGCTGGCGCAGGAAAAGGGCCTCGATGGCGAACACCGTGCGCCCGGCACCGATGATCTGTTCGGGGGTGGCCATGGGTAACAAGGCCATCTGTCACATTTCCCGGGCCGCACGGACGCGAACACCGAAATTCGAAGTGCCGCTCGACCGGCGCCTCGATCAACGACGGCTGGAAAAGGTGGCGCCCGTCACCGCCACCCGCCGCACCGATTCCCGCGAAGTTCAATCCCACTCTGGAGATCAATCATGACTGCGACTGCAAAAAAGCCCGAAGGGGCAGTCCTAACGATCCTCGATCGGCCGTCTGCCGATCATCCGATTTTCGCGCTTGCTGGCCAGTCGCTGGCTGTTCTCGCCGGTACCCGCATCGGATTTGGCGACCAGGTCGTCGCCTTCGATGCCGACCAGCTGCTCGCTGGTCCCGACCAGTTCGAGGTCGGGCAGGATTACGAAATCGCGCTGAACCCGGATGGTGCGCTTTCGATCCACATTGTTGGCCTTGCCGGAAACTATGCTCGTCCCGTTGTCGGCGGCTTCCATTTCGCACCGGGCGGCAATGCTTTTTCCGGCCGCGAGGGTGGCTCGACCACGCCGGGCATCAACACCCATTCGATATGGGATCAGGGCTTCCGCCCCGCCTGTCCGGAGCCCCGAGGCATGGCCTTCGTGTCCGGGGATGGCATCGCCCCATTCTGGGCCGACCTTTATCTGACGGCGCGCAACCACACCACGGCAGGCACGTCCCGGTTCGGAGCGGAAATTGCCGATGGTTACAAGGCGCTCCCCGATAAGCCCGGTGATGGTGAGTTCGAAAAGCTGGACTACGCCGCCGCGCAGGCCATCGCTGCCCAGCACGGCAAGCGGCTGATGAGCTTTGTCGAGTTCGCCGCGGCCGCCTATGGCGTTGAGGAACGATCGGCCGATGGTGAAAAGGCAAATTACGCTGGGCTGTCATCGCCGCGCACGTCGAAGTTCGGCCTGATGCAGGCAACCGGCCAGCGCTGGATCTGGGGCCATGACGGTGACCCGGACGATCCCCGCGCGTCCATCTTCGGGGGCTCGTGGTTCGGCGGGCGGGATGCGGGGTCGCGGTACGCGCACCTCGTCCTCTGGCCGGAGCGCTCGGGCGACGTTTTCGGCCTGCGCCTCGCCAGTGACCACCTGACAACTGTCTAGCCAGCCCGGAAGGGCTGGCCCTCATCATCATCTAAAACGGAGAGATACAATGGGTACGCGAGTGAATCTTGGCGCCACAGTGCGCGACATCATTACAGGCTTTTCGGGTGTGGTTACTGGCCGCGTCGAATATCTGAGCGGATGCAACCAGTCGCTCGTACAGCCGAGAGTCGGCGATGACGGGACGCACCGGGGTCCGGAATGGTTCGACGAGCAGCGACTGGTGACCGACCCGGATGTGCCAGCCATCGCGCTGGATAACGGCGCCACACCCGGCTTTGACCGGGCCGCACCCAAACGCTGAGCGACAGACCGATGGCGATCGTCAGGGATCAAACGACGGCAATTCCCGCCCTGGCGATCGTCGAAAAATACGAGGCCTTTGTGAACTATCTCTATCCCGTCCTGCGCAATTGTCCGCGCGCCCATTCGGTGGCGCGCGATGAGGCGCTCAGATGCATGCTCGGCGTGCCCGAGCAGCTCTATGCGGCGGCCAAGACGCAACAGGTCTCCAAACTTTACGCGGCGGATGGCTCGCTTGCCACGCTGCGATTCTGGCTGCGCTTTCTGGTGCATGCCGACCGCAAGATCATCACGCCCAGGCAGCACAGGACGGCGCTCGCCATGCTGGCTGAGGTTGGGCGGATGATCGGCGGCTGGTTGGGCACTTTGAAGGGCAGGGGGCAATCGGGGCAATGATGTGGGGCGCGTCCATCTTCGGGGGCTCGTGGATCAACGGGCGGAATGCGGGGTCGCGGTACGCGAACCTCGACAACTGGCCGGAGAACTCGAACGACGATATCGGCCTGCGCCTCGCCAGTGACGATCACAGATGGTCGTCGGCTTTGCGACGGTTACGGCCGTGCAGGCCGGCCACGGCGATCACGGTCGGTGGTCAGCCCGGTTGTCCTGCTTCGGCGAATACATTGCGCGGTCCGGTACAGCGGGGCGTAGGGCGGTCGACGCGCAGCGCGCCGTTTCGAGACCCGCGACCGGCATTTTGGAGACACCAGCCGAGGGGCGCGGCGATGGGTAAGCGATACCGAAACCTGATTGGCCAGATCACATCGGATGCCAACATGGTTGCCGCCTGGCGGCTGACGGCGCAGGGCAAGCGCCTGACGCCCGGCGCGCTCGAGTTCAAGGAATTCGGGCCGCTCAACATCGACTCCCTTGCCAGCGACATGCGTAACGGGACCTATGTTCAGGGCGAGCCCGCCAACTTCACGATATACGATCCCAAACAGCGCACCATTTCGGCGCTGCCGTTCCGCGACCGCGTCGCCCAGCAAGCGTTGTGCCTGGTCATCGGTCCGATATTCGACCGCACGCTTTTGCCGCGCGCCTATGCATGCCGGCCAGGCAGGGGAACCCACAGGGCGGCGCGCGACCTGCAGGCCGATATTCGCAGGCTGACGGTCAATGGCGGGGCGCTTTACGCCCTCAAGACCGATTTCTCCCGCTATTTCGCGTCCATAGAGCGCGACACTCTGCATCAGCTGATCGACGCCAAGATTTCATGCGCCGCCACGCGCGAACTGATTGCTGCAATGGTGCCGCGCGACGGGATCGGGCTGATGATCGGATCACTCACCTCGCAGATCTTCGCCAACGTCTATGGTGGCGTCGTTGACCGGCACCTGCAGCAGACGCTGGGGGAAAGCTACTGGTATCGCTACATGGACGATATCGTCGTCCTGGGGCGCTCCCCTGACCATTTGCGGGCCATCAAGGCTTCCATCGAACAGATGTCCGCCGAACGCCTGGGCCTGCGGTTCTCGAAATGGTCCATCCAGTCTGTGGGGCGCGGCGTCAATTTCGTGGGATATCGGATCTGGGCAACCCACAAGCTGATCCGCCGCGACAGCGTCACGCGCGCCAAACGCAAGATCCGAGCCTATCGCGCCGGCGGCCAGCATGATCGTCTTGAGCGGTTCCTCGCGGCATGGATCGGGCATGCCAGCCATGCCGACACCCGCAATTTGCTGCGCTCTCTGGGGCTTGCTGTGCCGGAAGGCGGTGCGGTTTGAGCCTTTCCGCCCAGGTCGTTGCCGAGCTTGTCGCTGCCGGATTGTCCGGTGGCGCGCTTGTTGCTGCCTGCCGTCGTATCGAGGCGGCCGACGGTGCGACTGTATCGTTTCTGCGCGGTGCTACAGTTCAGCGCAACAGTAGCAAAAGTGCGACTGTTGCAACCGTGGCCGACGCGACCGTCGCACCCGGTGCTGGGGCAGGCAAAGCGCCTCTGGCAATGCTACGCGCATCAATTTCCAACAGCACCACGCTTTCGCGGACGGCCGCGCGGGTAGGTGCGGCGATCCTTGACCGTTTCGACCCGAAAACCGGGCGTTGCGCGATTGGGGTTGCGGCCCTCTCGCGGGTTTGCGGCGTGCATCGCACCTCGGTTTTCCGGGCCATCACGGCGCTTTGTCAGGCCGGACTGGTCGATCGCGTATCCTATGGCGGCATCAATCACTGCAACGCTTACGTGCCCAAATTTGCGACTGTTGAGGGCGCGCTACAGTCGCAGTCCTGCCACCCAATCTCTGACTCGAATAAAACTACCTCTGAGATCAAAGGCGGCTCTGTACGGCGAAAACCGCGACGGTCGGAGCCCGATCGTAGGCAGATGCACATGGCCTTGCCGATTGCCGGTGGGCTGGCCGATGCGCCTGCCGGGTTCAAGCCTACGCCCGATGCGATCCGGGCAAAGGCGGTGCAGCGGCTCTGGAAGGAATGGCATGACCGGCATCGTGGGCGATCGCTCAAGCCCGACCCTGTGGCATGGGAAGCGGCCATCCAGGCGGAAATTCGCAATCCCGGTACCGGCCTGGCCACTCATGATCGCATGGTGCTCGGCCCCCTCGAGCAACGACGAACTGGCACAGGGCCGCCTGGATAGGCGCCTTGCACCAGTTCAGACCTCCAGCACACAGAGCCGACATGCCCAAGATCGATCCTGCTACCTTTCGCCAGTTTCACTGGTTTGCTGTCCGTACCATGCCGCAACGAGAATTCGTCGCAGAGACGCTGCTCGATAAGGCTGGCTATTGCGTTTTCAATCCCGTCGAGATGGTCGAGCGGCGACTGAACCGATATCGCAAGATCACAGAAGCACAGCCGCGCGCCATGCTGACATCGATGCTGCTTTGCGGCTTCGAGCAGTCGGTACCGCCCTGGTTTACGATCTTTCAGATTCGACCGGTGGTGGGTGTGCTGGGCGTGGATGGCGGCCCGATTGAGATCAGGCACAAGGCGATTGAGCGCATGTTGCGGCTGACTGGCAAGCTTGGCGATCTTCGCAACAGTGTGGTGGCAGACCCTGAGCCGGATCCGATAATTGTTGGCGAAAATGCGTTGATCACCGGCGGCCCGTTTGATGGCTTTTCAGGGGAGGTTGTTGCCTGTCGAAACAGACGCGCTCTGTTGCTGTTGCAGCTCTCGCATGCCGATATTCTGTCCGGACCTATAGAGGTGCCTGTGGGCATGCTCAGCCGAGTGTCTTGACGCGGGAGCGATTCGCACTGATAGATATTGGGTACCGACCCTTGATTGTGGATCCGACGGGGCCAGCCTAGCTGGGGGAACACCGCGCACATCATGAGGACCCAGAGCCGACAGGCCGTTTATGGGTGCCGGGATGCTTGTGTCCGAAGTTTGATGCTCACCTCGCTGAATGCGCCGGTGAGCATTTTTGTGTGAGCATACATGATAGGCTTCCTTCCCTTGGGCTGCTGCCATCACTGGCACGCAGCCCATTTTGTATGTGGATTTTCTCCCTTGGTGGCGTGTGATGCCATCCCGACCCAAGCGCTTCGGCGCTGTCGATCGAAAGGTTGCCCGCAAGGTCTATGACCAGCGCCGGGGATCGGCCGCATCTCGCGGATACAATACCGCCTGGGTCAAAGCATCGAACGGGCACAAGGCCAAGCATCCACTCTGCATCGGATGCCTCGCTCTCGGGCGCACGACTGCAGTCTATGTCACAGACCACGTTGTGCCCGGCACGAGCGGCACGCCGGAGTTCTGGAACTCAGATCGCTGGCAGTCGGCATGCAAATGGCATCACGACACGGTCAAGCAACGGCTCGAACAGATGTACGCGCGCGGCGAGATCGGGATTGAAAGCCTGTGGCTCGATAGCCCGGTCGCAGTCGCCCTGTCCAAAAGACTTGGCGGGGAATGATTACGGTGGGAGGGGGTGGGTCAAAAGCTCAGAACCCTCCGCGCCCAGACCGGCGGCCAATGGGGAAAAAAGTGGCGCGGAATTTCGGGCTTATTATTTTTTTTGGGACATGAACGGCTTGGCATATGGCACGCAGGAAAGACGATCCGCGCGAGCAGGCGGCCAAGGGGTATCCGCGTCGGCGCAAGAAACAGACCGATGCGGAGATCGCTGCGGCGGTCGCCTCGGCTGAACAGCCTGTCGCGGCCAAGGATGATCCGTTCGCATTGCCGGCTTTTTTTTCCATCGCTCCCAAGCACTGGGCGGCGGCGATCAAGATGTGGGCTGAACTTTCGGATGTGCTGCGCGCTTCGGGGCGCCGGCGTCCTGGGTATCGGGGCGCTTTGGCGCGGTATTGCGCGCTGTTTCAGAAGTATGTCGAGGCCCTCGACCAGCTGCGCCGCGACCTGCCAAAGGGTGGCGTCTCGGTAAAGGTCACGAAGGGCGACGGAAACACGGTCTATCGCACGCATCCGAGCGTCGATTTCATGAGCAAGGTGGGCGTCGAGCTGCGCCTTCTCGAACACGAGTTCGGGTTTACGCCGCGATCGGACAGCGATCTGATCCGCGTCGAAAGCTTCAACGCCGGGCAGGGCCGCTTGCCGTTGGGTGGTCAGGCTCCGGGGCAGAGCGCGCCGGCCGATGACGCGGGCGGAGAAAGTCCGGACCCGGCCGACCTGATGTCGGCCACCGACAGCGTGCCACCCGGTACGCACATCCAGTGATGGAACTTCCATCGTGGTTGGCGCCCGTCAAGGACGATCCGGCTTATGCCTGGGCGATATCGGGCTGGGAACGGGCGGCGTCGGTTGATAGTGCGTGGTTCGACCACGCCAAGGCAGACGCAATCGTCGCCAACTGGCCGAAGATTTTTCGGCTCACAAACGACCGGTTTCGCGGCATTCCGTTCAAGCTTTTGCTTTGGCAAGAGATCACGGTGCGTCTGCTGGTCGGCTGGAAAAAGCCGATCGAGATCGTCGACCCGCTGACGCACAAGGCCAGCGTTACGCATGTGCGGGTCTTTCGGCGGCTCGATCTGTGGATACCGCGCAAGAACGGCAAGTCGGAATTCCTCGCTGCCATCGGCGTGCTGTTTTTCGCGATGGAAAAGGTCAACGGTGCCGAAGGCTATGTCTTCGGGCGCAACGAAGATCAGGGGCGCGTCCCCTTCAACAAGATGCGCGATATCATCACCGAGGCCGTGGGGCTTCGGGAGGATGCCAAGGGAAACGAGCGGATTACCTTCTCGCAGAAGGGTATCTATCTGCGCGAAACGACCTCGCTTTGCCAGTTGCTGACCGGAGCGCCGGACGGCAAGCACGGCCGCTCTCCGACGGTCATTGTGGGCGACGAAATCCACGAGTGGAAAACCCGCGAACTGGCCGACACGCTACGGCAGGGGACGGGCGCCAGACTGCAGCCGATCGAACTCTATGCTTCGACTTCGGGCCGCAAACAGAACCGCGTCGGGTTCGAGTGGTTCGAGGAATCGATGGCCATCCTGCGCGGCGATCTCGACGATCCGACCACGCTTGTCGTGTTCTTCGGAATCGGGGACGACGACGACTGGACCGATGAGACGGTCTGGCGCAAGGCAAACCCCAGCCTGGGGCTGACCCCGACGCTGGACTATCTGCGAACTGAGTTTCATAAGGCGCAGGGCAAGCCGGCCGCCGAGGCGGTGTTTCAGTGCTACCATCTCAACAGATGGATCGATCAGGTCTCGACCTGGTTGCCAAAATCGAAATGGCGGGCCTGCACCAAGGATGCCGCGAGCTGGAAAACGCTCTATGAGACGCATAAAGGCCGGCGCGGCTTTCTGTCATGCGACGTGTCCTCCACCCGCGACATCACGGCCATGGTGCTGGTGTTGCCGCCCGATGAGGACCATCCGGACTGGGTGATCATCCCACGCTTCTGGATACCGGAAGCAACGCTCGACGATCGGGCCAAAGAGGACAATCGGGTCGATTGGAAAAAATGGGTTGCCGACGGCGCACTCGAAACGACGCCCGGCGATTTCGTCGATCAGAACTTCGTCATGAAGGCCATCCTGCAAGCGGGCTCCGACTTCGCCATAGAGCTGTTTGGATACGATACCTGGAACGCTGGAAAGCTGATCGCCGACCTGCAGGACGAGGGGATGGACCCCGATATCATGGTCGAGATGCGGCAGGGGCACGGCACCTTATGCGCGCCGACCAAGGAACTGGAGCGGCTGGTGTTCGCCGGACGCATCGAGCATGGCGGGCACCCGGTTCTGGCATGGATGGCCGGGCATTGCACGGTGCGGTTCGACGTGAACCTCAACTACGTGCCCGACAAGAAGAATTCGCTCGACAAGATCGACGGCATCCAGGCGGCGGTCATGGGTATCGGTTTGGCGCTCGGCGGCGATGAAGCGGCGCCCAGCTCGCCCTGGGATGATCCCGATTTCAGTATTTCAGGATTGGTTGGCGCATGAAAGTTTCGTTCGAAGTCGGCCGCAGCCGCGAGGAACGTTCCGGAAGCATCGAAAATCCGACCGTTCCCGTGAGCCAGACGACGGAGTTCCTGCAGTTCTACGGGATGGATTCGGTATCGCTGCCGAGCGTGACGACGGCCTCGGCGCTCAAAGTTCCGGCGGTCAACGCGGCTGTGAACTTCCTGTCACGAACGCTGGCGGCTCTGCCGCTGCATGCCTATGTCCGAAAAGACGGGAGTTCGGAACGTGAAAACGGCGATGTCGAGGCCGTCCTTCGCGAGCCGACCCCGGAAATGGACGAATTCAAGGTCCGGCAGTATTTCTGGCAACAGGTATTTACCGGCGGGCGTGGGCTCATCTGGATCGAAAGAAACGGCGCCACGCCTGTCAATATGTGGCCGCTCAATCCGGCAAAGACGCGCATCAGGCGGCGTAACCTGCGCACCGTTTATCTCCATGATGGGCAGGAGTACCAGGCCCAAGACGTCATCGATATTCCCTATATGCTCCGGGATGACCAGCTCGGGCACTACGGGCCGATCAATCTGGCCAGCAAGGCGATCCAGCTCGCCATTGCCATGAACGACTACGGCTCGACGTTCTTTGCAGGCGGCGGCGTTCCCCCTCTGGCGATTTCCGGACCGCTACCGGAGGGCAATGCCGCGCTGAAACGGGCACAAGCCGATGTCGAACGCTCGATCAAGCTGGCGCAGGAAACCCGGAGCCCGGTTCTGCCCATCCCGGCCGGTCACAAATTGGAGCCTGTGGGGTTTGATCCTGCCAAGGGCCAGATGACTGAGGCGCGCACTTTCCAGATACAGGAAATTGCGCGCGGCTGGCAGATGCCGCCGGCATTCCTGCAGGATTTGTCGCGAGGGACATTCACGAATGTTGAGCAACAGGATCTGCATCTAGTCAAGCACCTGATTGGGCAATGGGCCAAGGCGTTCGAAGCGCAGGCCACGCTCAAGATTTACGGCCGTCAACGCAATCGAGAGCGCTATGTCGAGCACAATCTCGACGGCATCCAGCGCGGCGACTTCCTGAGCCGGAGCAATGCAATTGGTCGCGCCATCCAAACTGCGCAGCTGACCCCCAACGAGGCGCGCGCGCTCGACAACCGGCCCCGGTCTGCCAATCCGGCAGCCGATGAACTTCTGGTTCAGGGCGCAACAGTTCCGCTCGGGCAGCAACCGGTCCTGCCGGCGCCGACCGAGCCCAAGGAGAATGGAGAGGGCGATGAGCCAAAAGAAACCTGAGGACGGCCCGGAGCTGCGCTCGCTGGTCGCGCCAGTTGAGCGCCGGGCGGACGAGGCCGGCAAGGTCACCGTCACCGGCTATGCCGCAGTTTTCGGCGAATGGGCCGACATCTATGGTTGGTTCGAAGAGACGGTCGCCCGAGGTGCGTTCACGTCGACCCTGCGCTCCGCCGATGTCCGGGCCTATTTTGATCACGACCGGGGCAGGGTGCTGGGGCGCTCGACGGCGGGGACACTCCGCCTGGCCGAGGATGCCAAGGGTCTGTTCGTCGAGATCGACCTGCCCGACACAACAGACGGCCGTGACGTGGCAACGCTGATCGAGCGAGGCGACGTTTCTGGCATGAGTTTCGGTTTCTCGGTGTTGCGGCAGGAGTGGGACGAGACTGTCGACCCGCCGCGCCGCACAATTCTGGAAGTCGAGCTGCGCGAAGTCTCGATCGTTTCCGAGCCGGCCTATGAGGGAACTTCGATCGCCATGCGATCCCTCGAGGCTGCGCGAGACGAACGGCGCCAGCATCCGGCGCACCGCCGTATCGAAGCCCGCCGAGCCGAAATGGAACAGAAGATCCGCGGTATCCGCTGAATTCCCCGGCCCAGCCGGAGGTGGCGCGGCAAGCATCCCGCTTCCCGCCCTAACGCCCGCCATTCGGCGGGCTTTTTCGTGTCGCTCAAACCGTGAGGATTACAATGAGCAAGCTCAAGGAACTGCAGGAGAAGCGGGAAAAGCTCGTCCACGACGCCCGCTCTGCCCTGGAAGAGATCAACAAGAACACCGATGAATCTCGCGCCGCCGAACTCGAAAAGCGCCACGACGATATCATGGCGGATTTCGACAAGCTCGACGCAAGCATCTCGCGCGAAGAGCGAGTGGCAAAAATGGAGCGCGAAGCCGAAGAACGCCGCGAGCGGCAGCGGCCCAATCCCGGGGACGGCGAGGGCCGTGGCGCCGACGATGAAAAGCCGATGGAATACCGCGAAGCGTTCCATCGCTATGTCCAGGTGGCGGGCGATCTCTCCGCCCTGAACGATGAAGAGCGTGCCGCCCTTCGTGCTGGCGTAGCGCCCAAGGAAGCCCGCGCCCAGACCGTGGGCACGCCCTCTGCCGGCGGCTATACGGTGCCGACAGAGCTGGCGGCCGAGATCATCAAGTCGATGAAGATGTGGGGACCGATGTATGACGATGATGTCTGCACGGTCATGAACACCACGTCGGGTCATCCGATCGATCTGCCGACGGTCGATGACACCAGCTCGACGGCAGGCAAACACACCGAGGCGGGCGTTGTCACCGACGATGGCGGCAAGGACGTCACCGTGGGCAAGAAGACGCTCAATGCCTACGCCTACGACACGGAATGGGTGAAGTTCTCCTACGAGCTGGGGCAGGACTCGATCTTCAATTTTGAAACCCTGCTCGGCGGTTTGCTCGGTGAACGTCTCGGACGCCTGGCAAACAGCGAACTGACGATCGGCGATGGTGTCGATGACCCCAACGGCATTGTCACTGCATCGACCCTCGGCCGTACAGCAACGGCTACCGCTGCCATCACCTATGACGAGATGATCGATCTCGTCCATTCGGTCGATCCGGCTTATCGCGGCGCTCCGAAGGTGGGCTTCCAGTTCCACGACACGACGCTGGCGGCCCTGCGCAAGCTCAAGGACGGCGACGGCAAGTACATCTGGACCGCCGGCGACGTTCAGGGCGGAGTTCCCGGCACGGTGTTGGGCTATCGCTACCGCGTCAACCAGGCCATGCCGACGCTGGCAGCTGCCTCCAAGGCCGTCCTGTTCGGGGACTTTGGAAAGTACTTCGTCCGCAAGGTCGGAGGCATCGTGATGTTCGTGGCCCGCGAGCGTTTTGCTCCCGACATCGGGCTGCTCGGTCTTGTCCGTCTCGACGGCGAACTCGGCGATACCGCTGCGGTCAAGCACCTGATCACCGCCGCCGCATGAGGTTGGCTTTTGCCAGTGGGCGCAGGAGTTGCGCCCACTTTTCAAGCCAATGGAGAGAACCATGAAAATCAAGATGCTGACCAGCCTCGCCGGCCGGGATTACTCGTTGTCGATCAATGAGCTGACCGAACGGTTTGGAGACAAGGAAGCCAAGCGGCTCATCAAGGACGGATATGCCGAAAAGGCACCGCCCGAAATCAAGCCCAAACCCGAAACCAAAAAGGAGTGGGACGTGGAGCGTGATGCCCTTCTGGCGGAAAATGCCAAGCTCAAAGCCGATCTCGAAGAGGCTGCCAAGCGTGAGGAGGAACTTGCGTCAAAGGCAGCACTGGTCGACTCGGCGAAGGCCGCGTTCGGCGAAATGTTCGATCTCGCCCCGCGCGAAACGACCCAAGCGCCGCCGGCGCAGGAGAAGCGCGGCTGATGTGGAACACACCAACAGTTGTGGTCGCGCCTGCTGTTGAGCCGGTGACCCTTGCCGAGGCGAAGATCCAGTGCCGGGTCGATGATGACGACACAAGCTTTGACGATGACCTCAATCATCTGGTCAAGGCGGCGCGGGTGCATGCCGAATATTACTGCGGCGTCTATTTTGCCACCCAGACGGTGCGCGCCCAGTGCGACAGCTTCATCGATATGGCGCGCTTGCCGATGGCACCCGTCCAATCAGTCTCATCGATCGCCTATATCGACACGGCGGGAGATCCGCAGACGGTCGCGGCCGAGACGTTCAGCCTGCGGCAGGATGCATTCGAGCCGGCCATCCGGATTAAGCGCGGTCAGACCTGGCCAGCAATCGAGATCGGAAGCCGGATCACGCTCGAGGCGGTTGTGGGTGGCGTTCCTGACGACGATGTGCGCCATGCGATGAAAATGCTTGTGGCACATTGGTTTGTGACGCGTGAGGCCGTGATTATCGGAACGATCACTGCAAATGTGCCCATCAGCGTCGACGCCCTGCTTGCCAATCACCGGAGATAGTCAATGCGCGCAGGCACCCGCGATCGTCGTATCGTCCTCAAGCGTGCAGGGGAGCCGACCGGCACTGACCCGTACGGCAATCCTGTTCCCGGCGCCGATGTCGAGATCGGACGGTGGGCCGAGTATGTGCCGATTTCTGATCGCGAGCGGTTAGCGGCGATGGAAGTGTCGGCGGAATATACGGCTCGGTTTTCCATTCTCTGGAGCGCTGCGGTCGCCGGTGTCGATCCGACATGGTGGATCGAGTTCGAGGGCCGGATCTACGATATCGTGGGAGCGAAAGAGATCGGGCGCCGCAAGGGTATCGAGATCACGGCGGCGGCGCGGGCAGATGGCTAGATCGACCGTCAAGATCGCAGGGCTGCGCGAGACCGAGAAAGCCATGGAGGAAATCAGCAGAGCGGCCGGCAAGGCTGCGGCGCGAAATGCGCTGATGCAGGGTGGCGAAGTTTTCGCGCGCGAGTGGCGCAATATCGCGCCTCGCGATGAGGGCCACCTGATCGAATCGATCGATGTCGGCACCAAGCTGACACGCCGTCAGCAAAGTCAGCATCGCAAGGAAAGCCCTGTCGAGGTGTTCGTTGGCGCCAATGATCCGGCGGCGGTTACCCAGGAGTTCGGCACGGTCGATCATCCGCCCCAGCCATCGGCCCGGCCAGCCTGGGATGCGACAAAGGATGCCGTGCTCAAAAGGATCACCGACGTTCTGATGGTCGACGTGCAAAAACGTGTCGCCCGGGCGCGCGCCAAGGCCGCAAAGGCGGGGAAATCATGATCGACGTGGAGATTGCCTTGCGATCGCTGCTGGCCGGATATGCGCCGCTCACTCAATTGGTGGGCGCTGCGATCTATGTTGGCGAGCGGTTCCCGCAAAATTCGCCGAGGAAGGCCGTTCTGATCTATCCCATGCACCTGCCGCGTGGATACACGATGCAAGGGCCGGACGCCGTTCTGGAGATGCGGGCTCAGATCTTCTCGCGTCACAAGCTTAAGCCCACCGAGACCAGTGAATACGAGGTCGGCCAGATCGCCGAGGCCGTCGCCAAGTGCCTCACGGCATTTCGCGGGACGGTCGGCAATATTCGGTTCCAGCTGATCGAAGCGGAAATGTTGCGCCCCGCCGGATCGCGGACCAGTGCCGAAACGATCGCGGGCCGGTCACAGGACTTTCTGATTACGGCCAACGCCGTATAGCGCCCATATGCCGCCCGTGGGCTGGGCGCCTTTCACATCATTGATGGAGACTACCAATGACTGACACTCAGGCACGCATTGGGCATGGCGGCACGTTCGAGCTTGCCTATGCCAGTGCCCCGACCGCCTTCACCTATATCGCGGAAACCCGCGATTTCACCCTGCCGAACGAAAGCACCGGGACCGATGACGCGACGCACATGCAGTCGCCCAATCGTGTTCAGGAGTTCATCGACACCCTGACCGATCCCGGCGAAGTGTCGTTCGACATGAACCTGGTTCCCGGTTCGGCCTCCGATCAATTCCTGATGGCCTGTCGTGGTAAGCGCATGCTCTGGCGCTACACGTTCCCGAGTGGTCACCAGTTCCTCGGCTATGGCGTTCGCACCGGCTACGAAAAGAGCGCTCCAGCTGCCGGCCGTATGGAAGCGTCGGTCACCTTCAAGGTGTCGGGCGAACCTGACATGACCGAACCCACGGCCCCGCGCAACCTGGTCGCTCCGACCATCACGGGCACTGCCCAGGTCGGTGTTCCCCTCGTTGCTGATCCGGGCATCTGGGCCGGCGCGATGTCGCTTTCCTATCAGTGGGAAGCTGGTGGAGTGGAGATCGCCGGCGCGACCAATACAACCTATGTCCCCG
>Ga0315336_1001518_pt1 | contig 44030 bp, 33 predicted proteins | sample ASW5metaG_FD_204512 | JGI IMG/M metagenome (GOLD analysis project Ga0315336, IMG submission 204512) | Ammonia-oxidizing marine archaeal communities from Monterey Bay, California, United States - ASW #5 | ecosystem: Environmental > Aquatic > Marine > Intertidal zone | place: USA: California... | reverse complement strand
TCAATGGGGACGGACTGGGCGACCTGATGATCGGCTCGGGGTGGCAGGTCCGCTTGCTCCTCGGCCCCGTCGACGAGCACCGGGGAGCGACGCCCGAGGGCTTTGCACGGATCGAGGATCTCCCTGGTGTTATCGGAGATGCACCCGTGGGCATCGGCGACCTCGACGGCGACGGTCAGGGCTTTGTGGCCCTGGTGGCCGATGCCGATGCCGGCCCCGCCCAGGTGGGCTTGTTCAAGGGGCCCTTTGCCGGTGCCCACTCGTGGTCCGAGGCACAGGCAACCATCGAGGCCCGGGACTACGGGGGCGAGTCGTTCGGGACCACCGCCGCCCTTGGAGACGTCGACGGAGACGGGTTGGCGGACTTTGCAGTCACCGAGCAGTACGCGGACGACTTCGTCGTACAGGGGGAGGCCTTTGTCTTCCTGTCCACGCCGACGGGCATCGCGACGCCTCGCGACGCGGAGATTCGGCTTCCAGACTGGTACGCCTTCAAGTTCGTCGGCGACCCGCTCGACGAGACGACGATACGGGCGTCTCCTCATGGGCAGGTGGCCGGGGCCGGGGATGCCGACGGCGACGGACTCGACGACGTGTGGGTCGGTCTTCCCGGGCAGGTAGGAAACGTCGAGGCGACGGGTTCGCAGTTTGAGGTCGGCGCCGCGATGCTCCTCACCGGTCTGACGGGAGGGGCGGACCAGCACGCCCCCGACCCGGCCCTCACGATCTTTGGTTCTGCCGGGGACATGAACCTGGGGGTGTCGCTGGACTCCGGAGACGTGAACGCGGACGGCGTGCCGGATCTGCTGCTGGGTCACAACGGCGGCGGATACCTGATCCTCGGCCTCCAGGAGAGCGGGATCGCCAAGGTCGACGACGCGGCGGTGGCCGCGTTCCAAGGGCAGGACCACGTCATGAACGGCGGATATTCCGTCGCGCTCGGCGGGGACTACGACGGAGACGGCTTCGACGACATGGTCTTGGGTGCCCGGGGCAGCGCAGAAGACCTCGGTGGAGCATGGCTGTTCTTCGGCGGCGCCCCTCGGTGAGGTCGAACGCCTGTTTTCCGCTCCTGGCACTGCTGTCGGTCAGCTGCGCTCCGCTCGACAACATCGATCCCGACGGAGATGGATACAGTGCGGCGCAGGGCGATTGTGACCCCCTCGACCCGACGGTCTACCCAGGGGCCGGGGGCTGCGACGACGGCATCATTCCGCCGCTGAGCTGCGAGACGCCGTTTCCGGAAGGGTTCTACGTGAGCGGACCCCGTGACGAGGTGCTATCGACTACCCCCATGCAGCTGAAGGCAACGGACATCGTCATGTCCGAGGTGGCTTTTCAGCGGGATGGCGCCGATCTCCCCGGCGCCTGGATCCCGGATCCCGACGACAAGTGGGCGTGGATTTTTGCTCCGGCGACGCCGATTCTCCCCGATACGACCTACACGTGGGGGCTGTGGGGTGAAGCCGTCAGCACTTTCGCATGGGGCGACGAGTTCGACGCTGGATGTGCAATGAACACCTTCACCACGTCCGCCCTCGGGCTACCTGTCGATCCGGAGGCGGTCGAGGGAAGGACCTTCGAGTTGGGGGTCGCCTGGGGCGAAGGCCTGAGCCTGCTCTTGCTGCAACACGAGCAGCCTCCGTTTCTGTTCCGGATCGACAGTCTCCAGGGCACCGAGGCTCGGGTGACGCTGGCGCCCACGACGCCGCCCACCCCGGACGGGGCGTGGAGCCAGGGGATGTGCGAGACCACGACTGTGGTCGCGGGAACCTGGGATGGGACCGCGATCGCCCTGGAGGGGGACAGCCTGACTCTGCCTGTCGGGCTCACGGGCCTCGGAGACGCCCCCGCGTTTGGCGTCGAGCCGTCCACGACCCTGGAGCTCACCGACTGGAGTCTTGGCGTTGTGCTGCATCCCGACGGAGCCGGGGCTTTGCTCGACCACTTCGCGTTCAGTGTCGACACCCGCGGGTTGGGGGACTTCGGCGTATACGCGACCTTGGAACCCATTATCGGAGACGGTACGCCATACAATTTCTGCACCATCACTGCGGACGTCGCTGGGCTGACCTGCGAGCCATGTGACGACGGCCTCGAGACCTGTCTAACCGTCGAGTTCCTCGGCGCTCTCGCTGGAGAGGCTCCCGAGCCCCTGGTCGACATCGACGCGGTCGACGCCGAGTGCGAGTGACTACCGAGCGCTGAGTCCGGCGACGAACGTGACCGATGGGAGCCAGGTCAGTCCGCCGGTGGTCGGCGTCACGTGCACCTCGGGCTTCACAGCCACCAAACCGAGGTCGTTCTGGGCGTCGACCCGCCAGCCGGCTGCCAGCAATGGTGCGCCTTGATCAAAGGGGCCAATGCGGCGGACGAGTCCGCCGGCGCCCAGGGTCGGGCCCTGACCGACGCCCGCGCCGATCCTCCATCCCACCGAGGCCACCGAGCGGATCGCGCCGACCTGGCCGAGGCCCTCGACCTCACCGAATCCGCCGGACGCGGAGAGGGCGAACACCGGGCGTCCGCCGCCCTTGTCGCGAGGTTGGAACTGGACGTCGAGCTCTCCGACGGTTGCGGGCGTCCAGGCCGATTGGGTCCATCCCCCGCCCAAGCCGACGTTCCAACGGGATCTCCTGTCTTGAAGCAGCTCGCGGATGTCCGTGGCCTGGCCGGCGCGGAATCGGACCGAGGTGTCCACGACCGCCCGGTCGTCGTCGGTCAGGGTGACCCGATGCCGCCCGGGAGGGAGAATTGCGCCCCGCTCGGCGCCGTTCACCCGGACCTCTACGCCCTCCGGAAGCCCGGACAGTCCGGTGAGGATCGCGTTCTCGGCGTCCACGCGGTCGTCGGGGTCGCCGGCGAGGAACAGCCCACCGGCTCCCACCTCTGACGTCTCGATTCGCGGGATCTGGGCGCCGCCGGTGTGACGCATCGTTCGCGCGGCCACGTGTTCGTGCAGTTCCTGAACCGAGACCAGGCCGTCCCCGTCCAGGTCGGCCGCCCCGCTGAGACCCTCGACCAGAAAGTGCGTGTAGACCCCATTTTCGAGGGCGTCGTCCTCTCGGGCTGGTTGGCGGATGTCGGCGGCGTACATGCGGGCGTCGTACTTGGCGAACCGGGGCACGAGCGGGTCGGGTGGGGGACCGCGGAGGGCATTGATCCACCCGAGGACCTGGCTGGAGAGGGTGGAGCGACCGGTTCCGGAGTGGCAGGCGTCGAGCATCAACACCCGGCGGCGGGGCTCGATCTCCCGCAGGGCGTCCTCGATGTCGTGCATGGCGATGCCCGTGCGATCGTAGCGCTCGAGGACGGCATCCGAAGGGAGGAAATAGAGGGCAGAACTCTCCTTTCCGAGGGGTCCCAGCGTCCCGTGTCCGGCCAGGAAGAGCAGGAAGAGATCGTCGCGCTCGAGGTCAGAGGTCACCCGGTGGAAGGCGCCCCAGAAGCTCTCGGCGTCGACCTCCCCCTCCAGGACGCGCACGGTGTCGAATCCCCCGGCGTTGGCATCTTCGAGCACCGCGCCCATGTCGCGGGCGTCCTTGGCCGGAAACTGCAGTGAACCGAGCGCGGTGTCGGTGTACGCGTCGATGCCCACGACCAGGGCGACCCGGCGGGGCGCATAGGCGTCGTCGAGCCCCTCGGGAACCTCCACCGTGCCGGCGTGGGCGAGGGCGAAGATCCCGGCCAGCAGCAGGTTCGTCACTTGGAATCCTCGGCGACAACGACCGCCCTCGATTCACAGTTATCGGCGTCGCACTCCCCGTATCCGGCGGTCGAGGCGTACACCGTCCAGTTCCCGGGCGTGTCCAGCGTGAGCGCCAAGAGTCCCCCGTCGTTCTTCAGATCTGCCGGAGTGGGTTCACTATCGTACTCGCCGAGCTCCGAGCGCCCCTTTGGACTTATGGCCCACACCGAGACCCGGGCGGAAGGGGTCGCACCGAGGCGGAAGACCAGCTGCTGCCCGGTGGGGTAGACCTCTCCCTTGCGCAGGCGCTCCGGCCCGGACTCCATGAGCGCCACCACCCGGAGGTCGATGTCCACTGCACCCTCGCCGCCGCGCATGCGGATCCCGTTGTCGGGCACGGAAAACCAGAGGAGTGCGCCCGCGGCCATGGCCAGCACGGTTCCGACCGCGGCCCGCTGCGCCCACGGCGAGCGTTGTGGCTCCTGATTCCAGTCCGGGGCGTTGGCAGGCGGCTCCGGCCCTTCGAGGTGCTTGATCCAATCGATGGGGTCGTGTGGTTCAGGCATAGAGCACATCCAGTTGGGTGCGGAGACGGGTGCGCGCCCGCTTGAGTCGGGAGCGCACGGTCACGGGCTTTTGATCTCGCATCTGGGCGATCTCGGTGGGTGTGAAACCCTCGAGCTCCAGAAGCAGGACGTTGCGATCCTCGGGTCGGAGACGAAACAGCCCCTTGACCAGCAGATCACGGGCGACGATGGCGTCGGTGGGTTGGTACACCGCTGTCTCGGGGACCTCGAGGGTGAGCAGATTGCGGTCGGGAAACCAGGCATCTCGGCCGGCGTTGGCGGCGATCCGAAACAGCCAGGACCGGAAGGGCCGGTCGGTATCGTACTTGTCGGCGAAGCGGTGCACCCTCAGAAACGCCTCCTGCAGGGCCTCCTCGGCGTAGGCGCGTCGGCCCGTCCTCTTCAGGAGGAAGCTGAACAAGGGCCGACTCCAGCGTCGGTAGAGCTCGTCGAATGCGTGGCGGTCGCCGTTCTGCACCCGCGACATGAGCTCGTTGTCGGATGGTTCGGTCGTCAACCCGGGTCACACCTCCGCCGAAGTAGACCACAGGCGGCTGCGCGAGCTGCTCGCTACTCACAATCGAGGGTCATTCCCGAGAAGTAGCCCGGCAGGACGGGCAGGATGACCTCGTTCGCGTCCCCGCTCCAGTAGTGGTCCCGCGGCGTGCAGCTTCCGGGTCCGTCCAGGGACACGGTGACGGTGTCGCCGGTGACGTTCAGCGCGACGAAGCGCCCCGATGCCGAGGTGCTGGTCAGATCGGGATCGATACCGGTGCTGAGGTCGTTGAAGTAGTGAACAAACTCGCCGCCTTCGAGGGTGCCGATGTAGCCATCGCTCTCGGTGAGCGTGAGCCCGACGTGGCCGTTCGACATGTCGAGACCGAGGCCCTCCATAATGAGCTCCGTGGTCTCCTGCGGGAGAATGTAGATTCCGACTTCCATGTCGACGGACTGGGTCGCGTAGGGCAGGAGGTGAGGCGTGTAGCCTTCGCCTTCGATGGTGACGCCGACATCGGAATCTGCAGGTACCGTGAGAACGGCGATGCCGTCGGAGTCGGTGACAGTGCAGTTGTCGGTCCCCATGACGCACGTGTCGAGGCCCACGAGTGCGGAAGAGAGCACCGAGTGTCCGACGAAGATCTCCAGCGAGACCGTGTCGCCGGCGTCGATGTCGGCGGCGGAGTCGTTCGAGTTGGCATCGCCATTGGCGCAGCCGACGGCGAGAGAGAGTGCGAAGACGGTGATCATTGGACGGTGCATTGGAGCCTCCTGGGGGTGTCCATTCGTCGGGCTCTACTGGCGCCGTGCCGCCAGCGTTGCAGGGGTCCTCATCTTTTTTCCGTCGGGGCGTAGCCGGCGACGACGAAAGTGGCCCACTCCCCGGGCCGGGCATCGCCGTTGTTGCGGTTGGCGGTCAACATATCGAGTTGAGCGATTCGCAATGCTGCCACCGGGTCGCGGTCGTGACGCAGCACCCCCTTGTACATTCCGTTCATGAGCTCTGCGGTGGGCTCATCGGGAACACTCCACAGACTCAGGACCACTGCCCCGGCCCCTGCCATGGAGAAGGCGCGTCGCATTCCGAGCACGCCTTCGCCGGGCATGGCCTCCCCCAGGCCGGTTGCGCAGGCCGACAAGACCACCAACTCTGTGCCCCGGAGATCGAGGGAGGCGAGGTCTTCGGCGGTGAGTCGGCCGTTCTCGCCCAGCTGATTGGCCTGCGCGAAGACCAGTCCCGAGTTGAGCAAGAGGCGCGATTGAGTTTGGGCCACATCGATGCCGCACCCGTCGAAGAAACCGTGTGTGGCGATGTGTACAACGCGTTTGCCGGGCAGGGCCTGCAGGACCGTTTCTCGGGTGGCGGCCGCGGCCATGAGCAGGGTGGAAGAGGATCGCTTGCGATGTCGCCGCCACAGTTTGCGCAGACCCTCGACCTCGGCACCGGTCCCGGGCAGCGGGCGCCAGCTCGTGCAGGGGACCTCGTTGGATTCGACAGGACCAAACGCCACATCACCGACCGCAATCATGCCGTCGACCAGTCCGTCTGGTTGGCCGAGCAACTCCGCTGCGACCGAGAGCGTCGAGACCGCGGTCCTCTCCACAAGATACGTCCCGTCCTCCATCGGAAGGGCCGCAAACGAGACCTCGGCGAGGTAGGAATCGGGGACGAAGAACACCTGCTTGGCATCGACCTGCAGTGGGTCCCAGACCAGCTCACGCACGCGCCGTCCCCTGGCGTCGATTCGGGTCGTGGCAAGCTGCCCGTCGAGGGCTCGCCCCCACTCCCGAATGGCCTCCTTCATGGTCTCTTCGTCGGCGAGTTCCACGCGTCGAACCGTGCAATCTGGCCGCAACACGAACGCCATCAGTCTCACATCGCGGTAGAGCGCCATCCGCAGGGTATCGACGAGCACCGCGTCGGGGGGAAGGGCCTGGCAGATGTCCTTCAGCGTGGGGTCGAGATCGGCAACCCCCCGCCCCATCTTGCGCAACATCGTCTGTGTCGCGAGCCCCTTCCAGAGCAGCATGTATTCGTAGAGTTGCTCGGGTTCCCCGACGTCTGCGTCGAGGAGACTGAACAGGGACATCCTCGTCTTGTTCGCGAACGCCAGTGCCTCGGCGTCGGGGAGGCCATCGAGTACCCGCTTGGCGTAGTCCCGACTCAGGGCGAGTGCGGCGTCGAACTGCCGGGCGGCGTACTCGTCGTCGTCGTTTGCAGCTGCAGACATGCCGACAACCGCGTGTGACAAGGCGATCTTGTAGTGACCTTCCGGGAGTCGCTCCTTCCGGATCTGAAGCGATCGCTCGGCCAGTGGGAGGGCGAGAGAAGCCTCGCCATCCAGCACCCGGAGGTAGGCCAGCTTCAAGAGTATCTCGGCGAACTCGAGGTGCTGCCCGATCTCTTGCAGTGAGTCGGCGACCTCCTCCAAGAGGGTACGGGCCTTGGTGTTGTCTCCGAGCCAGGCGTGGTGCACGGCGATTCCGGATTGCGAACTGATGGTGGCGGGGTGCCGGGGCCCCAATGCCTGCAGCTGGATCTCGTAGGCGCGCGTGTGAAGGGCAAGCCGTTTCTCCACCGCCCCCGTCGGGAGGACGGCGGCGAGGTTGCTGAGGGCCCGCGCAGTGTCGGGGTGGTCAGGGCCGTGCATGGCCTCGGTTCTCTCGGCGAGCTCCCCATAGATCTGCGGTGTTCTCGTGCGGTCACCGAGCTCGTACAAGAGCACGGCGTAGTTGTTCAGGAGATGTATCGATACATTCCCTCGCCCATGATGGGACTCTTCGGCGGCGATGGCGCGCTCGAACAGCGCCCTCGCCTCGAGCAGGTGCCCCTGATTCTGGATCACCATAGCGAGCGTTCCTCGCGTCATGGTCAGCGCCGTCTCGTCGTCTGGATGCAGGGCGGCCAGGTCGTCCAGCACCTGTTCGAGGAGGGCGCGCGCCCGGTCCGGGTCCGGTCCAGCCAGCACGAAGCCGAGCAGACGCCTGTTCTCCGACAAGTCTGAAGGCAGAGCATCGCCGTTGCCTTCACGGATGGAGAGCGCCCGCTCCAGGGCCTCAATCGCGCCGTCGATGTCGTTGATTTTCTCCAGGCACAGCCCGAGCTCATACAGCGCCTTGGCGGTGAGCTTGTGATGGTCTCCGAGGGCAGCTTCCCGGATCTCCACGACACGACCCATGGTCGCGGCGGCATCGGGGCGCCGGCCGATTTGGTATTGGACCCGGGCGAGCTGGGTGAGTGCGACGGCCAGCTCTGGATGGTTGGGTCCGAGCTGTTCCTCAGTACGACCCACCTTTTCCGTGGCCTCGACGAAGATTGCGGGTGGCCCGGCCCAGGCAGTCACCACCCACCACAGCACAGCCGCCAGCATCTGCCCTCCGCCTGTCCTCTAGCGCGCTGGTAGGCTGCTCGCGTGTCACTCTCGAGCCTCGGTTGGTTTGTCGTCGGCGGTCTCGCTGGTGCCGGCGTCATCGCGCCCGCCGTTCGGGGCTCCCAGCGCGACGCCTTCCTCGCTGTGCTCATCGCCATCGTCGCCATGAACGGGATCTACGTCGGGGTGGCCCTCAACTCCCCGGTCGAGGTCCTCCTCGGAGAGTCGGTCCTCGCCACTGTGATCATCGCCGTCGCCGCCCGGCTGTATCAGGCCCGCTCCAACCTCATCGTGCTCTGTGTGGTGGTGCACGCCGCCGTCGACGGCCTGCACCACTTCGTGGAGGCGGCGCCGGTGCCCGAGTGGTACATCCTCGCCTGCCTGGGCTTCGACCTCGCATACGCGGCGGTCGCCGTCTATGTGCTCCATTACTCCGGCCGATAAATCGACCTCCGCCCTACGCTTCGCTCCGGTTGGCATTTTGGAATCCATTCACAGTCGACACTCAAAACGGGCGGCGCCGACTGTGAACGGAATCCGAGCCGTCGGGCCCGCCAAAGGGCTGCGCAACCAGCCGGCGTGGCGGTGCGCGGTCATCGACCACCACCGACCGGTTCCTGGTCCACCAGGACGCGCAGCGAGGCCGCCCGTCGCGCCAGCTGGAACGATTCGCCCGACGCCGCGGATACCGTCGCCAAGCCCTGGTGGCGGCGACTTCTCCGGCGCTGACCGGCGTCCGGCGTTCGTGGCGGCTGAACCCCGGCTACCGGAGCCACGCTCCGTACACCAGGAACCCCCCACCGCCCGTCCCGTCGTACGGATCGGCGATCATCACGTCGCTGTAGCCGTCGGCGTCCACGTCGCCGACCCCGGCAACCACGAGCGCGTCGTACGGATCATCCGAGGCCGGCGTGAAGATCACATCCGCGCTGGCGAGATTCAACGTGCCGTTCACCGGTCCCAACACCAGGTAGGCCTTCCCACCATTTGCTCGCTTGGCACTGATCAGCACGTCGTCGAAGCCGTCCCCGTTCACGTCTCCGGCCCCCGCCACGTCGTTCCCAGCGTCGTCGTCGTCGTTGCCCCCGACGAGGGTGGTGTCCGCGTTGTTCAGTGAATCTCCTGGGATACCGCCGACACGACCCAGCATCACATACGCCTCTCCAGGCGGGCCGACCACCCCCTGCCCGGCGTTATGGGCGCCGATGAGGAGATCGGCGTACCCGTCGCCGTCGACGTCTCCCGCACCGTCCACCGCCTCGGTCTTCGCCTCCGGATCGGCGCCGCGGAGCTTCTCGGATACCGCGACCAGGGCGACGTGCCCGGCAGGCGGCGGTCCGAGCACAATGTAGACCGCACCCGATGCGTTGCCGCCGGCGTCCTGCCCGTTGGAGCTGATCGCCAGGTCGTCGAAGCCATCCCCGTTCAGATCCCCCGGCCCAGCGACCTTGCTCCCCGCCCGGTCGAAGTCGGTCTCGCCCTCGAGGATGCTGTAGGCGTTGTTCAGCGTGTCCACGCCGGTCACGGGGCCCAACACCACATAGGCCGCGCCAACTCCGGTCCCCGCGTTCTGATTTCCGGCGGCTCCGACGATGAGGTCGTCGATTCCGTCGCCGTTCACGTCTCCGGCGCCGGCGAGGCCCGAAGCGACGGAGTCTCCGGGGTCGCCGTAGCGAATGATCGGGGCGGTGGCGGCGCTCATCACCCCCTGCTGTGCGCCGCTATAGATGTAGATTGTCCCTGACGAATTCGCCCAGGTCTCGTTACGCGGGGCGGCGAAGGCGATGTCGTCGAAGCCGTCGTCGCTGATGTCTCCGACCCCGGCGACCTCGTCCCCGCACCAGTCGTCCTCGACCTCTCCGAGGAAGGTGGCGGTTGCGTGCTCGAGGTCCAAGGTGCCGTAGACGGGCCCGTTCACCAGGTAGACCGCCCCCGACGAGTCGGCGACGTCGTCGTTGTAGGGGTCGCCGATGAGCAGGTCGTCGAAGCCGTCCCCGTTCACGTCTCCGGCTCCGGCGAGTGCCCGACCGGCCTGGCCGCCCCACTTGCCCACCAGCTTGGTGGCGTCGCCGAGATCGTAGGCAGAGCTGAAGGCGACGGGACAGTCCCCAGTGGCCGGGTTGGCGAGGGGGTCGGCGTCGTCGCAGTCGGTGTCCCAGAGCACGTAGTCCGATGGGGCGCTGCAGCCGGTGACCTCCACCAGCGGGTCCCCGTATCCGTCGCCGTCGGCGTCCACGAACCAACGGGTGTCGGGGTGGATGAGGAAGTCGGCGTCGTCGCAGTCGGTGTCGACCACCGACCACTCCAAGGCCGGATCGCAGCGGAGCTCAATGACCTGGGGGATGCCGTACCCGTCCCGATCGAGGTCGGCGTAGTGCACGGTGCCGCCGGTGGCGTCCGGATCCTCGTCGTCCTCGAGGTGGTCGCAATCCTCGTCGACATCCAGCGGGTCGCAGACCTCGATGGCGCCCGGGTGGATCGCCGGGTCGTCCCGCTCGCAGTCGTCGTAGTTCCCCACAAAGCCCGACGGCGCTGTACACGCCTCCACCGAACCCGAGATGTAGCCATACCCATCGCCGTCGGTGTCCGGATACCAGCGCGGCTGATCGATGGCGTCGGCGCCGTCGATGCTCCCGTCGCAGTTGTCGTCGATGCCGTTGCAGCGCTCGTCCTGGCCGACGAACACATCCGGGTCGACGTCGTCGCAGTCGGTGTCGTCGGCGACGTGGCCGGTGGGCGCATCGCAGGCCAGGAGCTCGCCAGCGCCGTCACCGAAGCCGTCGCCGTCCACATCGGGGAACCACCCAGTCTGTCCGGCGGCCCCCGGGTCGGCGTCGTCGGCCAGGCCGCTGCAGTCCTCGTCGGTGTCGGCGGCGTCGCAGATCTCCGGGGCGGCGGGGTGCACCGAGGCGTCGGTGTCGTCGCAGTCGTCGGCGTTCTCCACGCTCCCTGGGGGGAGATCGCAGGCCAGCTGGCTCGACTCCAGGTCGCCGTAGCGGTCCCCGTCTCCGTCCGCGAACCACTCTGTCTCGCCGATGGCACCGGCCTCGTCGATGTCGCCGTCGCAGTCGTTGTCGATGCCGTCGCAGTGCTCGTCGGCGCCGGGGAAGACTGCGGGGTCGGTGTCGTCGCAGTCCACCGCAGCGGGCGCACCGTCGCCATCCGCGTCGGTGACAGGGTCCGGATCGGTCGTCGGGTTCTCGGAGGAACTGCTGTCGGTATTGGACGGTTCGGCCGGATCGCCGGGCGTTTCGGTCGTCGGTGGGTTGCACCCCAGCGCCACCATCCCCGCGACCCAGAGCCATCGATGCATCCCGTCCCCCTATGAGGAACTGAGTAAGACTCCCCCGCGTTTTCCGCTCTCAGCCCGCCCATGGAGCCATTGCGGCCCTACAACGTCGTTACTGACCCGGTTTCGAATCGTTCGTCTGCGAAACCGAGGTACAGAAAGTTCGATACCGAGCCAAGGGCTGATGGCCCCCGCAACTCCACCAGTTGGGCACCGCGAGGTTGATGGGCGGTCCCGACGACAGCACCGCCGGGAGTCCGCCGACCTCGCGCGTGACGCACTCGAAGTGCTTGCGCGTGCAGTCCTCGATCCTGCCGTCCGAGGCGATCTGCACCACCTTTCCGGCGTCCTTGACGATGTCCTGGACCGCGTAGGGGCCGCCTTCGTAGTCGCTGATCGCCCAGGTCATGGTGTCGTTGAGCTCCGTCCGAAAAGGACGTGACTCCCTCCTGGATCAGACCAGGCGCCTGCTCCCTGGCGCCGCTCATGACGTGCAGGGCCACCGCGCCCGCGTGAAGGCTCGTGGAGAACAGGTGCTGCATGGCATCCACTAGTCAGGGACCTCGGGTTTCTTGCGTAACAAGGCACCTTGTTACCCGGGCCCGCCCTCCGGCTGGATTCTGTTGCCTGAGAGGCGCCCTCCGGAAACTGGCATGGATCGTGCAGTCATGAAAACCCAACAGGGAGTTGCTATGACTGAAGAAACCCGTGAGAGCACCAGTGTCCTCGGGCAGGCCGTCGACGAGATCCGCGTTCAGGCCTGGCTCGCCGCCGCAGAGTTTCGGAATCCGAGCATGCATGAGAAAGAGACCCGAGAAGAGGTCGACTTTCTGGCACAGCTTCGAGACAAGCTGCGCGTGCAGATCCACCTCGGCAAGCTCGACGCCACCGACGAGTGGCACAAGGCGGAGAACGCGTGGCGGCGACTGGTGGGCAAGGCTGCGCACGGCGTCCACGAGGTCGAGGAGGGGCTGCACGACCTGCTCCGCGATATCCGAGACGGCTATCAGCGCATCGAGGCCTCCGACACCTGACCCGCTCGCCGCACAGAGAACCTATGGACTGCGGTGGCGGATGTAGACAAGCCAGTAGGTTCCTGCGACGAGCACACTGCCGCCGAGCACATTGCCGGCGGTCACCCAGAACAGATTGGCCACCGCGGGTGCTATCAGCGAAGGGTCCCCGGCCTCGGCGATTCCCCAGGGCAGGAAGAACAGGTTCGCGATGCTGTGCTCGAATCCGGCCGCGACGAACGCGGTGATGGGGAAGAGCACGGCAAGGAACTTGTCGGCGAACGTGTGGCCGCCCATGGCCAACCACACCGCCAGACACACCAGCGTGTTGCATAGTACGCCGCGGGAGAAGGCTTCTGAAGCCGACAGTGCGCACTTGGAGCGGGCGATCATCACAGCCGTGTCGCCAACCGCGCCATCGGCGAGCCCCCCCGTGTCGGCCAGCAGGACGAGCGCGACGATGAGGAACGCCCCGACTGCGTTTCCGACGTAGACCAGGAGCCAGTTCCCGATCAGCTCGGCCGATGAGATCCGGCCCGAGGCCCAGGCCATGGCGACCAGGTTGTTGCCAGTGAACAGCTCGGCGCCTGCGAGCACGACCAGCACCAGTCCGAGGGAGAAGGACAATCCGCCAACGGCCCGAGTGATGCCAAACCCAAGGGATGAGCCCGTGACGACGACCGTGTAGAAGACCGCTCCGAATGCGATGAAAGCGCCAGCAAGACCGGCGAGGGCCAGAACCTGGGTTCGAGGCATTCTGGCTTTCGCGACGCCGACGTTTTCCACCCGGGTGGCGATCTCTGCGGGGGAATAGGCGTCGAGATTGTGCACAGTTCCACCTCTGCGAAGGAGAGGGCGAAGAGACCCGGAGGGCGGGGCCGTCGCCGCGGCTTGGTATCCCGGGCTCAGGTGGCATGCGAAGGCCTGGGGACCCTCGAAGGGGTGTGCAAGCGCCCAGGTGGTGGGGGTCTTGACCCGCAACGCGATGTTCTAGCCGAATGCTTGGCGCCCACCGAGGTCGAATCGACCGGGCCGATCGACCAGATCGGCAGCTAGACCGACATTTGCCGCCGAACGCGCGCCGTAGACGGTGTAGTAGTACGACACGGACAGGTTCACCGGTGGGGCCATCACCGCGGCCGAGAGGAAGGCGTCCTCCCAGGTAAAGCCAAGCCACAGGAAGCCCCATTGCAGAAGACCCTGGGTGACGGGCGCCCAGGCCAGCATGTAGAGGTGCAGCGTCAGCTCGCGGCTGGCCCGCAAACGTCGATTCCAGACGGCGTGAAGCCAGAAGCTCCCCAGGGTCAAGACGGCTACGGCCAGCGCCGACCAATAGGTCGATGCGCCCAATCCGCCGACACCCACAGCGCCGTAACCATGGGCGCTTCCGAGCCAACCCACCACAGCCAGCACGAGGGAGCCTCCGAAGAAGCCAGTGGCGTGGCCGCCGGTGGTGCCCTGCTCGAATTGACGGCGCACCAGCACGGGGAATGAGATGAACACGCCCAGCAGCCCCAGTGTTCGGAGCCAGAGGAAACCGGCGTGGGTCTGGTACACGGTCAGGTCGCGCCCGGCCAGGAAGGGGTCCCTGAATGCGGCCAGGGGGTCCGGCGCCCCCAGGGTGATCAATACGCCATATGCCATGGCCATTCCGGCGGATAGTCCTGCAATCTGGAGGATCGGTAGCGACGGAATGAGTCTGCTTTTTGCCCAGTTGCCGGCGCGGACGATGGGCGCGCTGCGGGGGCCCTGGAGCGACGCGGCCTGCAGGTGCACGACGACAATGGCCCCGACCATGACCTGGAGTGCCAGAAACATCAGCACGGCGACGTGGGTGGTGGCCTGGTCGAGGGCGATGTCCACATAGAGCCATCCCAGAAACATCCACCAGAACCGGAGCAGGGGTGCGATGAGCATCACCGCGAAGTTCAGGACCATGATGACCCGGTGCGCGACGACCTCGCCGCGCATGATGTGGCCCCATGCGGCGAGAAGAGTGTAGGTGGCCATGAAAGCGATGCCCATCAGCCCCACGTAGAACGGCGCACCACCGTAGATGCGAAACATAGGGGTGATGGCCAGGTATACGAACGACAGCGCCATCGCAGGCAGTGCCGTGAAGACATAGAGTCGGCCACCCAGTTTGTGGAGCTTGGGCCACTTGTTTCGGAACGCGGGAACGAACTGGAAGGGCCCCACCGCCAGAGCGATGGAGGCCAGCAGCGCGTGGCCGCCCAGAATCACCTGATTGAACGCCGGCATGCTGCGCCAATAGGGCGTCAGCTGCGCGAAACCGGACTCGGGCCCGTAGGCGAAATCCTCGGAAACCGTGACGGCGAGCAGCCGCGCATAGGTGGGAACACTGTGCGTGACGGTGACCACGTAGAACTCGGCCGCCATGACGGCGAACAGGACGCAGCTGAGGGTCATGAGGACCCAGAGTGCCTGGGACAGACGACGGCTCATGATTCAGTCCTCGGGCGAAGCTGTTGGAGCCACATCTGGGCCCATTGTTCGTAGGTTTCGGTCGGGCTGGCCTGGGTGAAGCCGAGCAGTCGTTGGGCCAGATGCAACGAGACCAGCCCGTGCACGCTGGCGAAGAACATCAGGGCCAGCGACTTGGCGTCCCCGTCGTCGATCTCGCCGGTGGCCATCGCCTGGGTCACCATCGCCTCCAGCGCCACAAGGGGGGCCGTCGCAAGGGCTCGTTCCTCGTCGGCCAGCAACGCATCGGGCCCGGCGTCTTGGAACATGAAGGTGTAGCGGGTGGGGTGCGCCACCCCAAACTGGATGAAAGACCTGCCTGACGACAGAATCTGGTCCGCCACGTCGCCGTCGGGCCTGTAGTGCGCCATGAGTCGGGTGGCGAAGTCTTCAAACAGGCGGAGCTGGACGGCCTTGAGCAGGTCGCCGCGGCTGGCGAAACAACGGTAGACCGCCGTAGTGGAGTAGTTGATCTCGGCCGACAAGTCGCGGATCGAAAACGACGGTCCTTGGCGATCGAGCAAGATGATGGCGGCATCCAGCAGGTCGTCTCGGAGTCGTGGATTTACAGGGCGTGGCATGGTTAAACCTTTAAGTTACAACGTTACGTAACGATGTTATTTTAAAGTGCAAGGAGACTCACAGAGGGCTTTGCCTCACGCCCTCATGGCGACCGCTCCACAGCCGTTGCGTCGTGACAGCGCGAGCAGGTCGCGAGCATCTTGCCGAACGCGCTCGCGCGCTGGTCATCGGTTCGGGCGGCGAGCGCCTCTCGGGCGGCGGCTTCATACCGTCGGGCGAAGCGTGCAACCCCGGACCGCCGATAGTGATTGCTCGGCAACACGGCCAACCTCGCGCCTCCCTTCCAGGCTCCGCGATCGGGGGACACCAGGCCGTACCACATCCAACTCAGGGTCCAGATGTGACGCTGTCGCTCGCTGCTATCGGAGTTGTCGCGAGCGTATCGCGGCGCGCTCTCGGCTCCTCTGCCCGCGGCTCGGTGGCACGCCGCACAAGTAGCCCCGAGGTGGGCTACGGCATCGGCGGTCTGTCGCACGGTCCGCGCCTCCTGAACGTCCTCAACCGCCGCACGCACCTGTTTGGCGTGGGCCACCAGGGCCGCGTCGATGAAGTGGGGCGGCTCATGGTCGAGGCGGCCGACCTCGGTCCTGGCGCGGACGACTTCGCCGACAGAGACATCCCACATCGTGTCGGCGGCCGCCGCGAAGTGATCGTCCATGTGATCGGGCAGGGGATCGCTGGCCAGAGCTGCGGTGATGATGAGCATCAGCATGGGATCGTCCTGTCTTGAGGCGGATTGAGCGGGACGACTGCCACCGCTGGGGCCAGGCGCGCGACCCCTTGACTTACGGAGCCGAGAAGCATGCGACCGAGCCTGCCGCTGGAATGCGAGCCCACCACGACCAGGTTCCAGTGCTTGGCGGCCTCGACCACCCGCTCCCGGACACGGCCCGATCGCACCTCTGTCGTGCCGCGGTGTGGCTCCGGAATGTTCGACAGAAGGTCTGCGAGTACGGTTTCGGGCCGGCGGGCGAGGGGCCCATTGTTGACCACCGAGAGGAGGTCCACCCGCGCAGAGCAGGTCCTGGCCCAGGGCGTCACGGCGTCGATGAGCGCCTTACCGCCTCCATCGTCGGGGTCAACGGCGACCAGAAAGCGAGGATGCGCAGTCAGCAGTCCGGCAATGGCCGCATGGGTCTTCAGGATCCACACCGGGGGAACCGACACCCGGATCAGTCTTTCGGCGATCGAGCCCAGGAGCATCCGGTTGATTCCGGTGCGGCCGTGGGACGACATCACCACCGTTGCGTCCCGGTGCTCGGCGAGCCAGGTCGCCATCTCATCGGTGGGATTGCCGTGCTTGACGACCGCGACGATGTCGTCGCACTCGCGCTGGTCGAGCGCATCGAGCAGCTCGGAACGGCGGACGGCTCGGCGCGCTTCGACCAGGCGATCCATGAGCTGGTGGTCCTCGAGCATCATCGCGGGCACCTGCATCACATGCAGTGCGGTGACCGCTCCCAGTCGCGTCGCCACGGGGAGCACCGCGAGGGAGCGCGGGGAGAGGTCTGATGGTACGACGATCGGCGCTCGACTCTGTTTGCCCATGATGTCCTCCCAGTTTCTGGAGGATGCAAGTGTCGTGCCCGATCTGTCGGATGCCGTCGTCCCTTGGCTCTGCAGGTCAGGTCCGTTCCAATCCGTAGGACAGCAGTTTCCGGCCGAGCCGTTCCGAGAAGGTGTGCGGGTCGGCGAACCCCATTCGCTCCAGATACGGCTCATGCTCGGAGCGCACCGGGTGCGTCAGCGCCCTCAGCACCGTGGAGAGCTTCGATATGGGGGTGGAGGCGCTCGCCTTCAAGAACTTCAGAGCGGCCCCGATCGCCAGCTCGTCCTCGGTGAAATCGCAGCCGAGCGGGAATCGTGGGAAGTGCTCTCCGTACCTGGTCAATACTGCCTCGTACCGCTCCGGGAGGTTGCTTCGATAGCGGAACGGGATCTGGTAGTCGGGCGAGAGCTTGCCAGCCGCTTGCGCCTCGCCTTTCAGGCGTTCCTGGAAGCGGGAGTCGGTGATCTTGAGCAGCGCCTGCACCACCTCTTCGTCGGTCCGCCCGCGCAGCGACGCGATGCCGTATTCGGTGACGACCACGTCCCGCAGGTGTCGGGGGATGGTGACGTGGCCGTACTTCAAGACGATGTTCGAGACGACCTGGCCGTTGTGCGTGCGGGTGCTGCGGAGGTTGATGATCGAGCGTCCACCCGGCAGCTCGTGCGCCATGGCGACGAAGTTGTATTGGCCGCCGACTCCGCTGATCACGGTGCCGTCCTCCAGGGCGTCGGAGACCGCAGCGCCGAAGGCGGTCATCATCATCGCGGTGTTGATGAACCGGCCGTCGACCCGGTGCAGGCGGTCTACCTCTTCGTGGCCGTAGAGCTGGTTGATGCGCTTGACACTCCGCATGCGGATCAAGCGGCGCCGGTCTTCGGGCAGATCGCACAGGCCGGCGTAGAAGGACTGCGGTCCAAGGAAGAAGCCGGCGTGCATCACCGCTCCGTGGCGCAGCTCGGTTCCCAGGGCGTGCTCGCAGAGGGCGGCGCGACCCATGGGGTCACCCAGATCGGCGGCAGCCCTGAATCCGTCTGGACAGTGGATCACGCCGTCGTCGAGTCGAATTCCGGGCTGGAACACGCCGAAGTAGCGGAGGTATTGAACGTCCTCATCGGTCAGGGACTCGTGGATCGCACCCATCTGCAGGAGCTCGTCCAGGGTCGCCGGTGTGATGGTCTCGGTGATTCGCTCCAGGTTCAACAGGCGCTGGATCGACACGTCGTCATAGACCTTTCGCTTGATGATCCCGTCGTTGAAGAGCTGCAGGAAGCCGTCGACGAGCATCTCGGAGGCCGAGAAGAGCCCGCGCTCGAAGATGCCGAGGTCACCCATCGCGGCGATCTCGGCGCCGAAGCCGTCGACGATCCCCAGATCCTCGACGACCCGTCGATAGGTCTCGTTGTCGCCGTGGCGGAGCCGGAGCGCGTGAACGACCGCGTCGCCAATGCTGCCGATGCCAACCTGCAGCTCACCGCCGTCCTTGACCAGGGCACTGATGTTGATCCCGATCGCGTGATCGGCGGCAGTCACGGCCATCTTTGGTGGCCCGAACACCCGATACTCCTCCTCTGGACAGTCGACGAGGACATCGAAGGCCTCGGGGTCGACCTCGGCATCGCCGTACATGAAGGGCAGGTTTCGGTTGAGCTGGGCGACAATCGCGACGGGAAATCCGGCCGCCTCCATCCTTCGCAGGTCGTACATCAGATCGACGGCCACGTCGGGGTTGCAGCTGAGGCTGAGTCGCCGCTTGCCCTCGACGGTCTGCTCGGTCACCTGGGAGGTGATGACGTTGACGCCCCGGGCAAGGATATCGCGGGCCGCGTGGGTGTAGTTCGAGCTGATGTAGTTCCGCTGGGCGTCGGGGTTGTGGGCGAACTTGCCCGGGGGAAAGTAGAACTCCATGACCCGCACATTGGCGGGGAGCGCCTGCTGTGCCCGGTCGAGCTCGTAGTCGAGGTCGGGGTAGTCGCCGAAGACGCGCTCTACGAACGGCTCGAGGAAGCGGCATTCGAGGTCGCTGTGTCCCTTGGGCTTCTCCAGGGTCAGCGCGGACACGATCGTCAGATCGATAGCCGGGTCTTCCTTGGCACGTCGATAGAGTGCGTTCAAAATGTGGTTTGGCTTGCCGGCCCCCAATGGTGTGCCCACACAGATGGTCTTGCCGACGCGTTCGACGATGGCGTCCACGGCCTCCGAGGCGGTTGCTAGCTCTCTCATCTTGCCCCCATGGTTTGGGTCCGGGAATCGAGCAGGGCGCCGATGATGTCGGTTCGGGTCACGATGCCCATCAGGTTGCCCTCGCTGTCGAGCACGGGCAGACAACCGATCCTGGCGCGCACCATCCGCGCCGCGAGCTGGGTGACTGGCTCGCCTTGCCCAGCGGTCTGGGGGATCTCATCGGCAATCGCGAAACCAACGGGTCGACCGGGGTGGGCGGCTGCGGTGCGCAGTGAAATGTCGCGCTGGGAGATCACTCCGCAGACGCGGTGGTCCTCCATGATGACCAGGTGTCGCGCCTGGATTCGGCGCATTCGATCCAGAGCGTCGGTCGCCAGATCCGACAGCTTCACGGTCACGACGTCCACAGAAGCGACATCTCCCGCACGCAGGGTCGATGGCAGCATTCCGGCCGCCAGACGCACTCCGGCTCACGACACCGACCACGCGTCCCCGAGAGATGATGGGAAGGTGCCGGAAAGTGTGTTCGCCAAACAGCGCCACGAGCTCGGCGATGGTTGTTTCGCTCGTCGCGACGACGGGTTCTGTGGTCATGAAGTCTCTGATCATCTCAACCTCCCCACACTGAGGCTCTGCAAGCGCTGTGCCATGACAACGCACCTTGTTACCTGGGATCGCTGTTCGCGGGGTTTGTCGGTGTCCTCTGAGCTCGTCGCGCTGGGTTCCGGCTGGTTGCACCCGTCGATCGGCACCCTGCACACCAAGTCGCGCAAGGTGGCGCTCACGGCCATCGAGCAGGCGCTGATCAGTCACCTGGCGGACTGTGCGCCAGAACCGGTCAGCAAGCAGGAGTTGCTCGCCGCGGTCTGGGGCTACCGGTCGGGGGTTCACAGCCACACGCTGAAGACCACCGTGTCGCGACTTCGTCGAAAACTCGGTCCAGACGCAGATTGCATTCAGACCGTGTCGGGTAGGGGATACGCGCTGATCGGCCCGACGGAACGCCCCGCTCCCGCCGGGAAGATCACCTTGGCGATGTTGACCGCAAGCACGGGATCTCTGGACTCCGGGGACAAGACCTCCTCCAAGGCCCTCGACCGCGTCCTCGAGAAGTGTGCAGACTCCAGCGCCTTTGCCTTCTTTGACGCCCCCTTTCACCTGGGTCTGGCGTTTCCGGACCCGGACGGGGCGGTGGCGTGGGCGCTCGGCATTCAGCGCGCTGCGTCTCCGACCGTTCGGGTCGCCATCGGCATCGCCGCGGCCGCAGACGCTCATCCACCGCACTACGCCGGGCCGGGCCGCGACCTGGCGAGCTCCCTGGTCGCCGAAGCTCAATGGGCCGAGATCGCCGTGGACGACGCGGTCAGACTGGCGGAGGAGATCGGCGCTGCCCTCAAGTCACGATCGGCAGCTGCCCCTCGTATTCTAAGGGGAGGAACTCCGTTACCACCCATGGCTCGGTTGTCGGAACCGGTCGTCCCGAAGCGCGAGGAGCCCATTGCTTTCGCCAATCAGTCCGCCAACTGGGTAGGGCGCGAGGCGGATCTCGAGCGGTTGGAGAGGCTCTTCGCAGACGGTGCAAAGCTGGTGACGGTGACCGGGCCCGGAGGGATCGGAAAGACGCGGCTGGCCAGGCAATTTGCAGGGAAGGTCGAGGACGCCATCTTCGTTCGCATCACCGACGAAGACCTCGGGTCGGTGCGCGCGGCGTTTGGGAGGGCGCTCGAGGTGGGCATTCCTTCGTCGGAGGCGACCCATCCCGACGCCGCCGTTCTCAAGGTGCTCAACCTGCGCCGACCGCTGGTGGTCATCGACAACGCCGAGAGTGGTATCGATGCCCTGAACCACCTCCTGAGCCTGTGGTTGCCCAAGTGTGGGGAGTCTCGGTTCCTGGTGACTTCTCGCTCTCGTCTCAACGCTGCGGGAGAGTGGAATCACCAGCTCGCTCCTCTCTCTGAGTCCGAGGCCTGCGAGCTGTTTTGCCAGAAGGCGTCGGCCATCGCGGGCCACGACATCGAGGCCGATGACGATGTGCGCACCCTGGTTCGCAAGCTGGACGGCCTGCCCCTGGCCATCGAGCTCGCGGCGGGACAGACGCCGACGCTGGGGGTGCGGGGCATGCTGCAGTCCATGGAGCGGCGGTTCGAGATCCTCGTCGATCCGCTTCGCGACGACCGACACGCCGCGCTGGACGCCGTGATTCGCGAGAGCTGGGATCGCCTCGAACCAACAGAGCAGCGCGCATTCGCCTGGTGTTCGACCTTCGAGGGTGCCTTCACATCGGCTGCGTCCAGCACGGTGTTGACCGGTGTGGGCGAGCCGAGATTGTTGTTGCCTGCGCTGGTGAGGGCATCCCTTCTCCAGCCGGTGCGCGGGGCGTCGGGGCGTTTGGTGTTGCTCGAGAGCCTGCGGGCATTTGCCGCCGATCGCCTGGCGGAATCCGGCGAAGAGCAGGAAGCGCGTCGGGCGCACGCGGCGTGGGCGCTCGGCCTCACAGAGCCAGGTGGCGTCGGATTCGATCGGACCGAGTGGCTCACCCATCTCGTCGACGAGGAGCCCAACATCCACGAGGCCGTCCGCCACGCCGTCAAGACGCGGCCAGACGTCGCATTGAAGGCGTTGGAGGCTCTGGAGTACCTCTGGGATCTGCGAGGTCGTCACCCGGGTTTCGAAGACGCCGTGCGATATGTCGCGACGGTCACCCAGCACCAGTCTCCCGGTGTTCACGCCAGGAGCCTGAGGTTGCGCGGCAACGTCGAGTACCTGAACGCGCGCTTCGCCCGAGCTCGGGTGGACTTCGAGGACGCCACGACACTGGCGATGTCGGTGGGGGACGAGGAAACCGAAGTGCGTACCCGCCATCTCATGGCCTGGGTCGAACACGGGTGGGGTTCGGTCGGGCACACCGCGGTCCTGAAGGCGCTCCTGCCGAGGATCGCGGCCCTGGGAGATCCGTCCTTTCACGCCCGCACCCTGCTGCAGATGCTGTCACCGACGCTGGTCGAGGCGCCGGGGGCCGCAGAATCACTCCTGGCCCAGGCCAAGGACATCTCTGACGAAGTGTGCGGTCAGGAGCTCCAGCTGCGGTTGGCGGTCTCCCGATGTCGGGTCGCCTACATGACCTTCGACTTCCCGGGCGTGCTGGTTGCGGCCGGCCCGGCTCGCCGCCTGTCGCTTCGACTGAAGCGAAGGTATCGGGCGGCCTTTGTGGAGTCGATGACCGGCATGTCGCTGATGGAGCTCGGCGATCACGAGGGCGCCGCCAAGCGTCTGCGAACCGCGATCCGCGAATCGGCCGAGGTCGGGGAGAGCATGCCCTCCTGTGATCTCGCCCTGGCCGAAGTGCACATCCGCCGTGAAGAGTACGCGATTGCCGAGGGCCTCTGCCTCGCCGTCTTGGAGCCCACCGAGGGCGATGTGAGGGCCATGCACGCCGGGCGCGCCAACTTCACGTTGGGCCAGATCGAGGAGCTCCGCGGCAACAACGTCATGGCGGTCGCCAACTATCGAGCCGCCGAGGGGGTGTATTCCCGAGGCAGATACCTTCGCGACACGGAGAGCGTGACCCTGGCCCTGATCGGCGCCCTGGCCGAGGCGGGAGATCTGCAGACCTGCCGTGCCCTGCTGGATGGAATCGCGCTCGCCTCCCCGCGCCGACATCCGTCCTTCGATCTCTGGAGGCGGTGTGCCGAAGCTCGGGTGACCCTGGCCGAGGCCAGGCGCGACGGTGGCGACCTGAGTGTCGTTCGATCGGTTCTCCTCGAAGCCGAGGCAAGCTCGTATTATCGCGGCAGCACCCACCTCTGGCACTCGGCCGTCATGCTCCGGGCCGCTCACGACGGCTGACGAGCAGGAGGCCGGCCGCCATCCACATGAAGCCGGATGGCGTTCCCGATGTGTTGCATCCGGTCTGACCGCCGCCCGAGCCGGCTCTGTTCTTTCCGTTGTCTCTACCCGTTCCGTCCGTGTCGGTAGCGTCGGTTTCGGTGGGGGTCGGGTCGTCGCAATCCGCGTCGTCGACCTCGTCGATGACGCCATCGCAGTCGGCGTCCAGCCCGTCGCAGGAGAGCGGCGCCCCGAGCCATATGTCCGCATCGGTGTCGTCGCAGTCGCCCTCGCAGATCAGCTGTCCGTCCGCGTCGGCGTCCAGCTCGTCCTCGGGAATGACGCCGTCGCAGGCGTTGTCCAGGCCGTCGCAGATCTCCGGAGCACCAGGGTAGGAGACATCGCTGTTGTCGTTGCAGTCCTGAACAGCGCCGCCCAGATCCGACGCGCAGAATCCGTCGGCATCTACGTCACCCGATCGGTCGTCGCCGACGCAGGCGTCCGCGCCATCGCACACTCCGTCCATGTCGGAGTCTTGCCCGCAGTCCTGCTCGAACCACGTGGCGTCGAGCTCTTGTCCGACCGAGACCACGTCCCACATGCCGTTGCCGGAGATGTCGGCCACGCGCAGCGCCCTGGACTCGATGGTGTTGGCGAGCTCTTGCTGGGTAAAGCCCTGCGCGCCGTCGTTTTCGTAGAGGAAGATCTGGTCCTGGCGCGACGCATTGCAGATGATGTCGATGTCGCCATCGCCCTCGATGTCCACCGGCCAGGTGTTGTAAGGGAAGTTCACGTAGTCGATGTCGTGGGTCGTGAAGGACCCGAGCCCGTCGCTCTCCAGCCAGACGAAGGTGCGTGCCCCCTCGCCACCGGCCACCACATCGAGGTCGCCGTCGCCCTCCATGTCCACCGCCACCGCGTGGTGGGCGATGGTCATGCCAGTGGAGATCACGCGGTCCGCGAAGCGCCCGGTCCCGTCGTTGTCGAGCAGCAGGACCCCGTTGTCCATGGCGGCGAGCACGTCGATGTCGCCGTCTCCATCGACATCGGCTGCAGTCGCGCCGTGCACATTGTCCTGCCAGCCGCCCGACCAGATCTCGCGAAAGGCGAAGTTCTGGTTTCCGTTGTTTCTAAGCCAGATGACGGCCTCGTTGTACGGGCTCACCGCCACCATGTCGAGGTGGCCATCGAGGTCGACGTCGACCGGAAAGATGTCGTCGACCCAGGCCACCGCGTTGGTGATGTAGATCGGCGTGAAGACCTGGTTCCCGTTGTTCTCGAACCAGTAGAGGTTGCTCTGGTAGCCATCGCCGACGATCAGGTCCATGTCGCCGTCACTGTCGAGATCGGCGATCCGGGTTGCGCTCGCTCGGGGAAGGTTCACGCCGCCGACGACATGCGAGGAGAACCCCCCGGCGGCGTCGTTCTCATACCAGACGATTTCCCCGGTCAAGGAGCCGGCGATGAGGTCGATGTCGCCGTCGCTGTCGATGTCGCCCGCGTCGAGGCTCACGGCGTCGTAGGCCATGCCCAGCGAGAAGGTGTGGTCCGTGAAGTCCGCGGCAGAAGCTAGAGACGAGATGAGGGTCAGGGTGAGCACGAGGGTCTCCAGGTTCGTTTGATGACCCTTTTGCTATTGGGGTGGGTGGGCCCACGGTGGTAACAGTCGCTCTTGTTACCGACGTCCTCGACTCAGCGAGTGATGCGCCTGAGAAGAATCAAAGGAAGAACGCACAGAAGTGCGGAGGGGGGCGGTCCCCCGTGGCTGCAACCCTCTTCGCAGTTGGACGGCTTGAGTGGATTCTCGGGCTCGCAGACATCCCCGATTCCGTCGTTGTCGCTGTCGAGCTGGTGGTCGTTGGCGTCGTGGGGGCAGTTGTCGCACGCGTTGCCGAGCCCTTCACCATCGCTGTCGGAGTTGTTGCCGCTCGGGGTGAACAGGCAGAGGTCACATTCGTCGCCGTGCCGTCCGAGTCCTGGTCGTCCTGGTGGGCGTCGTCGTCGAGCTGATCGAAGTTGGACGTGTACAAGCAGTTGTCGCAGATGTCGCCGACACCGTCATCGGGACTTTGGCCATGAGGCACCTCGATTTGGCTAAGAGTAGAATCGCGGCGGACGCGCCATTACGCCGCATTTCGGTCGGCCGTAGGTTTGAGCGTGGCGTAGTCGTCCACTTGTGAGCAACAGACGCTCGAATCCGTTCATTGCCTCGGAAGGGGAAGGCGTCTAGATAGCGAACATGACTCTGCGAATCCTCGTCACCGGCGCCACATCGGGAATCGGACTGGAGACGGCGCGCGCCCTCGCCGCTGCCGGCCACTCCGTCTGGGTCCACGGCCGGAGCGACGGCTCCGTCAACGCTGCCGTCGAAGACATCCTGTCCACAGTGCCGCGCGCCGACCTGCACGTCGCTGCGGCCGACCTGGCTTCCCTCGATGCCGTGCGGTCGCTAGCGGAGGCCCTGAAGCCGGCAGAGCTCGACGTGCTCGTCCACAACGCCGGCGTCTTCATGCAGGAGCCGATCTCGACCGTCGACGGCTTCGAGATGACGTGGGCCGTCAATCACCTGGCGCCGTTCCTGTTGACGTCGCTGCTGTTGGACGGACTCCTGTTGTGCCCGGCGGCGCGGGTCATCAACGTGTCTTCCATGGGGCATCACTCTGGCAGGATTCGATTCGATGACGTGAACCTGAGTCGCGGCTACGACGGTGTCGCCGCATACTGCCAATCGAAGCTGGCGAATGTGCTCTTCACCCGCGAGCTGGCGCGACGAACACAGAACAGTTCGCTCGTCACCCATTCCCTGCATCCTGGGGTGGTCCGCACCAAGCTGCTCGACAGCACCGGGTTCGGCAACCAGCCGGCGGTGACCTGGGCGAAGGGCGCCGAGACCAGCGTGTTTCTGGCTGTCGATCCCGATGCCGGGCGAACCAGCGGCGACTACTTCGTAGACCGGGCGCGACGGCCCTCCAAGCCCGCGAGTGCCGATGTCGAACGCCGGCTGTGGGCCCTGTCGGAGTTGCAGACGGGTTTGCGAAGCGCCGGCTGACCTACTCGGTGAACATCAACACCGGTTGGATCCAGGTCACCATTTCGCCGTCCTTTAGCCCCTCGGACACCTGGGCGATCAAGCCGTCGAAGGTGTCGTCCCAGGTGGCGTAGATCGTCATCTGGGTGCTGTCCCAGGCCCAGACGTGCTCCGGTCGGGTCGTCCAGGTACCGGTCGTGTCCTGCACGGCCCACTCGGCCGTCAGCTCGATGTCGGTCAGGTCTCGGGTCCAGATCTCACCGCGGAGCGTCTCGGCAAACGCACCGTCGTCGGTTGAGAGGGTGATGTCCACGGGAATCGTGATGTGATCGGCGCACGCGGCCTGCGCGAGGGTGGACTCGCTCGTGGTCGACAGGTCGTGGTAGATGGTGTCGCCCGCGAGGGTGAAGGCCAGGGTCAACTCGACGGTCTGGGTGTCGTCGTGAAACCACGGCGCCGAAAAGACATGCTCGCCAATGACGATGTCGACCACGTCCTGCGGAATGAAGTCGAGGGACGAGGTCTCGTCCAGGGTCATCGGCGTCTGCAGGTCGTCGCACAGGCTCACCACCGCCTGGGTTCCGCCCGTGCCGGTGTCTGTGCCAGTGTCCGAGAGGACGCCGGGTCCGTCGTTCGGGGCGCAGCCGGCGAGCCAGACAAGTGCAGTGAGTCGAAACATGGGGGTCTCCGGGTTCGTTGATGGCCATTGGCTATCGAGGCCCGAAGACATGGAGCGGTAACAGTGTCCGTTGTTACCGAACGAAGAGCCTACCTGGGGAGCCAGCGGGTGATGTCGGCCACGTACAGTGGGCGTTCTTCGCCGTCTTCACCCGTCCATGCCATCAGAACTCGGCCATCTCGGATCCCCAGCGCCGGGTCCTTGGTGCGCCCGGTATCGGTCCGGAAACGCACGCTCTGGCCGCCCTCGAGATCGATGACCTCCAGGTACTGTTTCTGGTCGCCGAAGTGCGAGACGACCACGAAGCGGCGGTCCGGAGTCATGGCCTCCCTTAGATGGTGCGCCGGCAGCTTGATCTTCGTGGAAAGCACTCGCTCGCTCCCCGTGCGCCAGTTCGCGGTGAGGAGGCGATGCGCTTGGTTCTTGCCGCGGAAGAACAGCACTGAGTCGTCGTCGTACAGCGCCGGGTAGAGGTTGTTGCGACCCTCGACCTCGGCGACGGTCTTCAGGGTGCGCATCGAGGCGATGATCGTGCCGTGTCTGCGCCGGTGGTACGCGACCAGCTCTCCATCCGGGCCAAAGTCGATTCGGCCCTCCCGGGCACCGGTGGCTGGCAAGGCGAGAAGCTCTCCGTCTCGCCACAACATCGGGTCATACTGCCCATCACGCCCAAAGGTCGCGCCTATCCATCCCGACGGATGCAGGGCTGGCTCCGAGTCCGACAAGCTCCCGATGAGCGGTGCTGGCGAGGAGTTGCTGGTCTGCCAGGACGAGATGCTCGTCGACAGCTCGGCGGTCACGCTCACGAAGACGAGGTCGTCCCGGCCGCGCCACTGCGGGTAGACCTGGCTGTTGCCCAGCTGGATCTGGGGCACGATTCTGGGCGTACCGAGCCCGCGAGCGCCGACATCCACGATTGCGAGTCGGGTGGGGAGCGGCGGGTGACTGCCGATGTTCTCCGCCACCCAGGCGAGCTGTGTTCCGTCGGCGGAGAAGCTGGCCATGATCGCCCGGCCGGGGGACGGATGGTCGACCCTCCAGATGTATTGCGCCGGCACATCGACGACATCGTCGGGAGGTTGCAGGGCTACAAATGCGGCGAACACCACGAGGGCTGCCGCAACGGTCGCGGTGGCCATGAGGACGCGGTGTTGCACGCCTCCCAGCGTACTCGTCGCGATGCGGGCTTTGGTTCACGTTTTGTACCGTTCTCGGTCGGGTTGACAATTGACCCTGGGCGCACACCCTTGAGGGTGGGGGCGGCCGGAGGTCGCGTGTTCATAGGTTCTCTTTTGCTGACGTCGCTCGCGACCGCCTCGGTTCCCTCCGAGGAGGTCGTCGTATTTGGCGAGCCCTTCGCCCAGTGGGACGGCACCCGCTGGGCCGTGCGCACCGAGCAGGTCGTACCCACCGGTATCTGGCTGGGAACCCGCTCCGATCGCACCTTCTTCGCCGTCGACTGGCAGGTCGATGCCGTGGTCGCCTGCGAGCTCGATGGCCGCGAAGGCCCGAACCGGCGCGACGTCCGTTGCCGGGTGGAGGAGAGCGCGTTGCGAGTCGCGGGCCTCGACCGCTGGCAGCGCGCTTCCGATCGGGAGTGGGTACAGACCATCCTCGAGGAGATCGACGTCGCATTGGCCGATGTCTCGGTGTGGCTGCGGGTCGGCAAAGGCGGCCAGGTCGTCGGCATCGATGTCGAGCAGTCGGACACCTTCGAGCCCGGCGTCTTCGAGCACATCGCCCACCAGATCTTCAACCCCTTCCACCTGCACGTTCAGCCCTACGGACTGCGAGACGATGACGCCTGGCTGCGCACCGAGGACCCCCTCCTGCGGCCGCCGCGCACGCTCTCCACCCGCGGCCACGTCGAGGTCGCCCACTTCAGCAACGCGCATCGGGGGCACTGGGTGGTCCAGACCCGGGGAGAGTCGTCGATCGCCATCGTCTACGACCCGCTCGAAGACGGCGTTCGAAGGGAGGCTCCGCGGCCGGCGTGGAGTGGATTCGCGCCCGAGACCGACCCCCAGCCCGAGTGGGAGCTGCCCGCGGGGCTGCGACTGGACAGCGTCAGCCTCTTCGATCTCGACGACCAGCTGCTCAGGGAGCGGGTGTGGACCGTTCGCTCCGGCGGAATCAGCTACACCCACACCGGCACCCTCCGCCGCCTCCCCGACGGAGAGGCGCCCGATCTCGGTGTGACGGCGCAGCTCCCGCCTCCTCCTCCCAAACATCCAATGGCCAACCTCGACAATGCCATCCGGTTGCCCTTCCCCACACAGCCCATCTTCGAGGGCGTGCAGCGGGTGTGCATCAACATCGGCAAGGACCTCGGCATCGAACCCGTGGAGGTCGATGACGGACCGTTCACGGTGAGCTGTGATCGCGACGCGGGACGGACCATCGCCTGTCTGCAGGTGGACGGGTCCAAGCCGTGGCCCGAGCGCATGCCGACCCTCGTCTGCCCGGGCACGCCAAGGGATCTCACCGTTCGGCCGATTCTGGCCTTCGATCCCACCGAAGACATCTCCGATGGGGTGGAGATTCTCCGTCGGGTGACCACACACCAGGCGACTTTTGTCGTTCCGGAGCTGCCAGACGCGCCGGGTTTGCTCGAGGACGGCTCCTGCGGCGTGAGCGAGGGCTTGCTGTGGGTCGCCCTGGGCTCCGAAGCCCGTCGGCAGACCTGTACGCTGATCCTGCCCGACGACTCGGAGCGCCAGATCCCGATCACCCTCGTGGACAAGCTCTCGAGGTAGGCGTGCTCGCGCAGGTCGAGCGGATAGTGGGAACCATGCCAAGTTCCTGGAGACTGCTGATCCTGGGCCTCGCCGCGGTGTGGAGCCCGGCGGCCTGCAAGAAGGCCACGCCGGCGGTGGCGGCTGCCCAAACCTCTGAGCCAGAGCGGGCCCCCGAAATCGAGCCCAAGCCTGCCATGGATTGGGACCACGAGAAGGCCAGCCGGTGTCTCGCGGTCGCACACAGTCTCGGCGCCTTCGGAGCGGCCCTCGGGGCGGTTGCGATCGATGGACTCAGTGGCGGAGAGGCCGAAAACACACTCGCCGCCTGCCTCGCCGCCGCATCTACGACCCAGGATCAGGCCGGCTGTCTCACCAACTCTCCGGAGGAAGCGCGGGCTGTGGAACACAAGGCCATCGCCGAGTGCATGACCTGGCCCGACGACATGATCGACTGCATGACGACCATGGATCTCGATAACCCCAGGTGTGAGGTGGCTTATCGAAGCTGGTTGGGACTCGTCGAAGAGTCGCCGCCGGCCGCCGAGGGAAAGACCTCGGCGTGGACGGCCGAGCTGGACGAGGAGATCTGGGACGTGGTGAGCGGCGTTGCGGGGACCGTGGTGATGACCGAGATGCGGATCGCCGGCCTCGATGCCTCGGGAGGGGAGCGCTGGCGAATCCCGTGCGACGAACCGGAGCACATGGGATGGCTGGTTCAGCAAGGGCGGACGGTGGTTTATGGCGATGAGGAGGGTCGCGTCATCACCGTCGATGCCGCTACCGGCGAGGTTGTGCAGACCGTGACGCTGCCCCAGGACGCCGACGGTGAGCCCATGGTGGCGAGTCGTGCGGTCGCCGGGCCAGACGGTGTGTGGATGGTGCTCGACGGGGCGAGTGTGGCGCTCCTCTCCGACGGCAAGGTCGAGGCCCGCGTCGAGGCGTTTTCCAACGCGCCCTGGGACGGGCCGTCGGACCTGCGCCTGGATTCACAAGGTCGAATCTGGCTGACCTGGTGGTTGGACGGGCAGACCCGGGTGTTCTCTCCCCAGGGAGAGCAGCTCCTGAGGTTCGACGGGAAGTCGGCCGGTCCGCCGTCCTTTGCGGGCGACGAGGTGTTCGTTCAGCTCGAGGAATCGCTGGTGGTCGTGCGGCCCGATCGGTGTGAGCCCGGCGTGGTTGCAAGCGCCTCCGATCTACCCACTGGTTGCCTGGTTCGCCAGATCCACGTCGAGGCGGAGCTCGATGGCGTGGAGCCGACCGTGACCGACGACGCGATCATCGCCGTGGGTGAGGGGTACGCCTTCGCCTTTGATCGCGACACGGGAAAACGGCGGTGGAAGCAGATGTTGGACGGAAACCTCATCGGCCCCTTTGCCGTTCACGAAGGGGAGTTGGTGGGCATCGAGAGCTGGACCATGGAGACGCCGAGCCGCGTTGTCGTCATCGATCCGGCCACCGGCGCGCCGATTCGCCACAGTGCGATGGTCGGTCACGAGCGGTCGTTCATGAGCGATCCGTGGCTGATCGCGGCCCCTGGACGATGGCTGGTCGCAGACAAGATGCGGGTCTACGCGTTCCCGAAATCCCTTTGAGACGGTTGGCTCAGTTCAATCCACTCTGGAGTTCGCGACGAACGCTCATCAGACCCCACTGGGAGTGATCGACCAGTCTCCCGCGCCGGTCGCTGCCGCCATGTCGGCGTGAGCGGCCCGGTGCGTGGATGAGGTGGGCGTCCCGGGTCGCCAGGAGTGTGGATGCGAGGTCGTCGTGGGTGCGGAACTTCGCCGCCAGGGCGATCGCCATCACGTGCCACTTGACCCGATCCCACTGGGCCAGCGTGTCCGGGTCCAGCACCAGAGCTTTCCGCCGCCGCCGCGCAGCGAGCCCCGCGAGGTGGTCTGGTTCATCGCCTGGGCTTGGTGCCAGCGCAAAGGACGCGGCCACGTCAGGGGAAACCAGACTCATCTTGTAGGCCTGGAAGTAGTGTTCCACTGTCTCCCACTGATCTGCCGACACCCCCGGAATCCCGAGTTTGAACGGCGCCCGCATGAAGTTCGAGAGCTGCCGACGCCAGTCGGGCATGGCCGAGAGCTCGCAGAACTCCGATATTCGCCCATCGGGGATCACCTCCTGGGCGCCCATGCCGGGAGGGCGGTCCGCCGACGTCGACATGAACATGAAGCGCGTGTTCGGATCGACCTCCTGGGTCGCGAGGTAATTACGTAGATACCCCGAAGCTTTATCGGCAGGCTTGGCGAGTTCTTGGAAGTCTGGAAGCATTGGGAACCCAGTTAGATGCGATATGCATATAAGTAACGTGGTCGAGCGTCGGGTGAGGCATCGGAACCGCTCCGCGCCAATCGGGTCCAAGCCAAGTGGAGGTGTGACTTGGTCCGTCTGCTTGCACTCCTTGTGCTGCTCACGACTGCCCGCGCTGAAACCGTCGATGTCGCCGATGGTGAAGCGCTCTTCGTTCACGAGTGGGTAGAGGACGACCCGCGCAGTGCGTCTGGGGATGGCTTGGGGCCACTCTTCAACGCCACCTCGTGCGCCGCCTGTCACAACCAGGGCGGCGTCGGTGGCGCTGGAGACTCCTCCGCCAATGTTGAGCTTCTCCCCGGGCGAGGTGTGCTGCACAGGGAATCCACCCACGCCAAGGCGTGGGAGAACTTCCGGACCCAGGCGACCACGCCCGACCATCACGGGATGGAATTCGGGTGCGGGACCGCTGCCGCGCGGTTCTTCGACCAGTTCCGGCTCCGGTTCCGACAGACGCCCACGCTGTTCGGCACCGGCCTCCTCGACAGCGTGAGCGAAGCCGACCTCTTGATCATGGAGGCGGCATCGGGGGCCGATCATCCCGATGTCTCTGGAAGGATCGCGCGCGATGCCGACGGGCGACCCGGCCGCTTCGGTTGGAAGGCCCAGACCTCGACGCTGACCGACTTCGTCGCGGGGGCCTGTGGGGCCGAGCTCGGGCTGGAGACGAGGGACTTTCCCCAGGCCATCGACCCCACACGCCCGAAGTACGAGGCGCCGGGGGTCGATCTGACGGAGGCAGACGTGGCGTCACTCGCCGCCTATGTCGGCTCGTTGGAGGCGCCACCCTCGCATGCCGATCCCGCGTCGGCGGGCGCGATGGCATTCCGCGATGTGGGCTGTACCGCCTGTCACGCAGAATCGGTCGGAGATGTGCGTGGCGCCTATACCGATCTGCTGGTCCACGACCTCGGTTTCGGACTCGCCGACAGTGGCGAGTCCTACGGCGTGCGTCGGGATGCGGTGGCCGAGGGCGCCGCGGAATCGGTCGAGTGGAGGACGCCACCGCTGTGGGGGCTGGCCGCCTCGGGGCCGTACCTCCACGATGGGCGTGCCCCGACACTGGACCAGGCTATCGCCGCCCACGATGGGGAGGCGGCCCCGATCCGGGATGCCTACGCGGCCCTGCCCAAGCGCGATCAGGCGGCGCTCTTGGCCTTTCTCCGCAGCATCTGATCGCTTGTCGGGGCCTGACTCTCGACGTAGTGAGATAGTCTGGCTCGACTACCCCGCGGGGGGCAATGAACTCAGAAAGTCCAGGACCGATTGGGTGAAGACGTCATTCCGGTCGCCGACGACCATGTGTCGTGCGCCCGCCAGATCGACGTAGGAGGCCCGGGGCACCGCCTTCAGGAACTCGGCCGCGTCCTCTTCGCCGACGATATCGGACATCCGCCCACGCACGAGCATCGTCGGAACCGTCAGGGCGCTCGCCGCGGCCAGACGCTCGGACACTGTGCGAACTCCGCGTTCCACGCCAAAGCGCTCCGGACTCCAGGCCTCGAGGAGCTTGGGATCCCAGTGCCAGCGAAAGCGCCCATCCTCGCCGAGACGAAGGTTCTTGCGCAGTCCGTCGGTGTTGCGGGGCCGGGTGCGGTGGGGGAGGTAGGCGGCCACCGCATCGGCCGCCTCATCGAGGGTGGCGAAGCCGTTGGGATGTGAACCCATGAAGCCGACAATGCGCTTCACGCCCGCCAGTTGCATGCTCGGCGTGATGTCGACCAGCACCAGCCCCTCACACAGATCGTCTCGCCGTGCTGCCAGCATCAGGGAGACGATGCCACCGAGGGAGGCGCCCACCAGCACGGACGGCCCGATGCGCGTGAGGAGCGCTTCGATGTCCCGCACAAAGTCGCTGACGTCGTAGTCTCCGGACCCGTGCCAGTCGCTGTCGCCATGGCCGCGCAGATCGACGGTGATGGCGTAAAGCTGGCGTTCGGCGAGAGCTTCGGCGGTGCTTCGCCAGGCGTGACGGGTCTGGCCGCCGCCGTGCAAGAGCACAACCCGTCGGGCGGCGCCGGCGTCTCCGAAACCATCGGTCACCAGGCGCATTCCGTGGTCGAATTCGAAGACGGTTGTCTGCACCCGACCTGCTATCACAACTTGGACCGCCTCAGTCCCTCAGTCGACGTGCACCGCAATCGACCAGGTTCGGCTCGGATCCTGTTCCGAGGCCACCTTCACCAGCGCATCGAACATCTCGTCCGACTCGACCCCATAGATGTGGAGCTCGCCGGTGAAGCCGTTCGGAGGGTTCTTGACCTGCTCGAGGAGCTCGGTCAGCAGCGCCAGTCGCCGCGCCTCCGCAGATCCCGGTCCAGGGCGCAGATGGAGCGCGCCGCCCTCAACGAGCAGCACACCCACTTCGATCTTCTGGGACTCGGCGATGGGAGCCATGATCTCGTCCATATGCCCGTCGGCAGCTGCAACGGCCGCGCGCTGGATGTGGGCGGGGATCGGGGGCTCTGGCGCGACGCTTCGAGAGGCCCCGAGGACCAGGGTCGCCACGATGCCGACCACTCCAATGCCGACCACCAGCCCGAGCAACGTCGCGCTCGGGGCGGACTCCATCTCGGGCGGGATGGGAGTGCGCACCTGGACGCGATGGGGCAGGGTCCGATCCCACTCGGAGGGGTTCTCCGGTTCGACGATGTCGCCCGCGGAGTAGGCCCCGACGATCGCGCCCGGAGGCTCGACGATGAAGACCAACGGCGAGATGACCGGCGACTCCGCCCGCCGGTATTGGCCGGAGACGATGGCACCGAAGGCGAAGAAGTGTGGGTGGTCCTCGTCCGCGGGGGCCTCGGTCACCATCAGCACGGCCCGGCGCGGCGCTCCGACCAGGAGCGCGCGAAAGCCCAATTCCTGGCGTAGATGCTCCAGCCACCTGCCGTCCAGCAGCTTCTCGGCCGCAAAGAGCCCGCCGTACTGGAGCACCCGCATCGGCTCGCAGTTCGGCATGTCCAGGGGGAAGTCGTCCGCCGCCTCCGGCATCCAGGCTTCGAGGTTGTCCATCGCCCGGTCGGAAACGCTCCCCGGGTTCGTGCCGCGCAGATCCGAGACCTGGATGAAGACCAGCGCGTCGGGCCGATCTCGACACAGCGCGATCTGCGGGAGCTGGGAACGATCGGCGTCGTCGGGGGCCGGGAATGGGATGGCCACCGAAGAACCGGGGTCCCAACTGGCGGACTTGAGGCAGGGCAGGACGTCATTCACCCCTGACCGATAACGCTAGCCGGGGCCTTCCTTCCACTCGCAGTCGCGCTCTCCGCTTCCGGTATTGCAGGTCTCCGCCTCGCACTCCTTCTCGGAGCCATTGGAGAAGTCGCAGATGGTCACGAGCCGCGGGTACGGGCACTCGCAGGTGCCTTCGTCCTCGTCGCCGGTGCCGTGCCACTCGCACTCGCCGGACTCTTCTCCCATCGAGCAGTCCAGCTTCTTGCAAGAGTCCTCGTCCTTCGCCGAGCCGCACGGGTCGCTGTCACCCGCGCACCGGCAGATCATGTCACCGGGATCGGCCACCATAGGCTCCATACCCAGACGGATCAGGTCGGCGGCGGCCTCGGTGCAGGTCATCTCCTCATAGGCCATCGGCGGCTCTTCGGTGTCGCATCCCAGGGTGAGTAGAAACGTGGCTATCAGGGACATTGTCGCGATGCGCTGGATCATGGCTACCTCCTGAAACAACGGTAGCCCCGGGCCAGAGGTCAGTCTTGTTGCAACTTGATGCAAGAGGCTCGTCGGCGGGACATCGCGACAACCCACAGGCCCGCCAACCACCCGATCCAGCCCCCTCCCGAAGTCGACGAACAACCGCAGCCCCTCGGCTCGAGGGGAAGGTCCCGCTCCTCGACCTGCATCAGGAAGGCAGCCACCTGTTCCCGCTGCCGCTGACTCAGTCGCCCCACGTGGTCTCGGTTCTCGAGCACCTCAACCAGCGTCATCGCCGACCCGTCGTGCAGGTACGGTGCCGTGGCCCACAGGCCGAGGAGGGTCGGGGTGTCGATGCCCTTCAGCTTGCCTCCGCGACGCTCCCCGGACGAGCCGCGAATCGTGCCCACGTCGTGCAGTCCCTTCGCGCCCTTGGAGTCGGTCAGGGCCGGTCCCCCGTGGCAGTCCAGACACCTGCGCTCGACGATCTCTCGGCCTTTGAGGGCCTCTTCGGTCATGTCGCCGTCAGGCTGACGCCACGGACTCCTGGGGAAACTGTCGAGGCTCTCCACGTAGGCCGCGAGGGCATCGAGCCGCTCTGACAGACCGGCCTTCGGCTCGCCCAGGGTGTCGGAGGTGAGCTCGAAGTCCTCGTCGGAGAGCAGCCCACTGCCCCCGAACCCGTGGCGGATGTCGTTCTCGAAGTCCTGGATCTCGTCGAAGTTCGCGGTCCAGTGGACGGGTCCGTGGCCCATGCCGGCCTTGCCGCGCAGGTCGATGGTGTTCCGCAATCCCTCGCCGCGGTCGGTGAAGTCCCAGGTCTGCCCGTCGTGCATGCCGTCCACGTGACAGGTCGCGCAGGAGATGTAGCCGTCGGCGTTCATCTCCCGGGTGTTGGCGTTGTAGAAGATCAGCTTCCCAAGGAGGACTTCCGGGTCCAGCGCCTCTTCGTCGATGAGCTCCACCTGGGCGATGCGGGTGCCGACGGTGTCGACTCCGGCGATGAGACCCTCGACATCGAAGACCGACAGCGTCCGGGAGAGGAAGTCGCTCACGTAGAGCCGACCGCCCTCGAGGGCGAGGCCGCTCGGGGCGAATCCCGTTCCGAATCCCGCCACCCGCCGCCCGTCGTAGGCGTTGAACACGTCGACCTGGTTGGTGCCCTGGCTGATGGCGAAGATCAGGTCTCCTACTGGGGAGTAGACGCCTGCGGTGAGCCGCTCCCGGTCGTCGACATCCCGGCGCTCGTGCTCGACCTCGGCGCCGGTGGTCACGTCGACGACGGAGAGGATGGTGCGTACGGTGTTGTCGGTATCGAGCGGCTCGCCATCCCGGAAGAGTCCGCGGCCGACGTTGTCTTTCTTCGAGGGCACCAGCAGCCGCCGCCCGTCGGGACTGGCGGCGATACCCAGGTAGTTGGGCACGCCGCGCCCCTCGTCGTTGGCGTCCGGCCCCGGGTCGACACGGAGCTCCACCGTTCGCATGAGGTCGCCGGAAGGGGAGAGTCGGTAGATCTCGCCCCGGTCCGAGCGGGACACGAAGCGGCTGGCCCAGACCGCACCCTCCGGATCGAGCGCCAGGCCACGGATCTGGGGAACGAGCCCATCGGCATCCGGCAGGTCGACCGAGGAGATCTGCTTGCCATTTCGGAGGCGGATCACCCGCCCGAGCTGCTCCAGCGACACCCACAGGACGTCGCCGTCGGCCAGCACCGAGAACGGAGAGGCGCCCCACCGCAGGTTCACCGTCTCGAGGACCTCGCCGCTGTCGGGATCGATGGCCGTGAGCGTGTCGGAGCCCCGGTCGGCCGTCCAGATGCGGCCGTCGTCGGTCTGGCTGACGGTTCGCGGCTCGTCGCCGACCTCGACTTCGAACAGGCGCTCCAGGGATTCGGCGTCCACCGCGCTCACCGAGTCGTTGTCGGGATTCACGACCCAGATCCGTCCCCGTTCGGCATCGACGTGAACCGGCGCGGCCTGGGTCGCGCCGCCCTCGGGGATCGGTCGGTGCACGATCTGGGTGCCGGCGCAGCTTCGCTGGCCCAGGTCGTCGGAGACCGTGAGCGTCACAGCGTAGCGGCCGGGAGAGAGCCACGTGTGGGTTCCATCCCCAGAGGATCCGTCTCCGTAGTCCCAGGAGAGGTTGGCGGGTGCGTCGACGGCCTGCAGGGATGCGGCCGCTCCGACCTCCACTGGCGTTCGAGGCGCGATCTCACAGTGCAGGGCGGCCACGTCGGGACCGGTGGAGAAGACCGAGCGAACCTCGCTCTCGAGGCCGTTTCCGCCGAGATCTCGGAGCCCACCCGCGGGGGCGAGGATCTCGTAGGAGGTGTCGGGATCCAGGGGCTGATCGGGCCAGAAGCTGAGCACCGTCTGGTTCAGCCCCCAGTGGCCGGAGACTGCACTCCCGTCGGCCAGGGAGGTGACAACGACGCTGTCCCCGTGCACGCTCCCGGGGTCGATCTGGTCGCTCATGGACAGGCCGATCCGGGTGGTGATCGCCTGGTTGATCGCCCCGTCCAGCGGGTTCGTGTAGGCGACCTCGGGGGCGACCACGTCGGGGTTGACGTCGTGCACGCCAATGACACAGCCGTAGCGGATCTCGTCGTCGCAGATCAGGAGCAGGTTGGCGATGGGGAGCGCGAACTGGTCGTCGTTGAGGATTCCGTTGGCCACGTCGTAGCGGCCCTCGACCTTGCCCACCTCGGTGAATCGGGTCGGGTCGGACAGATCGATCTTGTGAACGCCGGGGGCGGGCCGCATGCCGCCGATGAAGGCGTAGCCGTCTCCGAAGCTGAAGTACTCGCTGTCGAAGGTCTCGTGGCTCGCGACGAGCTGGATGTCGGTGGGATCGGTGGTCACATCCCAGGTGGTGAAGGGGTCGATGGTGTACGAAAACCCCTCATAGAACCCACCGATGTAGGTGTCGTCGTCCGGGATCTCGAAGTCCAGCAGCGCCGGATCCCACGGGGACGAGATGTCGAGGGTGGCCAGCCCGCGGTGGTCCTTGGGAGAGGTGATGACGAGCAGGTTGCCGACCGCGAACAGTGGCCCCGCGCTCACGCCTCCGAACTCGGCGTTGGTGATCCGATCGACCACGACCGGGTCGGTGAGATCGGAAGTGTCGATGAGGTGCAGGCCGGTGTTGGTGCCGCCGACGTACAGGGCGTCTCCCTGCCAGGCGACACCCCAGACTGCGGAGGTGTTGTCTCCGTAGTTGATGTTCTCGAGCTCCAACGCCGAGAGGAGCAGAGGCGACGCCGGGTTGGTGAGGTCCCACAGATCGACGCCAAGGCCGGAAATCGTCGCCGCCAGGATCTGGTCACCCCGCTTGGCGAGGGTCATCTGGTGGGACTCCGCCTCGCCGTCGTGGTGCGGGCTCTCCAGGGTCGAGACGTGGGTCGGGGAGAACGGATCGGAGACGTCCCAGATCTCGTGGATGGCGTTGCCGCCGAGCAGGACCAGGCCGTCGCCGATGGCGATGGGCTGGTTGAAGTGGCGGTCGGACAGGTCGGGGCTGATCAGCGTCCAGGCCTGGTCGCCGGTGAAGTTCAGGTTCGGGTAGTCTTGGGCAAACGCCGAACTACAGGCGATCAGTGCGATCAGGCTCTGGAGAGGGAACCTGCGCATATCAGCTGCAGTCGATGCGCCAGCCCGCATCGGTCTTGGTGAGGGTGTAGGTGCCTTTCATCTCGGTGTCCGCCTCCAGATCGCCCACCTCGACCTTCAGTTGGATGCCGCCGGCCTTGGTGTCGACCTTGCCCGAGCCCGACGCCTTTCCGGAGAGTGCGAAGGCGACCGTGGCGGCGGCGTCGGTCTCCTCCTTCACCTCGACTTCGAGGGTGTCGATCTCAATGCGGGCGCCGAGGACATGGGTGGATGCGACGTTCAGCAGAGATTGCTTGGCGCAGCCGTCTTCGAGCAGGGCGGGAATCGCCTCGAGGTCTCCGGCCGATCCGAGGCGGAGGTAGCGCTCTACCAAGGCTTTGGCCCCTTCTGCGGGTGGCGGGGCTGGTGCGGTTTCGGAGGCGGGGGTGACCGGGTCGTCTCCGAGCTGGACCTGGAGGTTGAGTCCCTCTCCGGTGCAGGCGAATGCCATGAGGATGGTGAGCACGGGACCTCCGAGTGAGGCATCGTACTACCGGAGGAGGTCCACGGCGTTTCCGAGAGCCTCGCTGTCGGGATGCGCCCGAGCCAGATCCTCGTAGAAGCTCGCCAACCGAGACTTCATACCCGCCAGCTCCTCGAGCCCACGGAGGTCGGAACGATCGAGGTTCGCCCGTTGTTTCCAGACCCGCAGCGCGTGGTCCGGCTCTCCGGCCACCGCCGCACCCAGGGCGACGCGCGAGAGCCACTCCGGCTGCTCCCGGGGAGTGAGTCGCCCGCGGACCTCGGTCCACAGGGCCTCGGCTTCCGCCCAGTCTCCGAGCTTCAGGTGCGCCTCGAACAAGGTGAATGCGGCGCCTTCACGATCGTCCCCCTCGGAAAGCTGCACAGCACGGACCAGATGGGGCACGGCGCGGGCGTGGGCCTCGGTTCGGGTCTGGACCCAGCCGAGCACCCGGAGGCGGGACGCGTCGTCTCCACACAGTTCTGCAGCCCGCTCCCAGACGCCGTCCCGCTCTGGACCGTTCAGGGCGTTCTTGGCAAGTCTCCACAACAGCCGCTCCTCAGCGTAGTCCCAGGGAGACTGGGCATCCAAGAAGGCCCACAACACCGGATCGTCGTGGGCCAGGAATCGGGTGTTGTCCCGCTCGAGCGTCGTCAGGCCGTTCACGAGCTGCTCGGCGTGGCCCCCTGCCGGATCGGCGAGTGCCAGGTAGGTGTGCAAGAGGGAGGCGGCGCGCTCCGCGTGGTCGTGGCGTTCGAGGTAGTTGGCGTAGGCCCGGAGGATTTGGGAATGGCGCCCGCGCACGCCGCCAGGACCGATGGGCTCTCCAGCGGCGAGTGCGGTGGCCTTCTCGTAGGCGAAGACGGCCTGGGCGTGCTCCCCGCGGCCGGTGAAGTAGCCGGCGCGCTCCTGCCAGTAGCTGATGTCATCGGTGCGGGTGGGTTCCTGGTCGAGGATCTGCCCCTGCACGACCTGGGTTCCCGACGCGGCCTGCACCTGGCCGGCCAACTGCGACAGACCCATCGAAACACCGCCGCCTGCGGTGATCTCCTCCAGGAGTGCCTGGGCTTCCTCGACCTGGCCGGCGCCTTGGAGGGCGACGAGGAGCGCGCCCTTGACCCCGTCGCGGAAGGTGGCTTCCCAGGAGGGATCTTGCGGCAGCATCATCGCGGTGTTCATGCGCATCCAGCGGTCCATTGTCTGCTGGTCGGCGTCGGTCCACGGGCGCTCGAGGGCGTCGCGCAGGACCGAGACGGCGGCGGCGGGACGCACTCGGGCGAGCTCCTCTCCCAGGCGCCAGGCGTCGTGGGCGCTGTCCGGGCGGACTGCCTTGGACAGCCAGGAGGGGTTGTACTGGTTCGGGTCGGTCGCCTTCACCGCCTTCAGGTAGGTCAGGGCGCGGTCGACATCTGTGGGTGTGCGGCGAACCCCTTGTTCGAGCTCCGCAATCAGGGATGCTTCGGTGCGTTGATCCCTGCGGAAGCGAAGGCGTTCCATGAGCCAGAAGTCCTCTGCGGGGTCGTCTTCGGCGCGGGCGGCGAGCCAGGCGTCGATGGTGTCTGGATCGGCCTCCCAGGCGCGGACCATGACGTAGGCCCAGCCGGGATGGGCGTGAGGGAAGGTCTCCATGAGTTCGCGGGAGAGGGTCCATGACTGGCGTTCGAGCAAGAACATCGCCATGTCCTTGGCCTGGGGTGCGCTGGGGTTGATCTCGGCCAGGGCCCGGAAGGAGCGCTCGGCGTCCTCGAGGCGGCCGGCGCGGACGAAGAGGTCGAAGTGGTGGGTGAGCTCGTGGGGATCGGTGGGGAGAGGGGCGTTGGCGAGTTGGGTGGCCCAGGCGTCGAGATCCCGGTCCTGGAGCTCGACCGTGAGGTTGCGGTCCAGGGTCCACCAGTCGACGGGCTCCGCGTGGGCGGTGCCGGCGAGGAGGAGGAGCAGGGAGAGGCGGCGCATGGGTGGATTGTATGTCTACAATCTCGATGGATGTTGGTCGTGAGCAGCGGTTACACGACTGTTACTGTGAGGCGTGGCGCTCGTTTTCACAGTCGCCGAGCTAGCATGCATCATGATGTCCACAGGGATTCTGACCGCACTTCTGGTGGGGGCGGGAATGGCTCACGCCGCCGAGCCCGACCCGTTCGCCCTCGACGCCCAGGTGGCGGCGCTCGACCGCGAGGGCCGCTTCGACGAGGCCGAGGTCATTGCGCGACAGAGCCTCGCCATCCGTCGGGAGACCCTGGGCAACAGGCACGCAGATGTCGCCACGAGTCTTCACAATCTCGCCCTCGTGCTCAAGAGGAAGAGGGACTACGAGGCGGCGAAACTGCTCTATGAGGAATCCATCGACATCCGACGTGAGGTCCTGGGGCCGGCGCATCAAGACCTCGCCCTGAGCTTGAACAACCTGGCCGTGGTCCTCGAACGACAGGGCGACTACGGGGCTGCCCGACCCCTGTACGAGGAGAGCCTGCAGATCTGGCGCCAGGCGCTCGGGCCTCGGCACAGCGAGGTCGGCCTGATCCTCTACAACGTGGGCACGGTGCTCAAACAGCTTGGGGACTACAACGGGGCACAAACGCGGCTGGAGGAGAGTCTCGACATCCATCGAGAGGTGCTTCCACCGGGTCACCTGCAGCTGGCGACCTGTCTGGACCGGCTGGGCGAGGTGCAGTTCGAACTCGCAGACTTCCCAGGGGCGCAGCGGTCGTGGGAAGAGAGCCTACAGGTGCGGCGGGGGACCCTGGGCGACCGCCACGCGGATGTGGCCTCGGTGCTGAATGATCTCGGCCGAGTGCATCGGGTCCAGCGGGACTACGCCAGGGCTCACGAATTGTTCGCCGAGAGCCTCGCCATCTATCGCGAGGTGCCGGGGAATTCCGACGCGCTCGTGGCACCGGTGTTGAACAACATGGGGGCGCTCCACCTGGCGCAGGGCGACTATGCCCGCGCGTTGGAACTGTATGAGGAGAGCCTGCTCCTCACGCGTGAGGCCGCGTTGACGACACCCCAGGAGGTGGCCACCAACCTGAACAACGTGGCCATGGTGCGCTATGAGTTGGGGGACTACCGTGCGGCGAGGATGTTGCTGGACGAGAGCCTCACGCTCAGCCGTGAGGCTCACGGTGCGCGCCACCCAGAGGTCGCCTCGGCTCTCGGCAACATCGCCGTCGTGCTCGGTGAGCAGGGCGACTATGAAGGTGCGGCGGCCCTGATGGAGCAGAGTCTCGAGATGGACAGGGAGACCTTTGGCGATCGCCACGCCGTGATCGCCAGCCGCATGGGAAGTCTCGCGGTCTTGCAGGGGAACCTGGGCGATCACGCGACGGCTGAGGACCTGCACCGGCAGGTTCTCTCTATTCAGAGGGAAGTGCTCGATCCCCTCGATCCAGCGATAGCCAACACCCTGAACAGCCTGGCGATGGCGCTGGACCGGCGGGGGGAGCACGCCAAGGCCTTCGCGCTGTTCGAGCAGAGCCTGGATATTCGGCGCCGCAGCCAGGGATCGATGCATCCAGACGTCGCGGTCAGCCTGAACAATCTCGCTTCACACTTGAAAGACCGGCAGGACTACGCCGAGGCCCGTGAGCTCTTTGACGAGGGCCTCGACATCTGGCGTCAGACGCTCGGTCCGGGCCATCCGACGGTTGCGATCGGGTTGGTAAACCTCGCCGGTCTACACGACGCGCAGGGGCAGCACGACCGAGCCAGGGAGCTCCGGGACCAGGCGCTGGCCATCCAGATGGAAGGCCTCGCTCTCTTGGACGCCCTCTCGGAGCGCGAGGCACTGCGCTTCCTTGCGTCGGCGCGCCCGAAGCTCGACGGCTGGTTGGCGGCGTTCGACCGACCGGGTGACGAGGCCGCGGCCTGGGCCCATTCCCGTCGTTTCAAGGGCGCGATCGCGGCCCGCGCCTCTGCCGCCAACGCCATGCTGGCCGTGGAGCCGGAGGCCGCTGCGATCGCCGCTGAGCTGCACCGGGTGCGGCGAGCGCGAGCGCGTCTCGCCTTTGCGGACGCCCCCGCCGCCAATCTCGTCGAGAAGACCGAGCAGCTCGGGATCCTGGCGGCCGATCAGGAGCGGCTGGAACGCGAGCTGCTCTCCAGTAGTGCCCGATTCCGGGGCGCCGACACCGCACCTCCCACCCAGGCGACCCTCTGCGATGGCCTGCCAGAGAGTGCAGCGCTCATCGACGTGCTCCGGTACGTCGACGACGGTGAAGCACGCTATCTCGCGTTTGTTCTCCGACAGGTGGACTGCTCCTTGACCCGAGTCGATCTCGGCCCGGCCCGGCCTCTCGAACAGGCGGTGCGGGCCTGGCACGATGTGCTCCGCGACCCCCGCTCCGTCTCCAGGCGGAGGGTCGAACGGGGGCGGGCCGTCGCAGACCTCGTCCTCGCGCCGCTGGCCGAGGTCGCCGCACAGGACACGCACTGGTTGGTGGTTCCCGATGGACTGCTGTCCACA
>Ga0315336_1001517_pt1 | contig 44062 bp, 46 predicted proteins | sample ASW5metaG_FD_204512 | JGI IMG/M metagenome (GOLD analysis project Ga0315336, IMG submission 204512) | Ammonia-oxidizing marine archaeal communities from Monterey Bay, California, United States - ASW #5 | ecosystem: Environmental > Aquatic > Marine > Intertidal zone | place: USA: California... | reverse complement strand
GCAACTCCAAATTTCCCTCGGGCACTCCCAACCTTGATGCCCAGAAAAATGAACTGTGCTAGCGCCAATACTATAATTACATCTAAATACGCCATCGAGCTCCTCCCATACATTCCTGAAAATAATTGCAGAGACGATAACACCCATGGCAGTACTTGTCAGATTTAAAGAAATTTCATTGGCATTTGGTGACCAAAAAATTCTTGTTAATGCAAATTTCACTATTGGGTCCCAAGAAAGAGTTTGCCTAATTGGGCGCAATGGTGCTGGAAAGTCCTCTACCCTTAAACTGGTGACAGGAGAAATAGAGCCTGATGAAGGAGAAATTTTTTCAGCGCCTTTACTTCGCTCTACCATGCTTGAACAAACATTAAAAAAGGCATCAGAGCAGCAGGTCAAGGATGTAGTCGCCGAGGGTATGTCCGATCAGGTTGCTCGAATTCAGGCATACCAACAGCTTGCCGAAAAAGCCGAGCCTCGCAAGGCAATCCTAAAAGAGATGGAGAAACTTGAAAGCATGATCGAGGCTGGCGGAGGATGGTCCGCTGATGCGCAAATCGATGCGACCCTAAGCCAACTAGAACTACCCTCTTCGCAAAAATTAAATACCCTTTCAGGTGGATGGCAACGACGTGTAGCCCTAGCTAGGACGCTTGTTTCTAAGCCTGATCTTATACTTCTTGATGAGCCCACCAATCATCTTGATATCAATACCATTGAGTGGTTAGAAAACAAAGTAATGCGTTTTCCAGGCGCTGTATTGTTTGTAACCCATGACCGTAGTTTTATGGAACGACTTGCTACGAGGATTATTGAGATAGATCGAGGAAATATGCTCAGTTGGCCTGGAAGCTACCGGAAGTTTTTATATGAAAAGGAAAAAGCCAACCGCGAAGAGGACCGCCATAATAAGTTATTTGACAAAAAACTTGCCGAAGAAGAAGAATGGATAAGGCAGGGTATCAAGGCCCGAGAAAGCCGTAATGAGGGCCGCGTGCGAGCCCTTGAAGTAATGCGTGAAGTTCGCCAGGGAAGAATTGCTCGACCTAAAAAGCCGAGAATACACCTGAACGAATCAGGCGAAATCTCAGGACGCAAAGTTATTGAGGCTCGAAATATTTCTCATAGTTTTGGGGGGCAATCTCTGATTAAGAACTTCTCTTTACGGGTTATGAGGGGGGAGCGTATTGGGATCATTGGGAACAATGGTGTTGGAAAAAGCACACTATTACGCATATTGCTTGGCGAACTACAACCCGAAGAAGGATCCGTGAAGCTGGGTACCAACCTCCAGGTAGCCTACTTTGACCAACTGCGACGAGAACTTGATACCACAAAAACTGTCGCAGAAATTGTTGGAGAAGGTAGGGACTACATAAATATATTAGGAAATAAAAAACACGTTGTGGGATACCTCACAGACTTTTTGTTCTCAGCAAAAAGAGCTATGACTCGAGTTGCTTCGCTTTCGGGGGGCGAGCGAAACCGTGTAATACTAGCAAAACTTTTTACAAAGCCTGCAAATTTGCTGGTACTGGACGAGCCCACAAATGATCTGGATGTAGAAACTTTAGAGGCCCTTGAATCTAAGCTGGTGGAATACAGAAGCACCATTATTGCAGTTAGCCATGATCGGGAATTTCTTGATCGGGCCATTACCAGCGTACTGGTATTTGAAGCAAACGGAAAAATTAACCGTTATGCTGGGGGTTACAGTGATTGGGTCTCCCAACGACGCATGCTAGCCGCTCCTGATGATCCTGAAGCGACATCAATCTCAATCCCAAGTAGATCTGAACAAATACCTCCCAGCAAGACTGCCCCACGCAAGAAACTGACCTATAAGTTAAAGCTTGAATTAGAAAAACTTCCTGAAAAAATTTCTGAATTGGAAAGCCTTCTTGCCGACCAACAGGGAAAGATAGACGACCCCGATTTTTATCAACAGCCCTATCCAAAAATTCAAGCCGAACTTGATGAGCTTGATTCTTTGAAGGCAGAACTGGAAAAAACTGTAGACCGATGGTCGATACTTGAGCAACAGGCCTAGGATCTCTACAGATTTAAGTTTTGCATTAAATCTTTAGGCCACAAAGTACTAATCCGCTACTTGATTGATCATTAATTCAACAGGAGAAGGCTGTTGTCCTCTCTCGTATTGAAGCTCACCATAGAGGTCCCCTGGTTGCTGAATGGGCTGACCTGCTATTGAAAGGCGAGCAACTATTTTAAGTACCTCAAAGTCAGCTAGCGAGCGTCCAGGAATCATTGCATCTTGATCGCTGAGGAAAAAGGTACCAGGGACTGCAGTGATTGATTCCCGAATTACGGCAAGTGGTGGCCCGCCCTCAGGAGCTTGCGCAAAAATAAAGAGAGCTGATTCCGGATTTAAATTATCGCCAGAAAGAGTCTCATCTAGGCTAATGTTTAGTGTAATCACCGCGCCATCGTTGGTACTACCTTGAGCGAGTTTTAGCGCTGGATTATTGAGATCAGAGAACTGCTCTCTAATAACCCTAGCAACTTCCTCTGGGGGACTTAGGGTTAAAAGATCAGTCCAACGTTGCCGAGCCAAACCCTCGCGCTCTGTGGCAAGTGCGACAAGCCCGCCGTACCAAAGTGCCCTTGGGTTCATTGGTTGCAATTCTAAGACTTCTTCGAACAGGCTCCCTACCTCACTACTGCTCAAAGATTCCTGGTTACTTAGGACCTCAGCCTCTCCAAGTGCAAGTTTTAACTCATCATCTGCTACCGGAGTGCGGGCCCAAGCCTCCCGAAAGGCAGAGCGTGCTTCTGGATAGTTTCCAAGGGCCATATAGCTTTGACCCAGAAGCCTCCAACCCTCTACATCATCTGAATTATTTTTTAACCTCTCCGCTAAGTTCGCCACCATTTCTGCAACCGGTGGCAGGGAGCTTTCGGTGCCAGGTCCTCCGGGCGTTATTTCGCTGCTATTCCAGCTACTTGTAATGCTATACAGAAAAAATGCGGCCGGAACTATAACTGCTGCAGTAGTCAGGCCAGCAACAGACCATTTGCCATTCAATTTCCGCAATCGCAGCAACGGATAAAAAAGAAAGGAAACAGCAAGCAGGGCTAGCAGTACAGAAAGAATCCAAAAGGCTGTCACATGCCCTCCCCTTCATCGATAGGCTGATTACCACGCACTCGCAAGATCCGTACAAATACTAAAAATCCAACTCCCAAAAAAAGCAAGGGAGCACCCCATAAAACCCAGGTCCTAGCATTGAATGGGGGGCGATAAAGTACGAAGTCACCATAACGAGCTACAAGGAAAGTAGTAATCTCTTTATCTGTTGAGCCACCTGTGATCATTTCGCGGACTTCCCGACGTAAATCAGAAGCCAAAGGAGCATTTGAATCAGCAATGGATTGATTTTGACAAACGAGGCATCGTATCTCGTTAATTAGCAAGCGGTAACGAGCCTGCAATGTCGGGCTTTCTAGTTCAGGCTCTGCGTCAATCGCCCAAACGATTGAGGTCATCAGCGCAGCACAGGAAATCATTATCAAAAAATTACTACGATACGTCATTCTAGATCACCGGACGAACAGGAAAATTTCTGGCAATGCTTTTGAATGAGTGGCAAAAATTCCATTTCCCATATTTCGTTAGTCAATGGTGCGATATGTTTATATATTACCGAGCCATCTTGTCCGATCAAAAAAGTCTCGGGCGCTCCATAAACACCCCAATCTATAGCAACTCTTCCGTCACCATCAAATGCTGATGCGACGTAAGGGTCCCCCAATGTATTCAGCCAATTGACTGCAGCAACACGGTCGTCTTTCCAATTTAGGCCGTAGATCGGAATAACATTGTTTTGTGCAAGTTCATTTAAATATTGATGTTCTTGACGGCACCCAACGCACCAGGTTGCCCATACATTCAAGAGTGACAACTTCCCGAGCATGTCCTCTGATCCCAGTGTTAAACTGGGATCTTTCAGCCGGGGTAATTTAAAACTAGGGGCTTCCTTCCCTATAAGCGGTGATGGCACATAGCCTGGATTCAGGGTCAGGCCGCGCGCAAAAAAAATTGCCAATACGCCTAGAATCATGAGGGGAATTAGGTAGCGTGACATCAGATAATCTCTGCGACACTACCATCTATATCGTGAGATGATTGACTTTGGTTTTGTTTCTGGCGTCTGTAGCGTATATCACTAGCAGCCAAAATACCCCCGAGTGCCATAATAAGAGCGCCAAGCCAAATGAATCGTATTAATGGCTTATATTGCACCCGTAAACTCCAGGCGCCCCCACCCAATGAATCGCCTAACGCAATAAAAATATCTTGGCGCAAGCCAGACTGAATTGCAGCTTCAGTCATTGGACTTTGCTGGACACGGTAGACACGTTTTTGCGGTGTCAACACAGTGAGCAATCGCCCGTCCTTTCGAACCTCAAATTCACCTTCTACGGCCTGATAGTTCGGCCCTATCACATCCCGGGTAGAGCGAAAGACAAACTGATAACCCGCCAACTCCCAGCTATCCCCTGGAGCACGTGCCTGATCTGTCTCAATGCTGTAGCTTGAAGTAACCGTAACACCTAGAATGAAAATGCCTACTCCAAGGTGGGCTACCATCATTCCCCACTGGCTGCGCCTTATCTTCAGTATAGAACCATCGCCTTTAATTAATCGCTGCGCGGGCTCAAGCATCGCTGCAGCAACAACCCACATTCCGGCAACACAACCAACCAAGGTAAGGATTGTAGCCCTACCAAATACTGCTAGTGGGAAGCTAATACCGAATAGTAACGCTAAAATTATTGGAATTTTTAATCGTTTGACGAGAACCGATTTAGGCATAGTTCTCCAAAACGAATGCATCCCTACTCCCATAAGGAAGACCAGAGGCAGCGTTGGCAGAAGGAAAACTAAGTTAAAGTATGGGGGGCCCACTGATAATTTACCCATTCCTAAGGCGTCCACAAAGAGTGGGTAAAGCGTTCCTATTAAAATTAATCCAGCAGCAAGCATCAAAAGAATATTGTTAAGCAGTAAAAAAGACTCACGAGATAACGGTTGAAATCCACCATCCTGATTCATCCGGTGCGCACGAATGGCATACAAAATTAAGGCGCCACCGCTAATGACACTCAGCAACACAAGGATAAAGAGCCCACGTGCTGGATCGGACGCGAATGCATGAACAGAAATTAGTATTCCAGAGCGTACGAGAAAAGTTCCAAGCAAGCTGAGCGAAAACGCAGTAATGGCCAATAAAAGCGTCCAGCTTTTAAAAATGCCCCGTCGTTCCGTTACCGCAAGGGAATGAATTAGGGCAGTTGCTGCGAGCCAAGGCATAAAGGAAGCATTTTCGACCGGATCCCAAAACCACCAGCCTCCCCAACCCAACTCGTAGTATGCCCACCAGCTACCCAAAGCTATTCCGATAGTGAGGAAAATCCAAGCTCCTATCGTCCACGGTCGGGTCCAGCGGGCCCATTCCTGGCTCAGTTGCGCACTTAACAGTGCTGCGACTGCAAAGCCAAAAGGGACAGCTAAGCCCACATAACCCGCATATAGAATTGGAGGATGCATTACTAACGCCGGATCCTGCAAAAGAGGATTAAGATCATTGCCTTCAAATGCGGCTGGTTGAAGTCGAGCGAAAGGATTTGAGGTAAGTAACGTGAAGAGCATGACCCCTACGCTGACAATACCAAGAACACCCAATACGCGACTCGCGAAAACATCCGGAAGATGTCGGCTTCCAGCGGCCACTGCAAATGTCCACCCAGAGAGAATAGCTATCCACAGCAATAATGATCCTTCGTGTGCGCTCCACACTGCGGCCACTTTATATGCCACTGGCAAGGCAGAATTCGAATTGGTAGCAACGTAGAGGACACTAAAATCATTGACCAAAAAAGCTTGCACTAAAATCAAAAAAGCCGCGATAACAAAAACGAATTGTCCCGCTGCCGCAGGCCTTGCTAGAGCCATCAGATCGGCACGCCCTTGGGCAGCTCCCAGTAAAGGCAGGGTCGCCTGCACCGTAGCTAAGCAGAGAGCAAGAACAAGCGATAGCTGGCCAAGCTCAGGGATCACAGTTCGCGGGCCTTTTCCGATTGGGCTAGTGCCTCAGCAACCTCTGGCGGCATGTAATTTTCATCATGCTTGGCCAAAACCTCTTCGGCAAAAAAATTATTTGTCTCGCCGAGTTGGCCCCGCACCACAACACCCTGCCCTTCTCCAAATAAATCTGGGAGTACGCCGGTGTACTGCACTGGTATGGAATGTGCGTAGTCTGTAACCACAAAATTTATGGTCATGCTCCCCGTGTCCCGAGTAATGCTTCCGGGTACTACCATGCCACCTAATCGAAAATTTCGTGAATCTGGGGCTTCACCCGCTTCTACCTGCGTTGGCGAAAAGAAAAATAGAAGATTTTCCTGAAAGGCCTTTAGTGCTAAGCCTGCAGAAACAGCAACCCCAGAAAAAACTATAGCTATAAGAACCATGCGTTGTTGTCGTCTCGGCGTCATGAAATCTTCCTAACGGTAGGTTGATGTTTACTAAAATTTCCCGAAATTTCCCCGAGCGTCTCTCGGCTCTTTCTATAGAATCGGTATGTCCACCAAATGTTAACAACCAGTATCACTAAAGTAATCCCGTATGCTGACCACACATATGTTCCGTAGCCACCCATTCTTAAAAATTCCATCATACCCTGCCCCGTTGCATAAGTTCCTGTGTCCAGCGGGATTTCTGCTCACGCACTAAGATCTCGCCCTGTAGTCGGACAAACAGTAACCATACGAAGAAAACCGAAAAACCTGCGATCATAACCAGCAACGGGGCAAGCATATCCATCGTAATTGAAGGCCCATCTAATCGGGTGATAGTGGGGCCCTGGTGCAAGGTAGTCCACCATTCGACCGAATAATGAATGATCGGAATGTTAATTACTCCGACTACAGCCAGCACAGCGCTAAGTCGATCAGCTTTATCCCTGTCCTCGGTCACCTCACGAAGTGCTAGATAGCCCATGTAAAGAAAAAACAGTACCAGAAAAAATACCAAGCGGGCATCAGACCACTGCCAAAAAGTTCCCCACATAGGTTTTCCCCAGATTGCCCCCGTCACGAGACCAAGAAAGGTAAAAGATGCGCCCAACGGGGCGGCGCTTACCGCAACAGCGTGCGCAAGCTTAATGCGCCATATAAAACCGATCGCGGCTGCCGTAGCCATCACTACATAAGCCATCATGCCCAGATACGCGCTTGGCACATGGACATAAATCATCCTAAAGCCATCTCCCTGCAGATAATCAGGGGGGGCAAGAACAAGCCCCCCATACGCTCCAGCCACAATAAGCGCGATACTTAAGCCACCCAGCCACGGCCCTAGAGTGCCAGCCAATCGATAAAAATATGGCGGAGAAGCTAGCTTATAAAACCAACGTAAATTCATGAATTATCTACTCTAATGAAACGCGTACAGCGGCAGAGGTGGCCAATGGACCTAGCACGACCGCCAACGCCAACAACGCCCCTAGCAAGTAAAGTGGTCCGGCAGCTGACTCTCCCTGCACCGCCAGATCTGTGGCCAAAGTTCCAAAAATCAAGACAGGACCAGTCAGGGGTAACACCAAGAGGCCTACTATAGGCCCTCCGCGGCGCAAACCAACCGTAAGTGCAGCCCCAATAGCCCCTAAAACGCTTAGTGTGGGCGTAGCTAGGATCAGCGCTAAAATTAGTGTTGTCAGCGCATCAACTGGCATGTAATAGGAGAGAGCTATTACCGGCGCTATTACCACCAAAGGTAAGCCGGTGATGAGCCAGTGGGCCAGTATTTTAGCTGCAATAATGATAGTTAGCGGAACCGGGCTCAGCACAAGCTGCTCCATACTGCCATCTTCTGCGTCATCACGAAACAAGCCATCTAAAGCAAGCAAAGAAGATAGCAGCGCGGAAATCCATAAAACGCCTGTGCCAACCTCCTTAAGATCAGAGGCCTCTGGAGAAATCGCCAGAGGAAAAAGAGAGGCAACTATAAGGAAAAAAATTAATGGATTGCAAAGCTCGCTCCAGCGCCGTAGAGCGACCTTAAGATCTCTGGTTAGAATCTGAATGAAGCCCCTCATATTCACTTAAAGCTCTATAGTGACCTGATAACTGCCTGAGAATGCCTGGGGCCGGTGGGTTGCAATCACCGCAATACCGCCTTCCTGTAGGTGTTTCCCTACCCATCCGCAAATGAGATCAATTCCAGATTTATCGAGTCCGGCTAAGGGTTCATCCAAAATCCATAGGGTTGCCGGCTGTAAGCGCAATGCGCCGAGGCTGACCCGGCGACGCTGTCCGGTAGACAAATGACGCACCAGGGAATCAGCCGCCTGGGATAGCTGGAGTTCCTCCAACACTGTATCGGCCCGGTAACTCCCCCGCCAAAGCCTACAGAAAAACTCTAGATTTTCCCTTGCCGTGAGTTCTTTCTTTAGTCCATTCAAATGGCCCTTGAAAACAAGGTCTCGCCGCTGTTCGGCTAAAAACCTATGGATATCTGCCTTGCCAAGCATGACGCGCCCAGAGTCAGGTACCGCCAATCCCGCCAGAACTCTTAGCAGGGATGTCTTTCCGCAACCATTGGAGCCAGTGACTAAGGCCATTTCGCCGCGCTCTAATCGGAAACTCAGATCAGCAAAAAGGCACCGATTACCCCTTGATACTTCAAGGGAAAAACCCACAAGGCCAGAATCTAAAGCTGAGGTCATTTTTTAGCAGATTCCTGAAAATTCATAGTGACGCGAGAAAGATGCATCCATTGAGAAAATATATCAAAAAAATCTTATATTTATTTGATTAATAATAATAACTAATGGTTTCGAAGGGACAATATGGGCATTCGTTTGGCTGCTGAGGTTAATTTCTTGAGCCGTGTTCACCATAGAAATCCCTTGACCCTGACTAAACCTCTTCCGCAGCCTAAAATCAGCCCGTCCGACTCGTAACCTCAAGAAGATGGTAGCCAAACTGTGTTTTTACAGGGCCCTGGACTTCATTGAGGTCTGCGCTAAAAACCACTTCGTCAAATTCTTTTACCATCTGGCCTGGTCCGAATGAGCCAAGATCCCCGCCCTTACTACCTGAGGGGCATATGGAATGCTCTCGGGCTAAATCGGAAAAATCCTCACCATTGATAATTTTATCCTTGAGCTCATTACAGGATGACTCAGATTCAACCAGAATATGCCTTGCCGTAGCCTGGGCCATAAAAAATACTCCTTGAATTTCTTTGTGTTACGACATTCTCGCTAACTAGAAATAAGCATATCCGAGAAGTTCGATGGCGAATAGAGTTACAGGCAAAAAAGCGCAACTTGACTCTCGCACAGAGACGCTAGCGAGTTAGATATACTTAACTAATTCGAACAAAGATTGAGAGAAAAAACTATTAATGAATAAAGTCATCAGTATTCTGGCTATCAGTACCGTGACATTACTCGCTGGTACTTCCGCGCTGAGCGAAACCCAAGTCGTGATTCTTGGAACGGGAACACCCGTTCCCGACCATACGAGAGCCGGTGCCGGGGTCGCTATTGTCTACGAAAGTCAAGCTTATATTTTTGATGTCGGAGGCGGTGTCGTGCAGCGTGCGATTGAAGCAAGTTCGCGCCTGGACATACCTGCGCTCTTTCCAACAAACATCCAGCACGTCTTCATTACGCATCTTCACAGTGATCACATGCTCGACCTCGTTGAGCTGGTCTGGACGCTTTGGTGGCGGCGGACGTCCCAGATCAGCGTCTGGGGCCCAGCCGGCCTCGAGGCCGCGGCTAGGGGTATGTACGAGATGATGAATGCGGATGTCACGATACGCTCAAGCTCGTCCCCCGGCTCGTCCCCCGTGGTTAATCCAGGGTTCTATCGGATCATTCCGACTGAGATTGAGGAAGGCACCATCTTCACTAATGACGGTATCACAATTGAAGCTTTCACTGTCCCGCACGGCAATATCAGTCCAGCTTTCGGTTATCGGGTCACGACGCCCGACAAGGTCATCGTGATCTCGGGCGACACATCCTACAGTGAGAAATTGGTCGAAATGGCCAAGGGAGCCGACGTTCTTGTGCATGAAGTCATCAGCAACGAAGGGGTCAGCGAACTTTCCGAGGATTGGCGACTGTACCATTCCCGCTCGCATACGGTAACGAACGAACTTGCTCGGGTCGCTACTGAAGCAAGGCCTGATTTGCTGGTGCTGTATCATGTACTCTTTTACGGTGCACCAGTCGAGACTGTGCTGACCGAAGTGCAGGCCCTCTACGATGGGGAAGTTGTTCTCGCTAACGATCTTGACGTGTTCTGACTTAACAACAATAAGGAGACAATCATGCGATTGATGATCAGAGTTTTCGCGGTGAGCGGATTGGTGCTTGGCGGAATCCTGGCGACGGCACAAGACTCCTATACAGTGCCCACGGATGCGCCTGCGAACATTAAACGTGCCATCGAATCAAGCGTGAGAACGGATGAGCAACGCGCGAGGGATCCGCACCGAAATCCGGCGGAGATGTTGATGCTCTCCGGTATAGAGGAGGGTGACTATGTTATCGAGTTCGCGGCATTCGGACACTACTATACGACCCTGCTCGTCGACGCAGTCGGGGCGGATGGCCATGTCGAAATGGTCGACATGCCGTGGACTGAGCGTTTCGGCGGTGAACCGGGCCGAGCGCTCGCTGTCGCGCACGACAACGCCACGTACACGCAGGTCCACTACAACGAAGCCGAATTACCTGATGAAGTCGATGCCGTCACGATGGTGCTCTTCTATCACGACTTGAGTCGCGAATCCGCCGAGGAAAACGTTGATACCGCGGACATGAATGCGCGTGTATTCGCTTCGCTCAAACCTGGTGGGACGTATCTCATCATCGACCACAAAGCCGAGGACGGTTCGGGCTGGCGCGACGCGATGACCCTCCACCGAATCGATGCACAGGCAATTATTGACGAAGTCACTGCCTCCGGATTCGAACTTGCGGTCACCAGCGACTTACTTGCCAATCCGAGTGATGGCCGCACACTCAATATGCGCGACCCTTCGATACGTGGTGGCACAGACCGCGCCGTGCTCGTTTTCCGTAAGCCGATGTAGACGCTCTTAAGTGGATGCATAAAGGGGATCAAATGAATAATACCAAGAAACTAGTGTGGGCTGGGTTGTGTGCATCGCTATCATTCGGTGTTGCAGCTCAGAGCGTGACACCACCGAAGGAGCGGTTGCTAAACAGAGCGGACATCGAGGCTGCCAACCCCTATGAGGGTATATACAGCAAACGCCTGTACACAGACACTGTCTGGATTACGATGGTGACGATAGGGGCCGGGAAAGCCTCAACGAGGCATAGCCACCCCGATGAGCAAACTATGCTGTTTCATACCGGTAGAGTGAGGGCATTCGTGGGAGAGAACGAATATGTGGTCGGACCGGACGATATATTGATTATCCCCTCCTACGTTCCACATTATTTCCAAGCCATCGAGGACGCGACTTGGACCGAGGTTCACGGACCCGGTTTCAACAACAGCCCAAGGTGGGAGAACCAATAATGCAACAAGTTAAGAAATATTCTCCCTAAATTTTCCCTCACTCCGACTCTCTTCGAAATATTAGACTGAGGTTATTTGCCGGCATCTCCACTGTTTCCTCTAAATTAAAACCACAATCTCCGGCGGTACGCGCAACATCTTCAAAATAACGTAGGCCCCAGGCCGGATTTTGAGCCCGCAGGGCGGCATCAAATGCCTCGTTACTGGGTGCTATTTCGTAATCGGCCCGCTGATACGGCCCATACAGGTAGAGCACGCACCCCGCCGCCAGGTGGTCTCTGGCATTCTCAAACAGGGCCTCTGTAGCTGCCCATGGACTAATGTGAACCATATTGATACAAATCAATGCATTTGAGTGCGTGACCGGCCAAGGAAGACCCCTAACATCAAGCGATACCACATCCTTTATGTTGCCGAGGCCCGACCGAAGCACCCTGCTTTCAATTGCCTCGCAGGCAGACGGATCAGGATCACTTGGCTGCCAGGTTAAGTCAGGTAGTTTTTGTGCAAAATGAACAACATGCTGTCCGGTCCCGCTGGCTACCTCCAGAATTGCACCCCTAGCCGGCAATACGCGGCCAAGCACCTCTAAGATGGCGCCCTTATTTCGCTCAGCAGCGGCACTATGAGCTAAGTCTGCCACCCTGCCTTATCCTGCAGAACGTTGTACTCCTGAACTAGGAAACCCATGTTTTCACCGGCCTTATCTTTAATCTAATCAGATGAAGGTTCAGCAACCTCAGTTAGCTTCGGTGGCCTCCAGGCGATACCGATTGGATGAGGATAGAGTGTAATTGCGTACAGGTGCATTGAATGTCTGTTCACCGATGATTGCGAGTGCGTCCGCCATTAACAACTTAGCCTCGCCGTCATCCGGGCTCAAACGAATCACATGCCGCACAAGCTTGGCCGCGCCAAGCGGGTCCCCGCTTTCCATTGCAACTTTGGCTTTTTCCATCAATATTTCGACACCACCAACCAGCGAAGCCATTCGTTCAGACTCCTTGATCGGCGCTTCACGGTGGAGATTTAGCACATCACCATCAAACCAGCCGAGATCCTGGGCGTACATATCACGAACTGTACCCTCAACACTTCCGTAGTAATCGGCAAGATAATCGAGTTCTGCCAGCTTTGGAGGCAAGGCAGCGTAAGCAACCAGCTCATCTGGGGTCATGAATTTTTTTGCCCCTTCGATTGTTCGGTCATGCACCCATTTCAGTGCATCCCGGTAATTTATTAATACCTCTAGTCCGCTGTCGAGTATCGGGCTCGTATGGCCGCCAACCAGATGCATTGGAGTCTCAGCTATCATCTTATCCAAGCTCGCTATCCAGTTACGGACGGAGCGTCGTGCGGTACCACGTAACGGGTAGACGTTCGGCCACGACTGATAGAAATTATCGCCAGCAAAAACGATCTTCTCTTTGGGTAGCCACACATACAACTGGTCATCGGTTTCACCTGGCGCTGCCACCAATTCAAGCTCTACACCTGCCACGGAAAGAGTCTGTCGCTCCCCGGAAAATGTGTGCGTTGGCAGCACCATTTCTGCTTGGGGTGATTGTTGTCGGTCAAAAGAGAGCCCGTCACGCATCATGTTTCCAGGCGGACGAGACGGGGGAATCGCTATACCAACACCAAGGCGTTGCTCTGCAGGCAGGTCGAATCCTTGCGTGTTTGATGGCCGAACACCGCCAGATAGTCCATTCGTCAAAGTCCGTCGCATTTCCGACCCGTAGTTAGCTCGCGCCCAAACCTCAATGTTTCCCCCAAGACCCATGAACGCAGGAGTGGCCCCGAAATGATCGCGATGTCCGTGGGTAAGAATGATGGCCTTAACCGGCTTATTGGTTATTTTTTTAAATTCGTCGATTACAGGCTCCGCGAAACGCGGCGCCTGGCCGGGATCGATGATGATGACACCATCCTCGCCGACTATCATGGTATTGGTTGTTACCTGGTAGCCGATGGCTGTGTATACATTTGTCGCGACCTCTACGATACGGGGACTAAACATTTCCAAACGACTGGTTAATCTTTTGGTTGCTTCGCTCTGGGAAGTCTGAGCATGGGCCGAAAACATGAAGCCAATCGACAGCAAAAAAATAACACTAGGAATAATGATTATGATTTTTTTTCTCATGTCTTTTATTTAGCTCCAGTTGGATTCCAAATATTTCGGTTGATTTAAGGGTGCACTTAGCGCCAATTAGTTTCCCATTCAGTTAAAAGCTCAGATACTAATTCCGGGTATTGTGATGCGAGATCCTGAGTCTCTCCAGGGTCGGACATGATGTCATAGAGCTGCCATGATAGTGGTCCATCAACTCCAGGGACCCTTTGATTGGTAATCTTGTAATTGCCCTTTATCAGAGCCCCTAATTCTCCCTGCACCCACCCCGCGGAATCCGTTGGCAAGTGAACAGTGTCAGTCTCACCATTAAGATAAGGCCAAGCGGAACGTCCAGCAACTCCCTCAATTTTCCTTCCCTTGTAATCTCCTGGCCCCGGATGCGCGGTACCTGCAATATCGAGAAAAGTAGGCAGCACATCCATAATTGTCATGAAGCTTCCATCGATCGAGCCGCTAACGGCCAGGCCAGGAAAGTGGATAAATGCCGCTGCCCTGAGCCCGCCTTCACTAATTCTTCCTTTGTATCCCCTCAAAGGCGCAGTAGCAGCTTCAGCAAAGCCCTGCCCATGATCTATAAAGGAATTCGGCCGGCCCCAATTCCCAAAAGAATTATCGATAAAAACAGGTATCTGTGGACCAACACCGGGTGGTGTATCAGCAGCAACGCCACCCACTGGCCCTTGCCCAAACTCACCGGAAGAAGCACCATGGTCGGATGTAAACATTATGACCGTGTTCTCAAACTGGCCACTATCCCTTAAGTAAGAGATTAAACGTCCTACGTTTGTGTCGAGGTTTGAAATCATGGCAGCATAAATTTCCTGGGCACGGGAATACTTTGCCTGCTCCTCAACAGAGAGTTCTTCCCAGGGCGCAGCAACTGGCTCAAAATTCTCTAGACTCAGTCCGTCTGGTATGACCCCGAGTTGATTGGCGCTATTGACCCTAGACGACCGGAGCACATCATAACCTTCCCCGTACTGACCAGCGTAACGATCCAGCTCGCTCTCTGGCACCTGAAGTGGCCAATGAGGTGTTGTGTACGGGAGATAGGCAAACCAAGGCTCCTGATCAGTACCCGACTCCAGGAACTCCAATATCTTTTGTGTGTAGTAGTTAGTTGAGTAGAAATTATCGGGCATGTCCTGGTACTCAACCGGATCCCCATCTGACTCATACAAACTATAGTCATCCCAAAAATTCTCTGCAAAATGACTAGCCGAGGCACCTAGTTGCACAAAAGAACGGTCAAATCCGCGAGTTGCCGGTGTATACCCCTCTTCTATGCCCAGATCCCACTTCCCGGCCATATAGGTGCGGTAACCAGCATCCTGAAGTAACTCCGGGAGAGTGGCCCAATTTAAACTCAGGCGGTTTCTGCGCTCACGACTCCCCTCGGCTGGCGGAAAGTACTCCAGTGCCCCGGAAACCCCTCTACCGGTCATCATCATGACTCTGGTTTGCTGGCATGCCCGGTCCGTATGAAAATTATTTAACCGGACTCCCGCAAATGCGAGCTCATCCAGGTTCGGTGTTGAAATTTCACTCCCAAAAGCACCTATGTCCGTAAATCCAAGATCATCAGCCACTATGAATAATATATTTGGCTGCTGATTACCGGGGGTGTCACTCGAGCAGCCAAGCAATATCCCGAAAAGAATCCCTCCCAAAAGAATTACCCGAGCCTTCATTTTTTTGACCCCTCCAATACTTACTTAAAAGGAAAAAAATATATTATCTTCATATTATCAGCTTAATACGGCAACTACCGAAGCATGCGTCCTGTGCGCAGATCCATTCACACACGTTCTGCGGAAATAATCTATCTCAAACCATATACTGTTATTCTTCTGTGCACTTTCCTCTATAGCAGAAAAAAGGAGATCCATCATGAAAATTACTACTCGTCTCACTGCTGTGGCAATGGCTGTTTTTATTTTAGGGTTTTTGCTCGGCCAAAATTTTGATTTCACTACCAACGCACATGCCCAGAGTAACAAGGTCTTTGAGCTACGAACGTATACAACAGCCGAAGGGAAGCTGCCAAACCTCCTGGCAAGATTCCGTGACCATACGATGACTTTCTTCGAGAGGCACGGCATGACCAACGTTGGTTATTGGGTACCGCAAGATTCACCGGACTCCGAAAATACCTTAATCTATCTTTTGGAACACAGTAGTCGGCAAGCGGCCCAGGAAAACTGGACTGACTTTCTTGCTGATGCTGAGGTGTTACGTGTAATGGCAGAGTCGGAGGCAGCGGGGAGTATTATTAGCAACATAGAGTCAGTATTTGTCGAGCCGACCAGCTTCTCCCCAATAAGATAGCTCTAAACCCGCTGCCTGCACGTTAAGCTAATAACCATTCGTGCGACTACAAATGTCTTGTGGGGCTGAAAGAAATACCCATGTGAATTAATGTATCAAAAGGTCCCGAAGGTTACCTCGCGACAGTTTGCCTTCTAAAGCAATTCACTCATCCTGAACAAAATTGCCTGCTTGAATTCTTTCAAATATCTCCGTAGAAAGCACTTGAGCTTCTGCTACCTGAGCAACATTCATGGACTGCTCGACCGTAGTTCTTTGTTCCACGGCATCTGAGTCGCCACCTATCGCGGCGAGATTAAGCCAAGCATAGGCGCGTAGGTTATCAATTGGCACACCTTTGCCTTGAGAATACATCCTCCCCAGATTCTTTTGTGCAACGACTGAGCCTACCCCCGCAGCAAGCCGATACCAATTCACGGCTTGCGCATCATCACTTGGGGTACCCAGCCCATTTTCATACATGAACCCGAGATTGTGTTGGGCCATTGCCTCACCTTGGTCGGCCGACAGACGAAATAGTGTTAATGCTTCCGCATAGTCTTGAACAATGCCTGTACCATTTAAATACGCCATCCCTAAATTGTTCTGAGCAGATGCCTCACCCTGATCTGCGGCCAATCGATACCATCTGACCGCCTCGATATCGTCTTCTGCGATACCCAAGCCTGCTCCATACATAAACCCTAAGTTATTCTGGGCCACGGCTTCTCCCTGTTCGGCTGCTAGACGGAATAGCCTTAACGCCTCATTGTAATCTGCAGGCACTCCCCTTCCGTTTAAATACATCATGCCGAGATTGTTATAGGCTAGTTTCTGCCCTCCTTCTTGTTCGATCGCTCGACGATACCACCGCACAGCCTCATCAGTATTAATTGGTACCCCAAGGCCATTTTCATACATGAACCCGAGATTGTTTTGGGCAAAAGTTTCCCCTTGATCAGCCGCACTAAGAAAAAAACGTATCGCTTCCGTATAGTCAACCGGGACTCCTTTACCCTCAAGGAACATCAACCCAAGATTATTTTGTGCTCGCGCCTCACCCTGATTAGCCGCCAGGCGGAAATATTTGATTGCCTCATCATAGTTAACTGGCACTCCACGGCCCTCTAAGTACATAATCCCTAGGTTATTTTGAGCCCTTGCTTCGCCAAGCCCTGCTAGGGGACGCCATTCCCTTAGCGCGACCGAATAATCTCCTCGATTATATGCATCAAGACCACCCTGATAGTCGCCACCGCCACATCCAGCCACAAGAAGCATGAAAATGACCAACACATAAGGCCCTAAGCCCCGAATATCGACAGATAGCTGTCGGCACCGTCCAAGCCATGTTTCCTGAGATTTTAGACCTGATCGACTACTCATCTCATGCCAATAAAATCAATAAGTTAACAGATAATACCAACCACATTATGGCATACCGCTCAGTATTTTTTTCTATCAAATGCCCGGGGCCGGACTCGAACCGGCACGAGGTTACCCTCGAGGGATTTTCATACCACTACAGCTTTCGCAGCTGCAACCCGCAATGCAGGTGCATTTGTGGTCTGGACTTTCTCTTCACCATGCCGCAGTACGTCTACGGGTTAGGCGGGGGCCGTCAAGTCTCTACACTTTCCCTAGCAAAACTAGGGATTAGCTCGGGATTGCCACCTCCTTGACGAGCTGAGGTTTCCCCGAATTTGACCCCATTCACACCAAGCGTTTCCAACCTGGGTGCCCAAAAAGTCTTAAGTCCCTTGCGTCTACCAGTTCCGCCACCCGGGCCCTGGTACACCTATTCTAGCCAGAAATGAGTCGTCCGGTGCCGATAGATAATGGCTCTTGCAAATTAATTGTTATTAAACCAAGGAAAGGGCTTTAAAAAATAAAAATAAATCAATTAATATCAATATATTATATGATTTTTAGCAGGTACATTATTAAAATAAGGACACCCCTTGGTTATAAGTTACATCTAGCTACTGGGAGAGCTCCTTTTCAAAAAAAAGCGAAACCACAATTTTTTTGAGCGATTTAAAGGGGTTTTTACCGCAAAGATCATTTTTTTAGATAATTTATAAAAATACTAATCGTTAAACCCCTGCCATTCGTAGATACAGTTATATGGCCTCCCCAACTCGACCCCTGGAGTCCAGGGCCGACTCCTTTCTATGAGCATTAAAGGCTCAGTAAATATAATTGGATCAGTAACCTCTATTGAATAATTCAAGTTATTTCCATCTTCTGATAACCAAAAACGCTCGAGGTAGCGCACCTGATCTGACTGGGGTATCCCTATTTCAGAATAAAAGGGCCAATCAATACCCGTCGTTTCTACTACCAGCGTAGCCCCCTCCCAATGACCTACGGAATAGCCGGTAGGAGATGGTTCAGGTTGAGCCGGCAAAGCATCTAGGTAAATATACCTCTCCATATTGTATTCTTCCGAGCGAATACGAATTCGGCCACCCTGGTCAGTGATATCCATGGGTACCGGTTCGAAATTAACATCCGGCATGCCCTGCCGACAGACAAGCTCGAGATTGTCCTTAAGTGGATCATAGCTTGCGGACAGTTCGCGCCCACGCTCCGTGAAAAATTCCCTAACCCGAAGAAGCTCTTCTTCCGGCTCCGGATGACTGCCTCCCCACACACGAAAAATACCATTTGCAGCTTGTTCTGCTTTTGCAATCTGGTCCGTTGTTGGGCGCCTCAGGCTATCGGGAACGAGTTCAGATGAATAAATTGGGCTGGCGCCCCCGGTTACAAATTCCTGTCCACTGGGAAACAGCATGTGGACCACACCAAGGCCCTGAGAATTTCGCCGAGAAACGTAGCCAGCGACTTTCACGGAACCCAAAAAATCATCAGCAACCATCCCCCGTCTTTCCCAATTACGAGGCCCCCCGGCAAATTCTACTTCCCAGATCTCTTCATTCCTGCTGTCATTTTCGATCTTCATTTTTCCCCGCACGTGAGGGTTCTGCCAAAACACTTCAGTAATCTCACCCTCGAGCTGGATCAGTTCTTCCGCCCGGTACAGCGATCCGTTCGTTACTGACCCATGGTGCGCACTTACGCCAGTAGTTAAACATATAGCTGATAAAGCAATTAATGCTGTCTTTGTCTTCATATTCCTCAGCCTAAATTGATTGGAGGCGCGGACCGGAATCGAACCGGTGTACGCGGCTTTGCAGGCCGCTGCATCACCACTCTGCCACCGCGCCAAAATTTCCACTAAAAGCGATCTGACCTACAATTTAGCATAGGTGTACCCCGAATTCGCCGAAGATTATCGAGGGCAGAAAATCGAGGGTACCTTCGTTCAAGCCAGAAAATAACCGGTGAGCTGATAGCCTATTAAAACAAAGCCGGAGCCCATCAACGCAATATTTACTGTGTATGCATGCCTGATGAAGCTCTGCGTTGGGCGCCAAAAATTAAAGGCAACTAGAATTATGCTGAGTGCTAGCAATTGGCCGACCTCAACGCCAAGGTTGAATGAAAGCATATTTGGCAGCAGTCCTTCTTCCGAAATAGCAAGATCTTGAAGTTTCGTTGCCAACCCAAACCCATGAAAAAAACCGAAAACAAGCACTGCTGCCTTGGTATTGACCCTGAGCCCCATCTGACTGAAGCCACCAACATTCTCAAAAGCTTTGTAGACTATGGAAAGGCCAATAATGGCATCAACAATGTAAGAATTGACATGCAGGCCGCCAAGCACGCCCAAAAGCAAGGTAATGCTGTGCCCAACAGCGAACAGGGTTACGTAAATCGCAACGTCCCTCAATCGATAAAGAAAGAAAATAACGCCCGCAAGAAACAGAAGATGATCATACCCTGTGACCATATGTTTCGCGCCCAAATAAATAAATGCACCAACCTGGGTTCCTACGTTACTTAGAAGAAATGCCTGATCAGGTCCGGTAATGCCGTGCGCAAACAAAGACACACCAAACAGTGCAGAGAACAAACCAAAAAGGCCTACAAAGAGCTGCTTCATAATGGAGCCTAGTAAATTTTATTGATTACATGCATGTATAAAAATGCATTGTATCTTCTATTTACTACAGGTGAATTTTTTTTTGACCTTAGCCGGCCTATGCTGAGAAGGACTGAAGTAAATCAATCAGATAAACTTAAGGTTATTAATCGAGAAAACCCTTAAAAGCATGGCCCTGAACCCAAATACTAACCACCGCCTTCCTCCCGATAAGGGTCAGCCTGATTACGCTGCCCTCTCTCGTCAACGTGGCTACGCTAACCAACCAAAAGATATTGACTGGCTCAAAAAGAACATTCCGTGCCAAGCGGCCTGTCCGGCTAAAACACGCGTGCCAAATTATTTAAAGGAAATTCATGCTGGTAATTATGATGAAGCATACCTCCTTAATTTAGTCGATAATATTTTTCCATCAGTTCTTGGTCGAGCCTGCTCCAGGCCCTGTGAGCCGGTCTGCCGGCACGGCCGAGAAGGCCTTGGTCAGCCAGTGGCTATTTGTCACTCGAAACGTGCTGCGAGTGACCTCGGATCACAACAACCGATTATACTCAAGCCGTTATTTGGCCCTTCCGGGAAAGTAGTAGCAATCATCGGGGCTGGGCCGGCTGGGCTAACGACGGCGCGGGAATTGGCACTTTTTGGTCACAGGGTTACTATTTTCGAGCAACACCCTGAGCCCGGGGGCTTTATGAATCAAGGGATTCCTGAGTTCCGCCTTCCCCGTATAACTCTACGTAAAGAAATCGAACAAATTAAAAAATTGGGGGTAGAAATTCGATGCAACCAATCTATTGGCGCCAACCGTTCGGTTCAAAACTTACTGAATAATCACGATGCTGTAGTTATTGCGGCAGGCACTACAGAACTCAATCAGACCGAGCACTTAGATCATAAAGAGGAAGGTATTCAGGATGGCCTGATTTTTCTTCATAAATTTAATATGCCCGAGCCAAATATCCCCATAGGGCATCATGTTGCTGTCATTGGTGGGGGCTTTACTGCATTGGATTGTGCCCGTGCTGCAGTCCGACTGGGCTCCATCCCTACGGTCTACTACCAGGGAACACATAAACAAATGTCAATATCGAACGATGAGCTTAAGGCACTCAAGGATGAAGGGATAGAGTTAAAAACACTCATAAAGCCCATGGGCTATCAAAAAATTAATGTAAATGGAGCCGTAAAAATACGTATGACCCTTGGTTTTTGTGAAGAACCTAACGTAGATCAAAATTATTGCCGTAAAAAAACTTTTAAAAGAGAAATCGAGGTGATAGTAGATACGGTTATTGCGGCTAACGGTGAACGAAGAGATACCTCCTGGGTGGATAGTGCTCTCAAGCAACACCTTCCAAATGAATCCGTTGATTCAAATAGTGAGGTGGCTCACCAAACTTCCCATCCAAGTTTATTTTTAGCTGGGGATTATTCAATTGGTGCCTCAAGCTTAATAGATGCTATAGGGCACGCTAAAAACTGTGCCCGTAAGTTAGACGAGTACCTTATGGGTGAAATACGCTTAACGGAAGTAGCTCATATTGCATCGATCTACGAAACTGGCAGAACACCATCTATGAATTTGATCGAACGCCAACTAACAAGGGAAACTCCCGCTGAAAACCGAACACGCCGAAAAGAAGTTGAGTTGGGATACAACGGCCCTGAAGCTAATGCTGAGGCTGCGCGCTGTTATTTATGTCACTACAAGTTCGAAATTGATAATGACGCATGTATTTACTGTGATAAATGCCTAGACGTAAAACCTCATGAAGATTGCATCGTGCCAATTGATGCGTTGCATACTGACCAAAACGGGCTTATTTCAGGGTATTCAAGAGCAAAAGATCCAACGCGGGGTCGATACCAACTTCTTTACATTGATCAGGATGAGTGCACCCGGTGTGGTAGATGTGAGAAAGTTTGCCCTGTTGACTGCATTTCAATCCAAAAGGTTACTTGGGACACCAAGCGTACCTGCGATCTCAAAAAAACTTAAAGTAAGGAACGAGTGATATCTAGGCTGTGATTAGCCCTATGCACCAATTATTCCTGCTGCCCTCAACTATCACTCTACTCAAATCCCTTGCGGCATCTCTGTTTAAACAGCACAATTAACTCATGATAAAAAAGAACACGCTTCTCTCCACTTCCCTTTTAGCTGGTATTTTCTTTTGTTGGGTATCAGGTGAAATTTTTGCACAAACCACCCTTCGAATTTCACACCAGTGGCCTGGTGGAACAGGTGATGTGCGAGATGAAATGTTTCGCATCATGGCCCGAGAAATTGAAGCGGCTGAAGTTGATATCGTTGTCCGTATCTACCCTGCGCAATCTCTCTTTAAGGCTGGCGACCAGTGGTCTGCATTAATTAGGGGACGATTAGATATTACTGGCCTACCATTAGATTATGCGAGCGGGAGACACCCGCAATTCAATGCCACGCTTATGCCGGGATTAGTGAAAAGTCACGATCATGCTAGACGACTAAACAGCTCACTTTTTATGAACTCAATAAGAGAGATTATCGAGGATGAGGGCTTAATTGTACTTGCGGATGCCTGGCTATCCGGTGGTTTTGTAAGTACCGAGAACTGCATTCTTTGGCCAAACGATATACAGGGATTAGTTACTCGTGGCGCAGGCCCGGCCTTTGAAAGAATGCTGGCTGGTGCTGGCGCCTCGATTGCCTCAATGCCCAGTTCCGAAATTTATACCGCCATGCAAACTGGTGTTCTGGACGCTGCCAATACAAGCTCAGCAAGTCTTGTAACCTTCCGCCTCTATGAGCACGCCCAATGCCTAACTGCGCCGGGAGAGCATGCATTATGGTTTATGTATCAGCCCGTCCTCATGGCGCAGCGAAGCTGGAATAAACTGCAACCTCAACAGCAATCGGTATTGAGACGTGCATCAAAACTGGCTGAGGATTATTTTTTTCAGGAATCTAAAAAACTTGATGCCGAAATGGAAAAAGTCTATCAGGATGCCGGTGTACGGGTTGTTCATATGAATGCCGAACAAGCACAAGCATGGAAAGAGATTGCTACGGAAAGCTCTTACCGGGTGTTTACTGAAGAAGTACCTGGTGGAGCTGAATTAATCGATCAAGCTCTTGCAGTAGATTAGGGCGTATGAATCTGCTCCTGCGAAGTGTCAGCTGGCTCTCCCGGGCCTGTGGCGCAATTGCCGTACTCTGCCTTGGGGCGGCCTGTGCGGTCGTATGCGAAATGGTTCTAATTCGTTATCTAATCGGAGCCTCTACTATCTGGCAAACTGAGTTTGTTACTTTTTCAATTGTAGCCGCCACTGTTATGGGAAGCCCTTATGTCTTATTAAAGGGCGGACATGTAAATGTTGATCTGATACCCCACTACCTATCACCGAGGGGAAAGCACTTTCTTTCCATTTTCTCATCCACAATTGCGCTGGCTACTTGCGGCGTCTTAGCCTGGAGTAGCTGGGTGTACTTCCATGAGGCCTGGGCAAAAAACTGGACAACGGAATCTGTTTGGGCACCCCCCTTATGGATGCCCCTTCTTCCTCTGGTAGTTGGATTTACTGTGCTCACCCTTCAGTACTTGGTGAATATTCTCTCTTTTGCCACAGGCAGGAAATTTAATACTAATACTCAAGATGCAGTGAGCAAATAAATGAGTCCGCTTGAAATCGGTGTTTTGATCGGGCTTGTCACTGTGTTAGTTCTTGGAAGCGGTATCCCTGTAGCATTCGGCCTTACAGCAGTCGCCCTATTTTTTTTGGCCATTTTTGAGGGTCCTGACAGCCTCATTTTCACTGGAGAACTATTTTTCTCTGGGCTATCAAACTTTACGTTGGTTTCAATCCCTATGTTTATTGCAATGGGCGCAGCTGTCGCCTCTTCCCCGGCCGGTAGTGATCTTTACGGAGCCTTGGATCGTTGGCTTACGCGAGTACCCGGTGGTCTCGCCATTTCGAACATTGGGGCCTGCTCAATCTTTGCTGCTCTCAGTGGTTCCTCGCCGGCTACCTGTGCAGCAATTGGAAAAATGGGCATTCCGGAGATGCGCAAGCATGGCTACCCAGAGGAACTGGCAACCGGCTCAATAGCTGCCGGAGGTACTTTGGGGATTTTAATTCCACCTAGTGTCACGATGATCATCTACGGAATTTCAACTGGCACCTCAATCGGGCGGCTATTTATTGCCGGTGTTCTTCCCGGGTTAATGCTCACACTACTTTTCATTGGTTGGTCAATGTACTACTCCCTACGGAGCGGTACCTTTGCCAAAGGCTCACGCCGTCACTTTAGTTTGAGGGAAAAAATAGAACAAATACCACGCGTGCTGCCTTTTTTATTAATCATAGCGGGAATTCTCTACGCATTATATGGCGGTGTCGCAACACCTTCTGAAGCTGCTGGCGTTGGCGCAATGCTCTGTTTTGTATTGATAGCGGTTATTTACGGAATTAGAAAACCTAAACAAATCTGGGACATTCTTAGTACTAGCACCCGGGAAAGCGTCATGATCATGATGATCATCGGGGCAGCTGAATTACTAAGCTATACGCTTTCGAGTCTCTTTATCACCCAATCTGTTGCCGAATGGATTGCTACAATTGGGGTAAATCGCTGGCTACTATTAGCTATCATTAATGTTTTTCTCCTTGTGGCTGGGTTTTTTCTCCCCCCAGTCGCAGTAATCTTGATGACTGCCCCTATCTTGCTCCCGATCATCCTTCAAGCTGGATTTGATCCCTATTGGTTTGCAGTAGTACTAACAATTAACATGGAGATTGGGCTCATTACACCACCGGTGGGGCTTAACCTGTACGTAATTAATGGAATAGTGCCCGATGTAGGGCTGCCGCAAATACTCAGGGGGACCATCCCCTTTGTCTTACTAATGTTGCTTTCAATTGTATTGTTGTGTGTCTTTCCTGAAATCGCAACCTGGCTCCCTGAACGCCTTATGGGCACTAGTGGATAACAAGGTTTGCGGCCCACCCTATGAGACCAAAGATCCAGCACCGAAAGATAGTGATTTGTTTGGCGCTCCTATTTCTATTAGGCAACCGTTTTAGTCATGCAGAGTCAGTCACCGTGGCTGTATCTGCAAATTTCTTAATTGCTTTTTATGACCTGAAAAATTCCTTTGAGCTAGGCGGCTCCCACGAGGTAGTTTTAGTTACCGGATCGACTGGCCAGCTCTATGCACAAATCATCAACGGAGCACCATTTGATGTTTTTTTATCGGCTGATCAAAAGACAGCTACATTATTAGTTGAATCCGGTTTTGCGGATCCCGATTCACAGTTTACCTATGCACGCGGACAACTGGTGTTATGGGGAAATAATCTAAACGTCAAAGCATCGACGATACTAAAGGAACTCAAGGAAGGTCATTTTCGTTATTTGGCCATCGCAAATCCGCATATCGCACCTTACGGATTTGCTGCGCGACAAACCCTAACTTCCTTAGGGGTTTGGCCTCAACTGCAGGAACGCATTGTACTAGCTGAAAATACAAGCCAAGCTTTTGTTTGGGCTCAGACGGGTAACGCTGATCTTGGACTTGTGGCCCTCTCTCAAGCCCTAGGTTACAAAACCCACAGAAATTTTATTGTTATTCCTCCTGCGTTGTACGACCCAATTCTCCAAGACGCTATTTTGTTAATACGGGGAGCCAATAATCCAGCTGCCATCTCCTTTTATAATTATCTGCGCTCTGGGGATGCCTCTGACATTATTAAACAACACGGATACTTAAAGAACTAATAGACTGCCTAATCCAGCCTGAACCGCCTAGAAACCTCAAAATCACAGTCGTAGCGAAATAATTCAAATTCAGGGGTATATCTCCACTCTAGGGTCCCAGTAAAAGGTTCTGACAAATATTCAGGATCGGTCAGCGTAACTCTAATCATTAACCTCGTTTTATCCTCACTAAGCTGGTACCTCTCAATCAAATGTTTCTGGGACCCAGAAGGCACACCAGTACCATTTCCAATCCGGTGATCCGAAAAATGTGTAGTGTCAACTACCAAAACACCGTCCTCCCACCAACCTATAGAGTGACCCTGCGTACTGCGTTCTTGCTCTGCCGAGTGGCCTCGCCCATCCATATATACAATACGCATAGCGTCAAAAAATTCATTATGAAAAACTACACGATCCTCCATTAACTCTATCTCAGTGACATAAAGGCCAGTGGAAATAATGTGTGGGGATGACGGAGCTATGCACATTGCTGCCGGTGCATCTTCATAAAAATTGTATGCTTCCTTTGCTTCTAGTCCCATTTCAGTCAGCGGGATCTGATTGAAAGCCCTGCGAAAAGGTTCCAGACTCGGGCCGAATCCCTTCCAAGTCCCCTCAAGAGTAGTAGCTGCCGCAATAACTTTAGGATCACCCGAAGATTGAGAAAGGATATCCCCGTTTTCTTTCTCTAGAGAAATGAGCAAAGCGTAGTTTCTGTCAGTATTTCTTTCCGGGTGAGCCCTGATGGACACAACATCTCCAGCCATCAAGGAATTAGGGCCCCAACCGCTTCTTCTCATTATCGGGGTTGCGCCAGTTTCAATTTCCCAGATGATCTGTCTATTCAGAGAGCTAGGATCCTCAACATCAATATAAACGTGGGGGTTACGCCAGCTATACTCAACCACTGTGCCGACAAAGGCGACTACCCTGTCTGTATCAAATCCAGCCTCGCTATGATGTGCCAGAGTCGGAGATGCCGAAAAAAACATGGGCACTGCAACAACCGCACCTTGCCAATTATTCAGGTATCCCATTCTTTGAGCCAGGATTCCGAGTTAATTCGATAGCTACTCAACAAACGTGGTACGAACAGGCCCCATTCCGCGAATTTCAACAATAACCTCACCCTCCTTGGCACCGTCAAAATGTATTCCGCCCGCTGGGTGCTTCATATAGCTGCCCGGCCCGAGCGGAACAGTATTATCTGGGTCAAAATCATCGCCTGTACCGGTATACCAAACGCCCGATATCACCGTAACAAAACGGTCCTGGTCGTGATGATGCGGGCGCGAAAAAGCGCCTGGAGGAAATTTATTCCGTTGAATGTATAGCCCGTCTGACTGCGGATCACCCGCTAATACCACATATGATGTTCCGCTCTCTCGCTGAATCCAATCTAACTCACTTGGCGTAATCCGCACGAACCCTTCATCAATCTCAGCTGATATTAGTAAAGGGAAAAAAAGTAATCCAAATGCTTTTGTAATATTATTTTTCACAATATGTATACCACTGAATATTTGACCTGTTAATGCCGATTAAAAAATACCATAGTCAATAATGTCAGAATAATAACCACTAACGTTAAGTGTAATTACAACCGGAAACTCGTTGTAATTTAACCAATACCAACCATGCTCTCCCTCAAAGGGAGCAACAAGCGATCCATTGCCTCCAACACCTTCCTGCTGCTCTTGATACCGCACCCAATAGTCACTGTCACCGGGCTCATGTCCGTGAAAGTCAACATATACATCACCACGATCAACCTCCCAGGAGTAAAGAATCATCTTTCCCTGTGCGAGCACTGTCTTGATTTCTGTTTCCTCAAATGGGCCAATTGGAACTTGTAGCAACTCACTTTGAAAAACTGCCGTTTCACCCTGATAGACATTAGGATTTGGCAGCGGCACAGGATCCCCAAAATCAGGAATTTCTACATTGCGGTATTCCTCATTGCCACCCACAATATCCACGATTTCAATTGTTCTTACCGGATTACTGAGCGCATTCAGCCCCAATAGTCCCCCCGCTCCAGTTGGATCAAGCCCATATTCTGCCGGCAACACCACTACAAATAACAAAACAACAGCGAGAACAACAGACGCCAAGACCCCAAGCCACAATTGCCTGGGAGAGATATTACTAATTTCTGTAGGTACTGACCCTGTCATAACAAATATCCTTAAACATTCTCAAATACTATGTTTTCCGCCCAGCACTGAAAACAATCAGACGCTCACCATGACTGGTAGATTATCGTCCAATGCTTCTTGGCACACTGCAGACTATAACTATAAATATAAATATAAAGATAGGCTATTATGACTAACTCGCCCAACAGAGGTCAAAATCATGGAAAAACGAATGTCACTACTTATTGTTCCTGTAGGGCTATTTGTTTTCTATGAAATTGCTAGTACCCAAACATCACCTACCCGTGAAGAGCGGCTTTCCACTGAGGTAAATAGTTCATTGCTCAGACAGGGAACTGGGGTCGTACCGAATACCCCGGAATTTCTTGAGCAATTTCCAACAACCGAACGCGACCAACTGGTCAGCAGCATCGACTCTTTTGATGACCTGCTAGAAAATTGGCAACGTCGCGCCAAAACCGGCAGTGTCATGCACAGTTATGAAGTACAGGAAATCGCCGTATTTGAACCTGGAGAGCCTAAATTTGAGCCGCAACCAGGAAAAACCTATTTTTATGAAAACTTGGGAACCACTACTACCTTTTATTCTGCCGGTCGAAAAACCGTAGGGGCAGAATCAAGCCAAGTATCAGTAGGGGACGCTGAAACAAAGGAGATGATTGCGGCCTACGAACTTTCATCCGAGCTACGTTCCAGCGTTCATACCACGGTTGTTTCTCCCGGTGGAGAGTTTGTTTATATCGTTGGCGCTTTTTCGAGCGATGATGCGAGTAGCGCCGGGCTTAATGCGGTAGCCTCGCTTGTCAAAGTTGACGCCTTGACCCTTCAGCCTGTCAAGCAAATGACAGTCGGAGGTCGGATGCACCACGGACAAATATTCCAAGATCGTTATTTATTAATTGATACTTTTGCCCGCGAAGAGGCCGGCCTAGACGTATTTCTCTTTGACCCGGAAACCGATGAAATCATCGGCGGCATCCGGGGAGAGGATTTGGGCGGCAACACTTATACCTCGTTCACGGATAACGAATATATCTACATACTCATGGAACCCGTTGGATACGGCCCAATGGCACTTTCCGGCTTCATTGGTGCGGTCAATCTTAGTCGTGGCGTACTGACAACCCTGAGACCGTACTGGGTTGCGAAAATTGACCCAAATACCTGGGAAGTCGTAAACGAATACCCGTACCCGGGTTACCGGGGCGATTGGATTTTAATAGATAATGAGAGCGAAAATATTTACGTTCCGGCCGCAGGATCATCCAGCCTGACGAAGATCAACCTAGAAACTGGCGCCATTGAATGGCACCGAGCTACAGGCATCGGCCCCTACGGCGCAACATTCAATGCGGACCAGTCAGAAATATGGGTTGCTGATAAAGGTGAGGCCAATGAATTTTTTGGCCGAACCGTCACAGTTTTTAATACCAATGACGGAAGGCATCTTGATACCCTGTTCTCCGGCTATGTCGTTGATCACATCCTGCTAGCACCCAATGGCAAAGAAATTTGGGCTACCGCGAATGGGGATGGGCAGATATTCGTTTTTGATACCCGGACCCGACAACAAACACACGTCATTGATATGCCCAAGTGGGGCGACCCTCATGGTCTGGTCTGGGTACATTATGACAATAACGGAAACGCCCGAGTTGTCCGAGACCAAGGTGGCTTTCATGGCGGTATCAGCCCGTTTACCCAAAATGCCCTGAATTACTAGAAACCATCGGGCAGAGCTGCTCGCTATTAGTCTAACTTCGTACGAGAAAAATGAACCCGTGAAAATAAAGAGAACTTTTCTTTTCATGATGCTCCCAGTAATTGGGTGCCTAATAACTTTGGTAGCAAATGCTCAATCAAGGCCAATCGCATTAGTTGGTGGAATGCTAATTGATGGAACCGGTGGGCCGGTTATTATGAATAGTGTCGTTTTAATTCGAGATGAGCTTATTGAAGATGTTGGGGATTTGGCTTCGCTTTCTGTGCCGGAAGGATATGAAGAGATTTCTACGGAAGGAATGACAGTGCTTCCCGGGCTGTGGGATCCCCATGCGCACCTAATCTACAACGGCCACCCAAGCCTAGGATACTGGACATCAACCTACAAAGATCAGTTTGCCAGTGTGACAATCCCGGCGGCGGCAAAACAGATTCTTATGGCGGGCGTTACCAGTGTGCGAGACCTTGCTGTACCGACAGAAGATATCCTTGCCATCAAAGAGCAGATTGAAAGCGATGAGATTCCCGGTCCAACCATTTACACCTCAGGCTACGTTATCCAGCCCGCTGGTTACTCCACTATGCCTCACTTTAAATCAATCTCCGGGACAAGCGAGGCTAGAAATCTTGTAAGCCAACTAGCTGACTCTGGTGTCGATGTAATAAAAGTAGTTGGCGCCGATAGCATGGCCAGAGAAGACCTTCAGGCAATTGTGCAAGAGGCGCACAGCAGGGAACTCAAAGTAACGGCCCATGGGCGAACAGACGAGGAGATACTTGCTGGCTTGAATGCTGGAGTAGATGAATTTCAACATATCGGTACCGTGACCTCACAATTCCCCCCAGAAATTATCACAGGTATTCAAAAGCGCATTGAGAGCGGCGCTGACCTTTACTGGACACCTACTATTGGAATCCAGATGAATAGTGGTCGTTTTTCGAAAGACCGTGAATTTCTTGATGATCCAAAAAATTTTGTTGGGGTACCGGAAACTATTGCGCAAGATATAAAAGCATCAATTGCCACCGCATCACCAGAAATGCCATCACCTGACATTCAACAGAGTGTCCGAAATAAAATTACCCAACTTAAGCAGCTTGGGGTAATACTCATCTCTGGAAGTGATATGGGTGTTTTTGGCGCTCCTACGACTCAGGCCACCTGGAGGGATATCGAAGTATGGGTTCGAGATTTTGGTATGGACCCGATGGATGCTATTATTTGGGCTACGGCTGATTCCGCAAAGACTTTGGGTGCTGGAGAGCACACAGGAACAATCACCCCCAACAAATTTGCAGATGTAATTGCAGTCAACGGCAACCCCTTAGAAAATATAGATGTTCTCGGGAATATTTCAATCGTCCTAAAACACGGCCGAAGATACAAATAAATTCACCCGCAATCTTTCTTTATGGTGTACTTTCCATTTCCCACTAAAGATTTAAAAACGACTATCCGCAAGCTTATTTTTTCTTCAGCAACTTATTGTAGAGCCATGCAAAGATAGCCCCTCCAACATACCCATCTACGAAGGCCCAGATAAAACCTATCAAGCTCCCTAGCGGTGTAATAGAGTAACCACGATAAAGCCTCCCAAGTAATGTGGGCCCCTGCTGCGCCCCATCAAAAAAGATAATCCACCACGTAACTATCAAAATACAAAGGCTCCAGAAAATCGCACAAGTCAGCGAGAAAGCTCGGACATCAAGCTTCATTGTTATTTATCCTTGCTGAGTAAATTACATCCAAGTGTACGACAATTAATCTCAAAAATTGCTTGTCGTTTAATAAATTTGGCGCCAGAATAGACAAATGAAATTGAATCGGTACGATCAATTAAATTTTGTCGGTAGCCTAGCCCTTGCCACTTTATTTCCTTTCGAAGTTATGAGTCATCACAGTATTGTTGGAATATATGACTCTAACCAGACAGTTGAAATCACAGGGCAAGTTCAATCGGTTTCATGGCGTAACCCGCATGGACTTATGTTGATTTCGACTATTGATGCATCTGGCAACCCCGTGGAGTGGGAGGTGGAAACTGTTGGTATCAGTATTTTACGAAACAGAAAAATTGATCTGCCTGATATTCCCCCAAGAAGTTCCATCACGATCGCGGGCTACCCCTCAACCAGAAACATTCCGGTAATGCTCGCGAGAAATATTCTTTTAGAAGACGGCTATGAATTAGATTTTTTTAGTAGTCCATATTTTGACTCAGAAGCAACTGATACGAGGGTTCAGCCGGAACCTGAAAATACGAACTCGGAACAAGCGGGTGACTCGGCTAAAGGAATTTTTCGTGTTTGGAGCACTGTAATGGATGATCCGGCTTCATTCCCATTATTCAAGGGTGGCTATCCACTTACCGACGCGGCCCAGAGTGCCATGAAGCTGTGGAACCCTCGTGCCAATAGCCTTCTCCGCTGTAACTCCAAGGGTATGCCGCTAATCATGATTACTCCATTCCCTATCGACTTTGTCCCTGATGGAACGGACATTTTGATAAGGATTGAAGAATTTGATGTTCGCCGACACATCCATATGTCTGCCAATGTGACAGCGCCCGCCAGCCATACCCAGTTCGGTTTTTCGCGTGGGCACTGGGAAGGACGGACTCTGGTTATCAGTACAGACCATATCTTGGCTGGTTATTTCGATCTTGATGGCGTACCACAAAGCAATCAAATTACAGTCTTGGAGCACTTTACTCCTAACCGGGACTACGATCGCCTAGACTACCGCGTAACCGTTTCCGATCCTATCAATTTCACTGAACCCTTTGATCTAGAACGTTATTTTATCTGGGTACCCGAAAATTCAGTACATCCGTACGAATGCCTCGACCAAGGTCCAAGTGACTTGTCCCCATTAGCCAACCACACCCCGAATTAGTTGCCTAAAGAGCGAGTAGTAAATGGCTGTAGCGGCGGCGGCGGATTTCCTGGAATCGGCGTACGCGCAACATTCATGGTCATTGCCAGCAGAGTGTAGTAACCAATGATCCCCACACTATCAATAATCCCTCGCTCCCCAAAAGCACCAATGGCCTGCTCATAAGTTGCGTCACTAATACCCTTAGTAGAGTGCAATTCCGTAAAAAACGAATACAAGATAGCTTCATCAGGGCCCATTACTTCTGGATGACGCCCTTCAGCAATCGCCTTCACAATATCTGGATCCAAGCCCGCGTCCACCGCAATGTTTGAATGGGCATACCACTCGTACTGCTGCGTCCATTCCCGTGCTGTCATGAGAATAAGAAACTCACTGAGCCTCGGAGGCAAGCTGGTGTTGTAGCGCGCGTAGTCTCCCATCGCTCTAGCTCGCTGCATGACCTCTGGACTACGGAGCAATGGCACCCAAGGGCCTCGCGGTGCAATTCCCCTTGCCTCCAGCAACCCTGCCACTGCTAGTCGCTGCTTCGGGGTCATATTTTCAGAAGATATTGGGGGCATCCGATCCTGGGCAAGCAAAGGATAGCAACACAGGATGGTTACTAAAAAAAAGAGGGCTGCATAAAATCTTGGGTGGCACACCAGCGTATTCATAAAAGTCTCCGGCCGAAATTTCCTATCAGAAAAATTTATTTCAGTAGTAGTGAAAAATTACGCGACATGAAATAGCATTCAGCTTGGGTTATTCTTCTGCGCTATTCAACAGCCTTGGAATCATACACTATCGACACTAACCTCTCTGATTGCAAAAAATAACAGATCATATGCACAGAGTAAGTAATAAAACCAAAACTAACATGGCAAAAAAACTAAAAAGTTGGTCGCTTTTATTTGTGTTTACTGCCACCTTATTGGCCTTTTTTTCACCAACCTCTGGGCATCATTCTTTTTCACCCCTGCTTACAGAAGAGGGCGAACAAGCCATAAAAATTTTTAAGGGATCTATTGAGCTATATAAACTACTAAACCCTCACAGCGCACTAATTGTGAACTTGCGCAACGGGGATGGTGTAATAGAGGACTGGCTTGTGGAACTAAGCTCATCGTCTACGCTCCGTCGTGAGGGTTGGACCGATAATTTCTTGGAACCTGGTAACAAAATCACCATCGCAATACTTCCCTTTAGAGCCGGTAATCGCGGGAGATTGCGAGCTATGCTAATCCATGGTGATGGTGAAGAATCATCCCGACTGGTGGTTGCCTATGGAATTCGCGGGAACACGCCAGTAATGAGAAGACTAAAAGAGAGGTTACCTATTTGTGGCAACATCCAATCACGCCTTTCCCGAAGTGAGTGCTTTATTGTTGACTCAGGGGCCTTACGAAAACTCCAAGATGAATTCTCTGGAGCAATGGGCTACATCATGCCATGAAAACACGATTAATCATTTTTGGCATTAATAGAAATATCAGGATTTCCTTAGCAGTATCTTTAGTCCCTCTCACTCTGCTCAGTCTTTTTTTTCAATCGGAAGGCATTCCACAAATTTCGGATGGAGAGTCGGAAAATGGCCGTGAACATATCTACGGAGTTTATGTAGGTGAACTGGCCTTTATTGAGCCTGTTAGTGAAAGCAGGCCCTATGTGTATCCATTTACTCCACATGGAAGGCAGGAATACGAAAAATATGACCCAGATTTTGATGACCCCAGACAATCAGATGATTGTGCTCTTGAGGCAATGCCCGCACACCTTCTGACTGAAGCAGTAGCTAAAATGGAGTTTCTGGCAGATGAGGGAGGTATTTTAATGCGCCTTGAGCGGGACGACGCTGTCCGCACAATTCACATGCAAAGCAAGCCAGCACCAGCTAATCAACAAAGTAGTCTACTTGGCTACTCCAGGGGATTTTGGGAAGGTACTGCATTAGTCATTGAGACCACTCATTTACTGAATGGCGTTATCTTTGCTCAAAGGGCCTTCCCAATGAGCGGAGAAGCCCATATTTTGGAACGTTACCAGAGAAACACTGTAACAAAAGATTTGCAGATGGAATTAGTCGTTTATGACCCGATTAACTACACAAAACCAATAACCATGCAAAGAAAGTGGGTCTGGCGACCAGATGAGCAAATTTATCCATGGGAATGTGTACATCTTGGCTCAAGGGATGAGCCACTAGATCTAGATGCGCTGAGGCGCCAACTAGAGCAAAGATAACCCTCCCCTAACGCAGTTTTTTGGCAAACTTGCCTAGAGAAATTAAGGTCGATCGTTATAGAGAAAAAACTCTTTCAGCATTTTCTTGGTAGATCTTTCTTTTGTCGGAATTTGATAATGGTGTCGCATCCATCCAGCGAGTACCTTGCTCACTAGAGGCAAATGGTGAATCAACGGCAAACATCAATCTTTCAGGCCCCAAGACCGAGTGGCAAAACATGAGTACAGGATCCCAAAACATAGCACTCGTTGTAATCATGAAATTATCCTTAAAATATTCACTGGGACGCCTTTTTAGTGCCGGCATGCCGGCACGCGAAGACACTTGGTCGAGACGATCAAGCCAAAATGGAATACCTTCGCCCATGTGACCCAGAACAACCGTTAGTCCCGGAAATTCATCGAACAGACCACTCATCAAAAGTCGTACTACATGATGGGAAGTTTCTGCTGCAAAACCCCATAGAGCTCGGTCCATCAAATAATCAGTGAACGCAGGATACATTTTCTCCGAGGGGGTTCTTGGGTGAAGATAGATCGGTGTATCAAGTGCTTCTGCAGCTTCAAAAATAGGCCAATACTTAGGGCTATCCAAGTACTCACTTTTGGTATGGGAATTAATTAATACACCATTCAAATGCAAGCTAGAGATAGCCCGTTCGATTTCTTGGGCCGCTGAACTTGGATCCTGGGGCGCCACAGTTGCTAGGCCAGCAAAACGATCAGGATACCTAATGACTGCTTCAGCCAGACGTTCATTGACAAAGCTAGCAAGCTCCGTGCCTTGCTGGGCTCCAAATACTTGCACCCCTGGCGACCATAAAGACAAAATTTGTTTATCGATACCCGCCCTATCCATTGAGGCAATCCGGCTCTCTCCTAGATCATATAGAGCCCGAATTGTATCGGTGACAATATAAGGCGGTGCACTCAGTCCCGGCTCTCGGTCGGGATCCCTTTCAAGCAAGTCTCTCATTGCATCCAGCACTTCCGGAATGCTAAAGGTTTCCTCAGCGGCAATCCGCTTGAAGTCCACTGCTATCTCAGTTTCAGCGTGAGCCTTCCCTAGTACTCCGATTGCTGAAGATGCCATGGCAATATCCTTAAGAAAGGCACGTCTACTTTTACTCACGCAATACCTCCAGAATCAGTCCTGTCAAACGAAAGAGATAACCATCCAGATTATATATTCATATTTTGTTGCCACATACTCTCCTGTTAATTGGCTCATCAGGTAATCATGATCAACCCTGAACACTTAATGTGTGTACACTAAGAAAACCTTTTGATCCTGTTAAAAGTGATATTGAAATGTCTAAAAAGTTATTTTTTCTGATTATATTTTCTTTGAGCTCTACCTTATTTGGCCATCACAACTATCGACTCCAATTTGATAATTCCCGGGAAGTTGTCATGCAAGGAATAGTGACGAATTTCGAGTGGAAGAACCCTCACCTCGAGATTTTTTTTGATGTACAAAATAATAAAGGAGAAATAGAGAACTGGATATTGCCAACAGCTGCACCGAGGGTTGCTCAAAATAACGGCGTCCATCCCGACACACTAAACATCGGTGATGAAATTACTGTCTCAGGATGGCTGGCACGTGATGGATCCAATGCAATGCGAGCGAGAAGCATGCAGCTCGCAGATGGCCGCTCCTTTCGGCTCACACCAACTGGCCGTGGGGGTATGCGAGCTGGTGGTGGAGGCATGCGCTCAGGAATGGGCATGGGAAGTCAAAACTAATTTGCGTGTACTGCAATTAACAACGCCAAGCAAACTAGGTAAAACAGTCACCTTTTCTCAATCAATTACCGTACCGGTTGCATTTATTGTAGAGCGCCTAGAAATTTCTAGGTCACATACATCTGCCTCAAAGATCACCTCGGCGCCTGCCCGCTCCCAAAGTCTTTTTGCTCGGTAAGGTTCCGTGAGATAGAGTGGATCCTGCACATTCAGATCTAGATGCAAGAATTGATTATTAACAGACAGAGTATATTCTTCCCTGAGACGCTTGGATGAGCTACCTGGAATGTCAGCACCGCGCCCATTCCCGTCCCAGTCTGAAGCAAGGCCAGCAGGATGATCTTCAAAGCCATCGGTCTCAATAACCAGTACGCCTGCATCTACCCTGCCTGTCGAATAACCAAATTCTGTGGGGGAACGTCCAGACTCATGATCTGCCGTTAAGCTGATATCACGTCTTACCTGATAATACTCATGATCAATAATTAACCGCTCGTCAGAGCCTTGAATGCGAATTAGGTAAGGTGCGTATAGCAAGGCAGGGAAGTTTGGGGCCTTACAGTCAATTGCAGACGCATTGGTCGGATCATATGTCGCCCGTCCGGCAAGCCCAGCCCGATTAAGTGGCATAGGGCTGTTTCCACCCCGATTAAAAACGTCTTCTGGGCCTGCAGATCGTCGCATCCATACACCAGATATCCGTTGTAACAATGGCGCATCTGAGGAATTAAGGCTAGACCTGTCTTCATCCGCTAAATAGGTTTCCGAATCTTGAGGAGTCGAATCATCATGAAGCTGATACATCACATGACGCTCGCCACTTTCAAGAAGAAACTCGTTGGCAAACATGACGCGACGACCTGGGTCTCGGCTCCGCATACCGGAAACCTGCACCTCATCTCCTATTCCCAAGGTACCGGCGTTAATTCCCATGCGCCGTAACAAAATAATTGATTGAGCCTCAACCTCCCATTGCTCGATAGTTCCATTCCCCAATTCCACATCTAGGTAATAAAAGGAATGTGGCATCCTTAGCTGCACATCGGTAACAACACCGGATATCTCAAATAACTCATTAGTAATGTAATGAGTTGCGAATGAATGATGGGCTGACACATGTGTAAAATAAAAAAAGTACTCATGACAAGAAAGTTTCCAAGGTTTCCCGTAATAAGTACGAACCTATGCATCAATTCCGCCCCAAACTTTCTCTGCAATTGCAACTACTAATTCAAGTTTGCGTTTCTGTTGATCCTCTGAAAGAGAATTGCCCTCCTCTGTCGAGGCAAACCCACACTGTGGAGCGATACCAAGCTGATCAATATCTACAAACTTCGAAGCTTCTTCGATGCGAGATTCAATGGTATCGATTGACTCAAGCCCTCCGTCTTTCGTCGTAATAAAGCCCGGCATAACACGCTTACTCCCCTTCGGCAGCAATCTCAATGGATGTAGGCTCCCGGCACGCTCACTGTCATACTCCATGAAATACACATCAACACCTGTTTGATTAAAGACTGCGTCAGCCGCCGGATCATATGCACCTTCTACTGCCCAAGTTGACCGAAAGTTTCCCCGACAAAGATGCATAGCGATTACCATATCTTCGGGCCGGTCCTTGATAGCATCATGCATCATCTTGGCGTATTGGGTGATAAGCCAGTCGGGATCAAGTCCTTCAGTTTTCTTTTTCTCCCGTTGATTGGGATCACAAAGATACGCAAAGAAAATGTCGTCCATTTGCAGGTAACGACAACCTGCTTTATAGAATTCCTTGACGGCCTTTGAGTAGGTCTTTGTCAAATCCGAGAACAATACCTCCACATCTGCATACTCTGGTGGAGCAATGTCTGCTTTTGCTATTCTAAAATGGCAACAACTTGGGCCAGGAACCGACATTTTTGGTTGGACATTGGTAACTGATGCTAGATAGCGAAAATGATCCAGCATGGGGTGATTGTCCGGAAAATTGATGCGTTCCGTAATAATGGGATGTATTGGGGGAATCTGGATTCCATGAAACTGAACACCCTCGCTGCGCTCAACTAGCTCCATACCCGACAATGCGCCCATGAAATCAAAGTGCCAAAACCACCGTCGGTACTCTCCATCCGTAGCTGCCAGTAGGCCAATACTCTCCTGCATTTTAACTACTTCAGCAATCGCTATATCCTCCACCTCGCGTAATTGATCCGAAGTACCAAACCTGTCGGAGCCGACAGAACCCGAAAAGCAATGTTTCCTTGCCTCATGAATAGCTGGCGGTCTCAGCAAACTACCTACGTGATCGGCCCTGTACGGTGCCCTTCGTAACATATTGAGTACTCCCTGTATTTCCGGTTAGTCGGCAAGCTATTGGTCTACCCACTCCCAACTCAACAAAATATTAGTGAATATTGCACTGTTCATCCTTATTCGCAATATTGAGGCCAAACAAACAAAGGTTTCTTTTTAGCCCTTATTGGCTCATCCAAATATTGCTTGTATTGCCTCTTTCGTATTGCCAATATACCCGGTGTCCTGTATCCATAAAGATTACTGAATTGCCATCTGCATACATGGGGCACGGAATTTCTACCGCAACCGCGAGATAAAAAAATGAAAGGGATGAATATGCGCAATCGTCTGAACATAGTTACCTTAGGTATTATCCCTATCCTTTTTGGTTGCTCAGAAAGTACCACTATAGACTCCCGAATTGAATCAGGAGAGGCCCTAGATGACCGAGCTCGGCCTAACATACTGTTCGTTTTAGCTGATGACCTGGGTTTTACTGATCTCGGTTCATTTGGTAGTGAAATCCCGACACCGAACCTTGATAAACTTGCTTTGGCAGGCCTGAGATTCACAAATTTACATACAGCCGCAAACTGTACGCCGTCCCGGATCATGATCTTTTCAGGAGCGGGAGGCGATACAGCGTACCAGCGCGATCCCCGATATATCGATGAACCCAGTGTGCGTGGTGTAGGGGGAGGTGTCCTGAGCCTAAACTACGCCAGCCTTGCTGAGCTGCTACAAGACTCGGGCTACAAGACCTACATGACCGGAAAATGGGATTTGGGTTACATGGAAGGCTATTCTCCAGGAACGCGGGGCTTTGATCGTTCCTTTGCCTTGCTGGGTATGTCTGCCAGCTACTTTCGCGAGCCACTCCAGCCGACCGTTCTCCCTTTCGAAAATGACGGTCAACGTATAGACATAGAGGATTTGCCCGAAGATTTTTATTCTACAAAATACTTTACGGATAAAATACTCGATTACCTCCAGTCGCACGAAGGTGATGCACCTTGGTTTGCTTACATACCCTACAACGCAGTTCACTGGCCACTTCAGGCCCCTGATAACTGGCTGGATCGTCACTCTGGACGTTATGACGGAGGCTATGACCTCCTGCGACAGGAACGTGTTACACAGGCTGAGAAACTCGGGGTCATACCAGAAGGAGCAACCCTAGCAAACTATGAGCCACTCGCAACACCCTGGAATGAATTAAGTCCTGAGCAGCAACGGAGATATTCACGCGCCCAGGAAATCTACGCATCAGTTCTGGAATACATGGATATGAGTATTGGTCGAATTATTGATTATCTAGAAGAAACCGGTCAGCTTGATAATACACTCGTCCTGTTCGCTTCAGATCACGGTGGCTCAGCCTCAGAATCGGGCGTAGATCCAGCAGCATCACTCCGAGATACCGTTAACCGTGATAACAGTTTTGAGAATTTTGGTAGGCCCATGTCCTATATAGACCACGGAGAAGGGTTTGCAGAAGCTGCCACAGCTCCATTTAGGGACTATAAGGCAACACTGAGCGAAGGCGGACTGCGTGCCACATCTTTTATCAGTTATCCGGCAGCAATTCCCGGTGGTGGCGTTAGCCACACCTTTTTGAGCCTTATGGATGTTCTGCCCACCCTCCTAGATATCGCCAAAACCGAACACCCCGGGGCTGGTGAATACAAAGGCAGGCAAATCAATAATGTTGTGGGCCGCTCTTTCTGGCCGTATGCAACCGGATTGGCGGAGACGGTTCACGAGCCGACAGACACGGTAGCCATCTTTAGGCAAGGTGCAGCAGCTTTTTACAAAAATAACTATAAAATTGTCAACGAAATGCATCCAAGTATGGGGATGGGAACGAATATTGGCTCTTGGCGACTTTATAATATTGCCATGGACCCCGGTGAACATCATGACTTGGCTACTGAATTTCCCCACCTTATCGATGAACTCACAACAGAACTAGAGAACAACTGGCGATAAAATCAGCCCAGCATAGAACAAGCCACACTTGATTTTCGCTGGCAAGTCTCAGAAAGCTGGTTTTTATCTGATCGATTACGACGCATTGTCAAGTATTTCGACAAGCCCCTGGGGATCCGTGAGCATGGCCAGATGACTGGTACTCATCACATGCGTATCAAAATTTGGATCCCCTTCTGCAGATGCTAGGTAGGCATCCAGTGATGGTTCTGGAAATCCTGAACAACGTATATACGTATGTGGAGTACCTGAAGGAAGTTCCAGCAATGCCTCCGATGGCTGTGCAAATGTTTTAAAGGGTTGGGGGGCTAACTTCGGATCCACAAATTCACGCACTGCCGCATCTTCTACGCCAAAAACTTCTAGCGGGATAATCGGGGGGATATCTTTCTCTGCATCTATAAAACCCTGGAAGGCACTGGCAGCAGCTGGCTCAACACAATCAATCACCGCTTGGCCCTTTTTTGGGACAAATGCGTCGAGGTAAATCATCGAAGCGACATCCTCTTGGATCTGTCCGAGTACACCAGAAATGACCATACCGCCATAGCTCCAACCAACGAGAACGACATTACTTAGTCCTTCGAAATGTATATTTGCGACTACATCCTCTACATGCACAAGTAGATCAGGTCGCTGAGAGGCAAGGTGCCTCCTCTCTCCGAGTCCAGTCAGAGTTGGCGTCGTTACAGTATGGCCCATCTCACGAAGGACATCTGCAACTTGGTGCCACACCCAGCCCCCATGCCATGCACCATGAACTAGCACATAATTTCGGGTATTTGATTTTTTCATTGCGAACCCCTCTCCGCGCTCACTCTCGGTTTACTAGGTAAATATTCAAAAGATCAGCATTACTCACTGGTCCGTTAATATCTCATGCAAGGTGCGGGCAACTTCAACAACGTTCGGGGTATCAGAGTGAATGCAAATGGTTTCAGCTCGTACTGATATATCTATACCCCCAATGGTTTGCGTTAACCCATCTTTTATGGCACGTAAGCATCGTGATGCTGCATCTGTAGGATCAACTACATTGTGTTCCCGGGTAATCATTAAGTTCCCATCATTGTCGTAGAAAAGATCCGCATAAAACTCTGGGACAAACTCAAGCCCGCGGTCTGTGTAAATTTCCTCGTGCAAAGTACCAGTCAATCCAAAAACAGGAACTTTGAAATGTACACCAACATCTGCAACTGCATGCGCAATATGTTCCTGTTTTGCCGCCATTTCATAAAGCGCTCCATGCGGCTTCAGATGACTTAGCTCCATATCGGCCATATCTAGAAAACCTTTAAGCGCTCCTACTTGATAAGTAATAATGTTCGCCATTTCCTTACGGTTGATTTTCATTTCGCGTCGACCAAACCCCGCAAGATCAGGTAACGAGAAATGGGCCCCTACCCTTACGTGATTGTTCTTTGCTAGTTCTACAGTATTTCGCATGTGGTTGGGATCTGACCCATGAAAACCGCATGCTACATTGGCCTCGGTAATAAATGGCATGACAGCTTTGTCATCTCCTAAACGATAAAGGCCAAAACTTTCTCCCATATCACAGTTGATGCCTACAGCCATACTTTTTTTCTTTTCTAGAAAATTTTTTAAAAGTAAGTTTTGTTAATGAACATTATCAAAAAATTGAATCATCCCTGATCCGCTAATGAAGTACTTGTAAATTGGAGCGGGAAACGGGACTCGAACCCGCGACCCCAACCTTGGCAAGGTTGTGCTCTACCAGCTGAGCTATTCCCGCACTATTTTTCAATTAATACGTTACGCACCTAATTTATAACATTTATCAGCGCAAGGCCGGACCACCACATTGCTAAACTTCCCTTGCAAGTTTCAGGGCATTCAGTGTTCACTTCCCCTGAGGCTACCAATCCTAGCCGATCTAAACGATTCTTTCAGTTCTAATTGAAGCGCCCATTCCTACCGTAAAATCGGGGACAACTATATATTTAGTTGTATATTTTTTCTTTAACCTTAAATTTTTTATATATACGCGTGCTAAGTTGATCTTTTTCAATATATAATGGGACGGTTAACCACTCTTGGCCGCCGCATAGTCTAATAATAATTTTTTTTGTATATGTGTGTAGTGCGGCTCAATCATCATTAAGGAGATATCGTGGGTAGGAAGTTGTATGTTGGAAATTTGCCTTATAGCGCAGGTGAGCAGGAACTCAACGACAAATTTGGAGAGTTTGGAACTGTGGAATCGGCAAATATTATTTCGGACCGGAACACTGGCCGCAGTAAAGGTTTTGGCTTCGTCGAAATGGCAAGTGATTCCGAAGCTCAAGCCGCAATTGAGGGCCTCAATGGAACCGATTATGAAGGTCGGCCAATGAAGGTCAATGAAGCTAGACCGCGTGAAAACAAAAGATCTGGTGGATATGGCGGCGGCGGAGGCGGAGGCGGATACGGTGGTGGCAACGGAGGCAATCGCTGGTAAATATTTAGGGCTGTAAATTTTCCTTTATTTTTTCCCCTAGATAAATCTCCCTTTGTAAGTGTGCTGGCCACCTTGGTGGCCATGGGCGCTCTGTGCCACTAGATATATAATGAGGTCCTTGCAGTATAGTGGAGTTCTGTAGTTGGAAGATCGCGCCCTCCAAGAACTAATACCGCACAATAACTGCTTCGGATGTGGCCCTGAAAATGAATCTGGTCTTCAACTCAAAAGTTATTGGTCAGGAGTTGGGGTAAGCCGAGCTATTTTTCTCCCTAAGCCATGGCACTGTGCTGGGCCAAAGCATTTCGTAAATGGAGGGATAATTTCAACCATTATCGATTGTCATTGTATCTGCACAGCAACGGCTGCTGCCTATTTTGATGAAAATAGAAAAATAGGCTCTAGCCCTCTTCTTTGTTTTGTTACCGGTAAATTGAGTATCCACTATCGCCGCCCTATTTCTATTAACACAAAGCTACAAATGGAAGCTATTGTTAAGAGCGCAACCAAAGAACGCTTTGTGATTACCTGCGATCTAACTATGGATGACAAACTATGCGTACAGGGGGAGGTAGAAGCAGTAAAAGTATCTTTTTCCTGGATGGGTATATAAAAAAAATTAATGTACTTTGACTGAAAATATAGTCTCTACTAATTTTTTAATTTATCTAACTTGGGTAAAAACGTTACCGCTAATCACAACTATCACAAACTATTAATCTCGCTCAATCATAATGGGCCATGCTGCTCTTAGGTAGCCAATCATAGACCAAAGCGTGAGCCCTGCCGCCGCCACCATGAATG
>Ga0315336_1001516_pt1 | contig 44173 bp, 33 predicted proteins | sample ASW5metaG_FD_204512 | JGI IMG/M metagenome (GOLD analysis project Ga0315336, IMG submission 204512) | Ammonia-oxidizing marine archaeal communities from Monterey Bay, California, United States - ASW #5 | ecosystem: Environmental > Aquatic > Marine > Intertidal zone | place: USA: California... | reverse complement strand
CGGCCAATAACACTTCGACAAGCGCAAAAGTCCAAATAATCCGGATATCCACCTCAAAAAGTCACCGGCGCACACTTGCCCGCGATATTGAGAGAACGGAAAACGTTCTGACACAGCCTGGGTCGATAGCGCAAGTGATCGCGGAAAGCGACGTCCTGTCGCTCAACATGGCCCTAACGCCGGAGACCGAGGGGCTGATTGGCGCGGCTGAGTTCGCGGCGATGAAACCCGGAGTTTTGATCGTCAACACGGCCCGCGGCGGCGTCATCGACGAGGCCCAACTGGTCGACCATCTGGCGAGCGGTAAGGTCGGCGCCGCCGGCCTGGATGTCTTCCAGGCCGAGCCGTTGCCGCCGGATCACGCCTTGCTGGCGCTCGACAACGTGGTGCTAAGCCCGCATGTCGCCTACAACACGCCGGAGGCCAATCAGCGTATCTGCGACATTTCGATCGAAAACCTGGTCAGTTATTGCGCCGGCCAGCCAAGCAATGTGGTCACCTGACAGGGTTCAACGCCAACGGGGAATGGTCATGAAGATAGCGGTCATCGGTGGCGGTCACGGCTCTTATGCCGCTGCCGCCCATTTGTCGGACCAGGGTCACGCGGTCCGCCTTTGGCGCCGCGACGGCAGTGCCCTGGCGTCGGTGAAGGAGAACAGTGTCATCACCCTGACCGACAGCGCCGGCACCCGCGATGTCGGGCTGGCACTGGCGACCACGAATTTGGCGGAGGCCCTCGACGGCGCGGCGCTGATCGTCATCCCGTTGCCGTCGACGACCCATCCGGTGCTTGCCGAACAGATGGCACCGCTCTGGTCCGACGGCCAGGTGGTGTTTTTGCCGCCCGGCACCTTCGGCTCCTACGTTTTTGCCAAGGCGGCGCGCGATGCCGGCAACACCGCCAGCGTCGCCTTTGCCGAGACCGGCACCTTGCCCTACTTGGCGCGCAAGCAATCCGAGACCCACGTCCGCATATCGGTATACGCGACACGCCTGCCGACCGGTGTGATGCCGGCGCGTGAGTCTGAACGGGCCATGCCCGTGATCGCCGAGGCCTATCCGGCGGTCGAAGCCTTGGCCGATGCCCGCGACGGCGCGCTAATGAATGCCGGGCCGATCATTCATCCGCCGCTGATCATGATGAATGCCGGGCCGCTAGAACATTTCGACGCCTGGGACATCCACAACGAAGGCACCCAGCCGGCCATTCGCCGGGTCACTGACGCACTGGACAACGAACGCATCAAGCTCCGCGAGGCGCTCGGGTACGGCGCGCCGCATTTTCCGCTGGCCGATCACTACGACGATGCCCGTGCGGAATGGATGTACGGCAACGCGTCCCACGAACGCCTGACCGACAGCGGCGACTGGCGTGAGGCCATCGACCTCTTGTCGCATCGCTACATGCGCGAAGACAGCGCCTTGGGCCTGTCGTTTCTGGTCTCCCTCGGCGCCGAGATCGGTGTCGAGCTGCCGATCGCGCGCGGATTTCTGGCGATCGCCTCGGCCATCGTGTCGGAGGACCTGATGATGTCGGGGCGCTCGCTCACGGCCCTCGGGCTCGCCGGTCTCGATCGGGCCGGATGGGCACGATTGCTCGAACAGGGGCCGCAGGCATGACCGATATTGTTGCCCTTGGCGCCGGCCGCATGGGTCGCGGCATCGCGCAGGTCTTCGCCTATGCCGGCCATCCGGTCACCATTCTCGATTTCAAGGATCGGCCGGCGGCGGAATCGATGGCTCTGCTCGAAGCGGGGCATAACGAGATCGCGCAGAATCTCGGCTTCCTGGAAGACTTGGCCGTGCTTGATGCCAACCAAAGCGCTAAGGTTATGGCGCGGATCCAAGTCGCCACCATGACCGACGCGGCTGCGGTTCTGGCCAAGGCGCGCTTCATATTCGAAGGCGTGCCGGAGGTGCTTGCCGCGAAGGCCGATGCGCTCGGCCGGGTCGGTGAGCTTGCCGGCGCCGATGCGATCATCGCCTCGACCACGTCGACCATGCTGGTCGATGATTTGGCCAAGTTCGTTTCCGGCCCAGAGCGTTTCCTCAACGCCCACTTTCTCAATCCGGCCTACCTCATCCCGCTGGTCGAAGTCAGCCCGGGCGCGAAAACCGACGCCGCCTTAGTCGACAAGCTCATGGATCTGCTGAAAGACGCCGGCAAGGTTCCGGTGCGCTGCAAGGCCTCGCCCGGCTATATCGTGCCGCGCATCCAGTCAGTCGCCATGAACGAAGCCGCCCGCATCGTCGACGAAGGCTTGGCGACGGCGGAGGATGTCGACACCGCGATCCGCACCGGCTTCGGTATCCGCTACGCCACCATGGGTCTGATCGAGTTCATCGATTGGGGCGGCGTCGACATTTTGTATTATGCGTCACGCTACTTGAAGGAAGCGCTCGGCTCGGACCGCTTTTCCTCGCCGGAACTGGTCGACCGCCTGGTGGCCGACGGCCACCTCGGCCTGTCCACGGGCAAGGGTTTTTACGATTTTTCCAAGACCGACGCGGAAGCCTTCCGCCGGGAGAAATTGACGACATTTGTTGCCTTGCTGCGCCATCTCGATCTGCTGCCGACACCCAAAGTTGATTAGGGCGAATGTCCAATTTTCCTGAATTTTTACATTTTTCTCGATAATTCTAGCAGCACACGAGTATTTAGGTAATAATAACAAGAAACTAACGCGGCAAAACAACTGATTCGGCGCTCTTCCGGTATATGTGCAACATAAAATAGAGCGACGCATGTCTCATCGGTCATCCTGGCTGTCCGACAGATAAACAATCATTCCTAGCCGCAAAAAAGCTGGTGGAGGCATTGGGCGTGCTGAATGAAAACGGCAGATCGTCGGTTAGTTCGGAAGACGTGGAAGCGCACTATGCTTTCAATTTGTCTGCCGTAGCGGTTGCAGAGAGTGTTGCCGCCACTGGACCGTTCTATTCGCATCCAATTTCACCGGTAAGCCGCGCTGAGACCCACAACATAAACAGCTTGTTGTGGGGAAATAAGTGGGAAGATGGGAATGGTTTGAATGCTTCGTTGACATATAGCTTTGCACATTCCGAATCGGTAGTTCATCCCGACTATGGCATGCTGGCCGATATATTTTTGCCATATGGTCGGTCTTCGCCCGTCGCTGAACTAAGTTCTGCTCAAAAAGCGGCGACAGAACAGGCATTGAGGCAATGGGAAAACGTCTCGAATATCACTTTTCAAAAAGTCGCAGACTCTTCCGATAGTGCGGGCGATCTTCGATTTGTTCTTACAGAAATGTACTTAAGTATTTTTGGTATTGGATTTGCGCCTGGGTCGGCAAATGAGTTTTTGGAATCCGAGGGCCCTCACCCGGCTGATGGTGATATTTGGCTCCTTGATTTTGGAAATGTCTCAAAAGGTTCTGTCGGATTCGAAACTATCGTCCATGAAATTGGCCATGCTTTGGGATTGAAGCATCCTCACGACGATTCTGATGGAACTAAGCCAACCTCTGATCCAGAACGCGATTGGTTCGGATACACAGTAATGAGTTATCGGTCACACGCGGAAGGGGGAAGTGTGATCGCGACGAATCGATTGCCTTCGGGGCCTATGATCGATGACATTGCGGCCATCCAGTACATCTACGGCGCCAATACGTCTTTCAATGCCGGCAACACCACCTACCGTTGGCAGCGTGGTGAAAAGATTTTGGAAACGATCTGGGATGGCGGTGGCATCGATACCATCGACTGGTCCAATCAGGGGGCGGATGCCCGAATCGACCTGAATGATGGCAAATGGAGCGAGCTGGGTCCGGCTTATGATCCCGACACCACCAACGACAGAAACCCGTTGGAAAAGCGGACCTTGGCCATCGCCTATGATGCCGACATCGAGAATGCCAATGGCGGCAGCGGCCAGGACGTCATCATAGGCAACGGTTTGACCAATAACCTGCGCGGCTTCGGCGGCGACGACGACATTTACTTGAAAGGCGGCGGTGCCGACCGAGTCGATGCTGGCGGCGGCAACGACATGGTGGTGGCCTACAACTTGAACTTTCAGCGCATCGACGGGTCGATCGGGCGCGACCAAGTCCGCCTCAAGATGTCCAATAAGACGATCGATCTCACCAAGACGCCGGACGAAAAGACCACCGGATTTGAAGAAATATACTTAGACGGTGGCAACAACACGCTGGTCATGGCGCCGAGCGACGTCTTGAACCTATCGAAGACCTCCAACACGGTTACCGTCTCCGGTGGTAATTCGAATGCGGTTCGCCTGACCGATACTTGGGAGCTGGACGACGCCGAAACCATTAGCGCCACAACCTATTCTCGATACGTCAAAGGCGATGCTGTGGTGCGCGTCAAACAGGGCATCGACGTCTCGGTCGAGATCGAGGAAGACGTCCCAACCGCGTTCTATGACCTCTCGGCGATGGCCACAGACATTTCGACGCTCAACGGCGTCGCAGCGAATGGCCGGAGCGGCGAGGCGGCCAGCGCCGCCGGCGACGTCAATGGCGATGGATACGACGACGTTATCGTTGGCGCCGCGCTCGGTAAAACAGCCTATGTGGCCTTCGGCGGCAGGAATGGATTGCCGGCCGACATTGACCTTGACGATCTGACCGGAAGTAACGGATTTCGGTTGATCGGCATCGGCGGTAGTGACGCCTTCGGCCGCTCGGTGCGTGCCGCTGGCGACGTCAATAATGACGGTGTCGATGATCTGATTGTCGGTGCATCCGCGGCCGACCCAGGCAGGCGGACCGACGCCGGTGCCAGCTATGTCTTATTCGGCGATGCCGACGGCTTCAGTGCGTCGGTCGATGTCAAGAATCTCGATGGTAACAACGGCTTTACCTTGTCCGGAGCCAAGCGATCCGACATGGCGGGCTATCAGGTCGATGGTGCCGGCGACGTCAATGGCGACGGCATCGACGATCTCTTGGTGGGTGCCTACGGCGTCGATGGCAATGGCGACCAGTCGGGCAGCACCTACGTCGTCTACGGTAAGGAAGGCGGTTTCAAACCGGCGATCGATTTTAAGACCATCGATGACGATTTCGGCGGCTTTCGTTTGGATGGCGTTCTAAAACTGGACCGTTCCGGCGAAGCGCTGCGCAAAGCCGGTGACGTCAACGGCGACGGCTATGGCGACATCGTCATCGGCGCCAGCGCCGCAACGCGCGGCGGCAAAGACAATGTCGGCGAAGCCTATGTGGTGTTCGGCAGCAGGATGCCGGCAGACCTGCGGGTCAATCTCGGCGGCCTCGACGGCGACAACGGATTCCGGCTGACCGGACTTGATGGCGGCGATTGGTTCGGACACGCCGTCAGCGGCGGTGGCGACATCAACGGTGACGGGTTCGATGACTTGGTCTTCGGCGCGCCGGGCGGTGACCCGGACGGCAAGCCCAATGGCGGCGAAGCCTTCGTGGTGTTCGGCAAGGCGAGCGGCTTCGCCGCATCCTATGATTTGCGCACCTTGGACGGCAAGAACGGCTTTCGTATCGACGCGCCGGCACGGGACGATGATGTCGGCTTTCAGGTTGACTTCGCCGGTGACGTCAACGGCGACGGTTTTTCGGATCTATTGGTGGCGGCGCCCAAAGCCAACAAGCCCGGCGTCAAGGATGCCGGTGCAGTCACGGTGGTGCTCGGCAAGGCCGATGGCTTCGACGCTGCCATGACACTACAGGGGCCTGACGGCATTAACGTTTTCCGCATCAACGGGGAAAGTCGCAACGATCAGGCGGGCTTTAGCGCCAGCGCCGCCGGCGATGTCAACGGCGACGGTTATGACGACGTCATCATGGGCGCGCCGCTGTCAAATATCGGCGGGTTTGCCGATGCCGGCAAAAGCTATGTGATCTATGGCCAAGACTACACCGGCGCGGTGACCCACGAAGGCAGCGCATCCAACAACAAACTCTTAGGCACGGCCGACGCCGACGTGATGGTCGCAGGCGCCGGCCACGATCTCCTCCGTGGCTTTGGCGGTGCCGACGTGATGCGGGGCGGCGCCGGCAACGACGTTCTGGCGATCGCCGATAACGACTTCCTACAGTTGATCGGCGGCAGTGGCTACGACACGGTCCGTTTGGATGGCGACGGCACGGTCTTCGATCTGCGCGCCATCGCCGACAACCGGGTGAGCGGTATCGAACGGATCGCCTTGAACGGCGACGGCAACAAACTGGTCCTCAACCCGCTCGAGCTCGCCAACCTGTCGGACGAAACCAACACATTGACCGTAACCGGCAACGCCACCAATGCCGTCGACATGGACTTTGCAGGACTCGACTTTACAAGCACGTCGGCAGGGGGATTCACCGACTATTCCCTTGGTGCGTTGACCCTCCGTGTCGATAACGATGTCGACCAAAGCAGTTTCTTTGTCGATGACTTTTCCGCCGACACCTCGACCACGGGCAGGGTAATCGTCGGCAGATCGGCAACCGGGGAAATCGCACCAGGCAACGCTGATAAGGATTGGTTCAAAGTAACGCTTGAAAACGCGCGAGAATACCGAATTGACATGGAAGGTCTGCCAACCGGCGCCGGTACGCTGAAGAACCCATTTATCCGCGATATCTACGATGAGAACGGTCAGTCATTAGGCTTTGCCGACGATAACAGCGGGACCGGGCTCAATGCTAGACTGGTCTTCGCGACAGGTGCCGCAGGCGATCATTACATAGAAGCCGCCACCGACGACCCGACGGACGGCGGTACATACAAACTGTCGGTCACGCTTGTCCCGCTGCCCGGTCATGAGCAAATCGATTTGGCCGATCTCGGCACCGGCGGTATGACGTTGCGAGGCATTGATGCGCGCGACAATGCCGGCGCGGCCGTTGCCATCGCCGGTGACTTGAACGGCGATGGCTACGACGATGCGGTGGTCGGCGCTTTTGGGGCAGATCCCGGTGGCGTGAGCCGCGCCGGCGAGACCTATGTGGTGTTCGGCGGACCGGCTGGACTGCCCACGACGATCCCGCTCAATGGTTTGGATGGCAGTAACGGATTTCGGCTCGATGGCGTTGCCGCGCAGGACTTCTCCGGCGGTCCTGTCGCGCCGGCCGGCGACGTCAACAACGACGGCATTGATGACTTGATTCTCGGTGCGAACGGTGTCGCTGTCGGCGGCAATGAGGACACCGGGGCGGCCTATGTGGTGTTCGGCAAAACCACAGCGTTTCCCGCGGCCATCGATCTTGATGATCTGACTGGCGCCAACGGATTCAAAGTGAGCGGCATCGACGGCGGTGATAAGGCCGGCCACTGGGTCGACGGCGCTGGTGATGTCAACGGCGATGGCATAGCCGACATCATCGTCGGTGCGCCGGGGGCCGCGAGCGGCGCCGGCGAGGCTTATGTCGTCTTTGGCAAGTCCGGCGGGTTCGGGGCTAACATTGATCTTGCTTCGCTGAATGGTGCGAACGGATTCCGTATCGACGCCGCCGTGGCTGGTGGCGGGTTTGGCAAGGCGGTGCGCGGTATCGGTGATGTCAACAATGACGGAGCGCACGATGTATTCGTGGGCGCCCCTGACGAAAATGGCGATACCGGTGCCGGGTATGTGGTCTTCGGGTCAGCCGCCGGCTTTGCGGCCAGTCTGGACGTCGATAATCTGAACGGTACCAACGGCTTTCGGTTGCTTAGCGCAAATCCCGGCGATGAAACGGGCTTCGCGGCAAGTGCGGCGGGCGATTTCAATGGCGACGGCATCGACGATTTCCTAGTCTCCGCACCAGACGCCGACCCGAACGGGCCCAACAGCGCTGGGGCGGCCTATTTGATTTTCGGCAAAGGCACCGGCTTCAGCGCTAACGTCAACCTGGCCACGCTCAACAGCATCAATGGTTTCCGACTCGCCGGCATCGGTTCCGGCGACGGCATGGGCCGGGCCGTGTCCGGCATTGGCGATTTTGACAATGACGGCTTCGACGACATTTTGTTGGGCGCATTTCAGGGCGATCCGGGCGGGGTCTCGAACGCCGGCGAAAGCTATGTGGTGCTCGGAACGGATCAGCCGATGCCGGCGTTTCTCAACTTGGATGAGCTGGACGGCGTGAATGGATTTCGCATTGCCGGCGCCGCGGCGGACGACGCCTCCGGCCGGGCCGTGCATGGCGGCGGCGACGTGAACGGTGATGGCTTCAGCGATCTGATCATCGGCGCCGCGGAAGCCGATCCTGGCGGTCGCGACCGGGCCGGCGAGGCCTATGTGGTGTTCGGCAAAGCAGCCAGCCTGGCGGCGGCCGAAACGGCATCGATCGCCGGCGATGAAGAGCTTACCGACTACGGTGTCGATTACGCCCACATCTTGATCGGGTAATCTATTTTTGCATTCCGGTGTTCAGGTCGAAGCAGCGGGCCGGTCCCGCGCTTCATCCAAATAGATCCGGACCTCCCGCAGAAACGGCAGCGCCGCTTCGAACTGGGAATCGCTAAACCTGCCGTGTAGTTGCGCGATGATCGGCGTGATCGCGGCGATGGCGTCGTCGCGGGCGGCGCGGCCGGCATCGGTCAGGCTGACTTTCTTGGCCCGGCCATCGCGGGGGTCCGGCCGCACCGCGACCAGGCCGCGCGCTTGCAGCCGTTGGATCGTGTTGGTCATCGCCCCTTTTGTCACTTGGAAGGCGCGCGCCAGCTCGGCTGGGCTTTCTTCGCCGCCGCGCCGGGTGAAGTGGTTGAGGACCGTGAAATGGGAGAGCTTCAGGCCATCGGGCAGGGCCCGCTCCAGCCCGTGTTGGCTAAGCTGGCCGATGATGCCGATTTCATTGAAAAATTCGAAGGCGACCGGGTCGCCGGCTTGCTTGTTTTTGTTCTTGGCCATCAACTCTCTCTCAGGGCGCGGTCGAGCGGCCAGCGCGGACTCGGATCGACCGCCACACCATAACCCAGCCGGCCGAGCATTTGCACGCGGACCTGGCCGGACGGCAGCAGGCGGCCGTGGACGTCGTCATAGAGCGGCCGCATCTCGGCGAACTCCTGCAGGGTCTGGCTAACCGGATGCAGCGCGACGCCAAGTGCTGCGGCTTGCAGATTGATGCGAAGCCAGGCGCGACCCGCGGCCAGTTGATCGACGCGCCGGTTGCCGGCGGTTGTGACCCAAATGTAGGCCATGGCGGTTCCCATGATTTCGCGGTACATATCAAGGCCTTGGGCGAAAGCCGTGGAGTTCGGATCAGCCAGGGTATCGCGGTTCAGCACGCCGACGGCCTTCAAGAGCTCCAGCATCGGGCCGCCGAGATCGATGCCGTCGGGGCTGGCCTCGATTTCGGCCTTGCCGATCCGCATCAGCCGGACGCTCTCCATCAAGGTGCGTGGCGTGGTGGATTCCAGCAGGTGGGCGCGCCAAGTCAGATCGCGCAGGGTAGCCACGGGCTCGGGGTCTGCCGTCGTGCCGATAGCGACAGTGTTATCGGCCGCGCGGGCCAGCTGCTGCAAGGTTGCCGCCGCGACAGGTCGGTCGGTATCGAATGGTTCTTTGTTGGAACGGCGGCGTCGGGCCTGGCCGAATAGCGGGTCGCGCGCCGTATCGGCTTGGCGGCGGAAGCGGACATGGGCGATTGGGCGTTGGTCAAGGCGCGGTTCCGGTTCACCGTCGGGAAACGGTGTCACGGTTACGGCGTAGCCGCTGTCGGCCGCAGCCAGGCGCAGTAATTCCAGGAAACAGCCGAAACCGATCGTGATCTGCCGGTCGAACGGGTCTGTCTCGGGCAGTCGCTTGTTAAGATTGCAATAGATCATGGCGCCATCGTTGCCGATCAGCTCGATCAGCCAGGGTTGGCGGTTGTGCGGGTTGGGCGCCAGGATCGCAAAGCCAAAGGCGCGCAGGCGCGGGTCCGTCCCCTTACCGGCTCTGTCCCATGGCGCAAGTGCCGCCGACGGCGTTCGTGTCAGCGCAAATGCGCCGGCACCGGCGCCGCTCACGGCAACCAAGGATGCCCCGGCTGTGGCAAAAAAAGTTCGACGGTTCATGATAATGACCTCAAGAGAATTGGTTCAACGCTAAATCATATAGTTTAACGTTGAACAAAATTCAAGACGGTGTCGCGGAAAAAACACTGGACATAGACACTTAAAAGGGGCGGAATCACAGAGAAATACCAAATCTCAGCTCGAAACTTTTGGATTTTTGGCGCGGCGTTGTCGATGGATCGACGCGACAGCTGTTATGGCACATCCACAGGCAAACAAAGGACGGCACACCATGGTCACGGACATGCAAAAGAAAACAGCCCACGCCATCGTCAATGTATTTGAAACCGGCAGGATCCATGGCGACTACGGCCAGGTCACCCTGTTGCGGGGCGACAGCGGTCATCTAACCTATGGGCGTTCGCAGACGACGCTTGCCAGCGGAAATCTGTTCTTACTCATTAAGGCTTACTGTGAAACCGACGCCGCGGCTTTGGCGTCGGATCTTGCGGCGTTCCTGACACGGCTTGAAGCGCGGGATCTCAGTTTAGACCACGATAACACGCTACGGCGCCTGTTGCGCGAGGCCGGCGACGACCCGGTCATGCATGAAGTCCAAGACGGATTCTTCGACCGCGTCTATTGGCGGCCGGCACTCGCCTCGGCTGCGCAAATAGGGGTTGAGACACCACTCGGCACCGCAGTCGTCTACGACAGCCGCATCCACGGGTCATGGAAACGCATGCGCGATCGCACCAATGAGCGCCACGGGCGCCTGCAGGACATTCAGGAACATGCCTGGATCGCATGCTACACCGATACGCGACGCGACTGGCTGGCCAATCATTCCATGACCATCCTGCACAAGACCGTGTATCGCATGGACAATTTCAAGGCGCTCATCGCCGCGGACAAGTGGGCCCTGCCATTGCCGCTAACCGTCCATGGCGAACAGATCACGGAGGAACGCTTGACCGCCGATCCGGCGATACGCGTCTCTGCAGACATCACCGAAGAGCGTCTGCTGCGGCTGCGAGAGCCGTTCATGACCGGTGAAGACGTCCGCGAACTGCAGCACGCCTTGGCCGTGCTGGGTATTCCGGTGGACCCGGACGGCGTATTCGGGCCCGGCACCAATACCGCCATCATTCAATTCCAAGATGCCAACGGGCTTAGTGCCGATGGTATTGTCGGGCCTGCGACACGCGCCGCCCTTGGCCTTTGACTTTCCGAAGCGGCTCGCTCATCGTCTCGAAATTATCCACGAACTGCGGTGAGGCCGCCCGATGGGCACGGGAAAACCTGAAGAAATCGATGGAAATCCTGCCGGCTTGCCCGCGTCGGTCCGCCCCTACAAGCGTACACCGGTGTTCACCCAGGACACCGTGCCCACCGGTCTGCTCAAAGACCACAGCACTAAACAAGGCGTTTGGGGCGTGATCACCGTGGTTTCGGGCGACCTGCAGTTTTGCGTGACCGCCACCGGCGAGACGACGACCTTGAGCCCGAGCCAGAGCGGGCTTGTCGAACCGACTGTAAGGCATCACGTCAAGCCGCTTGGGCCCGTCACGTTCTATGTCGAATTCTGGCGGTGAATAGCCCGATGAGCTTGCGATTGTTCGACACCTACGCCCGAGCGCTACGCGACTTCGAGCCGTTGAAGCCTGATCATGTCGGCCTCTATGCCTGCGGTCCGACGGTCTATAACTTCGCCCATATCGGCAATCTCCGGACCTATTTGTTCGAAGACGTTTTGCGGCGTGTGCTGGAGCTCAATGGCTTCGATGTGCAGCACGTAATCAATATCACCGATGTCGGGCATCTGGTTTCCGATGCCGATACCGGCGAGGACAAGATGGAGGCCGGCGCCCGGCGTACCGGCAAGTCGGCCTGGGAAATTGCCGAGCTTTACACCCGCGCCTTCAAGGAAGATTTGCAGCGCCTCAACATCTTAGCGCCCCATATCTGGTGCCGCGCCACCGATCATATCGCCGAACAGATCGACGACATTGGCACCATCGAGGCCAAGGGTTTCGCTTACCACACCGCGGACGGCATCTATTTCGATACCGCGAAGCTCGCCGACTACGGCCACCTGGCACGTCTTGACGTGAAGGGATTGAAAGCCGGCAGCCGCGTCGACCAGGGCGAGAAACGCAGCCCCACCGATTTCGCCTTGTGGAAGTTCAGCCCCGCCGACGAACAGCGTCAGATGGAGTGGGATAGCCCTTGGGGCACGGGCTTTCCCGGCTGGCATATCGAATGCTCGGCCATGTCGGCCAAATATCTCGGCGAATTCTTCGACATCCACTGTGGCGGGCAGGACCATATCCCGGTGCATCATTCCAACGAAATCGCCCAGGCCGAGGCCTGCTACGGTACCCACTTGGCGAACTTCTGGCTGCACGGTTATTTTTTGCAGATGAGCGACGCCAAGATGGCGAAGTCGTCGGGCCAGGTGTTTCGGATCGGCGATCTGGCGGAGCAAGGCTACGACCCTTTGGCCTATCGCTATCTCTGCCTGACCGCCCACTACCGCAGTCATTTGAACTTCACATGGGATAGCCTGGATGGTGCGCGTACGGCGCTTCAACGGATGCGCAGCATCATCCACGATTGGGGCGATCCCGGCGACGTGGATGATGGCTATGCAGACCGGTTCAGGGCCTGCGTCAACGATGACTTGAACACCGCGCAAGCCATCGCGCTGAGCTGGGAACTTGCGAAAAGCTCGTTGCCGGCGGCGACGAAAAAGGCGACGCTGCTGCACTTCGATCGTGTGTTCGGTTTAGGGCTGGCCGATTGGCGGCCCGCGGAACTGGCCGTCCCGGAACCGGTTTCGGTCCTTGTCGAGCAACGCGAACGGGCGCGCACCGAGAAACGCTGGCAAGCGGCCGACGATTATCGGGAAGAAGTGCGCGCGCTCGGTTTTGAGATCGAAGACACACCCGAAGGACCCCGGGTCAAGGCAACTCGGTAGCGGCGCCGCCCCGTTGGCCGATTCTGACTAGCCTAAAAACGTCATGACCACGAGGACGCGGATTTGGTTCGCAGCCGTCGGCTGTCGTTGCGAGGCGGCAACGCCGCCGCGGCAATCCAGGGCCGGATTGCTGGATCGCTTCGCTTCGCTCGCGATGACAATGCAGCCGCGCTTGCCTTAGGCGGTATTCATGCCGGTCCAACGGCCCAATCGCGTTAAATACTCTCGAAATCGCCGCCCCGGCCTTTGCCGGCGGCAAAGCGCGCGGCGCCGGATTGGGATTCCTCGGCGAGCGGCTTTAACCCGCCTTCGCCTTCGTTGACCAGCGCATCGGCCATGTCCATACCCCATTGCCGATGGCTCGATAGCCGATCGGCGCGCATGCAGATTTGCGGGAATTTTGCGATGTCACGCGCCAATTCCTGGGCTGCAGCCAACGCTTCGCCGGTCGGCACCACCCGGTTGGCGAGGCCGAACTCCAGCGCTTCCTCCGCGTCCACCGCGCGGCCGGTCAGGATCATGTCGGCGGCGCGGCTCTGACCGATGAGGCGGGGCAGCCGCACCGTTCCGCCGTCGATCAACGGCACTCCCCAGCGGCGGCAATAGACGCCGAAGATGGCGGTTGCCGAGGCCACGCGCAGATCGCACCACAACGCCAGCTCCAGGCCGCCGGCGACCGCATGGCCTTCGACCGCGGCGATGACCGGCTTCGACAGCAACTTCCGTGTCGGGCCCATCGGGCCTTCGCCTTTCGGGTCATGGCGGACTCGGTCGGCGCCTTGGGCCGCGACCTTTAGGTCGAAACCGGCGCAGAACGTGCCCTTGGCGCCGGTGAGGATGGCGACCGACAGTTCGTCATCGGCCTCGAAATCTTCGAATGCGGCGCGCAGTTCCAAGGCGGTTTCCGGGTTAACCGCGTTCCGCGCCTGGGGTCGGTTGAGGGTGATGGTGACGACGGCGCCATCGCGCTCAATAATCAGGGCCATTGTGTTTCTCCGTAGAAGTTGTTTTTCCCGGCGCCCTATCTTTTCATATCCGAACGGCCGGATCGGTTGTCCCGTAAGGTTGCCGAAAACCTGTGAGGCCGGGCGTTTGGCGGGACAGGCGCCGCGCCAGCAACGCGCCCAAGGCGGCTCTCTCCATCTGCCAATAATCGGCCTGTCCGGCGACGTTGTGATGGCATCCGGGATCCGCCACGCGATCGTACAAGAGCGGCGGCAGCGACGGAAAATGCACATACAGGTAAGCGTCGCTGGTGACCGCGGCGAAGCAGCAGTCGGCCGGGTCGAGGGCCAGGTGCGGGGCGGCGCGTGGATTGTCCAGGAGATCCCGGAAATCCTGCTCCCAATAGGCCGCGGTGCGCCAGTCGTCCGGCTGCGCACCGGCCAACAAGCCGTGGAGCGATCGGCCATCGACGGCCCCTGGGTCGAGGTCGAGCGCCGCGGTGATTGTCGGCAGGATATCGACGGCCTCGGTATAGGCGTCGACGACCGTGCCCGGCTCACCGGACGGGGTTCGTATGATGAGCGGCACATGAAAATGCCCGTTGAACGGCCCGCGCCTGCCGTACAACCAGTTATCGCCCAGTTGCTCGCCATGGTCCGACGTGAAGATAATCAGTGTGTCGTCATAGGCGCCCAAGGCTTTGAGGCCGTCGATCAAAATACCGAATTGCGTATCGACCTCGCTGATATTGCCGAAATAGGCGGCGCGCATGGCCTGGTCGTCGGCCGCCGCGATTTCCGTTAAGGCGCGATGGCGCCGGAAATATTCCTTCAGGTTCTGCGTTGCGGCGAGTGCCGCGAGAAAGGGATGGCGTTCCGTGGCGGCGCCGGGCTCCGGTAGCCGGTCGGGCAAGGCCAGGCGGTCCGGTTCATAGAGCCGGTTATAAGGCTCCGGTGCCACCATCGGCGGATGCGGCTTCAAGCAGTTCAAATGCACAAACCACGGCGCATCGCCCTGATCGGCGATGTGGTCGAGGGCGGCGCCGAACAAATAGGCGGTGTCGGTGAGGTGCGCCGGATAGCCCACCGCCGCATCCGGGGCGGTGGCGTCGTAGCCGCCCGTGGGCAGGTAGATGGCGGCGGGGTTTTCCGGCTCCGGCAGAATGTGACCGCGGGCCGCCATCCAATCGCGCCAGCCCTGGAACAGGTCATGGTAGAAAAACCCGGCGACCACGTCGAAGCCGGGGCAGACCCAAGGTGTTGACGCCTCGGTCATACGCGGGTCATTGGGTGTATCGGTATAGCCGAATAAGGCAGGTATGCGCCCGGAATGCCGAGCCAATCGGGCCAGGTTCGGCAGGTCGCCCGCCAATGGCGTCTCGTTCAGGGTTTGCCGATGATTGTGCTGGTAAAGCCCGGTCAGCAGCGAGGCGCGGGCCGGGCCGCAGGGGCTAGCCTGGCTGTAGTGGCGGCGAAACAGCACGCCATCCTCGGCGAAGGCGTCCAAATGCGGCGTCTGTACCGCCGGGTGGCCCATCGCGCCGAGGCAATCGCCGCGCCATTGATCGGCGACAACGAGCACTACGTTCCGAACCGGACCCTTGGTCATGGCTGCCGGCGCCCCCATTGCGTTGCTTGATAGGGTAGGCCGCCAGTAAAGCCGCCATCGTCGCCGAGTTCCTCTTCGATGCGCAGGCATTCGTTCCACTTGGCCATGCGTTCGGAACGCGCGAACGACCCAACCTTAAGCTGTCCGACGCGCCAGCCGACCGCCAGATGGGCGACCGACACGTCCTCGGTCTCGCCCGACCGCGCCGAAATAATAGCGCCCCATCCGGCGGCCCGGGCCGCGTCCAGAGCGGCCTTGGCTTCAGACACCGTGCCGATCTGATTGGGCTTGATCAGCACGGCATTGCCGGCACCGGCTTCCGCCGCGGCGGCCAGGCGCTTGGCATCGGTGGTAATGAAGTCGTCGCCGACGATTTGCACCTTGTCGCCCGCCGCTTTGGTGAATGCCGTCATGCCTTGCCAATCATCTTCAGCCAGCGGGTCCTCCAGCGATAGGATCGGGTACCGTTCGAGCCAGTCGAGCAACAGCTCGATCATGCCGTCGCTGTCCATATCGCGGCCGTCGAGCGCCAGGCGGTAGCGGCCGTCGGCGCCGAACTCCGATGCAGCAATGTCGAGGGCGATACCAACATTATCGCCCGGTGTGAAGCCAGCCGCCTCAATGGCGCGCACCAGGAACTCGAGCGCGGCTTCGTTGCTGTCGAAGGCCGGCCACCAGCCGCCTTCGTCGGCCACGCCGTAGCCGCGGCCATCCGCGGCCAGCATACGCCCGGCCTCGGCATAGATCTCGGCGGTGATGTCGAGTGCCTCGGTGAAGCTCCCAGCGCCCGGTGCCGCAACCATGAAATCCTGAATGTCGACCCGACCGCCGGCATGGGCGCCGCCGCCTAGGATCTGTATCTCCGGCAACGGCAAGGCGACCGGGCCGGAACCGGCGAGATGGCGCCACATCGGCACGCCGTTGGCGGCGGCCGCGGCATGCAAGGTGGCAAGCGAAACGGCAACCATGGCATTGCCGCCGAGCCGGCTTTTGTCGGCGCTGCCGTCACAATCGACGAGCCGTGCATCGACCGCCTCCTGGTCGGCCGCGTCCAGGCCGGCAAGGGCGGTATGGATCGGTCCATTGACCCGGCCGAGCGCTGCGCGAACGTCCAGGCCGCCAAACCGCGGGCCGCCGTCGCGCAGGTCGATGGCTTCGTTGGACCCGCGCGAAGCACCGGCCGGCGCGATCGCCCGGCCGCGTGCGCCGCCTGCCAGGGTTACCTCGGCTTCCACGGTCGGGCGCCCGCGTGAATCCCAAAGCCGGCGGCCCCGCACGCTGCGGATGGCGGTGTCCGGTTTCTCGCCCATGGTTTTGTCCCTTCGGCGTCGCTGCGGTCGAAGGCTATGAGCTAGCGCATCCCGAACCGATCGTCCATGGGATAATGCCTCACAGGCACGGCAGCCGGTGGATACACGGCGTTGTGACCATCGCATCGCCTTAAGCAAATTGTGCGAGGCCGTGGCCGACGGACCAATTCTCTTTCGGGGCGTCGAATATGTTCACGAAGACGTCCTCCGGCCGCATGCCGGGGCTCTCGCCGAGCAACTCGGCGATCCGCTGGAACAGCGCCTTTTTCTGATCCACCGTGCGCGTATTAAACACAGTGATCCGGATGTAAACGAGATCGTCACTGCGGGCCATACCAAAGGCGTCGCCGTAGCGGAAGTTCGCAGCGTCATGCTCGGTGATGGTCATGAACTGGTCGCCTTCGGGCACGTTGAGCGTTTCGCGTAACGCGCGGTACAAGCTATCGAAAATTGCCTGCCTATAGGCTTCCGGCTTTCCGGCGCGTAGTGAAATGTGAGTGATCGGCATTGCGGGTCCTTTCCACATGGTGCCGGTTTACATTAGTTGACGCCTAACTATTGTGATACACAATGGATAATTATATCAAAGATAATGATTTGAAATGACTGAACGCCCCCTTGACTTGGATGCTGTCCAGGCTTTCATCCTAATCACCGAACTCGGCAGCTTCACACGCGCGGCCGAAGCCACGCGGACGACGCAGTCCGCGGTCAGCTTGAAGCTGAAGCGGCTCGAAGAGAGGCTCGGCTGCCGACTCATCGAGCGGACGCCCCGGAGCGTTGAACTTTCGGCGCGGGGCGCAGCTTTCCTCGAACACGCCCGCGAACTCTTGGAGGTACACGATCGCGCGTTCGCCGAATTTGCCGGAGCCCGGCAGCGCCTCACCATTGGCATCAGCGACCATATAGCAGGGCCGGAACTCCCAGCCCTGATCGCACGCATGAACGCGCAAGACTCGCGGCTGTTGATTGAGATCAGGATCGGATCCTCGGGCGATTTGCTTCAAAGCTTCGACCGGCGGGAACTCGACACCGTGATCGTCCGGTTTCATGCCGGACGAAGCGACGGAGAAATTCTAGCCGAAGAAAAGTTACGCTGGTTTGCAGCGCCTGGCTGGCAGCATCGCGCAGGCGAACCTTTGCCAATTGCCACAATGCCCGAGCCCTGTGGTGTGCGCGTTATAGCTGGCAAGCTTCTTGATGAGGCAGGCGTGCCCTGGACAGAAGTTTTCGTTGGCGGCGGCGTTGCGGCGGTCTCTGCGGCCGTTACGGCCGAGCTCGGCGTCGCTGCATTGGCCCGGCGCATGGTGCCATTTGGCGTCGTTGACGTAGGCCCAAAGTTCGGGCTTCCCGATTTACCACGCTTGCCAATTCTACTTCACTCAAGGGTCAAGGATGGCCGGCCGCGCGATGCGCTTGCCGCGCTGTCGGCAGCCTTCAGGAGCGCGGTGCGAGACTGACCGACGCTGCCAGCGAAAGTGACGTGGTTAATTGATGAAAACAGCTACCACCTTCGGGATTTAGTGCCAGCGCAAGGATAGCTGGGTCCGCAGAACCACCGTGCGAATTTCCTGCCGACATGTCTCAATTGGGTCGACACCGTTGAACTGGCCACGTCGCCTGCCCATCCGAATTAATTGGAAAAGACGGCGGCTTAACCAAAAATTTCTGGATGTTGGACTACTATGACGCAAATTTGGCACGTATTTTACGTGCTTTGAACACGTTAATAGAGAATTAATGCCTGGAAAACCATGGCGCAACAGGGAACATCCAATTGTACGTATTGAAGTCGAGCCAATTGCGTATTACGCTGTCATAGATCCCGTACGGATCTGACAGTGTAGTCGCAGAGTGGCGTGAGAGAGCGAGAGTATGAGTGATGGCGACGACGCCAAGCAGCCTATCTGATCTTGTCTTTTGGCTTGATGCCAGTGACCAATCGACGGTCACTGACGCCAACGGCGATGGCAAACTGGAACGGTTGACAGACAAGGCGGGGCACGGCCACGACGCGTCCGAGGCGTCATCGGATCGGCAACCGCAAATTCTCGCAGACGCCTTCAACGGCCGCGACGCCCTGGTGTTTGACGGCGTCAACGACAGGCTGAATCTGGCCGATTCCAGTGATCTAAATATCGGCGGTCCTTATACCGGCAAAACGGTTCTCATGGCGGTAAAGACCGGTGGCGATGTCGAAGCCCGGCAAACGCTATACGAGCAAGGCGGTGCGTCCCGGGGCCTAAGTATCTACGTCGAGGGCGGTACGCTCTACATGGGGGCCTGGAACCGTATCGAAGCGCCTTGGGGGCCGCAGCAGGTAACGACAACCATATCTGCCGATACGGCTTACGTCATTACTCTGGTATTTGACCAGGAAGCCGGGATCGTCGAGGGATTTGTCGACGGCACCTCGATCGGCACGGTCAGTGGCGTTGGCCTGCTGTACCGCCATGGCAACAACATCGGCATCGGTGCCACCGTCGAGAACAGCTATTTTCATGATGGCAGCTTTGTGGGCAATGGCCACCACTTCCAAGGGCTGATCGGCGAAGTCGCCTATTACAACAAGGCATTAGCCGACGAGGCGCGTGGCGACGTCGAGGCGTATTTGGAAGAGCGCTGGCAAGGACCGCCGAACCAGCGCCCGGTGGCCAGCGACGATACCGGTGCCACCGACCAGAACACGCCGATTACCATTGATTTGATGGCCAACGACAGCGATGGCGACAGCGATCCGATTTCCATACAGTCGGTTGACACCAGTGGCACGACCGGCAATGTCGTCATCGACGGCGCGGCTGTAACCTACGATCCGAACGGCAAATTCAATTATCTCGGAGCTGGCCAGACGTCGACGGACTTTTTCCGTTATGTCCTCGCTGACGGCCGCGGCGGCACCGATGACGCGACCGTGGCGGTGTTGGTCACCGGCATCAATGACGCGCCGGCCGCCGTGAATGACGAACTAATCCCGGTGGCCTGGGGTGAGGCCACGGCTATTGAGGTGCTCAACAACGATTCCGACCCCGACTTTTCAGACGCGCCAGTGATTGTCGCCGCCGGCGGCGCCGCAAACGGCTCATTGGCGGTCAGCGACGGCTTGCTGATCACTTATACGCCGAATGCCGGTTTCGCCGGCACCGATCAATTCACCTACACGATTTCCGACGGTAATGGCGGCAGCGATACGGCAACCGTCACCGTAGACGTGGCGTTGCCGCCACCGCCGGACAGCCAACCGGATCTCGTGATGTGGCTGGACGCCGGCGACGAGACGTCTTTGGCCGCCATCGGTAATGCCGCCGCGGGCTTGACCGATAAATCCGGGCACGGCAATGACGCCAGCCAGGCGACGAGCGGATACCAACCGCGCATCGTCTCGGCCGGTATCAACGGCCGCGACGCCCTTGCCTTCGACGGCGTTGACGACCGGTTGGCGATCGCCGATTCCGAAGACATAAATGTCGGCGGCCCTTATTCGGGCAAAACTCTCGCCCTGGTCTTTAAGACCGGTGCCGATGTCGCCAGCCGCCAAATGTTGTACGAACAAGGGGGTTTTGCTCGGGGCATCAATGTATACATCGACGATGGCACGCTCTACCTGAATGCCTGGAACACGCGGGAACAGGTCTGGGGGCCGAGCTTTGCCAAGACGGCAATCACCGCCGATACGGTCTACACGGCGATGCTCGTCTATGATTCCGAAAGCGGCAGTGTTGAAGGCGTTGTCAATGGGAGCTCCATCGGCAGGGTCGACGGCGTCGACTTGCTTTACAAGCACGGCAACAATACCGGCCTCGGCGCGACCATCGAAAATACCTATTTCCATGACGGCGAGTTCTTAGGAAACGGCCATCATTTCAACGGTCTGATCGGCGAGTTCGCCCAGTATAACCGCGCGCTGTCCGCCACGGACCTGGCGTCGCTCGGCGACTACTTCGACGCCCGCTGGCAGTTCAACACCAACCATGCGCCGGTTGCCAGTGACGTGCTGATGACAACCAACGAGGCAGGCAGAAAGGTCATCGACCTGCGGCAATTTGCGGCCGACCCCGACGGCGATCCGCTGGCGGTCCAGTCGATCGACAACAGCGGGACGGTCGGTGAGGTGGCACTGCAAACCGACGAGGTCGTCTACGATCCGAGCGGCCGGTTCACCTATCTTGAGCGCGGCGATACGGTGCTCGACACGTTCCGCTACACGGTTTCCGATGGCCGTGGAGGGACCGACACCGCGACCGTCACCATGATGATCAGTGGCATCAACGAGGCGCCGACGGCCGTCGATGACGGGCCGGTTTCGACAGCGGCCGGGACGTCGGTAAACATCGCTGTTCTCGCCAACGATTTCGATCCAAATCCCAACGCAACGCTAAGCGTGGTTGTTGTTGGCGAAGCGTACCATGGTTCAGTGTGGAAGAACGCCGACAACACCGTGACCTTTCAACCCGATGCCGACTTCATAGGGACCGATGAGTTTCTTTACTACGTCGCCGACCAATACGGCGCTAGCGATTACGCGATGGTGACGGTCAATGTTCACGAGACACCAGACGCCCAGAACGACCACGCATCGATCAACGTAAACGCCGCCACGAATGTGGTCACCGGCAACGTGCTCGACAATGACGAGGGAATCGTCGACGGGTCGCTGCCCGCGGTGTCGAGCAGCGGTCAGTTTGCCGGCCGCTACGGCGTGCTGACGCTCAATCCCGACGGCTCCTATTCCTACGCCCTGGACAAGACCAACGCCGCGGTGACGTCAATGGCCTACGGCGACGTCCTAGCCGAGACCTTCGACTATGTGATCCGCGATCCGGCGATCGCGGACGCCGCGGTCACCGCCAGCGCGGTTCTTGCCATTGATATCGCGTCGGCAACGGAACCGCTCGGCTGGCGCGTACCGCAAGGCGTTGGTCGTTCCGGCGACCAGGGCATCGATAGTTTGTTGTACGGCAACAAATGGTCCGGCAGCGGGGAAGCCGGCACGGTCGTGACCTATAGCTTCGGCGGCGAGCAATCCGTCTATGATCCGTATTATCGATCAGGTGAGCCGACCAAGGACTTCGGCGCTCTCACGGACGACCAGAAGTCCGGCATTCGCAAGGCCTTGGAAGAATGGTCGAGCGTCGCCGACATTACCTTCGTCGAAGTGTTGGACAGCGACACCGTTGCCGGCGATATTCGATTTGCGCGCAGTTCGGTGCCGTCGACGGCACACGCCTATCTCCCGAGTTCGTCCCAGGAAGCCGGCGACGTATGGATTTCCTATCGCGGCAGTTACCTGAATATGAGCGAAGGGACATACGGTTTCGAGACCGGCTTGCACGAAATCGGCCATGCCTTGGGGCTTGTGCATCCTCATACCGCCGCCGGCCGTTCGGTACCGTTGCCGACGGCACTGGACTGGGTCGGCGTGTCGGTCATGAGCTATTCCTCGTTTCCCGGAGCCAACCAGGCATACGGCAGCTACTCGCAGCTGTTCTACCCCGACACGCCGATGATCAACGACATTGCGGCGATTCAATACATCTACGGCGCCAACACCTCTCATAATCAGGGCGACACGATCTACTCTTGGGCGCCGGGCGAACGCATTCTGGAAACCATTTGGGACGCTGGCGGCAACGATCAGATCAGTTGGGCTAATCAAAGTAGCGACGCGGTAATCAATTTGACACCAGGCGAATGGAGCGAAGTCGGCCCGGCCTACGTCATCGACGCGATCGCCCATCCCGATGTCCTGGAAAGCCGAACCCTGATGATCGCCCACGATGTGGTCATTGAGAATGCCGTCGGCGGCAGCGGCAATGATGAGATCTATGGCAACCAATTCGCCAATCTGCTCGAAGGCGGGTTCGGCAACGACCTGTTGGTCGGACTCGGCGGCGGCGACGTTCTCGACGGCGGCGCCGGCGACGATATTTTCGAGATTTCGGACGCGGCGTTCACCGAGATTGTCGGCGGCACCGGTACCGACCTGATCCGCTTGGGCATCGGCGCGCAAGTGTTGGATCTGACCGCGGGCCTGGTGTCCGGCATCGAGGCCATCGATCTTGGCGGCGCCGGCAACAGCCTGATCCTGGATCAGAACGCGGTTCTCGATATCACCGACAATGGCGATCCCTTGACCATATTGGGCGGTCAAGCCGATGGTCTGGAGTTGCGCGGCTCTTGGGACATTGCCGGGCAAAGCCGCATCGATGGTACGCTGTTCGACACGTTCACCAGCGGTGCCGCCGTCCTGTTGGCCGAGGCTAGCGTTGGCGCCGGCCTCGCCGATAGCGGCGTTATCGACGACGAAGCCGTGGCCTTCGTGAACCCGGACCCGGTCGAGCCGCTGAGCGACGCGCTGCATGATGCCGCCGTGCTAAGTGCTGAGACAACCGCGGTCGACGACCACAGCGGTTTTCTCGGCGGCATCACCCATCTCGGCACGGACGCCGCCGATAGCTTGGTCGGCACGGAATGGGCCGACGTCATGGTCGGTCAAGCCGGCGACGATGTCATTCATGGTCAGGGTGGCCGGGACGGTCTGGCGGGCAATGCCGGCGACGATTTGTTGATCGCCGCCGATAACGACTTTCAGCGGATCGACGGCGGCAGTGGCCAAGACCGTTTTCAATTGGATTGGAGCGACGGCCTGCTCGATCTCAGCGGCGCCGGCGGCGACCGTTTGCTGGGCATTGAGGAAATCGATTTGGCCGGCGGGTTCAATCAACTGGAGCTCGACTTGGCAACGCTGTCGCGCCTGGCCGCCGGTACCGGCCGGCTCGAGATTATGGGCGATGCGACAAATTCGGTCGCGGTCTCCCTCGGTGCCGAGTTTACCGTGGTGGCGGAAACGGGTTTTGTGACCTACAGCGATGGTGACGTCATGCTCACCATTGTCGACGCCATCAACCAAGAAGACATCCTGATCGGCTAACCAGACCTGTTTCGATTTTCATCGAATCAGGTCTTGATCGTCGCGCTCACGCCAATGCGCCTCCGGCGCATGGCTCCACCGGGGCGGCGCTAAACGCGCCGGGGCCCCAGTCGCGGCCCTAACCGGTTATTTCAAATCAAGTTGCTCCGACATTAACGGCCGGCGGTCAGGCCGCCATCGACCACCAATTCCGTGCCGGTGATGTAGGCGGCCTTGTCGGATAGCAGAAACAAGCAAGCGTCGGCCATGTCCTGAGCCGACCCGAGGCGGCCGAGCGGCACTGCGTCCGCGACGGCGTCCGCCGCCGCTTGGTCGTTGTCCCAGCGCGCTTGCATCGGTGTCAGCGCCGGGCCTGGCAGAATGACGTTGGAGCGAATGCCTTCGCCGGCGAACTGGACGGCTAGGGACTTCGAAAGCCGAATCACAGCGGCTTTGGCGGCACCGTAGGCGTCTTGCGGCCGGCTGTCGCCGGCTAGTGCGTCGATCGAAGAAAAATGCACCATGGCACCGCCACCCGCGGTGGTCATTGCCGGCACTGCGCGCCGCGCCGTCAGCGCAAAGGATTTCAGATTTATGCGCAGGACCTGGTCCCAAACCGCCATATCCATGTCGACCACCGACCTGTCGCGCTCGAACCAAAGGACGCCGGTGGTATTGACCAAATAGTCGAGCCGGCCGAACCGGTCGAGCGTCCGCTCGAAGGCTTGGTCGACGAAGCCCTGGTCGGAGAGATCGCCTGTCAGTTGGAGCGTGTCAGTGCTGTCGGGCGGATCGGTCCGACCGGGTTCGAGGTCGGCGACAGCCACCTTGGCACCGGCCGCCCTCAACCCGTGGGCGATGGCGGTTCCCATACCGCCGCCGCCGGCGACAAAGCCAACCTTGCCTGTAAAGTCCCAGGGCACGACGGAGACCTTAGCCGCCGCCGATTGGCGGCAGGAAACAAACCTCGTCAACGCCATCCAGGCTTTCGAGGTAAGGGTCGGCGTGAATTTCGCCGTCGATGGCGACGGCCATGCCGGACCGAAGTTCACTGCCAATGCCGGGGAAGCGGTCTTCGAGAAGGCCGACGAGGGCCCGCACCGTCGGCGCGTCGGCTTCGACCTCGGACTGACCGCCGGCGAACCGGCGGCCAAGTTCACGCCCAAGAATGACGCGCGTCACGGTACTACCTATTCTCCTCGAGCGCCGCTAACAGCCGCGGTGGCGAAATCGGCAGGTCGGTCATTCGCAGGCCGACCGCATTTTTCACCGCATTGGCGACCGCGGCCAGCGGCGGAATGATCGGCACCTCGCCGACGCCGCGCACGCCGAAGGGGTGGCGTGGGTTCGGGACTTCTATGATAACCGTATCGATCATCGGTAGGTCGGAGGCAACCGGCATACGGTAATCGAGGAAGCCCGGATTCTCGAGCCGGCCTTGATCGTCGTAAATGTACTCTTCGTTCAAGGCCCAACCGACGCCTTGGGCGGCGCCGCCCTGCATCTGGCCTTCGACGTAACTCGGGTGGATAGCCCGGCCGGCATCCTGGACGGCGGTGTAGCGTAGGACGGTAACCCGGCCGGTATCGGGATCGACTTCGACATCGCAGACATGGGTACCGAAGCCGGGCCCAGCGCCTTGCGCGTTGATCGAAGCGTTGCCGGTGATCGGTCCGCCGGTCTTGCCGGCGATGGCAGCCAAAGAAAGCGGCTCGCATTCGGCGGCCTTGTCGCCGGTCGCCACGGCTTGGCCGTCTTGCCAGACCACGTCTTCGACCGGAATATCCCAAAGCGCTGCCGCGCGTTGGCACAGTTGCGCGACCACGTCACTGGCGGCCTGGTGGACCGCCATGCCGATCGAAAAAGTAACCCGGCTGCCGCCGGTCATGTCGTTGTAGCCGATGGCGCTGGTGTCGGCGATGATCGGCCGGATGCGTTCGACGTCGATGCCGAGCACTTCAGCCGCCATCAGCGCCAAAGAGGCGCGCGAGCCGCCGATATCGGGCGTGCCGGAAATGACCACGGCGGTACCGTCTTCATTGATATTGACCGCCGCCGCCGACTGGCCGCCGATGTTGAACCAAAAGCCTGAGGCGACGCCGCGGCCCTGATTTTCACCGAGCGGCGCCTGGTAATGCGGATGATCAATGACCGCCTGCAGGGTTTCCTGGTAGCCGATGGCCCGGAATTTCGGGCCGTAGGCGGTCTTGGTGCCTTCCTTGGCGGCATTCATCATGCGGAACGCTACCGGGTCGATGCCGAGTTCCTCGGCCACCATGTCGACCACGCTTTCCGCGGCAAAACTCGCCATCGGCGCGCCAGGCGCGCGATAGGCTGCTGCCTTCGGCCTGTTGACCAAGACGTCGTAGCCGACGGTCCGCACATTCTCTAGGTCGTAGGGTGCGAACGCGGTCATGCAGCCGAGCTGAACCGGAGAACCGGGATAGGCGCCGGCTTGGTAGTAAAAGGTCGCGTCGGCGGCGGTGATCCGCCCGTCCTTCGTCGCACCGATCTTGACCTGCATTTCCGAAGCCGACGTCGGTCCGGTGGCACGAAAGACTTCGTCACGGGTCATGGTGATCTTGACCGGCCGGCCGGCCTTTTTCGACAGCATCAAGGCGACCGGTTCCACATAGACCGTGGTTTTGCCGCCGAAACCGCCGCCGATTTCCGCAGGAATTACGCGAATGTCGGATATGTCCATACCCAACAGCTTGGCAGAGTAGGCCCGGACCATGAATTGACCCTGGCTCGAGCACCAGATGAGCGCTTGGCCGTCACCGCTGGCGCTGACGATCGCCGCGTGTGGCTCGATATAGCCTTGATGGACTTGTTGGGTGGTGAAGCTTTTCTCGACCACCACGTCGGCGGCGGCAAAGCCGGCATCCAAATCGCCCAGGGCAAATTCGAAGCGTTGGGCGACGTTGCTGGCTTGGCTGGGTTTGGGGTCGACACCCTTGGTGATCAAGCCTTCATGCAGCAATGGCGCATCGTCGGCCATGGCATCGCTGATTTCGATGACATGGGGCAGGATTTCGTAGTCGACTTCGATCAGATCCAATGCCTGTTCCGCGATAGCCGCGCTGGTGGCGGCCACCGCCGCCACCGCATGGCCGTCATAGAGCGCCTTGTTTCGCGCCATGACATTGTCGGACAAGCGCTGGAAATCGTCTCCGCCTTCGCCGCCGCCGCCAGCCGTCTCCGACAATATTTCCGGAAAGTCCGCGGCGGTGGCCACGGCCTTGACCCCGGCAAGCGCCATCGCCCGGTCGGTATTGATCGAGCGGATGCGGGCATGGGCATGGGGGCTGCGCAAAATGCGCCCCACCAGCATGCCCGGCATCACATGGTCGGCGCCAAAGTTCGCGCGGCCTGTGACTTTATCGACACCGTCCGGGCGAACCGAACGGGTGCCGACCCACTTGAAGGACTGAGACTGCTCGTTCACGGTTAGGCCCCGCGCATCTCATCCGCTGCGATCATTACCGAACGGACGATTTTGTCGTAACCGGTGCAACGGCAAAGGTTGCCGGCGAGCCAGTAGCGGATTTCCGTCTCGGTCGGGTCCGGATTGCGTTCCAGCAAGGATTTTGCGGCAACCAGGAAGCCCGGCGTGCAGATGCCGCATTGCAGCGCCGCCTGCTCCAGGAAAATGCGCTGCAACGGATGCAGTTGGTCGCCCTCGGCCATGCCTTCGATGGTACCGATTTCCTTGCCGCCGACTTCGGCGCCCAGCACCAGGCAGGAACAGACCAGACGGCCGTCGATGGTCACGCTGCAGGCGCCGCAGTCACCGGATGCGCAGCCTTCCTTGCTGCCGGTCAGCTGCAAGGTGTCCCGCAACACGTCCAGTAAGGTTTCTTGGGGTTCGCACAGGAACTCCACCGGTTCGTCATTGATGGTCGTTGAAACATGCTGCTTGGCCATCAGTTGCTCCTTGCGCGCTCGAGGGCGGTTTCCGCGGCCCGGCGCGCCAACACGCCAGCCACTTTGATGCGGTATTCCACGGTGCCGCGTTTATCGTCGATCGGGTTGCAGGCGGCACTTGCCGCTTTAGCGAGGTTTTCCAGCGCCGCCGCGTCGACCTTGGTGCCGATCAGCGCTTTGGCACCGTCGTCGACCAGCAACGGGGTTGGCGCCACGGCGCCGAGGGAAACCCGAGCTTCGGTGCAGGTACCACCGTCATCCAGGGTGAGGCTGACGCCAGCACCGACCACGGCGATGTCCATTTCGGTGCGCGGGATAAAACGCAAGTAGGCGTCGCCGGAATGCGCCGGGCGCTTCGGAAAGCGCAACGACACCAACATCTCACCCTTGGCGAGGGAGGTTTGTCCCGGCCCGGTGATGATGTCTTCGACAGGCGCTTCACGCCGCCCATTCGGGCCGGCAATGACGCAGGTGCCGCCGGCCGCGATCATCGCCGGCACGCTATCGGCAGCGGGCGAACCGTTGCAAAGATTGCCACCGGCCGAAGCCCGACCCTGGATCTGCGTCGAGCCGATCAGGTCGACGGCTTCCGTCACACCCGGCCAGGCTGCCTGCAGGCCCTCATGTTCATTGATTGCCGCGCCGCAGACGGCGGCGCCAACCTCGAATGCGCCATCCGCTTCGCGGATGGTCATCATCTCGTCGATATTTTTCACGTCGACAACCAGGTCCGGTTTCACCATTCCGGCCCTCAGTTGCACCAGCAAATCGGTGCCGCCGGCCAGTATCCGGCCGTCGCCGTCTTCTGCTGCCAGCAGGTTGACCGCCCCCTCGACGGAGTCCGGCGCTTCGTAATGCATTCGGCTCATGCCTCCTAAATTGTCATTCGCGTCCCATTTCCCGGTCGCCGATGAGGCGGCTCCGGTCTGCCTAGGACAACACCAATGACCCGATCGCACATACCACGACTTCAGGCGGTGGGCGATTGAGATCATCAGGCCAGTAAAGTACGGCCTCGGCGCGGCCAGTGAAATGGGTATCAACCTTTGGCACCGAAACACAAGGGGCGTTTGCCCGCTACGACCGATTATGGCGCGCCACCGGCGCTCGGGCAATCGGTTGAAACGGATTGTTTGATTGTTTTTGATCGGTTTGAGGGAAAATTTCGCATTTGTATCCCGCCATCACCGGCGCCGGCTTGACCGTTCCGGCGTGGCAGGACATTTATCTAGGGTCACTTATTCAATTTTTGGTCCGGGGGGCCGTTGTCGTTCGACGACGGATTTCAAGACAGCATGAACTTCGCATTTTCCGACGAACAACAAATGCTGCGCGATCAGGCGCAGCGATTTCTGATGGAACGATCGCCACTGACCGCCGCCCGGGCGGTACTGGAAAGCGATGCCGACTACGACAAAGCGGTCTGGCAAGGCATGGCCGAACTCGGCTGGATGGGCACGGCGATCCCGGAGACCTATGGCGGCATCGGCCTGGGCCATCTGGAGCTCTGCGTGTTGGCCGAGGAAATGGGGCGGGCACTCGCGCCGACGCCGTTCGCGTCCTCCGTCTACCTGGCTACCGAGGCGCTTTTGCAAAGCGGCAACGAGACAATCAAGCGCGCGTTGCTGCCGGACCTCGCCAACGGTTCGCGGATCGGCACATTGGCGCTGGCCGAAGGCGTCGGCGTGCCGGCGCCGGGCCGGATCAACACGTCGGTCAGCAATGGCAAGCTCTCCGGCAGCAAACTGCCGGTGCCCGACGGCATGGCGGCCGGTCTTGCGGTAGTCGTCGCCAAAGCGGAACCGGGCCGTGATGCGGTCGGGCTCTATGTGGTCGATTTGGCCGGTTCCGGCGTCAGCCGGGCGCCGGTCACGTCCATCGATCCGTCGCGTCCGATGGCGCGTATCGATTTCGACGGCGCCGAGGCAACGGCGCTCGGCGATCCGGCGGCGGGTTGGGACGATTTGTCGCGGCTGTTGGACCGGGCCGCCGTGCTGATCGCGTTCGAACAGGTCGGCGGCGCCCAGGCGGCGTTGGAAATGGCCCGCGACTATGCCCTGGAGCGCTACGCGTTCGGTCGCCCGATTGGCTCGTTCCAGGCGATCAAGCACAAGCTTGCGGACATGTACGTGGCGACGGAGCTGGCACGCTCCAACGCTTATTATGGCGCCTGGGCGCTGTCGACGGACGCCCCGGAATTGCCGGTCGCCGCCGCGACGGCCAGGATCAGCGCCACCGACGCCTATCATTTGTCGTCGAAAGAAAACATCCAGACCCATGGCGGTATGGGCTTCACCTGGGAGTTCGACTGCCACTTGTATTATCGCCGGTCGAAGCATCTGGCCTTGGCGCTGGGCAGTCAGCGGCGTTGGAAAGACACGCTGATCACCCGCCTCGAAGAACGCAACGCCGCCTGAGACACGAAAGAGACCCCGTCATGAATTTCGATGACACCCCGGAAGAAGCGGCGTTCCGCGCCGACGTGAAGACCTGGCTGGCAGCCAACGCCACACAGAAGACTGCGGTCACCGACAACCGTTGGTCCGGTCACGATCGCGATGCGGTGTTGGCAATCTCCAAGGAATGGCAGGCCAAGAAGGCCGAAGCCGGCTATGTCGGCATTACCTGGCCGAAAACCTTCGGCGGCCGCGATCTGCCGCCGATCATGCAGGTCATCTACAATCAGGAAGAAGTCGACTATGCCGCACCCAATGCGATCTTTCGCATCGGCCTCGGCATGTGCATCCCGACCATGATGAAATACGCCACCGACGAACAGAACGCCCGCTATGTGCCTAAGGCGATGCGCGGCGAGGAGATCTGGTGCCAGTTGTTTTCCGAACCGGCCAGCGGCTCGGATCTCGCCGGCCTGCGCACCCGCGCCGAGCGTGACGGTGACGACTGGGTGATCAACGGCCAGAAAATCTGGACATCGGGCGCGCAATACAGCGACTTCGGCATCTTGGTGACGCGCAGCGACTTCGAGGCGCCCAAGCACAAGGGCCTGACCTTCTTCTTCCTCGACATGAAGTCGCCGGGTGTCGAGATCCGGCCGATCCGCCAGGTCTCCGGCGCCTCCAATTTCAACGAGGTCTATTTCACCGACGTCCGCATACCGGATTCACAAAGGCTTGGCGCGGTGGGCGAGGGCTGGAAGGTGTCCTTGACCACCCTGATGAATGAGCGGCTCGCCGTCGGCGACGCGCCGCCGCCGGGCTTTGACGAACTATTCGAGCTGGTCCGGTCGGTCGACTTCGAAGACGGCCCGGCGATCAAAAACGCTGGTGTGCGCGAGAAGCTCGCCGATTGGTATGCCCAACAACAGGGCTTGAAATTCACCCACTTTCGGACGCTCTCGGCGCTTTCGCGTGGTGAGACGCCGGGGCCGGAGGCCTCCATCGGCAAAGTCGTTAGCGCGCGCAATCTGCAAGACATCGCCTCCTTCGGCATGGATCTGCAGGACATGGCCGGCGTCATGATGGACGGTGACCTGGTCGGCATGAACGCGGTATTCGAAGAGGCCTATTTGCATTCGCCCGGCTTCCGCATTGCCGGCGGCAGTGACGAAATCCTGCGTAACATCATTGCCGAGCGTGTCCTCGGCCTGCCGCAGGATGTCCGGGTCGATAAGGAACTGCCGTTCAATGCGCTGCCGACCGGCACCAAGAAAGGCTGACGTATTTAGGGGAGGGAACGACCATGGTCGCTACCTACGATGCGCTGATGGCGCTAACCGATACGGGTCGGGAATTTTCCTACGGTGACAGGGAAACCATGCTTTACGCCTTGGGGGTCGGCTTGGGCCGGGACGCCTTGGATGAAACCGAACTCGACTACGTGTTTGAGCGCGGCGCCTTGAAAACCGTTCCGACCATGGCGACGGTGCTGTCGCGCGGTGCGTTGCTGCGCGGTAGCGGCGTCGACTACGCCAAGGTACTGCACGGCGAACAGCGTCTGACCTTGCACCGGCCGTTGCCGCCGGAAGGCGACCTGATTGCCGATTCCCGGGTTTCCGACGTGTTCGACAAAGGTGCCGACAAAGGCGCGTTGATCCTGATGGAAACCGCGGTCCGCACGAAACAAGATAATGAGCCGCTGTATACCACGGTCAGTACAATCTTTGCTCGCGGCGACGGCGGCCTTGGTGGCCCGCGCGGACCGGCGCCGGCGCCGAACCCGATTCCCGATCGGGCACCGGACGAATCCTGCAGCCTCCAGACCCGGCCGGACCAGGCACTGCTCTACCGGCTGAACGGCGATCGTAACCCGTTGCACGCCGATCCGGACTTGGCCAAGCGTGTCGGCTTTCCGGTGCCGATCCTGCATGGCCTCTGCACTTACGGCACGGCCTGCGTTGCAATCCTGAAAACCGTCTGCGATTACGACCACACCCGCATCAACCAGTTTGACGTGCGCTTTACGGCACCGGTTTATCCCGGCGAAACCGTTGTCACGGATATGTGGCGCGAAGGCGATGCCGTAGCATTTCAATCACGGGTAGCCGAACGCGACGTGTTAGTGCTAGGCAATGGCCGTTGCGGCCTTGCGGCTTAGTGCATTCATTCAATCCCCGGTCGCGGCCGGATCAGAAAAGAGGGTAAAACGACCATGGCTCAATTCGGCACCTACGAGGATATCGCCGTCGACGTCAACGATTACGTCGCCGTCGTCGAGATCCAACGTCCGCCGCTCAATTTCTTCGACTACGATCTGATCGCGCAAATTGCCGATGCGTTCGAAGCCTTGGATGCCTCCGACACCTGCCGCGCCATCGTGCTGGCCGCCCAAGGCAAGCACTTTTGCGCCGGCGCCAATTTCGGCGACGGCTCCGATGACAAGGTCAAGACCGGCGGCGGTGGCCGCAAACCGACCGGCCATCTCTATCAGGAAGCCGTGCGTCTGTTTCGCACCGGCAAACCGGTGGTGGCGGCAGTACAAGGGGCGGCGATCGGCGGCGGCCTTGGGCTCGCGGTCATGGCGGATTTTCGCGTCACGTGCCCGGAAGCACGCTTCGCCGCCAATTTTACGCGCCTAGGGTTCCATCCGGGCTTCGGCCTGACCACGACCTTGCCGGAGATCGTCGGCAAGAACAACGCCACCATGATGTTCTACACCAGTCGCCGCATCAAAGGCGAAGACGCCGCCGCCATGGGGCTCGCCGACGTCTTGGTGCCGCAGGACCAAGTGCGCCAGGCGGCGATCGATCTGGCCACCGAAATGGCGCAGAATTCGCCGCTCGGCGTGGTCGAAACGCGCGCCACCATGCGTCAGGGGCTCGCCGATCGGGTCAAGGCGGCGACCGACCACGAACTCGCCATTCAAGATCGTTTGCGCCAGACCGAGGACTTCCGCGAAGGCATCAAGGCAACGTCGGAACGGCGGTTGCCCAACTTCGTCGGCCGCTAGGGAGCCGGACCGTGACCGACAGCATGATCGGTGACGCCGCGCGGCGGATCTTTCACGATCTCGCCGATCCGCAAACCGTGACCAATGCCGCCGATGACGGCTGGCGCGATCCGCTCTGGTCGGCGTTGGCCGATAGCGGCCTCGCCGCGGCTTGGGTGCCGGACTCCTTGGGCGGCGCCGGCGCCGGGCTCGCCGATGGCTTTGAGGTGTTGCGTATCGCTGGGTCGTTCGCCCTGGCCGAACCGCTGGCGGAATCCTTGATGGCCGGATGGCTGCTGTCGATTGCTGATATTCCGTTGCCGGCCGGTCGCCTGGCCGTGGCCCCGGTCTATCGCGACGATCGCATCGACATCGACAGCGCCGGCAGTGTATCCGGCCGCGCCCGCGCCGTGCCGTTCGCCGCCCAGGCGGGCGCCATCGTCGTTCTTGGCCACCACCAAGACGGCTTTGCCGTCGCGGTTTGCGACCCGACTCAATGCAGCATCATTCCCGGCACCTCGATTGCCGGCGACAGTGCCAATGACGTCGAGTTTTCCGGTACTGCAATGGACTGGCGGCCTGCGGCCGTCGATGATGCGGCGCTGATGCTGATGGGCGCCACGGTGCGCAGCCAGCAGATGGCAGGCGCCTTGCAAGCCATGCTGGATTTGTCGGTAGACTATGCCAAGGAACGCATTGCCTTCGGCAAACCAATCTCTCAGTTCCAGGCGGTCCAGCACAATCTCGCCTGCCTGGCCAGCGAGACCGCGGCGGCCGTCGCCGCGGCAACCGCGGCCGCCGATAGTTTTGACCGGTTGGGCGCCGGCGACGGCCATACGTTCCTCGACGTCGCATCGGCCAGAATTCGTGTCGGCGAGGCCGGCGGCAAAGGAGCCGCGATTGCCCACCAAGTTCATGGCGCCATCGGTTTCACGGGCGAGCATGTGTTGCATCGCTTCGCCCAGCGGATCTGGGCCTGGCGCGACGATTTTGGCAGCGAGGCCAGTTGGGCCGTGGCGCTTGGCCGGCAGGTGGCGGCGGCGGGCGCCGATGCCTTATGGCCAACTTTGACCGCTGGTGAGGGCTAACGCCGATGTCCAATTCCATTCGATTCGATCCCATCCGCCTACCGGCCGAAGCAGAACAGGTGCGCGGCGAGGTACGTGATTTCCTGCGTACGGAAATCGAAGCCGGCAGTTTCAATCCTGACGGCGACCGCTGGGAAGAGGGCTATAACGAAGACTTTTCCCGCAAGGTCGGCGAGCGCGGCTGGATCGGCATGACCTGGCCGAAGCAATACGGCGGCCAGGAGCGCAATTACCTGGAACGCTATGTCGTCGGCGAGGAGTTTTTGGTGGCCCGGGCGCCGACCAGCATTCACTTTACCGCGGATCGGCAAAGCGGCCCGGTACTGCTGAAGTACGCGCCGGAACATATCAAGCAAGATATCTTGCCGCGGATCATTCGCGGCGAATGCATCTTTTGCATCGGCATGAGCGAGCCGGATTCAGGCTCCGATTTGTTTGCCGCCAAGGCGCGCGCGACCAAGGTCGACGGCGGCTTTCATCTGAACGGCCGCAAGGTCTGGACCAGCGGCGCCCACCGCGCCGATTACATGATCGGGCTGTTTCGCACCTCGCCGGCGACAACGGAAAACCGCCGCCACGGGCTCACCCAGTTTCTCGTCGACATGAAGGCACCGGGCATTTCGGTCCGGCCCATTAGCTTCCCTACGGGGCGTCACGGCTTCAACGAAGTGCTGTTCGAAGACGTCTTCCTGGAAGACGACCGAGTGCTCGGCGACGTCGACATGGCCTGGAAACAGGCGACCAGCGAGCTCGCCTACGAACGAAGTGGCCCGGAACGGTTTCTAGAAACCATCCAGGTGCTGATCGAATTGGTTCGGGTGCTAGGTCCGGCGCCGGATTTGCGCGGTGCCGAAGGCATCGGACGGCTGGTCGCGCAATTGAATGTCCTGCGGCGCATGTCGATTTCCGTGGCCGGCATGCTGGCCGCCGGCGCGGAGCCGGTCTTGCAGGGTTCCGTCGTCAAGGAACTCGGCACGCTTTGGGAACAAGCGCTACCGGCGGTCGCCCGCGACCTCGCCGCCTTCGCCGAAGCCGATCCGTCCAACCGGCTGGCCTTCGAAGCGGTCCTGCGCCGCTACACCCTGATCGCCCCCAAGCTCACCATCCAAGGCGGCACCACCGAAGTCCTGCGCGGCATCATCGCCCGCGGGCTCGGTTTGCGCTGATTTTGGTATTCGGTGTCGCCGCACCGTCGTTGCGAGCGTAGCGAAGCAACCCAGCGATCGTGCGGCCTTGGATTGCCGCGGCGGCGGTGCCGCCTCGCAACGACGAATTAGGCACCGAGTTACTGTCGGTTAGGACGGGTCGGCCGTCGTTGGCTGCGGGTCGAGGGCGCGGCAATGGGTGCTTTCCCAGCCGATCGCCAGTTGCTGACCGGGGCTGATGTCGACGGCTTCGGACGCCGTTACCTTGGCAACCATGGCGGCGCCTGAGGCGTGGCGGAGCGCCACCAGCGAGTGATCGCCACCATAAATCTTTTCCTCGACCTGGACCGTCAGGCGGTTGGCGCAGTGGTCGCCGGCCGCGGCGAGGTGCAGGCGTTCCGGCCGCACGGACAGGCTGGTACGGCTGCCGACGCCGTCGATATTGACGGCGCGCGCGTCGACGGTGCCGCCGATGTCGAGCGTGACGCGGCAGCTCTCGCCGGCCGCCGCCTCGACCGTGCCGTCGAGCGTATTGTTCTCGCCGATGAAGTTGGCGACGAAGGAATTATTCGGCGATTCGTATATGGTCAGTGGATCATCGATCTGTTGCACGATGCCGTCGTTGAAGATGGCGACACGGTCCGACATGGATAGCGCCTCGCTTTGATCGTGGGTGACGTAGACCACGGTCATTTTCAACGCGTCATGCAAATGCTTGATTTCGATTTGCATCTGCTCGCGCAGTTTCTTGTCCAACGCGCCAAGCGGCTCGTCCATGAGCACCAGCTCGGGCTCGAATACCAGCGCCCGTGCCAACGCGACCCGCTGTTGCTGACCGCCGGAAAGCTGACCGGGGCGGCGTTCGGCCAGATGGTCGAGCTCGACCATCTCAAGGGCTTGGACGGTTTTTGCCATGACCTCGGGCTTCGCCAAGCGCCGCTGGACCAGCGGATAGGCGACGTTTTCGGCGACCGTCTTGTGTGGGAACAGGGCGTAGTTTTGAAATACGACACCCATATTGCGGTTATAAGGCGGGATGCGCCGCAACGAATTGCCGCGCAGGCGGATGTCGCCGGCCGTCGGCTCTTCGAAGCCCGCCAGCATCATCAACGTCGTCGTCTTGCCGGATCCCGACGGTCCCAACAATGTCAGGAACTCGCCGTTCCGGATCTGCAGATCGAGGCTCTTCACCACGTTGCTGATACCGTCGTAAGTCTTCTCGACGGCGACGAATTCAATCAGAACGTCGGCACTTTCAGGCACGCAATGCCGCTCCCGTTGCAGCCATGGGGACGCGATCGTCCCATACCAGCGAATAGTGCCGTGGCGGCAAGCGCAGCGCAACGTCGACTTGACCGGGGACCGATCTGCATTAGACTTTCGAACAATAGGTGAAACAGGGAGGATGAGACATGGATTTCAATAAACGCATTGTGCTGCTATCCGCAGCGGTGGCTCTTGGCGGCATCATGGCTGGCAACGCCCAAGCGCGGGACTTTACCATCGCCTCCTGGGGCGGCGGCTACCAGGATTCCCAACGTAAGCATTTCTTCAAGCCGTTCGGTGATTCCAAAGGCATTCAAGTGTTGGAAGACACCTATCTCGGTGGCTGGGCGCAGTTCAAGGCCATGCAGGAAACCGGCAACCTGCCTTGGGACGTGGTGCAGGTCGAAAATTCCGAGCTCATTCGCGGCTGCGAGGAAGGCCTGTTCTTGAAGTTCGACTGGTCGCGCATTGGCCCGAAATCCAACTACGTCAAGCCGGCTGTGGCCGAGTGTGGTCTCGGCGTGGTCGTGGTCTCTCAGTTGGTGGCATGGAATCCGAAGCTGACCAAAGCGCAGCCGACCGGACTTGCCGACTTCTTCGACCTCAAAAAAATTCCCGGCAAGCGCGGTATCCGCAGCGACCCCAAAGGCACGTTGGAGTTTGCCTTGATGGCCGACGGTGTCGACGTGGGCGACGTCTACAAAGTGATGTCGACCAAGGAAGGTTTGGACCGGGCGTTTGCCAAGCTCGACACCATCAAAGACAGCATTCAGTGGTGGGAAGCCGGCGCGCAGGCGCCGGAATGGCTGATCAGCGGCGACGTGGTGATGAGTACCGCCTATAACGGCCGCATTTCCAAGGCCAACAAGGATGGTCACGGCCTGAAGATGATGTGGACGAACAACATTCTGTACGTCGACAAGTGGGCCATCTTTGCCAAATCGGAGCATGTCGATACGGCCTATGATTATCTGAAGTTCTTCTCCGACCCGAAGCGCGAGGCCGCTTTCACCGATGACTACACCTATGGTCAACCGAACAAGGATGCGGTCAAACACATCAAGCCCGCCGTCTTGGAAGCGTTACCGGCCGGCGACCACATCGCCGATGCCTTGGACACCGGCAGCCCGGAATCGGTCGAATATTGGCTCGACAATTCCGACGAGATCTTCGAGCGCTGGACCGCTTGGAAGGCCAAGTAAGTCAGAATGCAAGGATGTCCGTGACGGTTAATCCGTCACGGACGTTCGTCACTGACGGCGAAATTGGATGACGGAAGTTGATCGGTCGGGGTTGCGCGCCAATTTAAGGCGGGCGGAACGGCGGCGCTACCTCAAAGCCTATGCGTTGATCGCGCCGCTATTTCTGTTCCTGGTGGCGCTTTTCCTGGTGCCGATCGGCACGGTCCTTTATTTCAGTATTTCCAATCCGGAAGTCGTCACCATGTTGCCGCGGGTGACGGCGGCATTGCGCGACTGGGATGGCCAGGCATTGCCCGGCGAAGCCGCCTTCGCCGCCCTAGCTGAAGACACAAAACTCGGTTACGCCGACAGGACCCTGCCGAAAGTGTCCTTGCGGTTGAACTACGAAGTGAGCGGTTTCCGCAGTCTGTTGATGCGCACCGGGCGGTCCGCCAAGCGCTTCGAGCCGCCGTTCAAGGCGGCGCTGATCGCCCGTGACAAACGCTGGGGCGAGTTGATCTACTGGCGGACGCTGAAGGCCAACGGCTCGCGATTCACCCTGCATTATCTGTTGCAGGCCATCGATCTGGATTTGCAGTGGGACGGCAGCATCCAGCGCGCGCCACCTGATAAGCGCCTCTATATCGATAACTTGCTGCGCACGCTTTGGATCGCTTTGGTCGTCACGGTCGTTTGCATTGTGCTTGGCTATCCCCTGGCATTTCTGATCGCCACGGCACCGCCGCGCCGCGCCAAGGTGTTGATACTGCTGGTGCTGTTGCCGTTTTGGACGTCGTTACTGGTGCGTACGGCGGCCTGGGTGATCGTGCTGCAGAAGGCGGGCGTCGTGAACGATGCGCTGCTTCTGATCGGTCTCATCGATGAACCCCTGACCCTGATATTCAATCGCACCGGCGTCTATATTTCCATGGTGCACATCCTGTTGCCGTTCATGGTATTGCCGCTCTACAGCGTCATGAAGGGCATTCCAGCCGACCATATGCGCGCCGCCGCATCCCTCGGCGCCAGGCCGACGGCGGCCTTCCTCAGTATCTATCTGCCGCAATCCATGCCGGGGCTGGCGGCGGGCTGCCTGCTTGTCTATGTCATTGCCCTCGGCTTCTACATCACCCCGGCGTTGATCGGCGGCGGCTCCGACCAGATGCTGGCTTATTTGATTGCCGAATTCGCCACCAACACCGCCAACTGGGGCCTGGCCGGCGCGCTTGCCATGCTGTTGCTGGCCTGTATTGCCGTGTTGTATCCGATCTACCAGCGCTTCGCCGGCGCCGGCGGCATGCGGCTCGGCTGAGGCGATGGCTTTACCCATTCACGCGACGTTTGGCCAGCGGCTTTGGCACCACGCTTTTCGGTGGCTTTGCGTGCTGGTTTTCATATTTCTGCTGGCGCCGATCATTATCATCATCCCGATCTCGTTCAGCTCCAGCAGCCTGCTGAACTACCCGTTGCCCGGATTGTCGCTGCGCTGGTTCGAGGTCATTTTCACGCCCTATCCGTGGATGCTGTCGCTTAGGAATAGTGTTGTCATCGCCTCGGTGACGACGGTGCTGGCGACGTCGCTCGGCACATTGGCGGCTTACGGTCTGACGTCCGTCGAATTCCGCCTCAAGCCGTTGCTGATGGCGTTGTTGATATCGCCGATGATGGTGCCGTTGGTGATCACCGCGCTCGCCGCCTATTTCCTTTTCGCGCGGATCGGGCTGGCCGGTAGTTTCACGGGGATGATCTTGGCGCACACTGTCTTGTCGGTGCCGTTCGTGGTCATCACCGTCACGGCGACGTTGCAGGGCTTCGACCGCAATCTGGTGCGCGCTGCCCAAAGCCTCGGCGCGAAGCCGATTACCGCATTCTTCGGCGTCACCTTGCCGCTTATTCTGCCCGGTGTGGTTTCCGGCGCGATCTTTGCCTTCGTCACCTCGTTCGATGAAATCGTCGTCGCGCTGTTTATTGCCTCACCGGCGCAATTCACCCTGCCGCGGCAATTGTTCTCCGGCCTCCGCGACAATCTCGACCCGTCGATCGTCGCCATCGCCACTTTGCTGATCGTCGTCTCGATTTGCTTGATGGCGGTGGTCGAACTGCTGCGTTGGCGCAGCGAGCGGCTTGGCCGCCCCGGTGCAGGCTAACCAACTTTGTCGCCAAGGCCGATGTCGCGCCGCGCGGTCGATATGGTCACGGTGAAGCCGGCGATGATGTCGAGCAATGTCAGCAAAACGATGAGCACGAACGGCCCCGACGCCATAGCCGGCACCAGAATCAGTTCCAACAACACAATGACGAACAGCGCCATCGACAAGATATGATCGACGATGGATACCGTACTGGTTCGGGTTGATTTGAGGATTTCGAGATAAAGCAGAACAAGGCCGAAGCCGACCAACGCCTCGCCGGTGGTCAGGGCGACGGTACCGCCGGACGGCAAACCAAACGACAGGGCGACGCCGGTCAACGACGTGCCGGTCACGAAAACCAAGACGTTCCAAATGATGACGACGATCAACAACAGGGGAATGGCGAACAGCATGACGTGTGGCCTCTACTTCAGATTTGTGGTGACGAGCGATTTGCTCTCGGCGCCAAAATGACTGAATCGGGATGAATTGTCTCGAAAAACTCGATACCAGGGGCTCAGCGGTTGCGCCCCGACAGGGCTTCGAACAGGCCGGCCAGCAGCCGTGCACGCGGCACCAGTGACGATACCAGAAGATGCTCTTGCTTGGTGTGCACGCCCTGTCCGCAAACGCCGAGCCCGTCCAATGTCGGCCGGCCTAACGCACCGGCGAAATTGCCGTCGCTGCCGCCGCCGAATTGGCCATGGCCGAGGTCGAGGCCGATGTCCTGGCCGACCCGGCGCGCGACTTCATAGAGTTCCAGGGTCGCCTCATGCGCTTGATTGAGCGGCCGCACTGGACCGGCTTCGACCACGAGGCGCACGTCCGGGTCGGGCGATGTCAAGCCGGTCATGCGCTGTTGAACCGTTTCGAAGGCCGCCGGTGTCGGCGCGACGCACAGCACTTCGGCGTGGCATTCCGTGGGCACGACATTGACGAAATCGCCGCCCCGGACGACGCCGACCCGGTACGTGGTCTCTTGGGCCAGATCGCTGAAGGCTTCGACCTCGCTGATGATCCGGGCCATGGTGCTGATGGCGCTCCGGCCGACGGTGTCGGCGACACCGGCGTGGGCCGGCCGGCCGATCGTATGCAGTTTATAGCGCAGGAAGGCATGCCTGCCGGTGACCAACTTGTCGTCCTTACCGGGTTCCGGCACCAACACGTAGCGGCTGGCACGCGCCTCGGCCTCGATCAATGACCGGGTCGACGGGCTGCCGATTTCTTCGTCGGGAATAAACAGGAAGGTGACCGGCAAGGCGAGCGGGCCGTGCCCGGCGATCACCCGATCCAGTGCATGGACGGCCAAAAACATGCCGCCCTTCATGTCCAACACGCCAGGACCGTACAGCCGGTCACCGTCGCGTCGCACCGCCAGGGTTTCCGCCAACGTGCCAACCAAATGCACGGTGTCGAGATGGCCCAAGACCAGAATGCCCGGGCCGTCGCCCCAGGCAAAACGCGCGCGCACCACGTCGCCATAGCCGTCAGCGCCGGGGATGCGCTCGATGTCCGCACCAAGCCCGGCCATGGTCGCCGCGGCCAAATCCATCATTCGGTTCACGGCGACGGCGTCGAAACTCGGGCTTTCGATCGCCGCCCAGGCGGCAATACCGGCGGCAATTTCCTCGGCATCGAAGCTATCGCCGTAAATCGCCATCGTTCCCTTTCCGGCGACACCGGTTTCCTTCATTGTCCTGATTATGAAAGCGCATTACGCTGTCTCGATTGGCCGCGGTAGCGCAGCATTGCCTGTATAGCGGTAAACAACAAGCATCTGGTTAGGGAGGAAATTCATGTCCATCAAAACAGTCGCTACGGTCTGCACTTTGGTGTTCGGGATGTGGGCGTTGGCCGTTGGGCCGGCGGCGGCGGCGGAATGTCCGCGCGGTACCTTGGATAAGCAATATTGCGATTGGGACAACGACTTGGTCGCCGATTTGCCGTCCGATGAAAGCCAATGGGTGGATCCCGACACGATCATTTTCTCCTACACGCCGGTCGAGGATCCCGCCGTCTACCAAAAAGTCTGGGACGGGTTCGTGCAACACATGGCCAAGGTAACGGGCAAGAAGGTGGTGTTTTTTCCGGTCCAATCCTATGCCGCGCAGTATGAAGCGATGCGCTCGGGCCGTCTGCACATTGCCGGCGTCAATACCGGTGGCAACCCGGTCGCGGTGAGTTGTGCCGGTTTCGTGCCGTTCGCTATGATGGCGGCCACGGACGGGTCGTTCGGCTATGAGATGGAAATTATCGTGCCGGCCGACAGCAGCATTTCCTCGCCCGGCGATCTCAAGGGCCGTACCCTGGCGTTCACGTCACCGACGTCGAATTCAGGCTTCAAGGCGCCTTCGGCAATTTTGAAGGCGGAGTTCGGCTTGGTCGCAGACAAGGATTTCAAAACCACGTTCTCCGGCAAGCACGACAACTCGATCCTCGGCGTAGCCAACAAGGACTATGAAGCCGCGGCGATCGCCAACTCGATCATGAAGCGGATGGTCGACCGCAAGGTGATCAGTGCTGATCAAGTACGGACGGTATACCGCTCGCAGACTTTCCCGACGACAGGCTACGGCCACGCCAATAACCTGCACCCGGTCGTAGTGGCAAAGATCAAACAGGCCTTTTTCAGCTTTCCTTGGGAAGGCTCCGACTTGCAAAAAGAGTTCAAGAAAGAGGGCAGCTTCATTGCCATCAACCACAAGCACGATTGGAACGTCATTCGTAAGATCGATGCTGCGAACGGCGTCAGCTACGCTTGCAAGTAATCCACCTGCCGGCCCGTCGCCTGACCGGAGGCGGGCCGGCGGCACTATCGGCGATTGAAGCAGGAGTGCGTTCGTGCTTCGCCTTGTAGGCTTGAAAAAACAATACAAAACCGGTGATCGGGCCCTAGACGGCATCGATTTGGAAGTGCCGGCAGGACAGGTGATGGCGTTGATTGGGCCTTCAGGCGCCGGCAAATCGACCTTGATCCGCTGCATCAATCGGTTGGTCGAGCCGACGTCGGGGCAGGTTTTTCTCGGCGATCTCGAGCTGACGCGCTTGCGCCAAGGCGCGCTGCGCAAGACCCGTCGGCGCATGGGCATGATCTTCCAGGAATATGCCCTGGTCGAGCGCCTCACCGTCATGGAGAACGTCCTGTCCGGCCGGCTCGGCTATGTCGGATTCTGGCGCAGCTGGTTGCGCAAATTTCCGGCCGACGACATCGCGGCGGCGTTCGATTTGCTGGAACGGGTCGGCCTCGATCATATGGTCGACAAGCGCGCCGACGAACTGTCCGGCGGCCAGCGCCAGCGGGTCGGCATTTGCCGCGCCTTGATTCAAGATCCCGATCTATTGCTGGTCGACGAACCGACCGCTTCGCTGGATCCGAAAACCTCGCGGCAGATCATGCGGCTGATCTGCGACCTGTGCGAAGAGCGGCAGCTGGCGGCGATCATCAACATCCATGATGTCCAATTGGCGCAGATGTTCGCCGAACGGATCGTCGGCCTGCAATTGGGAATGATCGTCTATGACGGTGCGCCCGACGGCATGACGCCGGCGGTGCTGACGCAGATCTATGGCGAGGAGGATTGGGAAGCCACCATCCGGACCGTTGACGAAGAGGCGGACGGCGACGGACCCGACGCAACGGACCCACCGGCCGACGCCGACCATGGGCCGACCCTTGATCGAGACCGTTTGGCGGGCGCAACCTGAATGGCAACACCGGGTGCCATTGACGAGACCGGAAACCACCGAACCTGGCGGCGCCCGGCGTTGATCAAGAATGCCCGGCTGCGCTGGGCCCTCTGGCTCGGCGTTGGGCTCTATCTCGCGGTGGCGTTTGGCACGCTCGATATCAATTGGACGCGGGTCATAGACGGCATCCCGCGCGGCTCCAAGTTCGTCGCCGCGTTTTTTCCGCCGGACTTTCTGTCGCGCTGGGACGCCATTCAGGACGGCATCCTGGAGAGCCTTTGGATGACGGTGACGTCGACCGTTGTCGGCGTTGCAATTTCGATCCCGGTCGGCATTGGCGCGGCGCGCAATTTGGCGCCGCTGCCAGTGTATTATGTGTGCCGAGCCATCTTGGCGGTGAGCCGCAGTTTTCAGGAAATCATCCTGGCGATATTTTTCGTTAAACTGTTTGGCTTCGGTCCGTTTGCGGGTTTCGTGACGCTCAGTTTCGCCACCATCGGCTTCTACGGAAAGTTGCTGGCCGAGGATATCGAGGATATGGATCCCGCCCAGGCCGAGGCGGTTCGCGCCACCGGGGCGCGCTGGCTGCAATGGCTGAACTACGCCGTTCAGCCGCAAGTCATGCCGCGCATGATCGGCCTTGGCCTGTATCGCTTCGACATCAATTTTCGCGAATCCGCCATCGTCG